>JAEEGL011252266.1_pt1 | contig 14991 bp, 13 predicted proteins | sample 9134231 | NCBI WGS metagenome assembly JAEEGL01 (sample SAMN16246548, study PRJNA631951) | gut metagenome | biome: gut microbiome; feature: rumen; material: fiber-attached | host: Bos | place: Iran: Karaj | collected 2018-10
AATCTGTAACTTACAGACTTATAGATGGCCGTGACGCCGATGCCTACCGTTCCGGTGTGAGAAAGTTTGCCTGGGAAAAATGGGATCTGAGTTCACTGGGAGCCGTTTATGGTATTATCTTTTCCGTTTCCGGCACTGACGACTGCTACAACGAGTATGGTTTTGCAGCTCCGGCATACTTCGCCTACGACAACGTCGTCGTTGAGATGGACGTCAGACAATAGTATCTGATGAAGAAATCCCTCAGCACGGTATTCTTTATCGCAGCGGCTCTTTCGGCAGTTTCCTGCAACTACGGCAGGATCGTCCCGGGAGAGCCGCTGGGAGAATACTACCGTCCGGCAGATGCCTCCAGCAGTGCATTTGCAGACAAGGTATATGAATATACTCCGGCTCCGGGACAGTTCATCAACGACCCGGTGAGCATGCCTTTCAGCATCAAGACCCCCGCTGCCGCCTGCACCTGGGCGCAGGAGAGGCTTGCCTCGCGCAAGTTCATCTCTCTGGGCGGTTTCGGCGGATATATTATAGTAGGATTCGACCATAGCGTGGTCGCCCTAGGCGGTTATGACTTTGCAGTCTATGGGAATGCCTACACCGGCGGCAGCGAGCCGGGTATCGTCTGGGTGGCCCAGGATGCCAACGGCAACGGTCTTCCCGACGATGTGTGGTATGAACTGCGTGGGAGCGAATACAGCAACGCCTATACAAGGCGGAACTACAGCGTGACCTATTACAAACCCGACGGTGCAGGGCAGGATGTGCACTGGAAAGACAGCGAAGGACAGGAGGGGACCATAGACTACCTGGGTGAGTATCACTCCCAGGCAAGCTACTATCCTTCCTGGATTGCCACAGACGAATATACCCTTACCGGCACTTGCCTCAAGGCCAACAACTACGATCAGTCCGGCAACGGCTCCTACTGGGTCAATCCCGATTATGACTGGGGCTATGCAGACAATTACGGAAGCAGCAGGTTCCGTATAGGCGATGCGGTGGACGCCTTTGGCGCCGCCGTCAACCTCAAATACATAGATTTCGTAAAAGTCCAGACAGGAGTCAATGCCAAGAGCGGCTGGCTGGGCGAACTTTCTACCGAAGTCCTCGGTTTTGAAGACCTTTCAATGGGTACATCTTCCCGCTAAACGTTGAAATCGCGTTTATCCATACTTCTTCTGGCGCTCTGTGCCGTTTCTTGTATGAAATACGGCCCAAGGGAAGAAGAATCTTTCAGCATAGACCCGGCAAGTCCGGGCCTTTTTGTACTCTGCGAGGGAAATTATATGTACGGTAACGCCTCGTTGAGTTACTACGACCCTGCGTCCAAAACGATACAGAACGAGGTATTCGCCCGCAGCAATGCCTTTCCACTTGGCGATGTCGCACAGTCGATGACCGTTTACGACGGTCTCTGCTGGGTCGTGGTAAACAATTCAGGGGTAATCTTTGCAATAGACCCTTCTACCTTCCGGGAGGTGCGCCGCATCACCGGCCTCACCAGCCCTCGATATATCCACTTCATCGGGCCGCACAAAGCCTATGTCACCCAAATATGGGATCCGCGCATTTTCATAGTGGACCCTGCCGCCTGCACCATCACAGGCTATGTGGAAACCGGTATGGACTTCGAAACCGGCTCCACCGAGATGATGGTCCAGATAGGGAAATACATCTATGTCAACTGCTGGTCATACCAGAACCGTATTCTGAAGATAGATACTGAAACAGACTCAGTCGTGGACGAACTGATAGTCGGAATCCAGCCTTCAGCCCTGGTAAAGGACTGCAACGGTAAACTCTGGGTCATTACCGACGGCGGATATGAGGGCAGTCCCTATGGATATGAGAGGGCCTCGCTCTCCAGAATCGATGCCGCCGGCTTTGCCATAGATAAGACCTATTATTTTGAATTGGGCAAGACACCCCGCGCCCTTACCGTCAGCGGCGACGGAAGCCGACTGTACTGGATTAACGGGGGCGTTTTCGCGATGGACGTATCTTCAGGGGAATTACCCTCACAGCCTCTGATTCCCGCCCAAAACAGCCTGTTTTATTCACTTACGGTGGATCCTCTGACCGGCGAGATATATGTGGGCGACGCGATAGACTATACCCAGAACGGTGTTGTGATGCGCTACGGACGAGACGGCAGCCTGCTGGATACCTTTTGCGTGGGAATAAATCCGGGGAATTTCTGCTGGAGGGAAGCCTTATGAGACGATTGTTCCCGGCACTATGCCTCTGCTTGTTTGCTGCGACCATTCCGGCGTTCTCCCAGAACGAATGGTGGAACAACGATCCCTCGTACGTAACTCCCATAGAAGAGGCTGCCGTGGTGTCAGGACGTCCCCTGGGAGAAATAGGTCAGCAGCGCAGCGAGCTCGACTCCTCCGCCCTCAAACTTACCGTCTCACAGTCGATGGCCGACGTGCTCACATATAACAGTTCAATCTTTGTAAAACAATACGGGAGAGGATCTCTTTCCACCGTCTCTTTCAGAGGGACCTCCGCCTCGCACACCCAGGTCACCTGGAACGGTATGAAAATCAATTCGCCGATGCTGGGAATGACCGACTTCAGCCTTATTCCTTCCTATTTCACCGACCGGGCGACCTTGCTTCACGGGAGTTCTTCCCTCGCTGCAACCGGCGGCGGCCTGGGTGGGGCAGTGCTGCTGGAAACCGAGCCGCCGGCTTCCAAAGGCTTCGGCTTGAATGCGGTGCTGGGCGCCGGATCGTTCAATACCTGGGACGGCTTCCTGAAGGTCAACTATGGAGCCGGACGGCTGAAGGCCTCCACCCGCGTAGCCGCTACCTACAGCGACAATGACTTTACCTACCGCAACTACAACAAAAAGGAATACACCTACGACGAGTCCGGAGTCCCCAACGGAAGCTATTATCCGATTGACACCAACCGGTGCGGGAGCATCCGCGACCTGCATCTGATGCAGGACATATACTATACGACCACCGGCGGCGACCGGTTGAGCCTGAATGTCTGGTGGATGAATTCAATAAGGGGTGTCCCGCTTTTGAGCGTCGATTACAGGAACGGAACAGCGTACACAAACCAGCAGAGTGAGAACACAATACGTGCTGTTACCGGATGGAACCATACAAGTGAAAACAGTATCCTGTCTGTTTCTGCCGGGTGGCTTCATACATCCCAGGGATACGACTTCGCACGGGACAAAGGCAACGGAATGATGGCAAAAATGATAGAAAGCCGGAGCCTGATCAATACCCTGCACGCCGGCGCAGAGGGCAAATGGTTTGTAACTGAAAACTTGATGCTTAATGCTCAAATTGCAGGATATCAACATTTTGTTAAGAGCACCGACCGTAATGCTTTAAGTCTTTCGGCGGGCAGTTCAACCGCATCAGACATCAAAAAGATAGCAATTGGCTACGACGAAGGGAGGTTTGAGGCAAGTGCCTGGTTCTCTGCAAAGTGGAATGTCACTCACCGACTGGGCCTCGCGGCCTCTATCAGAGAGGAACTCTATGGAACATCACTTTCACCGATTATTCCGGTAATAAATGTTGATTACCTTATAACCAATAACATAACTGCAAAAGCTTCTGCCAGCAGAAACTTCAGGTATCCCACTTTGAACGACCTCTATTTCCTGCCTGGAGGTAATCCTGATCTCAAGCCGGAGAATGGTTACAGCTACGATGCCGGCATTGCATACACTGCCACAAGCGACGGCAGATACTCCCTAAAAGCCTCGGCAACCTGGTTTGATTCCTATATCGACAATTGGATAGTGTGGATACCCACATTCAAGGGTTATTGGACACCCCGCAACGTAAAACGTGTCCACGCATACGGCATAGAGGTAAGGGGGGATGGGCGGTTGCAGATGGGCCGAGACTGGCAACTGAGCGGCAGCGGCAATTTTGCCTGGACACCTTCAATAAACCACGGAGACCCTGCAGACTGGGCGGACGAAGCCATAGGAAAGCAGCTTGTTTATATACCGCAATTCTCAGCATCTTCGATAATTGCACTGGCCTACCGGAATTGGCGCTTAAGCTATAAATGGTGCTGGTATAGCGAGCGGTACACTACAAGCGATAACGATATGACCACCCGTATCGGCAGGGTACTGCCGTATATAATGAACGATATCGTGTTGGAGAGACGTCTTGGTATAAAATCGACTGTCTTAAGCTTTAAACTGGCCGTGAACAACATCTTCAACGAAGAATATGAATCTGTGCTGAACCGGCCTATGCCTGGACGGAATTTTGAACTATTCGTTGAGATAATACCAGATTTCACAAAGTAAAACAATGAGTTATAAAAATCTAAACAGATGTATAGTGACTGTTGTCGTAGCAGTTTTGACTTTAATAGTGCCACTCTCCTGCAGAGGTCGCCGCACGGCAGTCACAGAAGATGCACCAAGGGTTGATTCCCTCACCTTTGCCCGCGGACTTAAAATAAGCTGTTACAAAGAGTTCACTCAAGTTACCTTAAGAGACCCTTGGGATACTCTAAAGGTTCGAAAAGAGTATATACTTGTGTCCAAGACCCTGCTTTCCGAGCGGCCCTCCTTCAAGGACTCCCTCTCGAAACGCGGTATAGTGATAGCAACTCCGGTGGAAAACGCGGTCATATACACCTCCGTACACGCCGCTATGGCAGAGCAGATGGGGCTGCTGGATAGGGTTTCCGGCGTTTGTGAACCTGAATACATTACTTCAAGTGAAATACTTGAACGAATTAAAAATCACCAAATTGCCGATTTGGGCAATTCGGCATCCCCAAATATAGAGAAGATAATATCACTCAACACCGAAGCCATCATTGCATCCCCATTTGAAAACAGTGGCTATGGAACTGCCGAAAAACTTGGAATACCGATAGTGGAGGCTGCCGACTATATGGAAAACCACCCCCTGGGACGCACCGAGTGGGTTAAATTCTACGGCCTGATGTTCGGCTGCAAGGATGCTGCCGACAGCCTTTTCGAGGCCACCAGAAGCAATTATGCGGCTCTTTGCGGCAAGAGTGCATCGGTAGCAAACCGCCCTACGGTTCTGCTCGAGCGTAAATGGGGACAGACCTGGGCTGTACCGGCTGCCGGAAGCTATGTCGGTCAGTTGCACAGGGATGCCGGCGCTGAATACGTGTTTTCTGAGATCACATCTTCAAACAGTGTTCACAAAAGTTTCGAAGAGGTGTTCGAGAGGGGTTGCAATGCAGAATTCTGGTTTATGAAATATGGCGGTAAGCGTCCCCTGACCTACGATGACTTGAAGCGGGAATATCACCCCTATACCAACTTTGATGCGTATAAGTGCCACAGAATCTATGCTTGTAACACACTTGTAACGACTTATTACGACGATATTACCCTGCATCCGGACCAGATTCTGGCAGACCTGATATATATATATCACCCTGAACTTCTTCCAGAGCACAGGCTTAAGTACTATTTTCCCTTAAAGGATTAATTGAAATAACCGAGGTTTTTCCTGTTCATTATCACGTAGATGATAATGGGGGCACCTACGATTGATGTCATGGCATTCAACGGGAGCGGGCCACCTCCGGTGCTCAAGTTTGAGAGCAGGTTGCAGAGCAGCGCAATAGCTCCTCCGGTAAGGATAGTTACCGGCAGCAGACTGCGGTGATTGCTGCTGCCCAGACTCAGACGGGCTATATGGGGAACTGCCAGCCCAATGAACGATATCGGGCCGCAGAATGCCGTCACGGTGGCAGTCAACAAACCCGTCACCAATAGTATCGCCAGCCGTGCCGCCCGCACATTAATACCAAGATTGGCGGCATAAGATTCCCCGAGCAGCAGAGCATTAAGTGGTTTTACCAAAAGTAATGCAGCAATTAAGCCAGCCACAATGAACGATACAAACCAAGGGAGCTTTTCCATTGAGACACTTCCAAAATCGCCCATTCCCCACATCACATACTGATGCACCTTGTCGGCAGACGCATTGTAGTTGAGTATCGATATCAGCGAAGATGCCAGATAGCCCACCATAATACCTATAATCAGAAGCATCACATTGCTGCGCACCTTGTGCGAAAACCAAATGATTACGACCAGTACCACCGCCGCCCCTATGAAGGCGGCCGCAATTGTGGTCAGGTAGCTTGTGGTGGAGATGTAGAGCATTGCCAGCGCAACCCCAAGATTGGCTCCGTCGCTGATACCCAGTATAGAAGGACCGGCCAGCGGGTTCTTGAAGAATGTCTGCAGCAACAAACCGCTTGCCGCAAGCGCACTGCCGCCCAACAGGGCCGTTACCGCCTGAGGAAGGCGAGAAGAGAGCACAATATGGTTCCAACTGGGTTGCGCAGCCAGTTTGCCGAACAGTATCCTTAAAGCCTCTATGAACGGTATCTTTACCGGTCCGGCCACTATATTGGCAAAGAAGAGCGCGACCAGCGTCACGCCTACTGCTGCATACGCGACCGTCCTGCCATGATTGCCTCTGCCGAAATTATTCATCTAAACGTCAATTGGAGTGATGCGCATTTGCGTCCGCATTCTTTGCCAAAGGTTTGCGCACCAGGTTGATGTATGATATGATACCCAGGGCGATTATCAGCAGGGCGTGTATTTCGTGATTCAGGGTGGCGAACAGGATGCCCGTGTCCCAGGAATGACCATAAAGCCCCACGGCAGCCGCCACAAGGTAGTGGTATGCCCCCACGCCTCCGGGAACCGGAACCACAGAGGCAATGTTTCCAACCAGCGACAGGAATGCGGCATCAGCCAGATTCATCCCGTCCAGGGCTGGCATCGCCTTGATAATGCAAAAGCACATCATCACATAGACAAACCAGATAAAGAATGTTGTAAAAGCCACCAGAAGCTTGTTCCTGCTCTTGTTGAATGCCCGTATGCCTGTCCACAGGCGAGAGATGGAGTCGGCAACCCGACGGCAGAACCCATAACGCTCCCTGAGCCTGAAAACTCCCACGATGAAAACCGCCACCGCTGCCACGACTATCGCCAGTATCCACCATACCCCGGCAGCGGTAAGGGGAGCGAGTATATTATCGGCAAAATAACCGCCGAAACGCTCCCACTGAAGCATCAGGGCAACTGCCAGCAGCACCAGAATCGCTATAAAGTCCCAGATCCTCTCGCAGAGCATCGTGCCCAGAGTCTTGTCAAACTCAATTTTCTTTGAAGATATATAGCCGCATCGCAGTATTTCGCCGGTGCCGGGCAGGGCGGCGCTTGCAAGGTTGCCCACGTTATCGGCATCCCATACCTTCAAGAACTTTACAGAGGAGTCAAAGGGCAGCAGCAACTCTTTCCACCTTACAGCGCGGCCTATCAGGGCAAGTATGGAAAGCAGGCAGAACAGCACCACCCAGAACCAGCGGGTCTGCTTCAGTCCGCTCAGAAAAGCACCGAAATCGACCTTGCGGAAGGCGAGGTACACTAGCAAAACGGCCGCTGCAAACAGCAGCGTGTATTTAAGTACGGAAAGTATCTTTTTCCTGGAAGTTGCAGACATTGTAAACAATTATGCGGCGAAGGTACAAAATATTGATGTATTTGAACAAAAAGAGAGCACCTCCGGCGGAGGTGCTCAACTTATTCATCAGTGATAGTGTTACCTGCGGCGGGCATTTGCGGAGCTGCCTGCGGTGCGTGCCGCTGCAGAAGTGCGGGCGCTGCTGCTGCCGGTGGCAGTGGTGGTTGCCCTTGCGGGAGTGTTGGCGGATGTGCGGCGGGTTCCTGCATTCACATTTCCTGCAGAGGGTTTGCCGGTTGCGGGAGCCTTGACGGTGTTACCGCCGTGGTTGCCGTTTGCGGGTTTGACGGGCTTGTCAACATTGCCGCCAGGCTTGTTGCCACCACCGTTGGCGGGCCTTGCCGGGTTGTCTGCACCGCCTGCTGCGGGCTTGTTGGGCTTAACAACATTGCCGTTGTGATGGGTGCCGCCGCCGGGTTTGCCGTTGGGCTTCACATTGGGTCTGTCGTGATGCTTGCCGTCTGGCTTGTGTGCCGGATTGTGCTTTCCGGGATGGTTATGGGCGAAGTGCATATTGTTGTGCGGCTCTTTGTGGTAAGGTCTGTTTCCACGATAGGTAATGTATACCTTGGGTGCCGGACGGTAGAAGCGGTTGTATGCATAACGCTCATATACGGGGAAGTACCAGGTGTTGTTCCTGTAAGCAACCGGACGGTAGAAGTATTCGGATTCAAGGAAGAGTCTGTACTGCCAGCGGGTGAGCACATATCCGAGCTCGTTTGCGCGGCGTGTCCAGTAGATACCGAGTATATCCGAAGTACCTATCAGGCTGTCGAAGTAGTCGAAATTGATTTCATAGACGGCTTCGTACTGTGCATCGGTAAGATTCAGCTCGTAGGCCATCTTGTCGGTGAGGAAGAGCGCCTCGCTGCGGGCTCTTGCGGTGGACATTGCGCTTGCCTGGAAAACTGTGGCCGTGAGAAGCGCAACTGCTGTGATGAGAAACTTTTTCATGGCTATTAGTTTTATAGGTTTGTACTCACTTATCCATATTTTCAACCAGCGTGCCAAACTTTAAAATCGCGCTTACATGCATCCCTATGACGTTGCGATGTGTTTCGTTTCTGGTACTTATAATCTGTAACTGAAGTACCTGTGAAGAGGGTTGCACGATTGACTTCAAATGTCTAACTTAGCCGAAAAGAAATCAACATATTTTTATTTGATATGAGCAAAAAAACACTTTCACCAGCCGTCGCGATTCTCTACACGTTTTTCGTGATGGGGTTTTGCGACGTGGTCGGTGCCGCCACCGCCTATGTAAAAACAGATTTCAACCTGAGCGAGTCCCTGGCCGGCTTCATTCCCTCTGCCGTCTTCATCTGGTTCTTGCTGTTGAGCATTCCCACAGCGCTGCTTATGAACAAGATCGGCCGCAAGAGAACTGTGCAATTGAGCAATGCCGTTACTTTCCTGGGGATGATAATACCCTTTATAAGCTACACGCTGCCCACCTGCCTTATCGCATTCGCCCTGCTGGGGATCGGCAACACCATCCTTCAGGTATCACTCAACCCGCTTCTCAGCAATGTGATCAAAGGCGACAAACTCACCAGCAGTATGACCGCCGGCCAGCTGATCAAGGCCATCTGCTCACTCACCTCGCCATACATCGCCCTGTTTGCCACCAACATCCTGGGAGGATGGCAGTATATTTTCCCCATCTTTGCCGGACTTACCCTGCTCAGTGCCGTATGGCTGATGCTCACCGAGATTCCCAAGGAGGAACGGGACAACGATGCTCCGGCAGGAGCCAGGGAGACATTCAAATTGCTGGGCGACCCCACTATATTTATGCTCTTTCTGGGTATAGTCTTTGTTGTGGGAGTAGATGTCGGCTCCAACACCGTAGCCCCCAAACTGCTTATGGAAAGGGTGGGGCTCCCGGTAGAGAAAGCCGGCCTGGGCAGCAGTGCATATTTTCTGGGCAGGACTGTAGGCGCTTTACTGGGGACATTCCTGCTGCTCAAGCTCAACGACAGGAAATACTTCTTCTATAATATAATACTTGCCGTAGCGGCCCTCATAGCTCTCTTCTTCGTAAAGAGCCAGTGGGGTATAGTCGCATTGCTGGCCGCCATCGGTTTCACCTGCTCCTGCATCTTTACCATTATCTTCTCTGCAGCCATCCAGGCTCGTCCCGAGAAGACCAATGAGATATCAGGCCTGATGATAACAGGTATAGTGGGCGGTGCGATTATCCCGCCGCTGATGGGCTTTGCAACGGAGAAGGCCGGCAGCCAGGCCGGTTCGCTGATTGTAATCGGCATCTGTATGGCATATCTGGTATTCTGCGCCGTACGGCTCCTTTCAAAGGCTAAGGCTAAGTAGCAGTTCCAAAGTTTTTTATACGATAAATGCCGGCCATTGTTGTGGCCGGCATTTATCGTATGGATGGTTTGACCTACGCAATGGGAATGACTTTCGCCAAAGAAGCGATATCCTCTTCTTTGGTGGCCCAGCTAGTTACGAAACGCACGGTAGATGACTCCTTGCCGCGCGGCCCCCAATATTCAAAGGTAGCCGACTTGGCGATTTTGTCTATGACGGCATTGGGAAGGGTGAAGAACTGCTGGTTGGTGGGGGAGTCGATGGCTGGCTGGAAACCTTTGGCCTCAAAGGCGGCCCGCAGGGCAAGGGCACGCTCTACGCCGGTGCGACCGCACTCCAGAAACAGTTTGAAGCCGGAGGCGAACATCGTTTCGAATTGCAGCCCCAGCAGTCTTCCCTTGGCCAGGAGCGCACCACTGCGCTTGATATGGGTAAAGAAGTGGGGTGCATAGTCGGGATGCTTTATGACAACGGCTTCGCCGAACAGGGTGCCGGCCTTGGTGCCCCCCACATAAAAGGCGTCGCAGAGCCGTCCGAGGTCTTTTATTGTGACGTCACACCATTCGCTGGCAAGACCGTAGGCCAGCCGTGCACCGTCAAGATAAAGTTTGAGGGAGAAACGTCGGCAGGTATCCGCGATGGCTTCAAGTTCTCTGAGTGAGTAGAGGGTGCCGAATTCGGTGGGGAACGATATATAGACCATTGCAGGTATCGCCATGTGCTCCCAGGTGTCATCGGCATTGAAATCTTTCATATACTGCTCTATCTGAGCGGCGGTTATCTTACCCTTGTCAGATGGAATCGTGAGCACTTTGTGACCGGTGGCCTCTATGGCACCCGCCTCGTGTACGAAGATATGCCCGGTATCGGGAGCGATCACCGCCTCGGGGCCACGGAGCAGTGCACCGATAACGGTGGAGTTGGTCTGCGTTCCGCCGATAAGCAGATAAATGGAGGAGAGATGATTGCCGGTTGCATCGGAGAGAAGGGCACAGGCATTCTCGGTATAACTGTCGGTGCCGTAGCCTGGGGTCATCTCGAGGTTAGTGGCCGCCAGGCGCTCGATTATTGCAGGATGGGCGCCCGCCATATAGTCGGAATCAAAGTGTAGCATCTGATTTATTTTTAATTCAATACTAATGTAAGAATTATTACTTTTGCACAAACAACAATTAGTTATCAAATGAAAAAAATCGTTTTTGTTTTTGCCGTTGCTCTGGCTTGCCTGATTGTCGGCTGCGGTCCCAAAGAAAATAAGGTTGCCATCACCGCACACCGCGGATTCTGGAACTGCGAAGAGGCCGGATATCCCGGCAACACCATTTCGTCGCTCCGTACTGCACAGGACAATTATTTCTGGGGCACCGAGTTCGACGTCCACATCACCGGCGACGACCAGTTGTTGCTGAACCACGACAATGTCTTGTACGACAAGAACATCCACGAAATGCCGATAGACACTTTCCTGGCAATGGTACTCCCCAACGGAGAGCATCCGGCTTCTGCCGACCAGTTCCTGACCCAGGCCGAAAAGGGCAGCACCATGCTGGTGTGGGAGTTGAAGCCCCACGAGAGCGAAGAGAGGGAGAACCTGATGGTGGACAAGACCATAGAGGCTCTCAAGGCGCACAATCTCTACGATCCCAAGAAGGTGATGTTCATCTCTTTCAGCCTTAATATCTGCAAGAGGATAGCCGCCCTTTGCCCCGGGTTCACCAACCAGTTCCTGGAGGGGGCGGAGCGCGATCTGGGGCCGCAGGAGATTTTTGATATGGGCATCAACGGAATCGACTATCACTTCAGCAAGTTCCAGGCTCACCCCGAATGGGTAGAGCAGGCGCACAAGTTGGGAATGAGCGTGAATGTATGGACTGTAGATGACGAGCAGATTATGCGTGATATGATTGACCTCGGCATAGAGTGCATCACCACCAACGAACCCCTCAAGGTGCGCGAAGTGCTCGGCGACCGCGAGTTGAAGGCAAAAAAGAAATAATTTCTATTAAACTATAACAACAATGTCAAACGTGAAATTCTATCGCGAGGAGCACCAGGTGCCCCTTGAGATGCACAAGGTGCGTATAGTTCAAAAATTATATCTGCTGCCCGTCGAAGAGCGCCAGAAAAGGATGGAGGAGGCAGGCAACAACACCTTCTTGCTGCACAACAAGGATATCTATATGGATATGCTTACCGATTCCGGCGTGAATGCGATGAGCGACAACCAGCAGGCGGCAATGTTCCAGGCCGATGACGCCTATGCCGGCAGCGAGACTTTCTACAGGCTGAAGAAAGCCATCAAAGAGACTATGGGTCTCAACGATATGCTTCCCGCCCATCAGGGCCGTGCCTGCGAAAACATTATTGCAGAGGCATTCTGCCGTCCCGGCGACCTCGTGCCGATGAACTTTCACTTTACCACAGCCAAGGCCCATATCACCCGCGTCGGTGCCGATGTAGTGGAACTGGTTGCAGCCAAGGGTCTGGATGCAAACAATCTGGACCCCTTCAAGGGCGATTTTGACATTCCCCGCACCAGGCAGTTCATAAAGGATCACCGCGACCAGATACAATGGCTGCGAATCGAGACCGGTACCAATCTGATCGGCGGTCAGCCCATTTCTGCCCACAATATCCACGAAGTGGCACAGATTTGCCGCGAAGAAGGCATCATCAGCGTGCTGGACGCTTCGCTGCTGCAGGACAACCTGCACTTTATCAAGACCCGCGAAGAGGGCTACAAGGACAAGAGCATAAAAGAGATAATGTTCGAGATCTGCGGCGATGTGGACATCGTGTATTTCTCTGCCCGCAAGCTCGGTTTCGCCCGCGGCGGCTGCATCTGCTCCAACAACGAGAAACTGATGCTCCGTATGAAAGAGTATGTGCCCCTGTATGAGGGTTTCCTCACTTACGGCGGTATGGAAGTGCGTTCTATGGAGGCAATCGCCGTGGGTCTATACGAGACTCTGGACGAGGAGTACATCAACCAGGGTCCTCTGTTCATCGAGCATATGGTCAAGGAATTGCACGAATACGGAGTGCCCGTTGTAAGGCCTGCCGGCGGTCTGGGTGTACACCTCAATGCAAGTGAATTCTTCCCCGACATGCCTCACGGACAGTATCCTGCCGGTGCTCTGGGTGCGGCCATATATATTGCCGGCGGTATCCGGGGTATGGAGCGCGGTACCATCAGCGAGCAGCGTGAACGTGACGGCAGCGAGCGCTATGCCGCCCTTGAGTTGCTGCGTCTTGCTGTGCCCCGCCGCGTGTTCACCCTTTCCCAACTGGAGTATGTGGCCGACCGCGTAAAGTGGGTTTGGGACAACCGCAAACTCATCGGCGGACTTAGGTTCACCGAAGAGCCTTCTGTGCTGCGTTTCTTCTTCGGCCGCCTGGAGCCCGTGAGCGACTGGCAGCAGAAACTCGTGAAGAAGTTCCGCGCAGACTTCGGCGACAGCCTGTAACAGGAAGTCGTTATGCTTGGTACCATTGTCAATACCGGCACCATCATTGCCGGGGCCATTCTGGGTTCGCTGCTTCATCGCGGCATAAAGGACAAGTATAAGGAGGCTATATATACCGCCCTCGGGCTTGCCTGTCTTGCAATCGGCCTGAATGCCACCATAGGGAATATCCCCAAGAGCCAGTACCCCGTGCTGTTTGTGGTGGCGATTGCCCTGGGTTCGGTCGTTGGCACGGCGCTGGATATCGACGGCCGTTTCCACCGCCTTGTAGACAAGATCCAGAACCGTGGCGCCAAAGAGGTACAGGCTTCTTCCGACGGAGTGTCCTCTGCATCTGCGCGCCCGTCTTCACGACTTGCCGACGGCCTGGCCACCGCCTGCCTGCTTTACTGCATCGGTCCTTTGTCGATGCTGGGGCCGGTGGTCAGCGCCCTCAAGGGCGACCACACGCTGCTGTTCACCAATGCTACGCTCGATCTGGTGTCGTCGTTTATCTTTGCCAGCACCTACGGCATCGGGATGATTCTGGCGGCGCCGGTGCTTTTCTGCTGGCAGGGCCTGTTCTGGCTCGTTGCAAAAATATCCAGCTCGGCCATCAGTGACGCCCTTTTGAGCGAATTGATGATAGTAGGCGGACTGCTGATTGTCTCGTCGGGACTTTCGCTTCTGAAAATTACTGACAAGAAGACATTGAACATGCTTCCGGCACTGCTCGTACCGGTGCTGTGGTTCATTTTAAAATGGATTTTTAACTTCTAGACCCTGCTTGGGCAGTTTCCTCTTCACGGTCGTTCAGGAAGGGGAAAGCCTCGCCCTTTACCAGCCAGGCAAAGCCAAAGAGATGGAGAAGGACTATCTCTATTATCATCACTATGTAACCGGGACCCCCCAGAATCATTGACAGGGCCAAACCGGCCTCCATAACAAACATCCCGTAGCCGCAGAAGCGATATATCTTGTTGCGGAGTTTCTTGCGTTCTGTCATTTCTCCGCCCGACTTGGTAAACTGAAAGATGCTGTTGCAGGCAATGGCCACAAAAAACAGCGCGGCAAAAGCGGCGTGGAGATAATTGGAAACACTCATCGGAACCTGGAAAAAGCCTACGGGAGTATCTGCCGGCAACCAGGCGACCTTGCAGGGGAACAGCACGATGCCCAGGCCCAAAACTCCGGCGGCAGAAGTGAGGATGTTATCTACGGTGTCATAGCCGATGTAGGATATCAGCACTATGCAGGCAGGTACCAGCACTCCCACCAAGGCGGGACTCTGGTAGTATGTGGCGGAGATGCTCCACCACCATTGGTCGCTGGGATGGGCGGCAATGCCGGCAGAGAAAAGCGCCAGCCACGGGAGTATCACACCCAGCAGTCCGCACAGATTGCGGATTCTGAGATACATCTTCTCTTCTTTGGTAATCATGGTATATCGGTTAAGGTTTAATCAGAATAAATACTGAACGAGGAAACTGCAGATTGTGAGCGTCAGCCCCACGAGGGTTTCGTATGGAATGAGTTTCATACGCTCTGCAACCGACATTCCCACACAGCCACCCGTGGCGTTGAAAAAAGAGCCGTGGGGGAGATGGTCAAGTACAGTACAGGAGGAGTTGACAAGGGCGGCACCCGCCACAGGTGACACTCCCGAGGCGAGTATCGCGCCG
>JAEEGL017129227.1_pt1 | contig 14991 bp, 8 predicted proteins | sample 9134231 | NCBI WGS metagenome assembly JAEEGL01 (sample SAMN16246548, study PRJNA631951) | gut metagenome | biome: gut microbiome; feature: rumen; material: fiber-attached | host: Bos | place: Iran: Karaj | collected 2018-10
TACCAGCGCTGTTTATAGCCAAAACCGTAATCGTTAAATTCCTCGAAAGGAACCTTGCCGTCGATATATATCTTTCTGTGTGTTTCAAGACCTCTTACGAAGCTCTGGCGGACATAGGCCGAGATGTTATAGAGACCGGCCTCTTCTATTTCGAACTCCCACTCAAGCCACTGTCCCGCTATCTTCCAGCTTCCGCCGCCGACAGAGTTGTTAAGGAGCGCCTTTGGAGATACCGGATAAACCGCCGGGCTTGTCTGATCCTGTTTCGGATAGAGCATCTGTGAGGACATCTTTGTCGATGTCTCAGCTTCGATGCGGATGGTCTTACCCGAAGGTTTTGAAGCGGATGCGTTTGCTGCGCTGTATTCTTCGTATGTGGGAACCTTGTCTGTGGGACCGAATGTAAGGGATTTGATAAGCATCGGCTCACGTATGGCTCTTATTGTAACTGTGTGTTTTCCTTTAGTAAGATAAACAGAAAGCGGATCAGAAATATATCCGTTGCTGTCATAAACAAAATCGGATACCCATTCGGGGGCTTCTTTGGATGTGGGCTTAACATCATTGCCCTGGTTATCACGCTCCCAGTTGATAAGATTGATGCCGTTTGAATCCGTGATCTTTTCAGTAACACTGTTTACCCAGATGCGTTCAAACTCAACAAGTGCAAGCTCGCTGTAAGGAACCGCGCCGTCAATAAGTATTGCGCGCTGGATCTCGGTGCTTTTCCCTTCCACCGGATAATATCTGAAAGAAATGTAGTAGATGCCGTCTTCCGGAACATCCGCCTCAAGTTCTATAAGCGAATTTTCCGTGGTCAAAACAGACTTGCCCGAATCACCTTCGAAATCGTTATAGATTTCGGGGCTTTTTGAAACGCCTTTTCCTTCTTCCTCTTCTTCGTAGCGGACAAAGTCTTCAGCGTTTACAACAAATGTTTTCGCAGCATATTTTGCGGGAACAGAAGCAATATACTTATTAAAATCATGAACAGAATCATCTACCGAATAAGTACTTATTATCTCGTCATACTTTTCAAGCGGGATATCGGTCTTTGCCGATACGGGACGTATGCCGGAAAAAGCAGAAAAGGCAAGTACTCCAGACATGATCCCGGCAAGGATCTTCTTAAAACTCTTATTCATTATCAACCTCCGGAGCTGTTTCAAAAGGCAGCAGCTAATGGTCAAAAGATTTTTTAAGTAAATTTAGCTAAAATGTTTCTGTTGTTATATTACACTATCATCCCGGGTTATGCAAGTGTTTTTTCGTCAAAATGTCAAAATTTCTTCACTGAATTTTCACCCTTTTAATCAAATGTTATAAAATATATACAAAACCCGATCCACTTAAACGATATCGGAATTACTTGATTTTGCTGTATTGTTTTAATTATTTCGATTAAATAAATAATTATTTAACTAATTTTTAGCTAAATTATTTTAGTAATTCCTAAAACGATTAAGATTGATAACAACAAAAAAACAGGGATCGCTTTTTATCCGTTCCCTGTTTTTTTAACATATATGAAGATATTTATTTATGGTAAGGCTGCCCCGAAATGATCTTATACCCCCTATAAATTTGTTCCAGCAATATCACCCTCATAAGCTGGTGGGGAAAAGTCATCTTCGAGAACGATATCTTCACATCTGCCCTGTTCAGCACCTCATCCGACAGCCCAAGCGAACCGCCTATTATAAAGTATATCCGGCTTGTTCCGTCTATGCCTGTCTTATCTATAAAAGAAGCAAACTCTTCGGAAGAATAAGATACACCGTTTATCGCAAGCGCGCATACAAGGCCCTGGTCCTTTATGTTTTTGAGTATGCGCTGTCCTTCCTTTTCTTTGATCTTTTCTTCTTCGGATAATGGAGCCTTATCCGGAGTCTTTTCGTCATCGACTTCGATAATCTCAAGCCTGCAGAAAGCTCCAAGCCGTTTTGAATACTCTTTAACGGCATCGACAAGGTATTTTTCTTTTAATCGTCCTACAGTTATAAGGGTAATTGTCATACTACTGTCCCCTTAAAAAAAAATTTGATTTTTATATTTTTGAACACAATTTAAACACATCTTTAATTTATATTGAGTTTCGGATAGTGATAAAACACTTTCTACTCCCACCCTATTATACGCATTGTGATTAATTCACACAGAAGAAGCAAGCCTCCTATCTTGCTTCTTTTGCGTTTAAAGACTTTATTTTTCTTTTTCTTCTTCGATCTTTGTTATCTTGACCATTTTTATCATCTTATCCGATACCTCGAGCACATTGAACCTGTAGCCGTACAGTTCTGTTTCAAAGGTTTCCCCGTCATCGGGTATCCTTCCGAAAGCAGAAACCAGCAGGCCGTTCAGGGTATCGTAATTATCCGTAACATCATCCGGGAAGTTTATACCTATCTCGTCTTCTATCTCTTCAAGCGGAGTTTCACCCGTTGCAAGATATTCGTTGTCTCCCTGGTCGAAAATATTGTCGTTTTCGTTATCGTATTCATCCTGGATATCTCCGACGATCTCTTCGATGATGTCCTCAAGCGTGATTATACCTGCGGTCTGTCCGTATTCATCGATAACGACAGCCATATGCACTTTATTGTTCTGCATGTCGTGAAGGAGCGCGTCGATATTGCGTGTATCCGGCACAAAATAAGGCGTAGTCGCGATCTCATGCAGCGTCTTGTTTTTTAAGACAGGTGAAAAGAGACATGTCATTACATCTTTTATATGTACGATGCCGATTATGTCATCGATATTCTCATGATAAATGGGAAAGCGTGAATAATTGCCATTGTCAAGCATGAAATGAAGCGCATCATCAAGCGAAGTGTCGTCGCTTAAAGCGATCATCTTCTTTCTGTGCGTCATGATATCCCTGACTTTTTTATCATCAAATTCTATGATATTCGAGATCATTTCGGCTTCGCTGCTCTCCAAGACGCCGTTTTCCTGACCTTCGTTCACCATTGAGATGATCTCTTCTTCAGTCACGTTATCTTCGATGTCTTCGGGTTTTACCCTGAAAAGCCAGAGAAGAAAAGCCGTGTTTTTATCCGCAAGCCAGAGCATCGGATAAAGCAGGATATAGACGGCCCTGACGAACCTTCCGTAAAAGAGTGCTTTTTTCTCGATGTTCTTCTGTGCAAGCTTGTGAGGCACAAGTACGCCGCAGACAACCATTATATATACTATGACAACTGTTATGGCGATTATAAGAGCGTTAACCGCAAATGCAGAAGTGTCGGTATCAAGCATCTTTGCAATCTGTGCTTTCAAAGGACCGATCTGGTATTTTGCATAGAGATAGCCGATGACAAGGTTAGTGGCGATGAGCAGGAATTCAATAACATTAAGGATGCTCACACCCGAGCTTCTGTCAAATTCGGACTTTAAGATCTTTAACAGTGCAGATGCGGTTTTGTCGTCTTCTTCCGCGGCTTTCTTGAGATTTGCTTCGTTCAGTGAGCCAAGGACAGCTTCGGCGGCAGAGACAACCGCATTAAATATTATCAGCAATATTATCGCGATAAAGCTTGAGACATGATAATCCGGCACGGAACCGGTATTTGCTATAAGGCTACGTATGGCATAGTCTTCCATGATAGATAAAAAAGATCTCCTTTCATAAAACGAAAAATAGCAACAAATGTGCTCATAGTCTTATATCGTCAACTCTGAGCACATTTGTTACAGTAATATTACACTTCATCAGAATAGTTTCCTTCGAGCTCGTCTGTTGTGAGCTGATAGGAAAGATTCATGAGTCCTTCGATAAGATGCACATTCTGTACATGTACATCCGGCGGCAGGCGCAGATCTGTATGTGCGAAGTTCCAGATCGCCTTGATTCCGCTTGAAGCAAGCTGCATAGCTACCTTTTTGGCTGATTCCTTCGGGATCGTGATGGCTGCTATATCAACCTTGTTCTTTTTGATATAATCCTCAAGTTTGTCCATCGAGAGGATATCGATGCCGCGGACATTTTTGCCTATCTTTTTTGAATCCTTGTCAAAAAGCGCGCGTACATAAAAGCCTTTGTCCTCAAATCCCTGGTAATTCGCTATGGTGCGTCCGAGATTGCCGGCACCTATCACGATGAGGTTATAAGTCTTGTCAAGACCGAGGATCTTGCCGACTTCATCGTAGAGCATAGCCACATTGTAGCCGTAACCCTGCTGGCCAAAACCGCCAAAGCAGTTAAGATCCTGTCTGATCTGTGAAGCCGTGACATGCATGCGTTCACTGAGTTCTCTCGAAGAGATCCTTACGATCTCCCTCTCTTTTAAATCTCCCAGATATCTGTAGTATCTGGGCAGCCGCTTGATAACAGCAGGTGAAATGTCTTTTCTCAATGTGACCCTCCTTAAGTAACGCCCTTAACTTTTTATTTATATTACTGGCTTTCAGCCTATTACCCTGACTTTGAGAACGCCTTCGATCTCTTCGAGCTTTTTGATTATGCCTTCATCCGCAGTATCGGTATCAAGCACCGTGTAAGCATATCCGCCGCGGCTCTTGTTAACCATGTTCTCGATGTTGATGCCGAGAGACGCGAAAGCGCCGGTAAACTGGGTTAACATGTTGGGGATATTCCTGTGGTTGATGCAGATACGCTTTGCAGCGGTAAGATTACCTGCATCAACAGCCGGATAATTGACGGAATTCTTGATGTTGCCGAGTTCGATGTATTCCTTAAGCTCTTCAACTGCCATAACCGCGCAGTTATCTTCTGACTCCTCGGTCGATGCGCCAAGATGCGGGATCGCAAGAACACCCTTCATTCCCGCTGTCTTTGCATTCGGAAAGTCTGTAACATACTTCGCGATCTTTCCGGATGCAAGAGCTTCTTCAAGAGCATCATCATCAACAAGAAGATCTCTTGCGAAGTTAAGGATTATAACACCGTCTTTCATTAACGAAATGGCGTTTTTATCGATCATCTTCTGTGTATTTACAGACGGATCGTCATTCTTGATAAGCGGAACATGGACCGTGATATAATCGCACTTTTCATAGATCTCTTCGCGGGTCTTTACAGGGATTACATCCCTTGAAAGTATCCATGCGTTCTGGACAGAAATATAAGGATCGCATCCGTAAACTTCCATGCCGAGGCGCTTTGCGGCATTCGCAACAAGGACACCTATTGCTCCGAGTCCGATAACGCCGAGCTTTTTGCCCTTTATCTCTTGTCCCGCAAACTTGCTCTTGCCTTTTTCGACAAGCTTTGCAACATCGGGCTCGTCCTTTACGGTCTGTACCCAGTTAATGCCGCCTACGATATCGCGTGAGGCAAGCATAAGACCTGCGATGACAAGCTCTTTAACGCCGTTTGCGTTGGCTCCGGGAGTGTTGAAAACAACTATTCCGTTTTCCGCGCATTTATCAAGCGGGATATTGTTTACGCCCGCGCCTGCACGCGCTACGGCAAGGAGTCTGCCCGGCAGCTCCATTTCATGCATTGCGGCACTTCTCACAAGGATCGCATCCGCCTCATTTATCTCTTCTGTAGCGGCATAATTCTCATCAAACTTTGCAAGTCCCACATTTGCGATGGGATTGAGACATTTGTAACGATACATGTTACTACCCCCGGTATTATTTGAGATTTTCAGCTTCGAACTTCTTCATTACTTCGACAAGCTTTTCCACGCCTGCCTTTGGCATTGCGTTGTAGATGCTTGCACGCATGCCGCCTACGGTCCTGTGGCCCTTAAGGTTCTCAAGGCCGTTTTCCTTGGCGAATTTTACGAATTTAGCGTCAAGCTCCTCGTCCCCGGTAATAAAGGGAACGTTCATGAGAGAACGGTCTTCTTTTCTGACAGTCCCTTTGAAGAGTTTGCTCTGGTCGAGGTAATCGTAAAGGATCTTCGCCTTTTCCTCATTGCGCTTTTTCATTTCTGCAAGACCGCCCTGCTTTTTAAGCCATTTGAACACCTTGCCGCAGATGTAGATGCCGTATGCAGGCGGAGTGTTGTACATAGAGCCGTTATCGGCATGTGTCTTGTATTTGAGCATCGTAGGCGTTCCGGGAAGGGTATCCTCGGTAATGAGGTCTTCGCGGATTATCACGATAACGACACCTGCGGGGCCGACATTCTTCTGAACACCGCCGTAGATAACGGCATACTTCGAAACGTCAACAGGCTCGGACAGGAAGCAGGAAGAAACGTCTGCGATGAGGTCTTTACCCTTTGTGTCCGGAAGCTGCCAGTACTTTGTTCCGTAGATCGTATTGTTCTCACATATATAAACATAATCCATATCGTCCGTTATGTCAAGATTTGAACAATCGGGAATGTATGAAAAAGTTTTGTCCGCAGAGGATGCAAGCTCTACTGCCTCTCCAAAGATCTTTGCTTCTTGGAAGGCTTTCTTTGCCCACTGTCCGGTGATTATATAGCCTGCTTTTTTATTTTTCATAAGGTTCATAGGGATCATGGCAAACTGCTGACTTGCGCCGCCCTGAAGGAATAAGACCTTATAATTGTCGGGAATGTTCATGAGTTCACGAAGATCTTTCTCTGCCGTATCTATTATCTCCTGATAAGCTTTAGATCGGTGGCTCATCTCCATAACGGACATGCCTGTGCCGTTATAATCAAGCATTTCATCTGCTGCTTCCTTTAATACCTCTTCGGGTAAGACAGCGGGACCTGCCGAGAAGTTAAAAACTCTTGCCATTTTTCAATCCTCCTTTTTAACATCCTGTATGTTTTTCGTTAAATTCGGTGTGCTTTACTTTAGCGCTTTAACGCGGATGTGTTAAATCAGATTATAGTGTTTCGTTAAGAAAGTGTCAACAGGAAATTTCACTTTTTGCATAAATTTTCATTTTTACTTCAGGCCTGTATCATGCAATCCACAACCACGGGTTCTTTACTGTTTAAGGCTTCTTTCAGGACCTTACCGATATCCTCTTCTCCTGTAATGCGAAGCGCTTTAACACCGAGCGCCTCCGCAAGCTTCACAAAATCAAGCCTGTCTTTGAATTCGGTAGCGGAAAAACGGCTGTTGTAAAGATCTTTTTGCATATTATAAACAAGACCGAGGACCTGGTTGTCGAAAACCACCTGTACAACAGGGATGTTATGACGGCTTGCGGAAAGAAGCTCGTTCATGTTCATACGGAAGCATCCATCTCCCGCGAAGTTTATTACTTTTTTGCCGGGACAAGCAAGCTTTGCGCCTATGGCCGCAGACAGCCCGTAGCCCATCGTGCCCAGTCCGCCGGACGTTATGAATTTACCGTCTTTCCCTGTTTTATAGAGTGTTGCCGCAAGAAGCTGGTGCTGTCCGACTTCTGTTGTGACTATTGCATCGCCTTTTGTAAGCTCAAGGCATTTAAGTATCACTTTTGAGCCGGTATCCGTCCGCCTGCAGTTTTCGTTTTTCTCATTTTCGATATATTCTGCGGCCTTTTTTATCCATGTTTTATGCTCATTTTCCTTCAAAACTTCAAGCAGCGCTTTAATCCCTGCCTTCGCATCACAGCAGAGGCTAACGTCAACTCTTACGTTTTTGTTTATCTCGGCCGGGTCTATATCTATCTGGATGATCTTTTTATCCTTTGCGTATTCGGGATCGCCGTTTGTCATCCTGTCAGAAAAACGGATACCTGCGCATATAAGGGTATCACATTCGGAAAGCAGCCTGTTTGCTGCACTATTTCCTTCCCTGCCTGTCATTCCTGCAAACAGGGGATCGAACTCGTTAACGGCCCCTTTTCCCATCATAGAGCAGATCATCGGCGCCGAAAGCTTCTTTGAAAGCGCTTCGCACATAGTTCCGGCATTACTGCGCACAACGCCGCCTCCTATAAGGATGAGTGGACGTTTTGCCGTATTTATAAGCCTTTTTGCTGTTTTCAGGTCTGCCGGATCCACTGTATCAAATAGCACGTTTTTACCCTTTTTGTCCGATGCGCCGCAAAGGCAGTCACTTTTCTCCGATGCACCGCAAAGCCCGCTCTTGTCGGAAGCCTTAAGGACACTTTCAAATTCCGCGGTATCTTCAAGTACATTCTTTGTTATATCAACGATAACAGGCCCTTTCCTTCCCTCCTGTGTTATCGCAAAGGCACGGCGGAGAGTCGGTGCAAGCTCCGTTATGTCCTTGATGATGTATCCGTGCTTTGTAACAGGCATGGTTATGCCGTTGATATCCACCTCCTGGAAGCTGTCCTTTCCAAGGCTCTTTTTATCAACATTGCAGGTCAGGGCAAGAAGCGGGACCGAATCCATGTATGCGGTTGCGATCCCTGTAACAAGGTTTGTCGCGCCGGGGCCGCTTGTGGCTATGCAGACGCCGGTCCTGCCGGAAGCCCTCGCATAACCGTCAGCAGCATGAGCCGCCCCCTGTTCATGTGAAGTCAGGATATGACGGATACTGTCTTTTGCCTTATAAAGCTCATCATATATCTTGAGCACGGAACTTCCCGGATACCCGAAAACAGTATCCACGCCCTGTTCCCTTAAGATTTCGATTATGATCCCGGCACCGCTTAATCTCATAGTTCGCTCCTTAACAACCTTTCAGACTTTATTAACAATGATTATAAAAGAAAACTCTTCATTTCGCAACATAAACAATACACCATTCCATCAAAAAACGGAATGGTGTATCTTATCATTATTTTCCGCGAAGCTCTGTTCTCTTGATCTTGCCGCTGATGGTCTTTGGCAGCTCATCAAGGAATTCGACGATCCTCGGGTATTTATAGGGTGCTGTATGCTGCTTTACATATTTCTGTATCTGCTTCTTTAAGTCCTCGGTCCCTTCCGTGCCCTTCGTAAGCACTATGGAGGCCTTTACGACCTGGCCGCGGATCTCGTCCGGAGCTGCTGTAACAGCACACTCGAGCACATAAGGAAGCTCCATGATAACGCTCTCGATCTCGAAAGGCCCGATGCGGTAGCCCGAGGACTTGATAAGATCGTCTGTACGGCCCACATACCAGAAATATCCGTCCTCATCGCGCCAAGCGGTGTCGCCCGTATGGTACATTCCGTCATGATAGACCTCATCGGTATGCTCTTTGTCTTTATAATAGCCCATAAAGAGCCCGCAGGGAACATTTTTATCTGTCTTTACAACTATCTCGCCGATCTCACCGACGCCTGTTGATTTACCTTCCGGCGTAACGATATCTATGTCGTACATAGGATTCGGCTTACCCATGGAACCGGGCTTTGGCGTCATGCCGATAAAGTTGCCCACGGTAAGTGTCGTCTCTGTCTGCCCGAAGCCTTCCATAAGCTTTAAGCCCGTAGCTTCATAGAATTTGTTGAAGACTTCGGGGTTAAGTGCTTCGCCGGCTATCGTTGCGTGTTCTATCGAAGAAAGATCGTATTTTGACAGGTCTTCCTTGATAAAGAAACGGTACATTGTGGGCGGTGCGCAGAAAGTCGTGATATTGTACTGCTTAAAGAGAGGCAGGATATCATGCGCGTCAAACTTGTCGAAATCATAAACAAAGGTTGCGGCTTCGCAGAACCACTGCCCGTAAAGCTTGCCCCAGAGTGCTTTTCCCCAACCGGTATCGGATATCGTGAAATGGATACCGTCCGGATTAACGTTATGCCAGAAACGTGCCGTTGCAAAATGTCCCAGAGGATATTTATAATTATGCATTGCAAGCTTCGGATAACCCGTTGTTCCGGAAGTAAAGAACATTATCATCGGATCGTTTCCGCCGGGCGCATGCTTTGAGCGGAGGAAGCTCTTTGAATAAACACCGTATTCTTCGTCAAATGTGTGCCAGCCTTCGCGTTTTCCGTTTACGATAAACTTGTTCTTAAGTTCCGGGCATTTGGCTGCTGCAAGATCCACCTGATTTGCGACATCACCGTCGGCAGTACATACGATACCGCTGATCTCGCCGGCCTTGAAGCGGTATTCGAAATCATGCTCCACAAGCTGGTTTGTTGCGGGGATCGCAACAGCTCCGATCTTGTGCAGGGCAAGGATAGAGAACCAGAACTGGTAATGGCGCTTTAATACAAGCATTACACGGTCTCCGCGCTTTATGCCGCTGTTCAGGAAGTAGTTCGCCACCTGGTTTGAATATTCGCTCATCTCACGGAAGGTGAACGGCCTCTCCTCTTTATCGCGGGAAAGATACATCATGCAGAGCTTTGACGGTTTCTTCTGGGCGATCCTGTCAACAACATCAAAAGCAAAGTTGAAATTCTCGATATTCTTAAACTCGATACCGTTAAGGATGCCGTTGTTGTCAACAGTCGTGGTGATGTATTTATCAGCGACTTCGTTTGTTGTCGTATAATTCTTTTCAGGCTTCTGCGCGGTGGAGAACAGTTCTTCTGGCTCCGTGTACATGTAGGCGTCACCGTTGGGATTTATGATGACCGTAAAGAATTCACAGTCCTTCCCGCCTGTAGCGACCATGCCGTGAGGCATTGCGGAATCGTAATATACAGAGTCGCCCTCATCAAGCACAACGATATTGTTGCCTAGCTTGAATTTGGCTTTTCCTTTTAAGATATACGAAACCTCGTGACCTTCATGGAAGTTTGTCGGGATCTCGCTTTCATCCGCTTCTTTTGTGTAGGGGGCAAGTACCCAGAAGGGCTCACCCATCTTGTTCTTGAACATCGGAGCAAGGTTGTGGTAGGTAAAGCCTTTACGGCGTGCGATAGGCAATCCTTCTCCTTTTCTTACTACCGAGTAATTTGTCAGTGTGGGGCTTGTACCTTTTAAGATATCGGCAATATCTACGCCGAAAAGCTGTGCACATTTGTAAACGAAAGTGAAATTAAAATCCTTTTCACCGGATTCGTAAGCCGCTACCTCTTCCACGGTGATGCCTGTTGCTGCGGCAACATCTTCAAGTCTTAAGTTCATAGTCTCCCTGAGGGACTTAACACGTTCCGCGATCTCTTTGATCCTGTTGTCAAGTGTTACTTCTCTTTCCATCTTCTCCATTTCCTTCCTGGCCGCGTTCTATGCAGCCTTTCGTGTTTAGGGCTAAAGCCCGTGGGGTCGCGCCGGGTTTGATCTTTCCTGCTGTTACGTTTCAGCCTCAAACACAGCGTTTGTTGGATATCAAGACGGGTCCGGAAAAACAAAAAGCCCGTCTCAAATTGACTTTGAGACGGACTTAACATCCGCGGTACCACTCAAATTCCGTTTTCACGGCACTCAGCAAGCTCCAACAAGCTCTACACTTTAACGCAGTGTCTACGGGAACCGTCTACTTGAAGAAACAGGAATGTTTCTCTTTTGGGATTCCGGCTCGGGAGGGATAGCGACAATTGCTCGGCTGCCTGTTCACACCTGCCACAGGCTCTCTGAAAACGTCTGCAATCTGCAGTCTCCGTCAAAGCTTTTATTATTAAGTTAGGTATCAATTTAGCACTTTAACTTGATGATGTCAATACCGATTTTAAATTTTTTATCAATTTTTATTCGGATCGTATTCAGGATAAAAAACTGTCATCATCATCCAACATCGCGTCTATCTCTTCTATCCTGTCTATGAACTCCGGAAGATCGTCTCCGGTGTCCGCAGGGCTGTCCAAAGGAGCCTCGTCATGCGAAGCATTTTTATTGACCAGCCCGGATATGATCCTCATAACAATATATATTCCGATAAAACAAAATATTATCTTCATATCAGCCTTTAAAGTATTTAACACCCGATTCGAATATATGCTGGTCCTGATCGCCGCAGATATTGATCGCGACATCTTCACCGATGCGTTCGGAATGAGCCATCTTCCCGAGCACTCTGCCGTCCGGGCTTAAAATGCCCTCTATAGCCCAGTAAGAACCGTTCGGATTGAATGCTTCATCCATCGAAGGATTGCCGTTGATATCAACGTATTGTGTGGCGATCTGTCCGTTGTTTTTAAGCTTTTCAAGCCATTCGTCGCTTGCAACAAAGCGTCCTTCACCGTGGGAAGCAGGAATGGCGCGGATGCTCCCGAGCTCCGTCCCCATAAGCCATGGCGAGTTGTTGCTTACGATCTTTGTATAAACCGACTTCGACATATGGCGGCCGATGGCGTTTGTTGCAAGTGTGGGCGAATCCTCCTTCTGAGGACAGATCTCGCCGTAAGGCACAAGGCCGAGCTTTATTACAGCCTGGAAACCGTTGCAGATACCGAGGACAAGGCCGTCCCGCTTCTTAAGAAGGTCATTTACCGCATCGGATATCCTGCTGTTCCTGAATACATTCGCAATGAACTTGCCCGAGCCGTCGGGCTCGTCACCTGCCGAAAAGCCGCCGGGGAACATGATCATCTGTGCTTTGCCGACAGCCTTTATAAAGCGTTCTACGCTGTCCTTGATCATATTCCCGTTCATGTTCGCAAACACTTCCGAGACAACATCGGCGCCTGCACGCCTAAATGCGGCAGCTACATCATATTCGCAGTTTGTGCCCGGGAATACCGGTACAAATACAGTGGGCCTTGCGATCCTTTCTTTTGCAGTGAAAATGCGTTTTGCATCATACAGGATCGAAGGAGCTTCCTTATCCCTGTTCTTTGCGGATACAGGGAACACCTTCTGTAAAGTGCCGTCCCATGCGGTCTTAAGATCCGCAAGACTTACGGTTCCGGCTTCCGCAGCAAGCTCCTGCTTTTCCGTAACTTCACCCGCGATCTTTGCTTCGACAAATTTCGAAAGCATTCCGGCCACACTGTCCTTATCGGCTTTTGATACCTCAAGCAAAAGACTGCCGTATCCGGGAAGTAAAAGCTCATCATGTGTCAGGCCGCAAAGGTTAGCACCGAGACGGTTTCCGAAAGCCATTTTGGCTGCCGCTTCAGCAACACCCTTTGATCCGAGAGCATAAGCAGACAGGATCTTTTTATCTTTTACAAGCTTGTAGACCGCGCCGTAAACACCTTTGAGCCTTTCGAAATCGGGAATTTCCATGTCGTCCTTAGGGCATTTTACAAGGATCAGAGCATTTCCGGCCTTCTTAAACTCGGGCGAGATAATATTCTTCTCGTTTTCAACACATACAGCAAAGGAAACAAGTGTCGGAGGAACATCTATCTTATCGAATGTACCGGACATACTGTCTTTTCCGCCGATGGACGGTAGTCCGAAACCTTTTTGGGCCTCATAAGCACCAAGAAGCGCTGCAAGCGGCTTGCCCCAGCGTTTGGGATCGGTGCCCGGTTTTTCAAAGTATTCCTGGAAGGTGAACCTTATCTTTTCTGTATTTCCGCCTGCGGCCGCTATCTTTGCAACCGACTGGACAACGGCATACATAGCACCGTGATACGGGCTCCAGCTTGAAAGGAAGGGATCAAAGCCATAGCTCATCATTGTTGCTGTTTCGGTGCGTCCTTCAAGGACAGGCAGTTTTGCAACCATTGTCTGTATCGGCGTCGCCTGATACTTTCCGCCGTAAGGCATAAGCACCGTCTTTGCGCCGATGGAGCTGTCAAACATCTCAACAAGTCCCTGTTTTGAGCATACATTAAGATCCGCAAGTGCTTCTGTAAGTTCGTTCTTTGCGGCAGGCTCCTTTCCCGGAACCTCTGCTTTATAGCATGCGCCCTTCTTAAAGTAATCAAGGGACTCGTCCGGAGCTTCAACAAACGCGCTTGTAGTCTGGTGTGCGCCGTTTGTATCAAGGAATGCCCTCGATACGTTCACGATCTCTTTTCCGCGCCATTTCATAACAAGACGCGGGCTCACGGTAACCTTTGCAACGACTGTCGCCTCAAGGTTTTCCTCTTCGGCGTATTTAAGCATCTTATCAACATCGCCTGCAGCAACAACAACCGCCATACGCTCCTGTGATTCGGAGATGGCAAGCTCTGTGCCGTCAAGGCCCGCATATTTCTTCGGAACGGCATCAAGATCGATATCAAGGCCCGCAGCAAGCTCGCCGATGGCAACGGAAACGCCGCCGGCACCGAAGTCGTTGCACTTCTTTATGAGCTTTGTTACTTCAGGTTTTCTAAAGAGCCTCTGGAGCTTCCTTTCCGTAGGCGCATTACCCTTCTGGACCTCTGCCCCGCAGGTTTCGATAGAGGATGCGGTATGTGCCTTTGATGAGCCTGTAGCGCCGCCGCAGCCGTCTCTTCCCGTTCTTCCGCCCATAAGGATGATGATATCCCCCGGGTCCGAATTCTCACGGATGACATTCTTTCTCGGAGCCGCGCCCATTACGGCGCCTATCTCCATGCGTTTTGCAACATAATCGGGATGATAAACCTCGTCAACAAGACCCGTTGCAAGACCGATCTGGTTACCGTAGGAGCTGTAGCCCTTTGCCGCAAGGGTTGTTATCTTTCTCTGCGGAAGCTTGCCGGCAAGTGTCTTTGACAGAGGCTTTGTGGGATCTGCGGCGCCTGTTACGCGCATTGCCTGGTAAACATACCCGCGTCCCGAAAGCGGATCGCGGATAGCGCCGCCAAGGCAGGTGGCAGCACCGCCGAAGGGCTCTATCTCAGTAGGGTGGTTATGGGTCTCGTTCTTAAAGAACACAAGCCATTCCTCTGTTTTTCCGTCTATCTCAACGGGAACTATCACAGAGCAGGCGTTTATCTCATCCGAGACCTCCATGTCATCGAGCTTTCCTTCAGCCCTCAGCTTTTTCATGCCAAGTATCGCAATATCCATAAGGCAGACAAACTTGTCGTCCCTGCCCCTGTAAAGGACCTTCCTGTCGTCAAGGTATGCATTGTAGGAGTTTTCAATAACATCTTTATAATAACCGTCTGCAAAACTTACATTCTCAAGCTCTGTCTGGAAGGTCGTATGACGGCAGTGATCCGACCAGTAGGTATCGAGAACGCGCACTTCGGTTATAGAAGGATCGCGCTTTTCTTCGTTCCTGAAATAGTCCCTGATGCAGAAGAAATCTGCTTTTGTCATGGCAAGCCCGAGGGAATCGTACCGTTTTTCTACTTCTTCATCGGACTCCGAGATAAAGCCCGTAAGTATTGCAACGTCTGCGGGAACTTCGAATTTGGTGACAAGCGTGTCCGGCTTTGTTTCGGA
>JAEEGL017163512.1_pt1 | contig 14991 bp, 12 predicted proteins | sample 9134231 | NCBI WGS metagenome assembly JAEEGL01 (sample SAMN16246548, study PRJNA631951) | gut metagenome | biome: gut microbiome; feature: rumen; material: fiber-attached | host: Bos | place: Iran: Karaj | collected 2018-10
ACAATGGCGACAGCAAATTTTTCACTTTTCACTTTTCACTTTTCATTTTATTTCGTACCTTTGCCGACAGAAAAAATGAGAAATGAGAAATGAGGAATGTAAATGAAAAAATGAAAAATGACAATGGCGACAGCATATTTTTCACTTTTCACTTTTCACTTTTTTCGGAATTAGTAATTAGAAATTAGAAATGGAAGCAATTCAGAGTTTCACCATCGACCACACCCGTCTGAAGCCGGGCATCTATGTGTCGCGCGAAGACAAGGGGTTTACCACCTTCGACCTGCGTATTACCGAACCAAATGCGGAACCGGCAATGGCTCCCGCTGCCATTCACAGTCTGGAACACCTGATGGCCACGTGGTTCCGTAATAGTCAGGTAAAGGAAGATGTGGTATATGTAGGACCTATGGGGTGTCTCACAGGTATGTATATCATCATGACGGGGACATACACCGTAGAGGATATGCGCCGCTTGACCATCGGGTGCCTTAAATGGATTCTCACGCAGACAGAGGTGCCAGCCGCCCGTCCTGAGGCATGCGGCAACTACCTGCTGCACGACCTGCCGATGTGCCAATGGGAAAGTGCCCGCTACCTCAGCCGTCTGGAACACGATTTCCATTGCGAGTACACCAAGCTTCGCATAACGCTCAGTGACGGTAAGATGTTTGCCGACGCATAAAAACAGCAGTTTTGTAAAAGGCGCAAGGCCGCCCCGGTTAACGGGGTAGCCTTACGCGTAACATTCGAAAATCTTGTCGATGGTGCTGCGCTGCATCTTGGGCGACAACAGGCTGACAATCCAACAAACGGGGAAACCGCCGACCATAGCGATGGCACCGCAGTTGATGGGATTGATGGGGTTGCCTGCGAGCATGTTGATGACTGTCAGTCCAACACCCCAGATGAAGCATGCCCAGACTGCAATGCGGGTAACACCACGCCAGTAGAGACCCAGCATGAAAGGAGCTAAGAAGGCGCCAGCCAAAGCACCCCACGAGATACCCATGAGCTGGGCGATGAACGTCGGGGGATTCAGGGCGATGAGCAGCGAGATGGCGATGAAGAACATGATGAGCACACGCATCACCACAACCTTACGGCGCTCAATTTTCTCGGCAACGATATCGTCGATAGTACCGTCCTCCACCTCGCCTGGCAGCGATTTCTTGTCGCGATAGATGAGGTCGAGGGTCATGGTAGAGCTGGAGGTCAGTACGAGTGAGGCCAGCGTAGACATAGAGGCCGATAGTACCAGCAGCACAACGAGGGCTATCAAGACATCGGGTAGGGTAACAAGCATGGCAGGTACGATGGAGTCGTAGGCTATCTTGCCTGTTGCTTCATTAATAACGGGGTCATAAAGACGTCCGAAACCACCGAGGAAGTAGCAGCCGCCAGCTACAATGAAGGCGAAGATGGTGCTGATGACAGTACCGCGCTTGATGGCAGACTCGTCAGTAATGGAGTAGAACTTGCCCACCATCTGGGGTAGTCCCATCGTGCCGAGCGATGTGAGGACAATCACGCCGAGCAGTCCCCAGGGATCGGGTCCGAACCATGAGGCAAACATGCCACTGCCTGGCTCCGTAGCACCGTCAGCAGGCAGCTGGGCGAGCTTGTCGACAGCTTCAGTCAGTCCTCCTTGCGCGTTGAGGACGGCGAGAATCACCGCCACGATACCGAACAACATGATGATGCCCTGAATGAAGTCGTTCATGGCTGTTGCCTTATAACCGCCAAGAATGACGTAGACGGCAGTAAGGACGGACATGATGACTACGCAATATTCGTAGGGGATGTTGAAGCCCATCTCAAAGAGGCGCGAAATGCCGCTATACACACCAGCAGTATAGGGAATCAGGAAAACGAAGGCAATGATGGACGCTGCCACGCGCAGGCCTTGGTCCTGAAAACGGGTTCCGAAGAAGTCGGGCATGGTGCGGCTCTCGATATGTTGCGTCATCAGCTTAGTGCGTTTGCCAAGTATGAGCCAGGCCAATAGTGAACCGATGACAGCATTGCCGATGCCAATCCAAGCGCTGGAGAGTCCGTATTTCCATCCAAACTGCCCGGCATAGCCTACGAAGACTACTGCAGAGAAATAGGACGTTCCGAAAGCAAAGGCCGTCAGCCAGGGACCTACGGCACGTCCGCCCAACACAAATCCGTCGACACTGCTGGCCTGCTTGCGGGTGTAGAGACCCACGCCAATCATCACGGCCAGGAAGATGATGGTTAAAAGTACTTTGATAATCATGGTTTATTTATGAAAAATCAATTGTAAATTGTAAATAGTCAAATTGTAAGTTAGAATGCAACTTGCACCTGTCCCTGCAACCAGTTATAGTCTTTCTGGTAGTTGCTCCAAGTACGAGTGTACTGCAGTTGCAGACGGCAGTTCTTGTAAAACCAGTATTGCAATCCAGCAGTAGCCTGCGTCTGGTGGAACTTCATCTCGGTATTACGATCGAAATAGTCGACAGAGGCAACGGCATCGAGACCATCGGTGAGAGGAATGGTTGAGGTGACGTAGCCACCCATACTGCCTACTTCGCCATCCTTACCGCCAAGCCATTCGGCGCGAACCTTCAGCGGACGGGCCTCCTTGTATTTACTGGGAGAATAAGGGGCACTCTTCACTTCAACGCCAACGCTATAGCGGTCGCGACGGTAGTTGTCACCCACCTGGATATCAGGATTCCATGCGGCAGTACCTACGGCATGTCCACGACCTTTCTGTCCGCTGACCACGAAACGCAGCTGGTCAGAGGGACGATACTCCAACTTGGCGATAATGTCCTTGTCATCGTTGCCGTCCTTGCGGTTGATGCCCTGTCCGTTCATCACTGCCAACTCGTAGTGTAGGTGGTCGTTGAAGAGGTCGCCATAGAGTTCTAGTCCAAGGTCACGACCATAGTGCAAACCATAGAGGGGGTCGTAGCAACCGGCATAGCAGGTAACAGCCTGCGAGCAGACGTCAATAAGTTCCAACTGTACGGGCGACAAGGGATTCTCCATCGAGAACGAGTTCTTGAACTGCCCCAGACGGACGGTGAGCTCCTTGCCTTTCGTGACGCGATAGTCGGTATAGAACTCCTGCACTACGCTGTTGAAGTCGTGCATAAAGAGAAAGAACCAACGGTCGGTGATACGGGCTTTGGCCCACAGCAGGGTACGCTTCAGGTTGTAACTGCTCTTGGGGCTTGCACCGTCTTGATCTGTGTAGGCATAGCCAGCCTGGGCATAGCCGTTGAGGGTGATGCGACTGCTCAGCTCCTTCATCCAGTCAATCTCTTTTTGCTCCTTTTTTTGGGCACTGGCTGTCAGCGAGAACAGCATCATCAGACAAATAATACGAATAACTTTCATCATAGCTTGAATATTATAATTTTAAAGTTTAATCTTTCAACTTTTACTGGTAGTTCCTAATCCTGACATTGATACCCGTACCGCTCAGTAGAATGATTGCTTGGCGGACTAATGTGTTATTGTAGTGATACGGAAACAGCACTTTAGGCTTGACGGTTTTGGCGGCATTTGCCAGCTGTTCTATAGTCATGGTGTAAGGCTGGTTGCAGGGCATGAATGCGATGTCTATGTTATGTATATTGGCCATTTCTGGAATGTCCTCAGTGTCGCCGGCAATATAAATGCGCAGACCGTCAAGAATCAGTATATAGCCATTGTCACGGCCTTTCGGATGGTACTGCTCATGGTCAGGTGTCGTATTGTAGGCAGGCACAGCCACTAATTGCACGTCTGCAGCAATGCTGAGACTGTCGCCATTCTTCATGGCACGTGAATTGCGGAAGTATGCCGAACAGGACGGATTAGTATAGACAATGGTGTTCGAACCTACTAACTGTGTCAGGGCCATACGGTCGAAATGGTCGGGATGCTCATGGGTGATAATCACGTAGTGGGCTTTCGGCATTACGGAATAGTCGGTCTCAGGCTTCAGACCAGTGACAGGGTCGATGTAGAAGTAGCGGCCATCATATTCAATCATGATAGTGGCATGCTTGATACATGTAAACTTGACATCCTTGCCGGAAGGTGTCTTGAAAGTGTCAGTCTGACGCTGTTGACCCATCATGGACAAGGGCAGCAAAGCAAAGAGGGTGATAAGCAGTTCTTTCATGTTGTCGTATCGTTTTTAATTCTTTTGTTCTTGATGACGTATTTTTGATAGTAGGTTAGCAACAACGTAGTGAGCGGCAGGGCAATGATCATACCCAAGATGCCTAACAACGAGCCCCAGATGCTGAGGGACAACAGAATGATGGCCGAGTTGAGGCCGGTGACATGCCCCATGATTTTCGGTGTCAAAATGGTGTCCTGGATAGTCTGTACGACGGCAAACACAATGATTGCTGCCAGCATAATCATCCAGAAACTCTCACCCGTATCGGCAGCCTTGACCACTGCCAGCAGAATGGTAGGGATAAAACCTAACAACTGCAAGTAGGGAACCATGTTCAGCAGACCAATAAACATGCCTAAGCCGATGGCCATTGGGAAACCGATGATGAGGAAGCCGATGCTGAACAGCACACCCACACAAAAAGCCACCAACCCCTGTCCGCGGAAGTAGAGGTTCATGCCAAGCTGGATGTCGCCAACCAATTGGACGGCAAACTTGCGGAATCGTATGGGTAGCAGGTCGACCCAGCCGCTGGAGATCTCCTCATAGTCTAATAATATAAATAAGGTATAGAGTAATACCATCGTCAGCGTGAAGACACTCGATAGAACATTAATCGACTGCATGATAATGTCCCATAGTTTTGGTAGCGCCTGCTTGATATTATCTAAAAAGCCCTCTTGTGTCACAATGGCTTTGATGTCTTCGCTGGTGACATGTCTGTGAATGTAGTCTTCCACCATATTGGGAATGTTGCTCATGGTGGCATCATTGCTGACGTAAGCCACCAGCATGTCCTTTACCCTCAGACTTTCTTCAATCATTGGGGGAATCATCAGCCAGAAAAGACCTGTCAATACGAGGCCAACCACCAGAAAGGCACACAGGATGCCTATGATGCGGAATTTAAGGTGACAACGGTACTGAAAGAACTTTACCAGCGGGAATAACAGATAGGAAATGAGCCAAGCCAAGAAGAATGGTAGCAAAACACTGCTCAACCTGTTGAGCAACATCACGATGCCTACAATGATGATGACAGCCATCACGCTACGGATAAAACTGTCGAAAGTTATCTTCTTTTGCTCCATAACGGCTACAAAGGTAATAAAAAGTTTAGAGTTTAGCGTTTATAGTTGAGAGAAAAATGGCTTTTATACACTTTTTTGCATAAAAATACTCAAAAAACTTAAATTCTCTAAACTTTCATCTCTAAACTCTAAACTATATATTACTTTTGCACTATGAACATAGAACCTATAGCTTATTTCCATTCGCCGCTGACTTCCAAGTTTGGCATTCCCCGTCAGAGTGGTATTGTAGCAGAACTGCACGGCACAATAGAATTTGTTCCGAAGTATGCCCAGCCTGAAGCATTGCGTGGACTGGAGGCTTACGATTACTTGTGGATGATATGGGGATTCTCCGAGAATGTGGATGCAGAAAAGCATCCGATGGTACGTCCGCCTCTGTTGGGTGGCAACGAGCGGGTAGGGGTGTGGGCTACGCGTTCGCCTTTCCGTCCTAACAACTTAGGACTCTCGTCCGTTCGCATTGCCAGCATTGACCTGCAGACTCTAAGCATCGAAGTGACGGGTGCTGACTTGATGGACGGGACGCCTATTTATGACATCAAGCCCTATCTGGCGTATGTCGACAGTCATCCGGAGGCTCGTGGCGGCTTTACTGACAAACATAAGTGGAAGCGTTTGCAGGTGGTGATTAGTGACGAGCATGCTGCATTGCTGGATGCTGCTGACCTGCAGGTCCTGAAAGATGTGTTGTCGCTCGATCCGCGTCCCCATTATCATCACGACGATCAGCGGGAATACGGTATGCCTTTCAAGGGTTATGATGTCCGATTCAGAGTTGCTGACGGAGTTCTCTCTGTACTGGACATCTCTAATCTCTAACTACTTACCTCTTACCTTACCTCCATTCCACGTTGACGTGCTGATAGCCCATGCTCTGCATCAGGCGACGCATCTGGGTCTCACCATTCTGCTGGGCAGTTTCAACGTTCTTACGTGTCAGGCTGTAGCGTAGCATGCGCTGTTGGGCCCTGCGATACATGGTTTCGCGGTCTTGTGCCGTCCAGCGACCGCTCTCGTGGAAACTCTTGGTGCGGGCCTCGTCAATAAAATCTTTGTCGAGCAGGGTAGGGCGTGGCAGCCATAGTGTAATGCTGTCACCTTGAACGGTAATCCATGTAGAGTCCATCTGCTGCATGTCAATGCCTAATCGTACCGTACCATAATATATGCGCGCGAGATGGTCGTCTCTGAAGATTCCCTTGCGGACGGTGTCAATCAATTCCTCGTTACTGATAGACAGGAATTCCCATTGTCCTATGGCACGGATGCTCTCAATCTGATGGGGTGTGATGTCAATATGTTGGTCGGCCTCAAGGCTTACTTCCGTCTGTTGCACGCCACGTACCACCCACCACAGCACGATAATGGCAACAATGACAGCTGCCACTATCAGGATAGCCTTAGTGCGTTTTATCTTGTTGAAAATATTCTTGTTCATCTTTAATCTTTCATTTTTCATCTTTAATCTTTCATCTTTCTAATAATGTCGGTAATACTCAGATTCTTACGGAAGGCTATGGTGATGTCCTCCTCGCGGTAGCCCATCTGTGCTATCATAGGTACCAGCACGCGGGCGGCATTGGCCTGTGCCGTCTCGATGATGTTCATCTGTGGTATGCCGTCGATGATGGCTTGGCGGCCTTGTTGCTCGTAGTTGCTCAGTTCGCTGTCGCTGAAGTGCGGGCGTATCAGGCCGACATATTCCTTCACTTCCTTCTGGTTAATCTTCGAACTGGTAAGCACTACCTGAGGGTCGGGCAACAGAATGGTAATCTTGTCACCGTTGCGCTCGATGCTCCTGTCGTCGAACTCACTGAAGTCGATGTAGGCTTTCAGCGTAGCATCCATCGGGATGGCTATTTTGCGGTCGCCCAGGGGAAGAGGGATGCTGAACGGCTGGTTCATCACCTTACCTTTAAGGCGTACTACATCGTCGTGAGTGACTATTTTATGTACTTTCACTTCCGTGGTGTACAATCTTGAGCATTGCTGTATCTGCATGACCAACTGCGGGATAGTGTCTGTTCCCACCGGTTTTTCATCTTGGCGGGTGACGTCTTTCGAAGTGCAGGACGTTAATAAAAGTGTCGCCAAGACGATTGTTTGTATGTAAATTCTCATCATTTTACGCGTTTTACCCTGCAAAGTTATTAAAAAAACTCCAAACTCTGAAAATTATTCGATAATAATTTGGGCGGCATTTATTTTTTGGGAAGAGTAGGTGTTATTCTAACCCAATAAATGCAACCCTGAAATAGGTATGAGTCCATAAAATACATCGCAAAAAGTTTGGGAGTGTGAAATATTATGAGTAATTTTGCACCTATCATTGAGGATTTGGGAGCTATGTAAAGATGAAGAAAGCATTATACCTTATTATATGTATTGCGTTGGGCGTAGCAGGCTGCACCACCGAGTCCGACCGCATGCGCATGCGGGCCGGTCTCGATAGCATCAACGTGCGTAACCGTAACGGCCAGCCCTTCACAGTAGCTGAAGTACAGTCATACGCCGACTTCTTCGATGAACACGGTACCCCCAATGACCGTCTGCTGGCCCACTACCTCCTTGGCCTTGCCTACTCCGACCACGGCGAAGCCCCCATGGCCCTCCGGTGCTATCAGGATGCCATCGACTGTGCCGATACTCTCAGCGCAGACTGCGACTATGCCCAGTTAGCCAGAGTGTATGGACAGATGGCCGAAGTATTCTATTACCAAGGGGTCTACAAGCAAAACATAGATTTTCAAAGAAAGGCTGTAAAATATGCATGGTTAGGAAAAGACACATTGGCAGGACTTATGTACTACGAACAAATTAGTTTTGCTTACATACAGCTTAAGGATACATTATCTGCCATGGAGGTTATTGAGGAAGTTGCTAAAAAATATAATGAATTAGGTTATCCTTCTGATGCAGTCATTACTTTAGGAGGGAATATAAGACTTTTAATAGATATGGGTGATTACGATAAAGCCAAGGATTATATCAATATGTATGAGGCTGAATCAGGCCGTTTCGATTCTTGTGGCAATATAGAAGCAGGTCGTGAAATCTATTATAAGTCTAAAGGACTATACTACCTTTATACAAATAAATGGGATTCTGCCGAATACTATTTCCGTAAAGAGATGCGTGACGGCAAGGATTTCAGCAACCAGAACTCTGCAGCATACGGATTGGCGCTAAATTTCCAAATAACTCATCAACCAGATTCAGCTACTAAGTACGCTCTCTATGCCTATGCTATGCTTGATTCGGTTTATGCACAACGAACAACTGAAGAGATTGAGCGCTTGCAGGCTATGTACAATTATACCCGTCATCAAGAAATAGCTTATCAAGAACAAGAGAAAGCTAACCGACGTACTGTCATTATCTGGATTTGTGTTGGAATTATTATCGCTGGCTGTTTAACAACCATTATTGTTATAAGGGAATTGACCCGTAAAAAGAAAGCGGCAGAACAAAAATACCTACAAAGTCAGTCTGCCATCGAACAGGCTCAAAGTGATATTGCAAAACTCTGCAAGAATGAAGAGGCCAATAGTGAACTTATTTCTGAAAAAGAACAGATTATCCGAGAACAGGAAACCATCATGAGGGCTTTGTTGCAACGTGATACGAAAAGCCAGTCATTAGCAGACAGACGATTGAGAGAAACGGCAATTTACGAGGAATTCGAACAACTGTCTGTCATTGGTCAAAAGCCGACAAACGCAGAATGGGAGCAGATGAAGGAACAAATCTTCAAGTATTATCCCGGATTTAAGGATTTTATGTCAAAGCATTTTCATCAGTTAAACGATAAGGAATATAAGACATGTCTGCTGATTCGTATGGATTTTAAGCCCAAGATGATCAGTCACATGTTAGAGGTCGATCCTTCGTATATCTCCAACATCCGTGCTGATATGTTTCAGAAACTATTCCAATTGTCTGGAAATTCAAAAGCCTTTGATAAAATGCTTAAGGAAATCTACTGAAAATGCCTCCACACAGCACTGCAAATTCTTAATATTTGTAAATTATCTCGCTAAAATTTTAGTAAACTTTTCGCTTATCCTATTGTGAATCAGAATGATGGGTAAACTAAAATTTTAGGTAAATTCATTCTCTTCGATTTTGTTGCTTAAGTCTGCTTTTTCTCATAATTTTGCAGCGACAATTCAATTATTAAAATGCAAAATTATGAAGAAATTACTTATTTCATGTTTGTTCATTCTATTAATGAGTGCAAACGCTATGGCGAGTGAAATTATCCCTTTCACAGTTTTTATGATGACAACAAGCCCATAGGGCATGACACTCCGAGGACTCCCATCGAGCCCCCTTTGGTTTACATCGAGGACTACACCCTCACTTTCGTTGTCGGTCATCCCGACTACGTACTTATTATTAAGGACGAGGACGGTGTGGTAGTCTACAACACCACGGTGTTCTCTGCTCAGACCGAGGTCATCCTCCCCTCTACCCTCTCAGGCGACTACGAGATTCAGCTCGTTATGGGCAACTGGCTGTTTACGGGATGGATTGCTTTATAATAAGCATCCATCATCGTAAATATGTAATTGTTTATCCCTTTTCTAAAACTTTAAACTTCTATAGATATGAAAATTAACAAACAAATGTTAGCATTGCTTCTGGCTCTTTTGCCCATTTTAATGCATGCACAATTAACAGTAAATAGTAGTGGTAAGGTTATAATTGGAAATAATCAATATTCGCCGACTGCGGATTTGACAGTAGGTAATATTAATAGTTTATATGGTTTAAAAAATGCAATTGTTACCGGCATATCGGCTTCGTCTGAGAATTGTAATATTGGCATTTCCAGTCTTGTAAATCCCTCTCTGCATTCTCAGTATGGAATTAACATTGGAGTCTTGGGGAGTGCTGGAGGAGCTCTTTTTGGTGGTAATTTTGGCATTTACGGCACACTCTATAATGCGTCAAATGGTGCCGGTGTTTTAGGAAGCATCGGATATTTACAGACTTCTGTCGTAGGGCAATATGCAGGATTATTTGATGGTCAAGTTCTTGCAACTGGGGAAATAAGGGCCAGCAGTTTTGTTACAACCTCAGATGCAAGATTAAAAAATAATATTAAACCATTTGCACTTGAAGGAAGTGCATTGGAAAAAGTCTTAGACATGGATGTCGTATCCTATAACTACAAAGAGCGGAAAATAGAAAAAGAGCAGGATAATACAGAGAACTCTGCATTACGTGAGTTTAACCAAAAACAGGCAGAAATATGTCATTATGGATTATTGGCACAAGAACTTCAAAAGATATATCCAAATCTTGTATATGAAGGACAAGATGGTTACCTTGGCATTAATTATGTTGAACTGGTACCTGTGTTGATCCGTTCTATTCAAGAATTAAAGCAAGAACTTGATGAGTTTCGAGTTTACAATGACAATGGTACTATAAAACTATCAAGGAACGCTGCAACAAGCGTAGCCTCCACTATTGCCACAGGCAACAAGCTGTATCAGAACACCCCTAATCCGTTTAAGGAGAAGACTATTATCCGATTCTCATTAGCCGACGATGCACAGAATGCTAATATCTGCATCTATGACATGTCGGGCAAGCAACTACGTAAATTGCCCATTTCATCGGGAGACAGCAGTGTCAGTATCAATGGCTGGGAACTCGGCGAGGGGATGTTCCTCTACTCGCTAATTGTCAATGGGCAGGAGATTGATACGAAGAAGATGGTAATTTCGAAATAGCACATCTGTTTGTTAATTATGCTAATATTTGTTAACGACAATACATGTATATTTAATAATTTTCTATATTTGCAATTAACAAACAACAAAAGAGAGAAAATATGAAAAATCTGTTTCAATTATTAATAATATGTTTTCTCTTGTTCGTTGGACAGAGAACTTTTGGGGAAAGTGTGACCCGCAAAGTGCATTTTTCTCAAATCGAATTGAAGTGTGACACCATAACTGGTGGAGATGGTCAGGTATATAATCTCTTATCATATCCTGATACAGAAAATGATTATGACAACCCAGGGGTCCCAACACTTCCTGTAAAATACATAACAATTCATCTTCCCTACACTGCCGATGACATTTCGTTAAGTGTGAGGAATTTCGACACCGAGTCGTATGCTATAAGTAAAAAAATATTCCCCTGCCAAGAACTGGTGCCCACTTCTTTCGTAAAGACTCAGAAAACATTTACATCTTGTGATAGCCGCATTTACGAATCTACCGCGCCTTATCCTTCGGAACAGGCGAAAATCATAGAAATCTCATGTGTTGGTCACGGAGACAGACTTGTTGTCGTGGCACTTTATCCGATAACTTACTGTCCTGCGGAGAATCGTTATGTGTTTTCTGAGGATGTTGAACTTACCCTAACATATAAACACTCCGCAAAAAGAGCAGAGGCTTTGACCCGCAATACCCGATCAATAGATATAGGAATTCCCTTTTACGAGTATTGTGTAATCACAAGTCAAGACTTAAAGGATGCATTTACTCGTTTGATAGCATGGAAACGTGAAAAGGGTCTAAATGCAGGTGTTGTATGTAAGGAAGATATTATTCCCAACAATTATTGTCATGTAGGAGACACTGTATCTAATATAGATGATGATGCAGGAAAGATACGACAATATTTGCAATATGCATATGCATCGGGTGTTACAAAATATGTCTTATTTGGAGGGAACGATAGTGTTTTACCTATACGATATGGGACTGGCTATAACGACTATTGGACTAAATCTCAAAAACACATTATCCCCAATGATTATAAAATCCCATCAGATTTTTATTTCTGTGAATTAAATTCAAATTGGAGGACGGATGATGATGTCTATTATGGAGAATATGATGACCATTTGGATTATGGGGCTGAATTATATGTAGGACGTTTGTTGTGTACTAATTCAGAAGAAATACATAATTATACAGATAAACTCCTAAGATATGAAATGAATCCTGGAAATGGCGAATTTTCTTATCTCAAGAAGGCATTGTATACACAAGACGATCAAATGCAAAATGGGCATGAGCAAGACAGCATAGCGGCACAACTCCGTTATATCTTTCCCATAGACACCATTTTTTCGGAAGCCCCCTCTTATAATGCTCCAGATCCTACAACACCTTATGGAAATGACGTAATAGCAGAGATGAATGAATACTATGGATATGTGAGCTGGGGGGGACATGGACACCCCAATGCAATATCCGTCAAATCTGATTCATGTGCAACAGATCCAGTTTATGCCATCACATCAGTACAAGGTAATATTCCGTATATAGTTCAAGAGTCCGCAAACGGATTGGATAATCTTACAAACAAAGACTATCCCATGTTCGCTTATTCTATAGCCTGTACAATAACTCCCTTTGATGTTTTTAATGAATATACGGAGTTTCCAAACATAGGGCAATCTTTTACGTTGGGAAAGGACTATGGCGGCCCCGTGTTAGTCGGTAACACAAGGTATGGATGGATCAGATTGTCTGCATTGATGCAAAAAAAATTCAATGAAGGTCTGTTTGTTGATCCTATAGTCGGGTATGCGCAGAATTATGCAAAACTTAATTATCACAATCATTATTTGCGGCATAGTTCCAACATAATAGGTTGCCCCAACATAAGGATTTGGACAGACATCCCTGAACTTTTTTCAGCATCTTTATCATATAATTCTAATAATTATGTCGTTTCAGCGAACAATTCTATTACGGATGCAGAAATTGGTGTCCGTGACATAACACAGACAAATGAAGTGACAGATAACATCAGTTTCAACCCGTCACAAGGATCAACAACACTTACAAACATAGAGAACAGTTTAATTACTTTAACAGGAAAGAATTGTCTGCCTCAGATTATGCCGCTGACTATTCAGAATGCCGCACTTCATGGCACACACTATGCAATCGTTAAGGACGTTTCGTGCGGAAGTGACGTGAGAAACGGAACCCAGGGAGATGTCACCTTTGAAACAGATTCTGATTATACCTTCGAAACAAAAGGGACGTTTACACTGACCAAAGACGTAGAAATTAAACTGGGTGCACAATTGAAAGTGATTCCATCCGAAATAAACTATTAAAGAAACGCGATTATGAAGAAGACATTTTTTTTTCTTTTGTTCGTTGCTGTACAGACAACACTTTTTGCTGAAGAATATTACCCCGATGGTACCAAATGGACGGAAATCAGGCTTGATACCCTGAAGTATGATAGTTGGTATTCAAAGGTTGGCGATGAATGGGTTCCGAACTTTGAAACCATCGAATACTATGTAAAGGGGGAATTTATTGATAAGTCTCGTGGAGATGGCAAGGACAAGTATAAGTGTGTCTATACCAACGGCCCTGAATGGACGGACTCTCTCACACTTTTTCTACAGGAAGAGGGGGATGCGGATTACGTCGGACATGATTATGTCATGGTTTCAGTGCCAATACAATACTATGACTGGAATGATAATTTAACTAATGGAGCGTTATTGCCAGGCACGGCATACCAGTTTGATTGGAGCATTGGGAAAGGGATATATTTTGAGGATATTTTGTATTCAAATACTACAGGCATCGGTGAAGTGGAAATCAGTACAACCAACACCTATAATGTACGTGGTGAATTGACTGCCAAAACCAATGTCCACGGCAATCTTACTACATCAGAGAGCTATACCTACGATGCACTGGGTCGGATGACGGCCTCTTCATCATCCGACGACAGCTCAGTATCATACGCATACGATGACCGCGAAGTTGCTGTCACAAAGAACAATCAGACATACATCAAATACTATGACGCATGGGGCAATGTGACACAGTCTGACGACCCCGTGTCATCAGTAAGCTATTCATACGAGGCTCTTGGCAAGCCTTACGAAATAGAGTCTGAGGGCAGTACCGTGGAGATTGAGTATGATGACTGCGGCAACCAGATCAGCCTTAACGATCCCGATGCCGGACTCACCACCTACCAGTATGACGCCCTCCACCGTATCATTAACCAGACCGATGCCCGCGGCAATGTCACCACCTTCAGCTACGACGGAGCAGGACGCATCACGCAGAAAACCGTTGCAGGCACAAGTACTAACTATACCTATGCCACCTCTGGCAATGGTGCCGGACGGCTTGCCAGCGAGCAGACTGGCGACCGCACCATCACCTACACATACGACAACAAAGGACGCCTGTCACAGGAAACACGCAGCATGACTGGTGAGCAGCCGCTGACCTTCGGATATTCCTATAACAGCAACGGAACACTGGCCACCAAGACCTATCCACAAGGCGTAACCATCGACTATGTCTATGAAGGGAACCACTGCATCGCCACGAAGATGGATTCCACTAATATCTGCCTGGCTACACTTGACGATGGCAATAAGACTGTCAGGTATGTGGGAGGCAAACTGATGTACGGAGACCCGCGTTTAGTTCCTATCGACCATGGAGGTATCATTTTCAATTCAGGCGGCACCGCACTGCCGATGGGTGGCGACCCATACACTCCACAGGATTTCGGTGACCCCATTCCAGATTTTCCTACTGATACCCTTCCAGAAATGCCATCTATAATAGACTCAGATCATTATTTCGCATGGAATTCAGCACTGCAACATAGGGCAGAATATGATACAAGGGGATACCTTACCAAGCTTGCCACACAGAAGGACAGCCTGATGTTCTCCTTCCAAAGCGGTACGGGCAACCTGCTCTCCCGCACTGGCAT
>JAEEGL010415258.1_pt1 | contig 14990 bp, 15 predicted proteins | sample 9134231 | NCBI WGS metagenome assembly JAEEGL01 (sample SAMN16246548, study PRJNA631951) | gut metagenome | biome: gut microbiome; feature: rumen; material: fiber-attached | host: Bos | place: Iran: Karaj | collected 2018-10
ATCAATGAGATCCTGGCCAAGCCGGACCTCTACTAGAAGCAAGAAAAGGAAAGATAAAATGTCAAAAATCGTCGTAATTAACGCAAGCCCGCGAAATGGCTGGAATACGGATACCATCATCAGATGCGCAGCGCAGGGAGCTGCTGACAATGGAGCAGAAGTCGAATACATCAATTTATATCAGCTGGAAAGATTTACCGGCTGCATTTCCTGCTTCGGCTGTAAGCTGGGCAATAATCTCGGGAAATGCATTAACAGAGACGGACTTTACGATGTACTGGAAAAGATCAGAAACGCCGATGCGCTGATCATCGGAACACCGGTCTATTTCGGCGATGTTTCCGCATCCTTCCGCGCTTTGTTTGAAAGGCTGATGTTCCAGTATCTGCCTTATAAGAAGGAGATCGCCTGCTATAACACCAGAAGGATTCCGGTCCTGCTTGTCGTTACCAGCAATGTTTCCGCCGAGTACGACCAGGCTCTGCTGGAGCGCTATGGCAAGATGTTTGAGCGCTTCATCGGCCCAACCACAACCTATGCCTGCGGAAATACGCTGCAGGTCAACAACTACGATATCTATAACTGGACGATGTTCAACCCTGAAGAAAAAAGAAAGAGAAGGGAAGAAGTCTTCCCTCTGGAGCAGAAGGAAGCCTATGAGCTGGGAGCTTCCTTACTGAAGCAGGAGAATTAAGCCGATGGGAAAGACTCTGGTAGCTTATTTTAGCGCTTCGGGAACGACCGCAAAGGTCGCTGAAAGGCTCTGCAGAACGGTTAACGGCGAACTGTATGAGATCAGACCGGAAACGCCGTATACCAAAGCTGATCTCAACTGGATGAACAAAAAATCCCGCAGTTCTGTTGAAATGGCTGATCCGGACTGCCGTCCGCCTCTGGCTGACAGAGATGCTGATGTGAAAGGAAGCGATGTCATATTCGTCGGCTTTCCGATCTGGTGGTACCGCGAACCGTCTGTCATCGATACATTCCTGGAAGCCTATGACTTCTCAGGTAAGAAGGTAATCCCGTTTGCCACTTCCGGCAGCAGCGGACTTGGTGATACGGCGAAGCGGATGAGAGCCATACTTGGTGATAAAGTCATCGTTGATGAAGGAAGAAGACTGGCAAGAAATGTAACTGAACAGGAACTGAAAGACTGGGTCAGTAATTTATAGGAGGAATTGAATAATGGTAAAAATCTATGGAATGCCTACATGCCCATACTGCGATTACATCTACGAACAGGTAAAGGACCGCACGGATGAATTCGAGTACATCAATATCGGCGAGAACATCCGCAATCTGGGCACCTTTATCAGATTAAGGGACACCTGCCCTGTCTTCGATCATCTGAAGGCAATCGGCGATGTCGGAGTTCCGGCTTTCGTCCTTGAGGACGGAACGGTTTCCGTCGATCCGGCTGACGTCGGCCTGATCGAATACGGAAGCGAAGCAGCCTGCTCGATTGAGGATCATAAGAGCGGAAGAAAAGGCTGCTGAACAAGACAGTGTATTATGTAAGAAGGGGAAGAACCTGTCACAGGTAAGCTTCCCCTTTTTATTCTGAGGTAGATTAAGTATTTCTTAATAATTGAAAAAACTTCTTACATTATTTCTCAAAGAGGCTATAATGAAATGGTTGCCGTGAGATTACGGCAGCAAGGAAGTTTTAGAAGTATGAATTACGGTTTTTTTGATTATAAATATAACATTCCGGGCTATGATGGCGGTGATTTTGAATCGCTGTTAAGATTCCTGTACCCGGCAGTTTCACTGATACTTATTACGGTTTTTGTAAAGCAGATAAGAAAAAACGGATGGAAGGGCATTACGGGATTCATGAAGGTTCTTTCCGTTTATCTGATTGTCGAAGAGATTTTCAAGATTTCCTGGGAGTCCTATTGGGACGTTACGACCGGGCGGGGCTTTAACACCGGAGGTATTCTGCCGCTTGATACCTGTTCGATCTTCCTGTATGTTCTGCCGTGTGCCGCCTTTGGCAAGGGTAAGGTCAGAAGATGCGCTTTGGCCTGGATGAGTTCGATCGGCGTACTGAGCGGAATGAGCTACATGCTGTTCCCGATGGTTTTGAAATGGTATCCGATGTTCAGCTATGGCGCTTATCATTCGCTGATGTTCCACTTCATGATGGTCTTTACCGGAACGGCAGCCATTGCTTCCGGACTGATCAGGATCAGCGCAGAAGACATCGTTTACGGATTCATTCCGCAGATGATAATGGCCTGCTTTGTGATACCGCTGAATTATCTGTTTGACTGGGACTACATGCTTCTGAAGGAAGCTTCGGGAATCCCGTTTGTTGAGAATCTGGCAGATACTTTCGCGGCAAGAGGTACGGAATATCTGACCACCATGATGGTAATAATCCTGTATCTGTTAATGGACAGCTTCGCAATGATATTCAATTATCAGGTTCAGAATCATCCTGCTGAAGAAAACAGAAGACTGACAAGGTATCAGAACTAACCAGACAACAGCCATGCATTAGCGTGGCTGTTTTGCTGTTTTGTGTTAAGAATTGTTTGTCATGTTCGGGCAAAAAAAGGACGTAAGCCATTTTCTTGAGTTTGACAGGTGGCTGATTTATGATAAGACTATGAACGAAAATAATAATAAGCTGATGCAGCTGATCTATGCTCTGATGACAACGAATGACTACATGAATATCGAACAGATGTCCAAGGCCATTTCAATGTCACAGAGAACCATAAACAATTATCTGAAGCAGATCAGAACTGACGAGGAGCTCAGCAACATTTTCATTCTGAAAAAATCCGCATATGGCATAAAGCTTAATGTCGTTAACAGCGAGGAATATGAGAATCTCAGGGATAAGCTTGAGCTTTCACTTTTCCATACCAAAAGCGGAAACCGCAAGAGCAGTAATGCCATCGTCATTGAACTGCTGCTGTATCTTCTTGATGCGGATGATTACACGAAAATAAGAGATCTGGCTGACAGATTCTATTACTCAGTCGGATCGGTAAACAAATATCTGAAGGACATCAAGATAATCCTTCAGGCCTACCGGCTTGATCTGGACGACAAGCCGTATCACGGCATCAGGATCAGCGGAGATGAAGTCATGATCAGGCATCTCTACGGCGATCTCATCGAATATACGCATAACAACGAAGGAATAACCAATGAGACGACGAATTATTCAAAGTACTATTCGACAAGCAATGATGACAGAAACAAGCTTAAGACAGAGGTCATTGAGACGGTTATTGCCTATGCGCCGCCCATCAACAATGCGCTTCTGAAGACGATCTATAAATACATCGAACTGTCGCATGCCCGGTTTATGGCTGGGTATCACGTCACCCTGAACGATGAGGAAAAGAGTTTCGTCAGACGCTTCAGGGAGTTTAAGCTGGCCGAACAGCTTCTGAAAAGAGTTTATCCGGAAGACGGAATACTGAAGGATGAGAATGAAACGTATTGCCTTGCCCGCAGAATAATCGTCGGCTTTGGCAGCGAAATATCAGTGGAGAAGTGCCCTGAAGCCGGAGAGGAACAGATCGGAAAAGCGGAGAATCTGGCTCAGATAACCGTTAATTATCTGTCGGAAAACGAGATAATCACCTTCAGTGACAGAGCACAAAGTATCAGAAGATACCTTACAAATTTATACCTTTCGCTTCTTATAAGCGAGGAGTTGAGCGACAGCCTCTCGATGCTTTGCATCCTGCTGAAGGAGGACGTTGTGATCAAGGGCCAGCTCAGCTATACTCTTGCATATAAGATCGGAAGACATCTGGAAAACACCGGGAAACTGCATCTGACGGATAAGGCAATCGTCATGTTAAGCGTTGCTCTGCACTATGCGTTCATAATCGCCCCGTCTGAACCGAGAAAAATGAACGTCATCATTTCAACCGAATATCTGCCCGAGGAAAACGAATCGATTAAATACCGGCTGATGAGGAAGGATCTGTATGAATGCATCAGCAGGATAGACATACAGTATCTTTATGGAGTGTCGCAGACTTATCATGATTACGACATTGCGATATTCGACTTCCCGAGCGCATACATCAAGAACTACCCGCTGAAATGCATCCCTCTCAGCGACATGTACAATTCCGATGACATTGAAAGAGTCTATAAGGAAATACTGAATTACGCCATGGATTTCCGCTCTCTGCTGGAAAGCCACGGATTGAGGCGCATCAATCTGTACGATGTCAGCGTTACCGGCCCGAATCTGATAAAAAGGCTGTTTGCCCGCCATATGACGGATCAAACGGAAATCGTCAGCAATCTGGTAAATGAAGTTACCGCGCAGCACATGCTGATCCAGAATGGGGTAGTTATCGTCATGAATAAGACGGATGACCTGAACAGCTTTGACATATACCGGACACCGGCCATGATCGTCAAGGACAGCAAGACCTACGTTGATACCGTCTGTTTCGTCAATTACTGCTTTGACGATTCACAGGTCTTCGTAAAGGTGATGGAGCTGCTGGCTTACGACATAACCGCCCTCATTGAATTCATCGAGAGAAGCAAGAAGGCGTTCATCGAAACCGATGAAATAGCCGAATACATTAACAGATTATATGTTTACTGAAAGGAAGGCTGAAGAATGCCTTCCTTTTATGTGTTTATCAAAACGTTGCGTTTTCAAAACGCAGTTTAATGAATATACATAATGCATATTATGGATAGAATAAAAGTATAAAGTTATACGATTTTTTGCGGAAAAATCTTGATTTTAATCAGGCTTTTTAATTGTACCCAAAAAGGAGAGCGGAATAATGAAAAAATATCTGATTGCTACACACGGCCAACTGGCAGAAGGCTTCAAAAGCTCGGTAAGAATCATAGCGGGCGATTATTATGCCGATCAGCTCAATACGATAACGGCATTCATGGATGCCAGCGATTTCACCCAGGAAATACGCAGATTCATCGATGAGCTGGGCGAGGATGAGCAGGGAGTGATCTTCACCGACCTGTACGGCGGCAGTGTTAATCAGAACGCCACGCTGGCAAAGGTTACAAGCGGCAAGGATGTTGTGGTAATCACGGGAACAAACCTCGGATTGCTGATGGAGATCGTACTGAATCCATCTGACAGGCTTGAAGCCGAAACCATAGCCAATGCTCTGGAACTGGGAAAAAACGAAATAGCCCAGTGTCCTAAGGAAGAAGCGGCGGATACCACCGAAGATGAGTTTTTCTAGAAACCGCAGGAAGCGGATAAATATAGGAGGAGATAATAAATGATTTTACAGATCAGAGTTGATGACCGACTGATCCATGGGCAGGTTGCTCTGGTATGGTCAAAGGAACTGAACACACCGGGAATTGTTGTAGCGAATGACGGTGCAGCAAAGAACGAGTCAGTGAAAATGACCCTTAAGATGGCTACCCCTACGGGACTTAAGCTGTTGGTCAAAACCGTAGACGAAGCGATTAAGGTATTCAACGATGACAGAGCCTCAGACATGAGGATCTTTGCGCTTGCCCGCAACATCGCGGATGCCTGCACTCTCGTAAAGTACTGCCCGGGCAGAATTGAAACCGTCAACGTTGCCAACGCCGGCCGTTTCGATACTGACAGAAGAGGTCAGATGATGCTTGGCGGCGGTACGATCTTCTGCAGCCCGAAGGAAATGGAAGCTGCAAGAGAGCTTGTTGGTTTAATGGGAAACAATTTCTTCCATCAGTTGCATCCGGCAAACGCAAAAACTCCGATGGAAGAATTAATCAAGACAGCAGAAGAAGTAAAACTGTAAACATAAAGGAGGGATAACTATATGTCTAAAGTAACAGTTGCTTTACTTGCGTCTCTGGCTTACTTTATCAGTTACGCCGGAAACTGGGCTTTCGGACAGTGCATGCTCGAAAGACCTATCTGCGTTGGTGCCATAACAGGTTTACTGTTAGGTAATCCATCAGCAGGCGTAATCATGGGAGGAGCTCTTGAGGCAGTCTACATGGGTGCAGTCAACATCGGTGGCGCTACAGCCGCTGAGCCGGTTTCTGCAACCGTGCTGGCAGTCGCCTTCGCTATTTCCAGCGGTCTGGGAATGGACGAAGCGGTTGCATTAGCCGTACCGGTAGGTCTGGTATTCAACAGCTTGGGCTTAGTATTGTTCATGCTCGGCAACGCCTTCTTACCTTGGTACTCAAAAGCCTGTGATACGGGCGATTCAAAGGCTATTGACAAGATCCTGTGGTCTAACTGGCTGGTAATGTACGGCATTAGTACCGTAATCATTTTCTTCTCAGTATACCTCGGAAGTGCCGTTGTAGCTAACGTCATGGCTAATTTACCGCCACAGGTTCTCAGCGGATTATCAGTTGCTTCAGGCCTTATCGGTGCTGTTGGTATGGCAATCTTAATGAGAATGCTCTGGAACAAGGAGACAGCCGGCTGGTATTTCGTAGGTTTCGTACTTGCTAAGTATTTGAACTTACCGGCAATTGTCTTAGCCATCATCGGTACTGTCATCGCCATCACAATCGGATTTGTCGATTACAGATTGAACAACATGAAGGGAGTTACTGCGGCTCCGGTAAGTGAAGAGGAGGATTTCTTCGGATGAGTAAAGGATTAGCTAGTGGATTAAAGAAGAATTTAAGTCAGGAAGATATTAAGATGCTGGATAAGATTTACTGGCGTTCATTCAATGTATTCGCCGGTTTCGCAGGAGCAGCTTATGCCGCATCTTTAGGTTACACTTATTCAATTTTACCGGCTCTTAACCGTTTCTATCCGGAACAGGAAAAGAGAGCTGAATCATTCAACCGTCATAAGACCTGGTACAACATCACTCAGAACGTCGGTACCTTCGCCATGGGCTTATCAGCTTCAATGGAAAAGGAAAATTCTGAGAACTATGGCAACTATGACACGGAAGCCATCGTTTCAATCAAGACATCACTGATGGGACCAATGTCCGGTATTGGTGATGCTCTGTTCTGGGGTATCGTCAGAGTTATCGCTGCCGGTATCGCCATCAACATCTCAGCCAGCGGCTCACTGTTGGCACCTATCGTATTCTTACTGATCTATAACGTCCCATCAATGATCTGCCGTTATTACATGACATACTTAGGATACACAATGGGTGAAACCTTCATTAAGAAGGCCTTTGAATCCGGCCTGATCACAACACTGACCAAGTGTGCCGGTATCGTCGGTCTGATGATGGTCGGACAGATGACCGCAAACAACGTTTCATTCAATATTGCTCTCAATCTGCCGCCTGTTGCTGAAGGCGCTCCACCGGTTGCCATTCAGTCATACTTTGATGAATTACTGCTTGGTGTATTACCGTTAGGTATCACGTTCCTCTGCTACTATCTGTTACAGAAGGGCGTTAACCAGGTTAAGTTAATTTTCGGCATCATGCTCGTTGGCATCGTCTTAGGTGCCTTAGGTATTGCAGGCTAACATGAGGTATAAACATCTCAACAAATCAAACGTAGATGTCTCTGAAATCGCGGTTGGAACCTGGGCCATTGGCGGAGCCAATTACGGCCCGGTTAACCGTGAAGATTCAGTCAAGGCCATCAGGGCCATGATCGACAACGGTGTAAATCTCGTCGACACGGCTCCTGTCTATGGCAATGGCTATTCGGAGCAGCTTGTAGGCGAAGCCTTACAGGGCGGCTACAGAGACAAGGTTTTGATTTCCACCAAATTCGGTCTGGCCGGTACGATCACTAATCCATTCAGAAGAGATGCCAGCTTTGGAAACATCATGAGAGAAGTCGCAAGTTCTCTGCAGAACCTGAAGACAGATCACATCGATTTCTATTTCGTACATTGGCCGGATGTCAATACGCCAATTGAAGAGACCATGACGGCTCTGAATCTGTTGAAGAGCAAGGGTGTCATCCGTCACATCGGTGTCTCCAATTTCTCACAGGAACAGATTGAAGAAGCTCTTAAATACGGTGATGTTGATGTTCAGCAGCCGCCATATTCAATGGTCAACAGAAGCGCAGAAGATCTGATGAAGTGGGGTTATGAAAGAGGCATTGACTCTTTCACCTACGGTTCATTAGGCGCAGGCATTCTGACCGGTGTATACCGCAGCAAGCCAAACTTCGCTCCGGATGACTTAAGATGGCATTTCTATGACTTCTACAATGAACCGAAGTTCAGCAAGGTTCAGGAACTGCTGAAAGTCATGGATACCGTATCAGCCAATCACAATAACGTTCCGCTCAGCCAGATAGCCATTAACTGGTCAAGCTCCAAGGATTTCGTCGGAACATCGCTCGTCGGTGTTGTCAACGCCATGCAGGCAAACGAGAACTGCGCTGCCTTTAACTGGGAGCTGACAAAGGAAGAAGTGGATTTACTCGACAGGAAGATCGACGAGCTTGGATTATAGGAGGTTACATTTATGCTTGTATCAATGAAGGAAATTCTGGACAGAGCTTCTGCTGAAGGTTACGCAGTTGCCGCACCAAATGTTGATAATGAGGTAAATGCCCGCGCCTGCATCGAAGCTGCGGAAGATCTGAATGCGCCAATCATCCTTGATGTCGCCTTCGGAGCAGCTGTTGACATTCAGTTTGCCGGCAGGATGATGGTGGAACTTGCCAGACAGGCAAAGGTTCCGGTTGCCATCAACCTCGACCACGGCGCATCCTTCGAACAGGTAATCCAGTGCATTCAGGCCGGTTTTACTTCAGTAATGATTGACAGATCATCCTGCCCGTATGAGGAGAATGTCAGAGACACCAAATATGTCGTCGACATCGCTCACAAGGCCGGTGTTTCCGTCGAAGCCGAGCTGGGTCATGTAGGACAGGCTGACAACTATGACGTTGACAGAAATGCTGCCCTTACCGATCCGGAAGTCGCTAAGAAGTTCATCGAGGAAACCGGAGTTGACTGCCTTGCCGTTGCGGTCGGAACCGCTCATGGCGCATATCCGAAGGGATATGTTCCATATCTCGACTTTGAGAGGCTGGCGGAAATCAAGAGGGTTACCAACAACTTCCCGTTAGTCATGCACGGTTCTTCCGGAACAAAGGAAGAAGACCTGGCAAAGGCCTGCCGCATGGGCATCAACAAAGTCAACGTCAACAATGACATCTGTCAGGCAATTGTTGAAAAAGTCAAGAATACTGATTATGAGGGCAATAAGGCTTACTTCATCATGATGAGTGTGTCCATTGCCATCAAGGAAAAGACAAAAGAACTTATCAAACTCTATGGATCAGACGGAAAAGCCTGGATTCCGGAAACAAAGGGTTTGCCGAGATCCAAATTTCCTCTTTAGGAAAATGAGGTGAAGCAGGAGTTTTCCTGCTTCGCCTTCATTTGCGTATGAAGCACGAAGATAACAGAGAGTTCGCCAGAAGAGTTCTGACTCTGGCTGTACCGATAACAATTCAGGCGGTTATATCGTTATCCGTAAATCTGATCGATAATCTGATGATAGGCAGGCTGGGAGACATCGTGATTTCGGCCTGTTCGCTTGCGACCTCCTTCTACCTGCTTTTTCAGTGTACGGTCATGGGGATCGCCAATGGCGGGATAATTGTAATAACGCAGCTGTGGGCGCAGAAAAACGTTGTCCAGATCAGAAAAATAATGTCCTTCTGCCTTCTGGCAACCATGGTCTGCGGCCTGGTTTTCGGGCTTTTGGGCTATCTGTTCCCGGTTCAGATACTGTCGATTTACTCCGATAAGGCCCTGCTGTACGAGCAGGGAGCCATGTATCTGCGCATCATTTCCACATCATTTGTGATGACGGGAATAAGCTCAGCGCTGATCATGATCTTAAGGGCCATCGATGACATGCGGTTCGGACTGAATCTCTCAATTGGCAGCTGTCTGCTGAACATCGTTCTGAATTATGTTCTGATATTCGGAAAGGCCGGTCTTCCTGCCCTTGGACTAAAGGGTGCGGGAATTGCGACGGTCATAGCCAGAGGAGCTGAAGCTGCGGCATGTCTGTTCTACCTGTTTGGAAGGGAAAGGCAGCTGAAGTATCGAATCAGCGATCTGGTGCTCATGCCGGACAAAGGGCAGATCATCAGCCTTCTGAAGGTAAGCCTGCCGATTTTCGTTTCGGAATCATACATAATGATCAACAGTACCTTCCAGACGATGATAACGGGACACCTGTCGGAAACCTATATGACAGCTAACTCGGTAATTCATAATATCTGGATGCTGTGCAACGTCTTCTCTCAGGGAGTGGGATCCAGCGCTGCGGTCATCGTCGGACATGACATCGGCGAGGATCCGTCGCTGAAAACTGCCTACCGCAATGCCGGCCGGCTGACGGCCATGATCATCGCCGTAGGCTTATTGTCGGGCGTGCTGGTGCTGATCAGCGGACCATTCATTATCGACATGTACAACATATCGCAGCAGGCGTATGAAATCTGCCGGGAGATGCTGTACGCATCGGCTGTTTCGGTCTTCTTCATGTCCTGTCAGACCGGAATCGCCAAGGGAATCGTAAGAGCCGGAGGAAAGACGGGAACGGTATTGCTGATCGACATAGCGGCGAGTCTGCTTGTCGGAATTCCACTCGGCTATCTTTGCGCACATGTATGGAAACTAACCCCGTTTGTCATCTATCTGTCTTTAAGAAGCAATTACATTGTTCTGACATTATGGGGTCTATATAAAATAAGAAAACAGAACTGGATCATAAAGTTAAGCAGCAATTAAAGGAAAGGAATGACAATATGAGCTTTGAACATGGTAAGAACACGGTAGTAAAAACAGAAAAGGGCCTGATCAGAGGCTTCAAGTACAATGACATCTATCATTTCTACGGCATTAAGTATGCGACCGCCGAAAGGTTCATGCCGCCGGTAGAAGTAGAAAGCTGGGAAGGAATCAAGGAAGCCACCAGCTACGGCTATATCTGCCCGGGCTTTGGTGATGACAGAATCGGCAATAACCTCAAGAATCCTCACCGTTTCTGGCCGGTCAGTGAAGACTGCCTTTATCTGAACGTCTGGACAAAATCGATCAACAGCGATCAGAGAAAGCCGGTTATCGTCTGGTTCCACGGCGGCGGCTTCTCTGACGGTTCATCGCTTGAGCATCTTTCATATGACGGATACAGCTTATGCGACAGAGGCGATGTGGTCATCGTAACCCTTAACCACCGCTTAAACGTCCTGGGCTATTTCGATCTGAGCGATTTCGGTGCGAAGTATGCCAGATCCAAGAACGTCGGCAACCTCGATTTGATTGCCGCTCTGCAGTGGGTAAATAAAAACATCGAAAACTTCGGCGGAGACAAGAACAACGTAACGATTTTCGGCCAGTCAGGCGGCGGTGCCAAGGTAACTTCCGTCATGAACATGCCGGCATCCAAGGGCCTGTTCAAGGCCGGAATGGTCATGAGCGGAGTTGTCGGGGAAATGCTCAGCGATTACGGCAAGGATACCCGTCCGATCGTCGCCAAGGCTCTGGATCTTGTCGGCATCACCAAAGAGAACATTGATGACATCAGTAAAGTACCGCATAAGGATCTGTGCAGGGCCTATCTGAAAGCCAATAAGCTTTTAGGCAACAGCGGAACACCGTACATGGGACCTTCAAAGAACGAAGACTATTTCGGTGATCCGATGCACTATGGATTCCTGGAACAGGCCAAGCAGGCACCTCTGATCGTGGGTTCCAACTTCTCTGAATTCTATTCATTATCGAGCAAGTACAACCGCAATGAAATGACGGATGAGGAAATGATTAAGGCTGTTGAGAACGAATTCGGCAAGGAAAAGGCTGACAGGATCATTCCGTTATTCAGAGAAGCTTTCCCGAACAACAAGATCATCGACGTTCTCAGCTACGACTGCAGCATCGTCAGACAGCCGACGCTTGATTTCGTCAAAAAAAGAGCGGCAGAAGGATGCGCTCCAACCTATAACTATCTGTTTACTGCCCTCTATGGCATCAATGACGGCAGCACGCCTCTGCATTCATCCGACATCGTATTCGTCTTCGGCAATACGCACATGGTTCCTTCAACATACATGGATGGATATGAAAAGGAAATCGAGCGCCAGATGGCAGGCAGACTGCTGGCTCTGGCCAAGACCAATGAGCCGCAGCTGGCTGACAGCTTCACCTGGCATCCGGCAACAGCCGATTCCGTACCGACGCTGATTCTAGACCGGGTATGTGAGGAGAAGATCGATTTCGATAAGAAGCTGCTGGAAGAAATGACCAAGATCAGACCGGCAGAACTGAACATCTGATAAGAGAAAAGAAATGAGAAAGTATTTACTGATCACCCTTGCGGTAATTGTCTTGACCTTTGGCTTGGAGATGCTGGCTTCGGTTTTAAGGCGCAAATATTTCAACCAGCTGGTTCAGGCCATTGCCGGCAAGAAATATGAAGAATTTGAAAAACTCAGCGTTAAGAAGACTGTGCGGTTTCTTGTGTCAAAATATGAAATGGAATACCTGAGGCTCAACATTGCCCTGGATAAAGGCAGCAGAAAAGAGATAAGGGATCAGTTTGCGACCGTGCTGAAAAGCTGTACCAGCAACAGTCAGAAAATCGACATCATGATGTCTGCCTTTGACTATTACGTCAGCAGGGAAGACAAGGAAATGGCCAGAGAGTATGCCCGGGAAATCACCGCTTTTGGCAATCAGGATCTGAGCAATTACGTTAAACGGCTCTATGACATCCGGATCAACAAATCCGCGCGGTTTCTCGATGAAATGCTGGAAGAGATCCAAGGCGATGATGTGAGAAACATCTGGCAGAAGGAAATGCTGATAAGCCAGGCCTATGAGCTTAAGGGTGAAAAGGAACTTAAGGAAAAGTACGAAAAGCTGGCTAAGGAGCATTTCGAAGAGGAGATGAAACAGAGGGGATAGGACATGAGGAAGCATGTTATAACATTCGTGGGAATAGAGTTCTTTTACTGGTTCTCCATGGCCTGCAGCACCTTTCTGACCGTATTTCTGGAGAGCAGAGGATTTACCATTACAGAGGTTGGAATCATCAACACGATCTGCTCGGTCGCGGCGATTTTCGCTTCCCCTGTGGGCGGCATCATCTCCGACAAGATGAGATCAAGCCGTAAAGGAGCGATAGTATGCCTTATCGGCCTGATGGCTTCCTATGTGCTGATACCGGTATCAGCCCTGCTGAAAAACGCATCAGCGCTGATCATACTACTGATCATCATCTTCAAGTCCTTCAACAGCCCGTCGCAGTCGCTGATCGAAACGACGGTCATCGACGGCTGCAATAAGACCGGAACCGTCTATGGCAGAGTAAGAGTGCTGGGAACAATATCGTATGTCATCATGTCGATGCTGCTTGGCCTGCTGATAACAGAGGACAACGTTTCCCTTACCTTCTATCTGCTCGGCGTAACGATGCTGCCATGCATGTGGTTCTTAATGAACATGGGTGATCTGGTCGAACAGACAAAGGTCAGCAGAAGCGTTTCACTGCGAAATCTGCCTTTCAGAAAGCTGTTCTCGAACCCGTATTTCATTGCCTACATCATTTTCTGCATGATCCAGTACGTGCCTCAGATGAGCGTTTATAATTACCAGCCTTATCTCATCAAGGAGGTTGGGGCTAACATGGGACTGATCGGTATCCTGCAGGCTTACCGCGCCTGTTTCGAGATACCGGTACTGCTGTTTGCGGACAGAATTGAAAAAAAGGTCTCCTACAGAGACATGACGATAATAGCTGCCCTGCTGTATGCCCTGCAGTCTCTGGCCTACAGATACGTCAGGTCATTTGCCGGCATAATTGCCGCTACGACCTTTTCAGGCGTTGCCAGCGGATTCTTCATTGCCGGAAGCGTCAAATATGTTTTCACCCTTGCTCCTGAGGAGCTGGTATCGACGGCGCAGACTCTGGTGGCGGCGACATCATCCTTTGCCGGCATCATCGGTAATCTGATGGGAACGATGCTGGTTGAAAGCATCGGCCTGAGATCCTTCTTCACGATCACGGGAATGATGATGCTTGTCGGCACGGTTTTCTATATCGGTTCATTTGCATATATAAGGAACAATCTGAAAGTTCCGTATAATGAAAACAGCAAAGCCGGATAGTAACAAGTTTGAAACAGAAATGATATTGTTTCCTGACAGCTTTGAAACAATGATGAGAGTGCTGTCTGAATTCTGTATGAAAAGCATGGCTTGCAGTTACTGCAGGCCATGCTTTTACTCTTCATATTCCCAGCCGTTTTTACCGTGATAGATCATCAGCCGGGTCATTCCGCCATCGATGCAGATGTTTTCCCCGGTGATGAATTCGGCTTTATCGCTGCAGAGAAACAGCGCCGTTTCAGCGATGTCTTCCGGTCTGCCGACCCTTTTGACCGGCTGCTGCAGAGCATCAGGCTCTGATATCTCTTCATCTGTCGTGTTGATCCAGCCCCCGGTGCAGCCGTCAGCTCCGAGAAACACCTTATCTGCGTTCAGTTTCATTTTTGTCTTCATCATTATTAACAATTTTAACATTCCTTTCCTCTCTGATAAACTGAAGTGAACAGGTGCTGACAGATGTATTATGAAATAACTCTGAGACATAAACAGAACAGAACAGAAACAGAAGCAGGACGCTGACAGTACAGGGATGAAACAACTGTATTTAGGTTACAGATCTGTTTCAGGTCATTTATAAAGAAGAATAAGCGGTAAATAGTTTATTATAAAATCAGAAAAGCTGCTAAGGAGATAATGCCATGAAAAATAAAGATATCATTGAGATGACAGGGAAGATCTTTCATGACTGTAAGGACAATTACGTTCATCTGCCGCAGGAAAACTGTGACATACCGATTCTGGATGAACCGCTGATCGGCTTTGCCTCGGCTTCCGATCCTCTTTTTGACGAGCTCAAAAGAAATCCGGAAGCGATTGGGGAAGGATACATGACACCTCGCGAATGGATGGAAGAATCCAGATCTGTTCTGATCTTTTTCTTCCCGTTCTCGGAAGAGGTGCGTTCCCGCCTGGCCAGATCAGAGAC
>JAEEGL013730083.1_pt1 | contig 14990 bp, 11 predicted proteins | sample 9134231 | NCBI WGS metagenome assembly JAEEGL01 (sample SAMN16246548, study PRJNA631951) | gut metagenome | biome: gut microbiome; feature: rumen; material: fiber-attached | host: Bos | place: Iran: Karaj | collected 2018-10
ACTGGCAGAAGTACGCAGATACAAAGCGCAATAATAGAATTGTCACTCATCTTATTTCATTTTTTGATTGTTGAACATTTCCCTCCCTTCCGGAGCGGTTTCATAGCTATAACGCTGAAAGCATCCGAAAGGTTGGAAAAATATCGAAAAATTTCAAAAAAATGATGTACCTCGTGAGAACTCCCAACGGGGTGAAAAGAGCTTTGCTGTTGATTATCAGAAAGATGATGCCCGGTACCAGAATCTCCGGCACCGGGCATCAAATATCAACTTCAGTACTTCTACTTTATTCTCGCTGAGGCTTCAGCGGTAGCGAGCCCTTCTGAAGACACACTTATCTTGACCTTGGGCCCTTCGGCTTTCACTATCGCCTGGGCATGGCCGAAGTAGGTGGTGTAATTTCCGCTCTGGAACCTTTCTTCAGTACGTGGATTGGCGCTTCCGAATCCGAGCAGCTTGCCTCCTTCTACCTTTACTGAGAGAAGTGCGTCCCTGTTGGACCAGACCTCACCATTCGAGCCTACAAGGTCTATGTCGAAGTATACTACGTCATCGGAAGAACGCTTGGGCTCGGCAGTGACCTTTATCTTCACATCACCTTCTGCGCTCTTCAAAGAGCATGTGCCTATGACATTGCCCCCTGAAATCGCTTCAGCCGTGAGGGTTCCGGGAGCGTAAGGGACTGTGAATGATGCGCAGTTCAGTTTGACATCCTGCTCACCGACAGTTTCTCCATTGAGGGAGAGACGGACTTTCTCGGCCTTGGTGTAGACTTCGACTACTGCATCCTCGCCTTCCTTGCCGGACCAGCTCCAGGAAGGTATGGCGTTGGTCCCTCTCCATGCTGCCTTGATGAGTTCCCCGTCAAGGATTGGCTGGACAGCCATGGAGACTTTGCCTGTCCATGTCGCATCCGCCAGAAGGGCTTCACCGTTGGGGTTTCCGAGAATGTCAAGAGCTCCTGTATCGGCAAGCAGCCAAGGGTAGGGCTTGGAGAAGCCAAGAGCGTCTTTGGAGTGTGACCATGCTCCGATGCCAACTTCACCGAGATAATCCCATGATGTCCACATGAAATCTCCCACAAGATATGGAAGCCTCTCGACCATCTCCCAGTCTTCGGGCAGGTCTATAGGCATTGTTTCACTTCCGACGATAATCCTGTCGGGGTGGAGTTCACCTTCAGCCTCATAACGGCCTTTGCCGTAGTTGTATCCGGCGATATCCAGTTCATCGAGGGCGGGGGAAATGACTTCATCCATTCCGGGGCGGAGAAGGGAAGCTCCCGACATTCCTTGACCGACGAATGAAACTATCATATTGTACATTGTGCTGGTCATTTCGGTCATGGAACCTCCTTCGCTGAACATTGCAGCGAGCGGAGAATCTTCCCCGAGGAAGTTGTCTCCGCCCTGACCGGCGAAGATGTCATTCCCCTGTGAAGAGGAGAACAGGATCGACAGGTTGATTCCTCCTGTGACAGGACGTGAAGGATCGAGACGGTGGAGTTCGCTGACGATACTCATTTCGACATCCATTCCACCTTCAAGAACGGGCTCGGAGACTTCATTCCCGATGGAATACATCACTACTGAAGGATGGTTGTAATCCCTGTCGACTAAAGCGGCGATGTCATTCTTGTAATTGTCCATGAACTGGAATGAATAGTCGTGGGCGGTCTTGTTGTGGAACCACATGTCCCAGAGCTCATCCATCACATACATTCCGAGTTCATCGCATGCCTTGAGCAAGTTCTCTGAGATGGGGTTGTGGGCGGAACGTATGGCGTTGAATCCGTACTGCTTCAGGATGGCTACCCTTCTGTATGCGCTTTCCTCATAGTCTGCGCTGCCGATTATACCGTTGTCGTGGTGTATGCAACCTCCTTTGAGAAGTACATTCTCTCCGTTGACGAAGAAACCGTCCGGACTCCATGTGACAGTCCTGATACCGAACTTCTCCTCCTTTACGTCACCACCGGGAAGAGTGACTTTCGCAGTGTAAAGGTTGGGGGATTCCGCGCTCCAGAGTTTGGCGGAAGGGATTTCGAACCTTCCGGGAGCGCCTTTCGCAACGACCTTCGTCCCGTCAAGGATCTTCACCTCGGCGCCTGAAGAGTTTGCGTCAACCTCGACTTCAATGACTGCAGGTGAAGTCGAGATCGTCTTCACGCGCACGTCTGAAATATATTCTTTCGGAGATACAGTGAGCTTGACAGGACGGTATATGCCGCCACCGGGGTACCATCTTGAGTTGGGGTGAGCGGAGTTGTCCACTTCCACCTTTATGGTGTTGGTCCCTTCCTTCAGAAGCCCGTCAAGGCATACGGAGAACGGAAGGTATCCGTACTCGCACCCTCCGGCGGGATTGCCGTTGACAAAGACTGTGGAATTCCGGTAGACTCCGTCGAAATCCAACATCACATGGCTTGTCAGCCATTCGGCCGGAACCCCGAAGTCCTTTGTGTAGGTGTATGTTCCTCCCTGGAAATACGCTTCTCCGCCGGAGCCGGGAGCGTCAGCACTCCTTTTGGCGCCAAGCATCGCGTCATGGGGAAGATCAACTGTGGCGCTGCGTCCGTCATCGCAAGAGAACTGCCATCCGGAATTGATGTCGAAAACTGGTGTTTTGGTTGATGTGCATGCGCAAACGCAGATGCCGGCAAGAACAAGTAAAGGGTTTGTTATTTTCATAAGGCTGATTGATGATTTCAGAATGCTTCGGGTAATAACAATGCAAAGGTATCCATTTTTCCCCATAAGTGGTTGTACGATTATTCCGATGATATGTACGTTTTGTCCAAATCGGATCGGAATATCGGGAAATCGTGCAAAAAAAGAGGGCACGGAGTCTCCGCACCCTCTCGGAAGATAGTGAAACACAGTCTTATGCTGTGGCTGCTTCAAGTTTCTTCAGGAACGAGAACATCACGATTCCCGAGATGACGCACAGTGCCATGAGCACAGTCCAGTTGACCCAAAGGGGAACGTTGTCCCAAAGCATCGAAGGAATCGAGCTCAGGTAGTTTCCGATAGCGGTAGCGGCGAACCAGCATCCCATCATGAGGCCCTTGTACTTAGGAGGAGCGACCTTCGATACGAACGAGATTCCCATAGGGGAGAGGAGAAGTTCAGCGAAGGTGAGCACAAGGTAGGTGCTGATAAGGTAAGTGGGCACCACGGGGTCAGGAGAAACTCCACCTACCGCCTTGAGCTCAGAAGGAGCGGGCTGGCCGTTGGATGCGGCGAGCATGATGAGGTAACCTACCGCGGCAACGAACATTCCAAGGCCGATCTTCTTAGGAGCCGACGGCTCTTTGCCCTTGTTGGCGAGTGCACCGAACAGTGCCATGGAAACAGGAGTAAGGGCTACGACGAAGAAGGGGTTGAACTGCTGGAACTGCTGAGGAAGGATGTTGAGAACGGGATCCATTCCGGTGTAGATTGCGACAGCACCACCCCAAAGCAGAAGGGTCGCCGCAATGCACAGGATCTTTCCTTTGATGGTTTCGGACTGGAATATGCCGAACAGGGTGTAGATTGAAACAGCGATAAGGAACAGGGGCCATATGCTGAAACCTATCCTAAGCGGTCCTGATACGGTAGCCTGAGTGTAGTCGCGAGCGAAATAAGTCAGCGAAGATCCGTTCTGGTGGAAGGCCATCCAGAAGAAGATCACAACCGCGAACACGAATATGAGGGCGATGATCCTGTCCTTGGTCTGCTTGGGTGTGAGCTCCACAACGTTCTCGGAAGAGGCAGCGGCCTGCTTGGCGTTGACATCGGTGTGCTTGAACCAAGAGCGGAACCCGAAGTAAACCGCTATCGAGAAGATAAGGGAAACGCAAGCGACAGCGAATCCGAGGTTGTAGGCCGTTGACAGTGAATTGATGTAATACTGGCTGAAGTCGTTGAGGCTCATCGCTGTGGCGTCAGCGCCGGGCATCATCGCCTGGAGGCTCTGGAGGGCGGAAGTGTCCTGGAGGTTGCCTGCAAGATACTGGTGCGCAAGGGCGGGAATGTCTGCCTTGTAGATGAGGCCGGATTTGGCGAGATGGCTGTTGGTCAGAGCGGTAGCGGCTGTAGGAGCGAACATCGCACCGATGTTGATTGCCATGTAGAAGAGGCTGAATCCGGAATCACGCTTGGCGCTGTACTTGGGATCGTCATAGAGGTTTCCGGTCATCACCTGGAGGTTGCCTTTGAATAGGCCGGTTCCGACGGCGATCAGAAGAAGGGCGCCGATCATCATGGCGAGGGCTACGCCCCTGCCGGAGAATGCGTCAGTGGGGATTGCCAGAAGCAGGTATCCCACGAACATGACCGATACGCCGGTCACCACGCACTTCCCGAATCCGATCTTGTCGGCGAGCCAGCCGCCGAGCACGGGCATGAAGTAAACGGCCGCCAGGAAAATGGCGTAGAACTGGCCTGCGGCGGCTGCGGTGAAACCGAACTTCGCCTGCAGGAACAGCAGGAAGATGGCCAGCATCGTGTAGTATCCGAAGCGCTCACCGGTATTGGCGAGAGCGAGGGCGAAGAGGCCTTTTGGCTGATTTTTGAACATATGAATTTGAATTTGATTGTTTTGCAATCCTCGGGAAGGACCGGGAGGGTGTCCTCACGCCTTCATCACGTCCACAAATATAATCAATTATTTGTATTGCTGATTTCCTTTTGGAGGAAAGCCTCAGGCTGCCGCTCCTCAAGATTGTTCCCGCCGGATATTCCATGCGTTTATTTTTTGTGTACATTTGCACTCGTATGGACAATAACGCACAAGGATTATTTCAACTGCTGTTCCGCCCTCTGCAGAAGCTTCCCCTCGGATTCCATTATTTCTGGGGAAATCTTTTTTCGTGGTTCGCAAAGAACGTGATGCATTACAGACGTGACATCATTGTCACCAATCTTTCACGCAGTTTCCCTGAGAAGAAATACGGGGAAATAAAGGAACTCACCAACGGATTCTACAAGCACCTTGGAGAAATCTTCGCCGAAGCGGTGTGGTTCGGCGGGTGCTTCCGTAAACCCGAAAGGCTCCATGATAAGGAACTCTGCCGCATTACTGATCCCGAGGTCATCCTCTCAGCTTATGAGAACAGCCCGAGCGTGATGGTCATGACCTCACATCTTGGCAACTGGGAAATTTTCGGGGGACTCTTCCAATACTTCTACGGAGTTCCCGAGGAAAGGCTCATCCCGAATGACGCAATGTGCTTCGCCTACAAGAAACTCTCCAGTGATTTCTGGGACAGGTTCTTCGGAATCAACAGGACGGCCGTTCTGGGTGACGACTTCAAGGGCTATGTCGAATCAAAGAGCATTCTCCGATGGGCTGTGGAACACAAGAACGAAAAGAAGCTGTACATCTTCCCTACGGACCAGTTCCCTTACAAGGGCGCCGGACGGCATGAGATCCCTTCGTTCATGGGACAGAAGACTCAGACGATGGAGGGGAGCGTGCTGCTCGCAAGGAAGTTCCATATGTCGGTGCTTTACATGTCAATGGTCAACACCGGGAAGGGACATCATGAAATCTCTTTCCGTGAAATCTGCCCTGACGGCTCACAGATGACGTCCGATGAGATACTGGAAAAGTTCTATGCTTTCCTGGAGGAGGACATCAGGCGCGATCCAGCCAACTACCTGTGGAGCCACAAGAGGTGGAAATGACCCTTGCATTTGTTGAGGAATAAACGTACATTTGTTTCCGCCCGGATTTTCCGGACGGATTTGTTTTTTCCTGTGAATATGAGAAGAACTTTCATAGCGGCCATAGCCGCGCTTTCGCTTTATGCCCTTCCGGGCAACGTCTCCAAGGCCCAGGATCCTGTGGGTACCATATCCTACGCTCTTCCCAAGACTGTGATAACCCTCGAGGTGGAAGCCGTGAGGGAAGATTTCCATGCGGGACCATACGCCCGTTTCGCCCAGAAATATCTTGGTGTCGAAGCCAGGCAGGAGGATGAGGTCAGCTGCACTGTGACCAGTATAACAATGATACCCATGGCAGAGGCCGACAATTCCAGAAGATACCTTCTTTCCGCAGGAAAAGGCACTCCCGCCTTCCTCTCACTGACCGCCCAGGGTCTCGTCTCCACAGGTGACGGAGTCTCGGGAGGAACGACCTGGAGGTTCGCGGCACCCTCGAAAGGGGACTTCTCCGCTCGTGGAGTGACATCCAACCTCACCAGCGAATCCGCTGTCCTTTACCGTAACGTGAAGGCCGGAAACGAATACCAGAGAGTCGCCGTACAGCAGAACATGGTCGTCGAAAAGAGCCCTGAGACTAGAGCCCGCGAGGCCGCTGAGATGATATTCGACCTCAGGAGCAAGAGGGTCCAGATCGTGACCGGTGACACCGACGCCACTTACAGCGGGGAAGCGATGAGCGCAGCCATCGCTGAAATTTCCCGCCTTGAGCAGGAATACCTTTCAATGTTCCTTGGATACAGCGAGTACAGCGAGCAGAAGATGAACTATGAGGTCATTCCCACCAAGGAGAACACCAGGGGAGTGTACGTCGCTTTCAGGGTCTCCGACACTGACGGGCTCGTGAGCGCCGACGATGTCTCAGGCAAACCTTACGTTCTCAATATCCAGGCTCAGGAAGTCTCCGAGGCACAGGGCAACGCTTCCGGTTCCAAGGGTCAGGTCGCATATTACCGTATCCCCGCAATCTGCCAGGTCAAGCTCACTGACGGCGCTGACATCCTCCTTCAGAGCAGGGTCCCCGTCTATCAGCTCGGAATGGAAAGCTCTTTCCCCGTTGGAAACTAACGCAACAGAATATTCTAAACACACATAATTGATTCATCTATGACAATCAAAGATTTGCAGCCCAAGGTAGTATGGAACAATTTCTACGGGCTAACACAGGTCCCCAGACCTTCAAAGCATGAAGCTAAAGTACAGGAATATCTCCTCAAATGGGGAGAGGAGCACGGTGTGGAAGTCTTCCGTGACGACACGGGGAACATCATCTTCCGTAAAGGCGCGACTCCCGGAATGGAGAACCGCAGGGGAGTAATCCTCCAGGGCCATATGGACATGGTGCCCCAGAAGACCGGAGACTCTGACCACAATTTCGTGACCGACCCTATCAAGACCATTATCGACGGAGACTGGGTTACCGCTGACCGCACCACCCTCGGTGCCGACAACGGAATAGGAGTCGCCATGGGACTTTCAGTCCTCGAGGATCCATCAGTCAAACACGGCCCCGTGGAGGTCCTTGTGACCTATGACGAGGAGACCGGCATGACTGGAGCGAACGCCCTCAAGCCTGGCGTACTGAAGGGAGACATCCTCATCAACCTCGATTCTGAGGAAGAAGGTGAGCTGTGCGTAGGATGCGCAGGAGGTCTCGACGCTTCCGCTGATTTCAAATACAGGACATACAAGACTCCAGAGGGATTCGTAGGATACACCATCCTGGTGAGCGGACTGCAGGGCGGACATTCCGGAATGGACATTTCCCTTTATAGGGCGAATGCCAACAAGGTCGTCTCAAGAATGCTCCTTCCTCTCGTGGAGAGGTTCGGTGCTGTGGTTTCCGAGTTCAACGGTGGGTCTCTGCGTAACGCCATTCCTTTCGAGGCAAGGGCCGTATTCGCCGTTCCCAAGGAGAAAGCCAAATCAGCCGAAAGCACCGTCAACGGTGTGTGGAACGAGGTCAAGAACGAGTTCATCGATTCCGATCCCGGAATGGTCCTCGAGCTGAAGAAGGACAACGTCGCCGCCGCCCGTCATATCCAGCCTTCCGTAATGCTCAGGGCTCTTAAGGCTCTGTTGGCCTGCCCTGCAGGTGTGATCAGGATGAGCCGTACTATGGACGGCCTCACTGAGACTTCCACCAACATGGCCATCGTCCGTACCGGCAACGGACATCTCACCGTCCATTCCCTGATGAGAAGCGCCGTCGATTCTTCAAAGGCTTATCTGGCTGAGAGGATGAGGTGCCTCTTCGAGCTCGCAGGAGCCAAGATAACATTCGCCGGAGGCTATTCCGGATGGACTCCCAAGCTCGACACCCCTATGAACAAGGTGATGATGGAGCAGTTCAAGAAGGTATACGGATACGACATGAAGATAATGGCCACCCACGGCGGACTCGAGTGCGCGATAATGGGTGCCAAGTACCCTAACTGGGAGATGGTGTCCGTCGGACCTACCGTCAAGTTCCCCCACTCTCCGGACGAGAAGGTGAACGTCCCTTCAGTCGCCCGTACATGGGAATATCTTAAAGCTGTTCTTGAAGCAGTTCCTGAAAAATAGTTGCGAATTCCGCAAATAATCACTACATTTGCAATCCTTTTTGAGCCCAAAACGCCCATCAAGGACTGTAAATTATTTATAAACAAACATTTAGTAACAAAACATGCTTAAGCAGTACGAAACCGTTTTCATTGCAACTCCCGTTTTGTCTGATTCCCAGATGAAGGAAGCGGTTGCCAAGTATGTCAATTTCATCAAAGAAAATGGTGGTGAAATTGTGTACGAAGAGGACTGGGGTCTCAAGCAGCTCGCTTACCCCATCCAGCACAAGACATCAGGTTTCTATCACCTGATCCAGTTCCAGTCAACTCCTGATTTCGTAGCATCTCTGGAGACCCAGTATCACCGTGACGAGCGCATCCTTCGCTACCTCACCGTATCTCTCGACAAGCACGCTGTCGCTTACGCAGAGCGCAGAAGGGCTAACCGTCAGGCTAAATCAGAAGAATAATCAAGGAGGAAAAGATTATGGCACAGACAACTAACGCTCAGCAGAAGAACGAGATCCGCTATCTCAACCCTCCTACCGTAGAGGTCCGCAAGAAGAAATACTGCCGTTTCAAGAAGGCAGGTATCAAATATGTCGACTACAAGGATCCTGAGTTCCTCAAGAAGTTCCTCAACGAGCAGGGCAAGATCCTTCCCCGTCGTATCACCGGCACTTCCCTGAAGTTCCAGAGGAAGGTCGCCCAGGCAATCAAGAGGGCACGTTCACTTGCTCTTCTTCCTTACGTTACAGACCTTCTTAAATAATCAGGAGACATAGCTATGCAGATCATATTGAAGAAAGATGTGGCCAACCTCGGTCACGCCGACGATGTCGTAAACGTAAAATCCGGTTACGCACGCAACTATCTCATCCCTCAGGGCTATGCTACCCTCGCTACCGCTTCCGCTCTCAAGCAGCACGCAGAGACCATCCGTCAGCGCGCTCACAAGGAGGCCAAGCTCGTTGCTGACGCCGAGGCTCTCGCAGCCAAGATCGCAGCTACCGCTATCAAGGTTTCCGCTAAGGTCGGAGAGAACGGCAAGATCTACGGATCAGTCACTCCCGCTCAGCTTGCTGAGGCTCTCGCCGCTGCAGGTGTAGAGGTCGACAAGAAGGACATCACCATCGTATCTCCCGAGGTCAAGGAACCCGGAACATACGAGGCTGAGGTCAAGTGCTACAAGGCCGTCAAGGGTGCTTTCAACTTTGAGGTTGTAGCCGAGTAATTCCAACAAGGACTTACTTATTCAGTAATGCTATACATTTTTTGGACCGGCCCGCAAGGACCGGTCCTTCTTTTGATATGTCCTGATGATCCGGTATCAGAATTTGTGGTAGACGCTGAGCAATACGTTCCTCGGACGGATGGCGTATGAAGTGTAGGACTTCGAGAACTCGTTGTCGTCCACGAGGGTATAATTGTATGTCTTCTGGTTCAGGATGTTCGTTACCGCCGCCATTATTACCCACTGGGGGTTTATGGCGTATTCCGCCTTGAAATCCGTAAGGACCAGATTCTTGGCCTGACCTTCAGAGAACTCGGTGTGATAGTGTTCACCCAGGAAACTGAAGTTGAACTTCTCCCAAGGGGAGAATATCATTTCGAGAGTCTGGGTGTAGTCCTTCGAACTGGATGTAGTCTCGTCATCGGACATCTTCATCCAGTTCCAGTTGATGTTCATGTTGTAATTGATGTTGCACCATGAAAGGACCCTTCCGTTGATGGTCGGGAAGATACCCAGAGAACGGCTGTGGTAATTGATGACAGCGTTGTTGCGGATGATTGAAGCGGTTGATGACATTCCGAAGGCTCCGAGAGCGATCTTCCCTTTGAGGAAGCCGATGCCTTTGCTGATTTCCCCTTCGAACATCGTACTCTTGTCAGGAATTCCAGTTTTGTCTTCGGCGTATCCGCTGATAATGTAGTTGTCAGTGAAATCCATCACCCCGGTGAAGGCCTCTTTTTCCCATCCGTGGCGGATTTCGCCGCTTATGAACAGTGAACTTTGGGGATGGCGGAATGCGAAACCGGCTGAGATCTCCGTCTCGGTGTCGCCAAGGATCAGCGATGTTCCCCGTGAAGCTGTCCTGAAGTCTTTGAATATCAATCCGGGGTAAAGTATATTCCGGTTCATCTCATCCTGGTCGTATTCCACACCGACATTGAAGGACAGATTGTCGGTCATCTGGTATTTGGCTTCAAATGCAGGCGAGATGTAGAACTTCGCACCCGTCGACACCGTGTCCTGTATCAGGTCTTTCATCCTGTAGTCAGCCCACTTGACAGGGAATGAAAGGGTAGCCTGGAACTTGTCATTGATGTAGGTCAGTGAAGCTTCGCCATGAATCCTGAACCTGTTGAGTGTTGATTCGTTCTTTCCGTCAGCGATGCCTATCGCTCCTTTCATGTCAGTCCTGATTTCCCGTATGTCATCAGATATACCCGCCTTCAAAGATGAATTGAATTTTCCGAACCTTATGTTGTATGAAGCGGAAAGGTCGCCTGAAACGCTCTTGGCGTGTATCTTCTGAGAGAACTCGTTCCCTTCCTTCAGTATGTCCAGATGCTGTGGTTTGGTCTTGAACTCTCCTTGGAAATCGATGCTCAGAACGTTGTTGCCGAGGGGAACCTTGTACTGGAGTTCGTCGGTGAGTTCCGTCGGGGTGGTCTTTATCGCCTGGTCCGAAGGGAAGGAACCGGTGATATCTTTGTCGACAGTCCTCCAGTCGGAGGAGAAGTTCAGTTTGTTCTGGAGGAACTTTTTCTCAGTGTTTGAAAGAAGTGTCGAGGAGACGTTGAGTGTCCTCTGCTTGGAGAGGGCGTCTTCTCCGACTTCGTCCACCACGGTTTCCCCTTTGTCAAGGTAATAAGTGGTCTGGTCAAGACTTGATGCGGTGAGCCTGTCAGAGCCGTATGACACCTGCATATTGAGGCTGTAGTCCTTTCCGAGTATGAGGGTGGTGCCGAGACTACCAAGCATACTGTTGTTGAAACGGACTCTCTGGTCCGATAGCGGCGCCATTGACGGCGACACGTTAAGGAACTGTGGCAGGGCGGCACCGTCGCCTCCTCCCCAATTGCCCCATTCATTGTCACTGTTCCCGCTCAAGTTCAATCCTGTGTTGTCTGCCTTGAACAAGACAGTGCTGGTGGCCTTGCTGCCCAGATTGATGGCATTGAAGTCTGTGTTGTAGAGCCATGGTTTCACGCCCGCTCCCGCTTTGACCGCTCCTGTCCATCCGGTATGAGCGGACTCCTTGAGAATGACGTTGATGGCCGCCGAGTTGGAATACTGCAGCCCCTTCATGACCTTTTCTGTGACGTGGTTCTCGATTATCTCGATGAATTCCACGTCCTCGGGTTTCATGTTGTTCACGGGAGAGTTGTCGTCACCCAGGATGTCGAGCCCGTTCACGTAGATCTTCTCTACGCCCATGCCGTTATATGTGTATCCGGTGTTGCCTCCCCAGGTTTCGACGGAGATTCCAGGCATCTTTTTCATCACATCCTCAAGTTTACGGTCCCTGGTGTCAGTGAACTTGGAGACGTCGTAGCGTATGGATTTCTCCAGACCCTCCCTTTCGTCGGATTTTACCATATCCTGCGACCAGGAGCAAATGCATATCAGGAATCCCGCCAAAGCGGTCAGAATAATCTTTGAGTTCATCGTTCGTTTTGTGATTGTCTTGTTTGGTGTGGGTGCAGTCATTTTACTGCAAAGACCTTTCCAAATGTTAGATTCTTTAATGAATAGCCTCGAAGAGCGAAAAAATAAGGTCCTGGCGGGTGAGCCAGGACCTTGTGGTTCCTTTTGGGATTGGCCTTTAAAGACCGTCAGAAAGTCTTTGCCAGCCTGATTCCTTCCACCACCGCCTTTGAAATCTTTTCTTCGATTTTCTCGGGAGAGAGGTAGTCCATGTTCCATGCGGCGATGGTCTCAACTTCTCCCAGTCCCCAGAGGCATGAAAGCGCTTTGATGTATGGTGTGCCTTGCTCTCTAGGATCACCTGTCGGGATGTCCATTCCTCGTGTAGTGATGTAGAGCACCTTTTTGCACTTGCAAAGACCCACGCATTTCCTGCCGTTGTCTTCAAAGGTGACACCGAAGAGGGAAGTCTGCTCGAAGAAAGCCTTAAGGACTGCAGGGAAGTTCATGTCCCAGAAGGGGGCGGCTATGACTATCCTGTCCGCCTGGGCTATCTTTCGGGCTGCCTCGAGTGCCCATTCTGGGATATTCCCCTCTGTCCTTTCGGCATAAGCCTTCGGAGACAAGGGAGCGATGTCCATTGCGGTGAGGTCAATGGTCTCCACATCGTAGCGGTTAGAAAGTGCGGCCACAATGGGGAGCGCTATGCCTCTGGTCCTTGACTGGTCACCGCGGATGCATGCGTCAATGAAAAGGAGTTTGCCCTCGTGATTTACCGGGGTGTCATTTTTCAGCGGTCCCATCTTTTTCCTTGTTCTGGTCTTGTTCTGTTTCGGGATTCTCGGCGGCTTCTTCGGGATGCTCCTGCAGATAGTCGTCACCATGGGCGTCCTTGTACTTGAAGCGGCGTATCTTGTTGGTGGCCGTCTTTTCGAAAGGATCCTTCATCACCTCGACGTCATTGACCTTGGACTGCTTGCCCACGTGCTTGTTGACGTACTCCATTATGGCTTCCTTCCTGGCCTGGAGGTTCTCGAAGAACTTGTCCTCGTAAGCCTGGTCCCAATTGATCACCGAATCTTCGAACTTGACAAGTGCCACGAGCTTTCCGTCCCTTTCCATGACGAGGGATTCGTTCACGCCGTCAACTCCGTTTATGACTTCTTCGATCTCTTCCGGATAGATGTTCTCTCCGGAAGCTCCGATGATCATGTTCCCCAGACGTCCTTTAATGTAATACCTTCCCTTCTTGTCCTTGCAGGCGAGATCGTGGGTGTGGAACCATCCGTCGTAGGTAAGGACTTCGCGGGTCCTTTCAGGATCCTTGTAGTAACCGAGCATGACGTTGTCGCCGCGGACTACGATTTCACCTTCACCGGTCTCGGGATTGACGTTCTCAAGTTTGACTTCCACGTTGTACGCAGGAACTCCGCATGAACCGACGACAGTCTTCCAGACGCAGGCGTTGGTGATGAGGGGGGCGGTCTCAGTGAGGCCGTAGCCTATTGCGTAAGGGAACTTGCACTTCAGGAGGAACTCTTCCACTGTGGAATCAAGTTTCGCTCCTCCGACTCCGAAGAACTTCAGCTTTCCTCCGAAGCTCTTGTAAAGCCTTCTTCCGACAAGCCAGTAGAGGAGTCTCGGAGTATGCTCCTTCATCCAGGAGAGCACACGGCTCTTCTTGATGGTCGGCACAATGCTGTTCCTGTACACCTTCTCTATGATAAGAGGCACCGAGCACATGATGTGGGGACGGACCTTCGCCATTGCGTCCATGAGGATGGACGGTGTCGGCGGTCTCTTTATGTAGTAGACGCATCCTCCCACATAAAGGGGATAGAGAAGGCTGAACGCCATCTCATAAGCATGGGACATCGGGAGAATGGAAAGCCACCTGTAACCGGCTTTGGCTTTCTGGGCCCTTGAAGCCGCTATTATATTGTGGCAAAGGTTCCTGTGGGACAGCATAACGCCCTTGGCGTTTCCGGAGGTTCCGGAAGTGTATATGATGGCCGCCAGGTCATCAGCCTGGGGATTCTTGACCCATCCCTCGCAAGTGAACGCCGAATCGTCCTGTTTGATGATTTCGAAGGTCTCGATGTCCAGAACAAGGGTGAGGGCATCCATCATCTCCTGGCTTATCTTGGGAAGTTGCCTTTTGGAGACGTAAAGCACCTTTGTGTTTGAGTGCTTCAGTATGTTCTCCACTTCAGCCGCAGATGAGTCCGGAAGGATAGGTACGACCACTCTTCCGAAAGGCACGACAGAGAAATACGCCACAGTCCAGTTGGGCATGTTCTGCGAAAGGATGGCGACCTTGTCTCCGGCGCTGATCCCGAAGCGTGACATCCTGTGGGAAAGATCCAGACAGATGTGCCTGAACTTGGCGTATGTGTAGGAATTGCTTCCGTCAATGTAAGTCGAAAGCTTGTTGGAAGCGAAAGCCGCAGTCGAGTAGTCGAAAAGCCGGGCCAGAGTCGTGATGTAGTTCTCACGGTTCGTCGTGAGTCTTTTCAGATGTCCGTTCATGGTCCTTTGTCCTTTTAACTGTTAAGATGTAGTCCGGTCTAGTGTGTGATGTACTTTCCTGGATGCTTGCCCTTGAGGTGCATCTCTTCGTACTTCTGCTGAATCATGTCGGTATCCTTTCTGGCGTCGCCGGTGAGTTCCACGATTTCGCCCTTGCCGACTCTCTTTGTTCCCCAGTCGAAGAATCCCAAGTACACAGGGCATCCGACTTCCTTGGCGATCAGGTGGTAGCCTGTCTTCCATTTCTTGACGGGCTCACGGGTGCCTTCAGGCGCGATCGCCAGCACGAACTCATCCACCTTCTCCATTTCTTCGATAAGGCTCTTCACCATCGCAGCGGCGTTGGTGCGGTCCACGGGGACGCAGCCGCATCCGCGAAGGAACCAGCCTATAGGGCCCCAGAAGAACTCCTTCTTGATCATGACGTGCGCCACCTTTCCGAATTGGGTGTAGAAAAGGTAGGATATCACGAAGTCCCAGATGGAAGTGTGAGGGACTCCCAGTATAATGGCTTTCTTGTAGTGAGAAGGACCTCCGACGGTGGTCCAG
>JAEEGL015052208.1_pt1 | contig 14990 bp, 9 predicted proteins | sample 9134231 | NCBI WGS metagenome assembly JAEEGL01 (sample SAMN16246548, study PRJNA631951) | gut metagenome | biome: gut microbiome; feature: rumen; material: fiber-attached | host: Bos | place: Iran: Karaj | collected 2018-10
CTGCCTCGCCTTCCATACCGTCTGGATACTTCATATTTGCATTATAATAATCATCATATGCCTTTTCGCTTGGGATAACTGTCATCTTCACCTGATAACTATACTGATTCTTTAATTCATAGTTATTAGGGAAGATTAACTTCATTATCTTTGTAGTAGCATCATATTCGGCCTTCATATATACTGACTTATCTTCTGATAAGTAGTAATATGCTGGGGTTGTCATCTTTCCTTCACCATCGATGATTCCTGATGTTCTCGGTTCTGTATCACTTCCTGGTAACAATACTGGAGAATCTGATGCGCCCTCACTAACACTAATCTTAAATTCTGAATTTGGCTTAATCTCTACATATTCGCTAAGCTGATCAATCATCTCAGCATTTGTAGCGTATTCGTATCTAACGCTATCAGTTACACCACCAGTAGAGATTTCTGTAATAGTACCTGCAAGACCTTCAAAAGTTGCACCTACCTGATTTGCTGCAACATTCATCGCCTCCTTGACAGATGCCTGAGCCTTGGCTGCCAGTTTATCAATAAATACCTTACCATCTTCAGTATAAAGAGTTGATCCTCCACCTGGGCTTGTTACAGCTAATGTTCCTAGTCCCATACCAACTACATAGAACTGATCACACTTAATCTTTGATGCCGCTGTCATGGAAGCACTATATGTAGCCTCATTTGTAAAAGTACCATTACCACCAGCTACAGTATTACCTGTTGAATAATAGTAAGTTGGATGACCATCTGTAAGGAAAATAATGATTTTTTCAGCATCAGCTCTGCTACCCTTATCAAGCTCTGACTGCCCCTTCTCTAATCCTGCCTGATAATTTGTACCTCCTGTACAGGTACGTGTAACTGCTGAACTAACATCATCAGTATCAATCCAACTACCCGAAACCAAGCTCGCGTGATTTGAAAAATCAACAACCTTCCACTTGGCATCAATATCATTTTTACCCTTAAATACCCTAAGCATGTCAGCAACTGCATCTATAACATAGTCGATATTCTTATAACTGCTATTTTTTGGGTCATTCTTCATTGAATTAGACTTATCAATAATCAATACGATATCTACATTTTTCTTTGAACTTATCGTGTTGGTTTCCTTATCATTGATAATCTTCTTAATCTCTTCCTCAGGTCCTGTGAATCTGCATGATATTTCGTATTCATCATTTGCTTTGATATAATTGATGTATTTAAATTTTTCTACATCCTTTGTAGGTGTTACGATTGTTGATACAAGACAATTCTTAAACTTCATGCTTGGGATATTCGTTTCGGTCAAGGATGCCTCTAGCTTTCTAGGTGTAGTAGTATCTCCTTCCTGAACTGAAATCTTTTCAACATCTTCTACGTATGCTTTTGTGATAAAATCATCAAAACTGTATGTTCCAGAAATGTTTGTTTCAGTTACAACATATTTTCCATCTGCTAAATCATGAAACTTTACTGTTTCTCCTGGAGCTAATACAAACTTACCATTGTCATCTGTTTTTAATGAATCCGATTGATTCTTATCACTTTCATACGACTGATTTGCAAGTGGTATACCCTGTTCATCCGCAATTAAATACTCATAAGTTGTTCCAGTATCAGTTGCAGCATCGCCAGTCGCAAGATTTTTAACTATAAGTCTTGTATCTGCCCTATAGAAAACATCAATTTTTAATTCAATTATCGTATTATATCTTGATGTTTCAAAAGTTTGGAATGTAACACCGTCTTTCTTTAGTTTTATAGTGTAATTAATAATAGTGCTAGTAGGACTATTCTTAAATGGAACTATAGATACGGAAGTAACTACCTTATTACCATACTTAGCATTTACAAAGCTGTAACCATCAATAGGATCATTCTTAATAAGCTCTGTAATATCATACCCAACTTCTGTTCCAACTTCAGTAGGTGGATTTAGGCTTCTGGTCTTTGCACCAGGTGTAAGTTCAGTACCACTCTCCAGTTTATTAATAAGGTCAATCTTAACTGTTCTGTCACCTGTTTCCACCCAGGTAATTACATATTTTGAAAACGAATCACTTGTAAATTCTGCAGAAGTAATGGCTTTATTATCTGTTACACTAAGAGCTGCCTTGCCAGCTTCTGTTAAATCTTCTACTTCATTTGTCAGTTCGTTGAAATGTTGAACAATAATATTTTCTGTTGCTTCGCTATCAGTTATATCCTGTGGAAGTGTCTCACCTTTATATTGAAGAGATACTGTAACCTCACCACTTGGTTCAACCTCTTCCTTACTCTCAATGTCTTCAAATAAAATATCATATGCCAAGAAGCCTTTTACGTCATAGTCCATTTCCTCAGCTTCTGAGTCTAATGTTGCCTGAACACTTTCATAGTCTTCTTTGGTAGCTTCATCGTCCTTCTTAATTGGTGTAACCTTAAGGTCTGCGTTCTCTGGAACTGCTCCCTTTACTGTCACGATTACTTCGTCATCCTCATAAGTAAGAACTGGTTCAGGAAGTCTTTCGAATCCGCAGTGGATACATTTACCGTCCTCATCGAACTCGCATGATTCTGTGTACTCTTCCATATCGCATTTGCTACACTTAACTGTGTGAGTACCATCACCGTTTGATGTGTAAACTAATTCGTGTTCACATTCTTCCTTGGCTTCCTCATCAAGTTTTTCCTCATCTGTCTCACCATCTTCGGTTTTATCTTTCTCATCATCCTTTAATGGATCTTCTTTTGGATCACCTTCAGGTTCTCCTTCCTGAGTTCCCTCTGGATTTCCTTCTGGGTTCTCCCCAACAGCCTCATCCTTGTTGGCCTCGTCTGTTGCTTCAGAACCTTCCTTAGGAGTCTGAGAATCACCGCCGATGACCTCTGCCACCTTATCGACAATCTCGCCAACGACTTCTCCTATTGTGGAATTATCTTCCGATGGCACCACAGCCTCTTCAGTAGCTGGTACATCAGAAATAGCAGCCTCTTCTGATGACTCCACTGTTTCTTCAACTGCTGGAGCACTTCCTTCATCAACGTCTGCAAAAGCAGATGCAGAAGAAGTCAGAAATAGAACTGCTACGATGCTTAATGAGATAATTCTATTGAATAATGATCTTCTTTTCATATAATTCTTCCTCACTAAAACCAAACCACTGAACCAACACATTTGATTAATTGTTTCATATGATACATTAAATAATTGTGTTATACGAAATAATTAATGTAAGGATAGAATACCATTAATGTTGTGACAAATCTGTGAACTGGCAAGAGTTTTCTGATAGTGGCAAGAAGTGTTAAGAATCGATATACAATTTGTGAAGAGAGTGTGAACCGTAATAGAAGGTAATATTATGCACAATAATATCTAATATGTGTATTAAAATCCTGCAAAAGCTGTAAATAAAAAGACCGGTCAAATGACCGGTCAATTCAATTACTATTCTTCAACTATCTTTTTATTTCTACCTAAGAGACTAAAATACCATGCTATTAATCCTAATCCAAATAAAAGTCCTATTCCGCAAACAAGCATTGGAATAATCGAATCTCCTGTCTTAGGATTTCCGCCAAATAAAGGCACTGGCGATTCCATTTCGATAATATCCTCGCCCCAGTGCACAATTTCATCACCGTGAGTTGGAGTTGGATCATCAGGGATTTCAACTATTATCGGAGTTTCCTGTGGCTTGATAATAAAGCTCACATCATACTTCCAGGTTTCATCTGCTCCAGCAACACCACTAACAATATAATCGCTTGTTGGTGCAAAGATAATATAAGGCACGAAACTGTAATTATTTTTTTCATCTGAGACAGACTGTGGAACGTACAGATAAATTCCAGCTCCATTTGCTATAGAAATCTGACCTGAAATAGAGCCATCTTTTCTTGAGGCTGTGATAACTGCATCTGCAGTCTTACCGCTGGCAGCTTTAACAGCTGGCTCAACTATGTTCTTCTCTATATCTGCAACCTTTGGGCTATTGTTTAAAACCGAAATATCAATTCCGCAATTCTGGTATGAATCAGAAATTATAGGATTACCTGTCTCATCAACAACAGCAATTTTATATAAATTTATATCAACTGTTCCCTCAAAGCTTTTAGCAAATACTGATGTATCATCCTTACCAACCTGAGCGGTAATTGTGACTGTTGCATCTGTATTAACTGCATCTGCTGCGTAAACATCAATAGTGCCTGCGCAACATGCAGCTACAACTGCTACAAGGGCAAAAGCCAACATATTCTTCTTAATACCAAAAAACTTCACGATATTATTGCTCCCTAATAGTTTGTTTCCTTTTAAAAATACTTCTAATTATTGTAATGATTATAATGGCAGCAGCAAATCCTGCTATACCAAAAATCAAATAATAATTCTTAACTGTTTCAACAACTGCCTCTGCACCTGTAGGAACCGCATCCTCTCCCAGATATTCAACTCTGGTGCCGCGCACAAGCAACCTGTGTGTGTTTACACCGTAAGGTGTACATGTAAACAATGTGACATAATCCTTTCCTGCCTCAACCTTCATTAAGTCAGCAAGAGTATCTATGTCTTCTGCCTCAATCATTGGATTTATTTCATCCACTTCATAAGCTAATGTTTCATCCAACACATGGATGTAAAACTTATCTCCAACTTCAAGCTGGTCTATATTGGTAAAGAGCTCTGCATTTGGCAAACCTCTGTGGCCTACAATAACTGAATGGGTACCAGGACCGCCAATTGGAAGGGCCGTGCCATTAAGATGCCCTAGTGCCTTCTGTATATATTCATCAAAAGTACCATGCATAATAGGTAACTTAAGATTTATCTTAGGAATAGACAAGTATGCCATTATTCCATCGCCATTTAGATTTAAAACAGAATAATATTCAGAATCCTTGAATTCTTCTGTAGGAATAACTTCATTTCCATCTGCTCCAGTTTTAAAAGCATCTGTGCCTATGGCATTTTCTACAATACCTTCATTAAAGGCTCTGGCTGCTGCCCATTGTGAGGAATAATCTTCCTCAGTCATCTCTGTTATTGAAGTCTCATAATCATTTATGAGTCGACTTTGAACATAGTTGTTCCACTCATTAGAGATGGTTGGATATGCTAAAGAACCAGCTCCTACTATAAACAATATGAAAATTAATCCCTTAATTATCCTTTGTTTCAATTTTTTCAGCCCTCTTAGTTTGGTGCCTATCGAAAAGATACAATATCAAAATAAAAGCTGCTACTGTTAACAATCCTAAGATTACCCAAAGTAGGTAATTTGTATGGAGACTAACTGCTCCAAATGCTGGTGTTCTGGCATCCTCCAAAAGCTCTGGTGTGTAATCAACTCTATGACCTCTAACCATCAGGCGCTGAGTGTTAACACCATATGGAGTACATGTAATCAGTGTACATAAATCCTGCCCGTCTTCTACTGCCAAAAGTGTTGTATCATCTGGTTCAACAACATTAATAGAATCGACTTCGTAGGCATAATATTCATCCATGATAATCAAGAAGAAATCATCACCTAATCGAACCTTATCTAAATCAGTGAAAAGAGTTGCACTTGGCAGACCTCTGTGAGCCGAAAGTACCGAATGGGTACTTGGTCCACCAACTGGAAGTGATGAACCCTGAAGATGTCCAACACCTATCTGTAGTACATCCTCGTTTGTAGTATGGAAAACCGGAAGCTTTATATTGATTGCAGGGATTTGAATATATCCCATTATTCCGTCTCCATTTACATTAAGAATACTCATATATCTTTCATCCACACCATTAGCCTCTGCTTCCGCAAAAGAATCTGGTAGGATACTAGGAAGAAGGTCTTCATTATACTGATATGCTTTTTCAAGCTCTCCCTCAGCATTAATAGTTCCTTCATCTATTGCCGTAGATACCGCCTCTGTGTACCCCTTTACAAGGGTAGCCTGCACATGATTATTCCACATGTTTGCCACAAGAGGATAAAACAGCAAGGACAAGCCAGCTATCATCAAAGCTCCAATAAAGATTAATTTGAAATACTTAGCAAAAAAAGTTTTCATCTTCACCTGACCTCTCCTTGATGCTTTAGTTAACTGAATTATTCAGCACACATTCGCAAAATCGCTTAAAAAAGCTTTCCTTTTGCTCATGTGTGGTTCTCACCAAATAAATTTTATTAGTAAAATGAATGCAAGCATTCATTTCCTATATAAAATTTACTTGGCTCTGAATAATTCATCATAACACAAATTTGTGTCTATTTAGTTTACAGACGCCTTTTTCTTTGTTGCAAAGTAAAGAGCTGATGCAAGTGCCATAAGAGCTACACCAAATACTGTGAAGATTGTTGTACCCATACCACCAGTGAATGGAAGTGAAGAAAGCTTTGTATCGATCATCCAAGCGTTCTTCTCTAAATCCTTCTTCTGCTGCTCACTGAGTTCCTTAACATGGATAAGTGTTGTGCTGTAGTAGTTTTCTCCGTCAATTACAACATCTTCGCCAGCTGTATTGATTGAATATCCCTTTGGAGCCTTTGTCTCTGTGAAGTGATATGTTCCCTCATCAAGACCAAGAAGTAATACTGCACCATATGTTGCTTTAAGAGTCTTTGTTGCACCCTTTGTAGATGCGTCTGCAAGATGATAAACACCTACTGACTTTTCTACAAAGTAAAGTGCTTCATTGCCCTTATTAACCTCAAACTCGGCACCTTCAAGGATTGTTACTCCATCCTCTGCATACTTTGTAAACTTAATGCATGCTGGATGACCATATACTTCTGGTGGATTTACTGGATCACCGTTTGAATCAAATTCAAATGTGCTGTCGTATGCCTGGTTAACATAACCTTCTACACCAACAACTGTTGCTTCATATGTGATAACTACTGTCTTACCAGCATTGCTATCATCTGCTGTGATAAGATTAGACAAATTCATAGTATAAAGAGCTGAACCATTCTTCTCTGAAACTAATTCAAAAGAAGCCTTAACTGCGTCAGCATTTCCGACCTTAAGTTCTACATTTTTAGGAGCTGAAAGATTTGTCTCCTTATCGAATACCTTGTACTCTCTATTCTGCTTGTTAGCCATGTATGGAACAGTAGATGTAATTGTGAACTTAACAGTCTGTCCTGCTCTAACAAGACCATCATTTGAATCCTTTGTAAGAATGTTTGTAGCACCCTTAGCCTTGATTTCAATGGCTTTAGTCTCAGCAACATAGTTTCCATTATCATCTGTTGTGTAAGCTACAGCTACCATTGTGTTGTACTGTACCTTATCACCAACAGCCTTAATCATGTAAACACCACCTGCAAGCCCTTTGAACTCTACATCTGCACCTTTTACTGACTCAGCAGTCTTTACTACTGAAGGCTTTGGATTAGCCTTCTCAAATGCATTATTAAGTTCAGTTGCATCAAAGTTTGGCAGAAGCTTCTCATTGTAAGCAGCCTTAGCCCAATCAGCTACTACGATTTCATTTTTCTTAGAATCAATAGACGCAATCTGGTAAACAGTAAGTGCTGTCTTCTCATCTCTCTCTGAAATGTTTGTAACTTTAATTGTAGCACTACCTGTTTCTGGTGCTGCAAAAGCTGTGATGCTCATTGCCATCATCATTACCGCTGCTAAAACAAGAGCGATAACCTTCTTGAAATTCTTCATCTCAAAATTCTCCTTAAATGTATTTCTTTTTGTCTTTGTATAACAACAGCGCTGCTACAAGTAATAGTAGGATTCCGCCGATTGTATAATATTGGATTCCACTACCTCCTGTATTAGGAAGAGTATATGAAACTTCATCCTCAAAACTAAGCTTAACCGTCTTGAGAACACCACCGTTTTCTAAGGTCTTTTCCTCATAAACAGTATTTCCAGCTAAATCGCCTGGATTAGAAATGTATGCCTGTACACCATTATCTCTATCGATGGTTATCTGCCATACATCCTCACTCTTGGCATATCCGCCAGGAGCCTTGGTTTCTGAAAGAGTATAGCTTCCTACTGATACTTCAATAGGATTTCTGTTTTTATCTCTATCACTAACAGATTTGTACCAAAGAACCACACCGTTAGCATCGCTCTTTCCATAGTACTTATCTGTAGAACCCTTTTCTTTGGAAACAAGAGTAAACTCTGCTCCCATTAGTGCTAACCTGCTTGTTTTGCTGATCTTAATCAGCTGCCAGTCAAACACCTTTACCAAATTATTTTCAAACTCAGCGGCCTTTTCGTTTGCTACCGATTTAACTTTATTTTCCCCGATTGATTCAAAATCTATAAGCACAGAACGATTACCTTCAACGTCATGCTTATAGGTAATAGCCTTTGTATCATCACTATCCACAGTGATTTTTGTATCATAGTTTTCAAGCTTGTAGCCATTATTTGAAAGTACAAAGGTCTCAGTAACTTTGTATTGAGTCTCCATAAGGTTCTCAAATACTGCTACCTCGCCAGCCTTTAATACAAACTGTCCATACTCATTGGTTTTGGTTTCCTTATCATCAATCTTAAATGGCTGATTCACCATTAAACTATGCACATTACCTACAATCTGCTCTATTACAAATACATACTGTGCATCTGTATCCTGCTGTTTATCACTTCCGTATGTTACCTTCTTGCTAACAGTAAGCTTCTTGGCAAACTTAAGTGGGTTGTTCTTTATTTTGTTTACATTAGTAGATGGCTTATACACGCTACTGTCATTTTTATCAAATGACAAAGACTGCGCCTCTAAATTAAGGGCATAAAGCTTTTTACTAAAATCCTTTTTGGAATCAGAATAGGCTGTAAGCTCAAGCTTCCAAAGAGCCCCTTCTGGAGTCTTGTATTCCTCTGGTGCTTTTGTCTCTTTCAGATAATATGTCTTGGTTACAGAATCACTTCCTCTTGGAATAACACCAGCAGAAAGATCTGTAAACTTAATCGTTCCGTTCTCATCTGATGTAACAACAGCTGGAACACCGATTCCCATAGTTGCAACATTTGTGCATTCTTCATCTGTGTATAAAGTGAACTCAGCATTTTTGAGTCCCTTCATATTTTCATCAACCTTAAGTCCTTCAAAGTCTGCTGTTCTTGTTTCTGTCTTTGTGAAGTTGAAGCTGATTTTACAGTTTGATTCATGCGCACCACGCTCAAAATAAACAACTGTAAGAACGTGCTCTTTCTTACTAAAAGTAGAAACATCATTCTCAGTGATAAGATTATATAAATTAGTAGTGCCAATTCCCTTTGCGACAGAACCATTATTTAATGTTACATAACATGAATCATCACCCGCTAATGATGAAGTAAGCTGGTTCTCTCTATCACCCTGAATGACAATGTCACCTGTTCTAAAATTAATCTGACCTCGAACTGCGTTGTGAATACCACCAAGGTCAAGAACTAATCGACCATCTACATATACAAAAACATCATCATCACCAAAGAATTTAAAGATAGTATCTTTACCCTCTTCAGTTAATCCATCTTCTGCAACGCAGAAGTTAATAGGAAGTATCATTCCGAAGTGATTCTCTTCATGAAGTGATTCTTCACCCTTACTGTTCTTATACGTTCTTGGCTTAAATGGTCTAAACTGAGAGCCAGCTGTTGGCTCCAATTTATATTTTTGTAAATTGTAATCGTAATTGGTTACATACTTATACTGACTACTATCCAAAGTCCAGTATCCTTCTTCATCAAGTCCAAACTGAACTAATGTATCGTTATAGTATTCATCTATGTATGAATATTTATCTGTATGCCTTATCCAAGGCTGACTAGCAGCCCATTTTTCGTAGTTATAGGCATCAACATTTGGAAATACTGTTTTTCCGTTATCATTTGCCAATCTAAATACGCCATTTGTCAAAGTACTTGCTGCAAGTCCCTGATATACCTGACCATAACTACAATGATTGCTTTCCGCACCAGTCTGTCCACTACCAAACATAAACTGATCACCAAAGACTTTATTTTCATTGCCTGCAACTTTTCCGTAGAAATTTCCATTTATAAAATTTACAAATGTGGCATGTTCTACATATTGATTCTTGCCTGGAACATAGAAAGATGGCATTGGCTCTAAATCAACAACAACTGCGTTAACAAATTTGTTGCCGCCTTCCATGCCTCTTAAATAAAGAGTAACCTCACAATCAGTCTTATATCCATCAACATTTACTGTCTGCAGAGCTGAATTCTTATAAAAATCAGTGTCATTGTCTTCATATAATGTAACCTTGGCTACATAATAGTTTTCTGGCGCCTGGAATCTAAATGTAAAATCTCCAGCTTTATCAGATCCATATTGAAAGCATCTGCCATTATCGTGAGGAGCGATTTCATATGGTGCATAATTCACATTGTTTTGCTGATAGATTCTAAAGGCAATTCTGCCTTTGTTTGCACCATTTTCTTCATTAGTTCCTTTTATGAAATTGTATTCCTTGTTTAGAACCTCTGCAGAACCATACAATGTGTTGCTGTACAGAGTATTTCCATCATTAAGCTTTTCAATAGCCTCTGTAACAACATATGTTGAAAAACTGTCAGACTCAAAGGTAATCGTATCTTCTTTGATGTCAGACTTAACTTCTTCCGCTGTATTATCATCTTTAATATGTACTACCGCATTTGCACTCATTGAAGATGATTCAATAGAAATCTTTACGCTTGAGCCCTCCCTTGGCTCAATCTCTTCGCCGTCCGCCTCAAAGCGAAGATCAAATGCGTAATAGTCTTCCACTTCTGCATTATCAACAGCATCGCTGACAAGTTTCTGCTCAGAAGTAGAAAGGTTTATTCTATCTGCCTTGAACTCAACATCCGCATCAAATGTTCCTTCTGGAACAAAAGCTGTTATATAAAAATCTCCCTTTTTTACATTGAATGTTTTGTCCTTTGAGACTTCCGCACTAGTCTCTTTTTCTTTTGCATTAGAATTTTCAGTCTCTACTTCTTTTTCGTCAGAAACTTCTTGACTATCGTCATCCAAACTTTCTGGTATATTTTCTTCTTCACTGGAATTCTTGTTTTTTGAACTAACTTCTTCAGAATTATTTTGAGTATTGCTTAGATTAGTTGATATATCTTCAGAATTGGTATTGCTCGTTTGTGAATTACTAAATTCGGTGTTGCTTATTATCTCCGGACCAGGGTCCCCTCCATCTATTTCAGCAGCATATACCGCTACCTGGGTGGAGAACAGCATCGCTACCGAAAGACTACAGCAAAGTAATCTCCTTAGGATAGGATACTTTTTCATTAACTTCTAACTCCTTAAATAACTTGCCACATAAAGGATACTAAATGTGAATAAACCGTTTTCATTTTGTGTCCTTTTTGTGTCCGAGAAGTATGATATGATTTTTTATTCATAAAATAAAGCCTGTGGCAACAACTGAACATTTTTGGCAAAAAATAACCTAATCCGCTGTGGACTAGGTTATTAAAAACACATGTTTATCAGTTATTCTCTATTTATAATTTCTTCTACGTACTATATGACTTGTAATAGAGATCAAAATTAAAACAATCAGAGTTAGAACTGTAACCGTTAATACCACTCTACTTATAATAGGAGAGTTTCCATTTTCAGTTGTACTAATTCTCAAAGGAGTTTCTGTTTCAGGAATAGTTATTTCCTCTTCCATAGTAGTATCACTATTTTCTACAACTGTACTAACGGCTGCATCTTCTCCAACTGAATTGTCTGTAGCACTGGCAGTTATTTGTATTGCAACCAATAACGCACAAACCAACCCAAAAGATATGCAGATTCCTAATAATCTATGTATCATTTTCATATTAGTCCGCCTTTCTCTTTCTGTTTATATTATATGCAACAGACCAAAAGACTAAACACATACCAACAACAAATACAAAACTACAAATTGCTGATGGTAAAATCGAACTATCTTTATTAGACCCTGAAAGTGGTGTATTTGCATCTTCAACCACAACCATATCTACTACACTATTTTCAGGTTCCATGGTTGCCCCATCTAGTAACTCATCCATTTCTGTTCTCCTATTCTACTTTTATATTTGTAATATCACAGAAATAATGGCATAACTATGCCCCCCAAAAGTTATGCTAAATCACTTAATAAACGAAAGATAGATGTATGGCAAAATAAACTATTTTTTGGCAAAAAATAATACTCAGAGCTATTGTCTGAGTATTATACGTTATCCGATATATTATTTGAAAACTGCGCTTCTATAACGATTAGTTTAACGGTTAATTAATCTTGATGATTAATTGAATCCTACTATCTTCTGAGCAATCTTATATGCTGTGACAGAAACCACTCGACCACCATGACCAGGTAAATTGGTGGTAGCACACATAAATCCGTAGCGAAGCTTACGATAGAGGTAATAATCGTAGGACTTAATATATTTCCATAAATCGTGGCGCTTCTGCTGATGCTCCTTAGTACCACTCTTCATAAGAAGTACTGTGGAAATAACAGTAATCATCTCCAGATAATTGAACATGTACTTTCTAACATGAGAATTTTTAATATTCTTATAATCATAAGCCTCAAGCATAAGCTTATTAACTCTAATCTGCTGATCAATACGAGAAATCATAACCTTCTCGTTAACTGACTGATCATCTCTTCCAATAAAGTAACGATAGAAATCCACATCGAGATAATACATAGTCTTAACATATGGAAGTGGATAATAAACATAGAGATTATCAACATAGAAGGTATGCTTTGGAAGTTCCATTCCACAATCTCTCAAAAGCTTTGTTCTATAAATTACAGAATGCATGAGAATGTACTGTCCCTTTCTAAAGTGACCGCAATCATCCCATGTAAAGTATGTATTCTTAGGAAGGTTTGAATATGACATAACCTTTTTATGAGTAGCACCTTCCTTATCATATACGAAGTTAGAAACCAGCATATCCAGGTTCTTTCCATTTTCAACTGACTGGCGAAGAACCTTTAACACCTTATCATATGCATCTAAATCAACCCAGTCATCTGAATCTACAACCTTAAAGAAAAGACCTGTTGCATTCTTAATACCAGTATTTACAGCCTGTCCATGACCGCCGTTTTCCTGATGAACAGCCTTAACAATAGTAGGATGCTCTGCCTGAAGACGATCTGCTATTTCTCCAGTATTATCTTTTTGACTTCCGTCATCTACGATTATGATTTCAACATCCTCTCCACCATGAAGAAGTGTCTCAACGCAGTGCTCCATATATGCTGCTGAATTGTAACATGGCACTGCAAATGATAATAGTTTCATTGTTATTTATTCTCCTTAAAACATCAAAAGCTACTTTGCTTTATGCGCTTTTTAACAATTTATTTTATCAAATTCTAGAATTGTATTCAACTTATACAAAATTTCAAAAACGTTATATATTTTGTTGATTTTACAGAGAGACCAATATATAATAACTAAGTTTCTGTTAATTATATTATTTGTTCAAAATAATAGGGGATGATTATGACAAAAGAAATAGACGGTTATATCTCTGATCTTCCTAGGGGATGTATCACAGAATCAGATATTTTTACCGATAAAGGCGCACTTCTTTGTCCAAAGATGACAATCATGGATCAAAAAATGATTGATTCGCTTTCTCATTACAAAGGAAGAATTCACGCTATTGTTTCATATGAAGGTACTTCAGATGAAACATCAAAATATAACACCTACATAAACAACCTTAAACCTGATGAAGACTACTCCATTGAATTTGAAGATTCCTTCAAACAATATGCTGTTGAGTCATTGTCTATGCTCTACTCTAACCTTGAAGATGTTGAGGGTCTTGCTAGGGGTGTTAAAGAGCTTGGTAATAAGGTTTGTGAAATAATCGACAATTCAAAAGAACTTTCCATTAACTTATCAAAACTAAAAGTGTGTGACGAATATACATATAAGCATTCTGTAGATGTAGGTACAATGGCTGGCGTTTTGGCTAAGGCACTTGGCGAATCTAGCGAATTTGTAAGAGATATTACAGTTGCTGGTTTGCTCCACGATATTGGCAAGGAAAAGATACCTAATGAGGTACTAAACAAACCATCCCGTCTTACAGAAGATGAGTTCATCGTTATAAAAACTCATCCTGTACATGGCTATAACATATTGCGAGATACCACAAGCATAACAGAAGAAATACGTCAGGGAATTCTTAACCATCATGAAAATGTAGATGGTACTGGTTATCCAAGAGGCTTACGTGGGTCTCAGATTGGAAAAATGGCTGAGATAATCTCTATTGTAGATGTTTATGATGCACTGGTTACTAAGCGCTCATATAAGGATGCCAAGACTCCTGCTCAGGCAATCGAGATTATGTTTACTATGAGCAATAAGTTCAATAAGGAATATTTCAAAGCATTCCTTTCAATTGTAAACATTTATCCAAATGGATCTACAGTAACACTTAGTAATGGAGATCAGGCTGTAGTGCTTAAGCAGAATCGTGCTTATCCTCTCCGTCCAATCATTAAGTCAATTACAAAGAGGTTAGTGGTGGATTTAGCTACTAATCACGATTATTTAGCTACTGTAATCGTTGCTTAATAAGCATTAGAAAAGGGGCTCGCAAATGCGAGCCCCTTAATTTTTACCTATTATTCAGCTTCTATTGTAGGTTCTGTCTCTTTCTTTTTCTTTAAGTATGTCTTAATAGCACGATACTCAAGGAATGCAATAAGTGCAATAAGAAGAGCATCTACAGCATAAAGAATCTTAACCCATGTAGGAAGTCCTGTATTTATATCTGAATCATATGCACGGCTGTTTACTACTGTGTAAAGAATGTTCTTTGAAGCCTGTCTCATAGCGATTACAGATGTTGCAGATGTCTGATCTGTTACTGTTGACTGAGGAGTAGAATATGTTGCAAGCATAAGATCGCAACCATTTCTGATCATACGGTCAGAATCCTGGTAACCATATCCACCGAAGTAATCTGTCTCAGCAAAGCCTCTGAAGCCCCACTCGCCACGAAGTACGTTGTTAAGAAG
>JAEEGL016496042.1_pt1 | contig 14990 bp, 13 predicted proteins | sample 9134231 | NCBI WGS metagenome assembly JAEEGL01 (sample SAMN16246548, study PRJNA631951) | gut metagenome | biome: gut microbiome; feature: rumen; material: fiber-attached | host: Bos | place: Iran: Karaj | collected 2018-10
CGCATCGCGTTCAAGGGCTATCAGGTCAATGACGATGTGATCGGTGCCGCACACAGCGATGTGATGGTACAGCACTGCCTGCCGGCACACCGCGGCGAGGAGATCACCGAAAAGGTCTTTGAGGCACACGCAAACGAGATCTTTGACGAAGCAGAGAACCGTCTGCATGCGCAGAAGGCAGTGCTCGTCAAGGTGATGGGCGACTGAAACAACACGCGGCTGAGATGTGTTCATGCATCTCAGCCGCATGTATCTTGACAAAATCCGCGAAATATGGTACAATAACAGAGCAAACGGGGTGTAGCGCAGTTGGTAGCGCGCCTGCTTTGGGAGCAGGATGCCGCAGGTTCAAATCCTGTCACTCCGATCAGAAACAGCCGATGCAGAACGCACCGGCTGTTTTTTTATTCTTCGTTCGGGTCAAAGGGGAAGAACGGCATCATTTTCAGCTTGAACAGGTTGAGCCTGTGCAGCCGGTCGATGCGGTTCTTCTGCTCCTCAGGCGGTTCAATGCCCTCGCGGATATAAGCATCCAGCATAGCGTAGGTGAAGCCGAGATTGTCCTCATCCGTCTTGCCGCAGAGACCGTCGGACGGGGCCTTATCGACGAGCTGTGCCGGGAGACCGAGCGCTCTGCCGATTGCCTTGACCTCTGCGACCGTGAACTGCGAGAGCGGGGAGAAGTCGCCGACGCTGTCGCCCCATCTGGTCGAGTAGCCGACCCAGTCCTCCGAGAGATTGCAGGTGTTTGCGACTCTGCCGCCGAAGGACTGCGACACAGCGTAGACCGTTGTCATGCGGACACGCGGTGCGAGATTGACACGCGCCTGCTCCGAGAGCTCGACCGATTCGCGGACGGATGCCTCAAGCGCATCTGCCGCAGGGCCGATGTTCACAGTGACATGCGAGATGCCGAGATGCTTGCAGAGCAGCAGGGAATCCTCTATATCGGGCTGTTCACCGCGGGGCATCAGCACACCGATGACGCGGTGGACACCGAGTGCCCGCACGAGCAGTGCCGCGCAGACGGAGCTGTCCTTGCCGCCGGAGATGCCGAGCACTGCCGGGCAGCCGTCGCCGTTCTCCGCAAACCAGTCCTGGATCCAGCGGCAGCAATCCTCGATTGCGCGGTCAACATTGAAATGATACATAGTAGTTCATCCTTTCTAAAAGAGGTTCGGTATTGTGAGCAGCCCCGCCTGATACAGTGCGGCGCCGCCGTGAATGACAAGCAGAAGCCAGAAGATCGGCGAGCTGCAAACGATCCGCCAGCCGCGCATGCTCTGGTGCGGCGTCGGGACAGGCAGCCGTTCGGTCAGCAGCGTCAGCGAGAAGATGACAGCGCCGATCAGCAGGATGCCGAGTGTGTAGACCATATTGACAGTGCTGAAGGTGCGTGTCGGGAGATATTCGTTTCCGAGCTGCATGAGAAATTCCACGGTGTTTACGCAGATATGCACACAAATCGCAGGCGTGACAGAATTGTGCCGGATTGTGATATAGGCAAGCAGCACGCCGAGCGGGAATGCCAGCAGCATTTGCGGCACATTCTCGTGCATGACCGCGAACAGCAGCGCTGAGAGCACGATTCCGAGCCGCTGACTGACGCGGCAGAGGTTTTTGAGCACCAGTCCGCGCATGAGCAGCTCCTCGGTCACAGGCGCAACGACACAGCAGTACAGCGCAAGCACAGCCGTTCGGTGCAGGGGACCGCTGACAGTAATCTGCGGTGCAAAGCTGCGGACGCCGAGCTGCTTCATCAATATCTGCACCCACTGTGCAAGATGCCCTGTCACAAGCTGAATCCAGAGTCCGAGCAGCACGTATGAAATCAGATTGGCGGCGCGGAGCGAGCGTGTGCGGAAGCAATCCCGCGTGCGGACGCCCGTGAGCTTGCAGCCGACCAGTAACGCTGCAAGATTGCCGATCAGAAACGAGATCAGCGTCACTGCATAAGAGAGACTGCTGTCATTGAAATAGAGCGAGCGGATGCTGCTGTAATTCTGCGGCAGCTCCCCGACGGCGCGGAGATCGACCTGCTGCAAAATCACGCTGATCAGGAGCCTGAGCGCCGTATGGACGGTCATTGCTGCAAGAAATCCGAAGATCAGCGTCAGAAACGTGAGGCTGAAAAAGCGCCGGATGCGCGTTGCCTCATTGGGAGAGGGGAGCAGCGGCAGATAGCTCTGCGGCGTGTCAAGCTCCGGCGCGATCATGCGGTAATCCGGCGAATAATCCGGCTCCTCCGTAGGGTTCGCAAAGGGTGCACGCGGATCCTTCGGGTAGAGATCGGCGAATGCAAAGGATTTCGGCATACCATGCCTCCTTCCGAGAAAATAGATCAGCTTTCGCAGACCGTCAGCGGGATGCGCAGCAGCTCATCACCGCCCGTAATGTCGATATGGAAGCTGCCGGGGCGGGTCTTCCCGCCGATCTGCCAGCTCCACGATACATGTCCCTTGCTGTCGGAGATTTTGGGCTCCAGCCCCTCTGCGGCGGATTCGCCCGAGGTGTAATACACATGGATGCGGTATTCGGTGTCGGGCTTGCCGCTGACTTCCAGCGTTACCGTTTCATTGCGCAAAACGGCAGCCGGGAAGGAGACAAGCGACAGCACAGCATCCTCCGGCTCCGCAGAGACCGTTGTGACCGGCGGCACCGTGACAGCCTTTGTTTGGGTAGTGTGCTGCGGCACGGCACGTTCAGCTGCGCCCGTCTCATCAAGCACAAGTGTGCCGAGATCTATCGAAAAATCATCATTCGGTGCGGATGTTGTCTCCGGCGGGTCGGTCTGCTGTGCGACCACAACCCGCGTGCCGCTGCTTTCATCTGCCTGCGATGCCGCCGCCTGATTGCCGCATGCCGTGAGACAGAGCATTGCCGCAGCGGGCAGGATCCACCGGGTGGAGTGCTTCATATGATCACCTTATTTCAGTGTGACAACAGTCACACCGTCCTCGCCCTCGCCGTAGAGCCCGAGGCGGAACGATTTGACCTGCTTCATGCGGCGCAGGCGGTCATGGATGCCCTTGCGGAGCGCACCCGTGCCCTTGCCGTGTATGATTGTCACGGTCTCGAAGCCCGAAAGCATGGAGCCTGCAATAAACTGCTCAAGCATCATGACGCCCTCGTCGATCGTGCAGCCGCGGATATCGAGCTCCGTCGCACCGCCGCGGCGGGTACCGATCTCCGATTTGTCGCGCTGCACAGTGGTCGTGTGGACGCGCTGCTTCTGCTTCTGTTCCTGTTTTTTCTTCGTTTCGAGCCGGAGATTCTCGATCGGCACACGGGATTTCATCGCGCCGATCTGCACATATGCAGTCTTGCTGTCCGGCAGGGAAATGACTGTGCCGCTTCTGCCGAGTGAAACAATCAGCACACTGTCTCCGGGCTGGAGCGCACGCGGGAGCACATAATCGCTTTCCGCTTCTTCTGTATCGGAGTTTTCGTAGAGACGGTTGATCGTCTGCTTTGCCTGCGATTTCGCCGCAGCGAGCTTCTGCGCGAAATCGGCGTGATCCTTCTGCCGCTTGAGCTCGCGGAGCTCTTCCAGCAGCGCATTCGATTCGGAGACCGTCTGCTCGACGATGCGTCTTGCCTGTGCGCGGATCTTCGAGAGCTCCTCCTCGCGTTTCGCTTCCATTTCCTCGCGCTGCGTGCGGAGTGCCTTCTCGTGATCTGCCGCCTCTGCACGGAGCCTTGTCAGCTCCGAGAGCTCCCGCTCATGCTCGGCTCTTGCGCGGTCGAGCTGCGAGACAGCCTCCTCAAAGCGCTGATCCTCCGTGGAGATGAGTGCCTTTGCCTGTGCGATGACATCCTCGGGCATGCCGAGCGATGCGGAGATCGCAAACGCATTCGACTTGCCGGGGGAGCCGATCACAATGCGGTAGGTCGGCTTCAGCGTTTCAAGGTCAAATTCGCAGGAGGCATTCTCGACATCCGCGGTCTCAAGCGCATAGCGTTTGAGCTCCTGATAGTGCGTGGTGACGATCAGCTCTGCACCCTGCATCCGCAGCCGTTCGATCACGGCAACAGCGAGTGCCGCGCCTTCCACGGGGTCGGTGCCGGAGCCGAGCTCGTCGATCAGAACCAGCGTGCGGTCATCCGCTGCTTTCAGGATCTCAATGTCCTGCAAGGTGTGTGCGCTGAATGTCGAGAGGTTATATTCAATGCTCTGCCGGTCGCCGATGTCTACAAGGATCCGTTCGAAGACTGAGATGCGGCTGCCGTCTGCGGCGGGGATCATCAGTCCGCACATCGCCATTGCCGTCAGGAGACCGACGGTTTTCAGCGCGACGGTCTTGCCGCCCGTGTTCGGTCCTGTGATGATCAGCGCATGATAATCCGTGCCGAGCTCCAGTGTGATCGGCACAACCGTTTTCGGATCAATGAGCGGATGCCGCGCCTTTTTGAGCAGCATCGCGCCGTCGTCGGTGACCTCCGGGATGACGCCCTTCTGCATTGTGCCGAGGGACGCTTTGGCGAAGTAGAGATTCAGCTCCGCGGCAATGTCATAGCCCGCGAGGAGATCCTGTGCCGCTTCCCCGCATGCCTTGCAGAGCGCCTGTAAAATGCGGTCGGCTTCCTCCTGCTCCTGTGTTTCCAGCAGGCGGATGTCATTGTTCGCATCGACAATCGCCATCGGCTCGATGAAATAGGTCTGCCCGGTTGCGGAGGTATCGTGAATGAGACCCGCAACATCGCTGCGGTGCTCCGCCTTGACAGGCAGCACATATCTGCCGTCGCGGATGGTGACGCGCTGCTCCTGCAAATAGGTCTGCATGGCAGGCGACTTGATCATCTTTTCGAGGCGCTCCCGGAGTCGCAGCCCCGACTGCGTGATCTTGCGGCGGATGGAGGCAAGCGCAGGGCTTGCAGCATCGGCAAGGCGCTCCTCATTTTCGATGGAGCGCTCCAGCAGATCGCGGAGATAGGGGTTCGGGCGGATGCGCTCGAAGAGATCGGTGAGCGTGGTCTCGACGCCGCCGCAGTGGTCATACCAGTCGGTGAGCGTGTCGAGCTGCCGGAGCAGTCTTGCGATTTCAAGCAGCTCCCTGAGCGACACTCTTGCGCCCGACTGCGTGCGCTTCACTGCGGCGCAGACATCCTGAAAACCGTCGAAAGCGGGCGTGCCGAACCTGACCGAGAGCTGAAACGCATCCTCGGTCTGGCGGAGGGCATAGCGCACGCGCTCGGGGTCAGTCTCCGGCTGAAGTGCTTCTGCCATCTCCTTTGTCTTTTCGTTGGCTGCTTCCTGTGCCAGCATATGCAGCACCTTTTGCAGCTCCAGTGTGATATAATCCTGTGATAAAGTGGTGTTCATGTTGTTCCTTTATGATGATAATGATGCTTATGATCCGGATGCAGCCTTTCTTGCATCCGACATGATGGTTTCGAGCTCCGCATCGGTTTTATCGTTGAGCTCCGATTCGGGATAGAATTTCAGGAGCACCCTTGCAACGGGCTTCAAGCCGTCTGCGAAGATCAGATCATAGTCTCCTGCGGCAAAGGTCTCATGATTCAGGTAGAAGGCGCCCCATTCATAGCCGTCCTCCTCGGGTGCGATCAGTTCTGCTTTCGGCGTATCGTCGGAGAGCGCAGCGAGAAAGCTGTCTGTGATGGTCTCCGCATCCTTCTGATGTTCTGTGACATAGACGCTGAGCCCTGATTTCTTCTCCGTGTCGGGGTACACATATACCCATTCACTCAGCGCAAACAGAAAGCGGATATTGTCATCGGCGGGCTCTCTGTCGTTGAGGGTGCCTCCAATCTGGTTTCCGCCCAGCTTCACGCCCTTCACCACGGGCTCCTTGTCGGTATCCCCGAGCTGATAGAGCTTGCCGGGGATCATCTCAGACTGCGTTTCGTCATCGGAATTGTTTGCATTGCCGGCAGAGGAGTTCTCATTGCCGGAAGAATTTGCGTCAGCAGCCGAAGATGTCTGCTGCCCCGGTGCGGAAGCAGTCTGGGACTGCTCCCCGCCGGAACATGCGGAGAGTGCAAGAAGCATTGCAGCGGGCAGCGCGAACAGAATCAGTTTTTTCATAAGATTATCCTCCTTGATTTGGTTGCCTGCGTGAAGCTGTCTGCGGAATAGACGGGTTTATTTTGTGCCGAAGATGCGGTCGCCCGCATCGCCGAGCCCGGGAACGATATAGGCGTCGCTGTTCAGATGGTCGTCAAGGCAGCCGACATAGATGTCAATGTCGGGGTGTGCCGCCTGAAGCGCTTTCAGTCCTTCCGGCGCCGCGATGATGCACATGAATTTGATATTGTTGCAGCCCTTTGCCTTGATGAAATCGACCGCCTGAACGGCAGAGCCGCCGGTTGCGAGCATCGGGTCGGGGAGGATGACCAGACGCTCCGCAATGCCGCCGGGGAGCTTGCAGAAATATTCGTGCGGCGCATGTGTCACCTCGTCGCGGTAGAGGCCGATATGCCCGACCTTTGCAGAAGGCACGAGCGCGAGGATGCCGTCCACCATGCCGAGCCCTGCGCGGAGAATCGGTACGACGGCGAGCTTCTTGCCGGAGAGCATCGGCTCCTTTGCCGTGGTGATCGGTGTCTTGACCTCAACGAGTTCCGTCGGCAGGTCGCGGAGAGCTTCATATGCCATCAGCATGGCGATCTCCTCAACAAGAACGCGGAAATCGCGTGTGCCGGTGTTTTCGTCACGCAGCAGCGTGATCTTGTGGCGGATCAGCGGATGATCGAGAATCACAGTCTTGCCCATTTGTAATACTTCCTTTCGTATGTCATTGATTCGGATGAATCAGTCCTTTGCCCCGGAGAGCATGCAGTTTGTGAGAATGCCGAGGATCAGTGCGGTCGCGATCGAGGTGATCGTCACGGCGCCGAAGCTGATCGACAGCCCGCCGATGCCCGCGATCAGAATGACCGATGCAGTAAACAGATTGCGGTTCTTGTTGAGATCGACCTCATGCAGCATCTTGAGACCCGATACAGCGATGAAGCCGTAAAGCGCGATGCACACGCCGCCCATGACGCAGGAGGGGATGGAGGCGACAAATGCAACGAGCGGTGTGATGAACGAGAAGAGGATGCAGCCGATCGCTGCCCAGAGAATCGTGATCGAGGAGGCGTTGCCGGTGATCGCGACACATGCGATGGATTCGCCGTAGGTTGTGTTCGGGCAGCCGCCGAAGAAGGCGCCTGCGATCGAGCCGATGCCGTCGCCGAGCAGCGTGCGGGTGAGCCCCGGATCCTCAAGGAGATCCTTGCCGATGATGGAAGACAGGTTCTTGTGGTCTGCGACATGCTCCGCGAAGACAACGAATGCCACGGGAACATATGCCGCAAAGAGCGTTGCGAAATAGGATCCGCTGAATTCGCCGGTGCCTTTCAGTGCCTCGAGAAACACGAGATCCGGCACACGGAAGAAGGTTGCAAGCGAGATGCCGCCGTCCGCAAACATGTATTCTTTGAATACATTGAAATTGATGATCTTCAGCGCGTCAATCTCCGCGGAATAGCCGATGCAGGTCCAGACAGCCGCGACTGCATAACCTGCGAGAATACCGATAATGAACGGAATGAGTCGCGTCATCTTCTTGCCGAAGGTTGAACAGAGCATGACGACGATGAGCGTGACAAGTCCGCAGCAGATCGCAACATACGGAGATGCAGCAGCGACACTTTCGCCTGCATCATTCAGCACGGTGACATTGCCCTTCTGCAAGTCGCCGACCGCGTTGCCCGCGAGCGAGAGGCCGATGATTGCGACCGTCGGACCGATGACGACGGGGGGCATGAGCCGATTGAGCCAGCCAACGCCGACCCCCTTGATGATGAGGGCGATCAGAACATAGACAAGACCCGCGAGCCCGGCGCCGATGATGAGACCGAGCAGGCCGAGCTGCATCGAGATGCCGCCCGCGAAGGCAGCGCTCATCGAGCCGAGAAACGCGAAGGAGGAGCCGAGGAACACAGGACTCTTCCGCTTGGTAAAGAGCCAGTAGACAATGGTGCCGACACCTGCGCCGAACATGGCAGCAGCAGGTGTGAGCCCGTTTCCGATGATGATCGGCACGGTGATGGTCGCGGCAAGGATCGCGAGCATCTGCTGGAGCGCGAAAATAATAAGCTGCGGGGTCTTTGGTTTGTCTGAGATTTGATAGGTCAGCTGCATTTTGAATTCCTCCGTTCCGGCATGGCACATCCTGTGCCGGATGCCCGAAAAAACGGCATCCGGGCATACTGCCGCAGTATTATACCTATTATACAGCAAGCGCCTTTTTTTGTCAAGGCAGAATGTTTGTTGAATCGCATAGAATTCCCGCCTGTGACCATTGCACTTTTTGAGAGAATGTGTTATAATACAGATAAGATGACAGGACGGAGGTGATCCGCGTGACCGAACGGCAGACCCTTCTCATCCCGGCGATGCTGGATGCGCATTTCCCGCTGATGCAGCATGCGTTCCTATCGAAATACTATGCCCCTGTGGTGCTTTCGCAGGGGAGCGAGGTGATCCCGACCGGCTTGCAGTATACGCACAATGACATGTGCTGGTGCCTTGCCGTGATGACGGGGCAGATGATCGACGCCTTGCAGCACGGCGGCTATGATCCTGCGAAGACCAAGCTGCTGATGCCCTCTGTCGGCGATGCCTGCCGCGGCTCGAATTACACAGAGCTGCTGCGCAAGGCAGTGAAGAAGGCGGGCTTTCCCGAGACGCGCGTTCTGACGCTGAATCTCAAGCACATCGACGACGGCAACCAGATGCCCGTTACGCCGGTGATGGTCTGGCGGGCGCTCTTTTCCCTGTTCTACGGCGATCTGCTCATGATGCTCGTGCAGCAGGTGCGCCCCTATGAGTGCAAGAAGGGCATAACGGAGCGGCTGCGGGAGAAGTGGTTTGCGGTGCTCTCCGATGAGCTGATTCACTGCCGCAATCTCACATTTTCCGCGATGCTGCGCAGATTCCGTCAGATCACGGATTCCTTTGCGGAGATCCCGCGCATCGGAGAAAAGAAGCAGCGCATCGCGATTGTCGGCGAGCTGTATACGAAATACTGCGCGAACGGCAACTGGAACATCGTGCGCTTTCTCGAAGAATCCGGCTGCGAGAGCTTCACGAACGGGCTCTCTTGGTATGTGCTGTATTACATTGACGCACAGCTTGTGAAGCTGCCGGAGATCGCCGCGGTCGGATACCGCGCCGTCGGCGCCGTGCTGGAAGCGCTGCAAAGGCGCATGGTGAAAACGATGCAGGAACGCGGGTTTTATTCACTCCCGCCGCTGCATGTGCTCAAAGCGGAGAGCGCATCCCTTGTCAGCACGGGTGCATCGGTCGGCGACGGCTGGCTGATCGGCACGGAAGCCGCGGGATATATCCGCCACGGCTGCAAAAAGGTGCTTGCCGTGCAGCCCTTCGGGTGCATGCCGAACCATATTTTTGGGCGGGGCATTTATTCCTCGCTGGCGCGGCGTGTGGGCGGGCAGATTGTCAGTATCGACATTGATGCGAGCGGTACGCCGCTCAATGCCTATAACCGTGCGAAAATGCTGATCGACTCGGATATTTTCGGAGGGATGCAGAATGAAGCGTGAGCTTGGAATCGCAAGATGCGGACTGGCCTGCTGTCTGTGCAGCGAGAACGATCACTGCACCGGCTGCAATTCCGGCGAATGTCCCGATAAGGCATGGTGTGAGAACCGCAGATGCTCGCTCGAAAAGGGCGCTGCGCACTGCTATGAATGTGATGCGGACTGCCGCAGGGGTATGCTTGCAAAAATCAAGCCGCTGGGCTTTACGCTCTTTGCAAAGCGGTACGGCGAAGCGGCGCTGCTGGACTGCCTTGCTCGCAATGAGCAGAACGGCGTTGTGTATCACCGCAGCGGCATTACCGGCGATTACGACGGTTTTGAAGATGTTGAGGAGCTGATCCGGTTCATTCAGACCGGCACACGATAGGAGGAACGATATGAGCAGACTTGTCACAGCCGCCGCAGTGCAGATGCAGTGCAGCCGCGACCCGAAGGAGAGCATGGACAGGGCGGAGCGTGCGATTCGCAAAGCCGCCGCAGACGGTGCGCAGATCATTCTGCTGCCCGAGCTCTTTGAGCGGCAGTATTTCTGCCAGGAGCGGCAGTATGAATATTACGCCTATGCGATGAAAACAGAGGAGAATCCCGCTGTGCGCCGCTGCATGGAGCTTGCAGAGGAGCTTGCCGTTGTGCTGCCCGTCAGCTTTTATGAGCGGGACGGCAGCCGCCTTTACAATTCCTGCGCCGTGATCGACGCGGACGGCTCCCTGCTCGGTGTTTACCGCAAGACGCATATCCCGGACGATCACTATTATCAGGAGAAATTCTACTTCTCCCCGGGCAACACAGGCTTCCTCACATGGCACACGCGCTATGCCGTGATCGGTGTCGGCATCTGCTGGGATCAGTGGTTCCCGGAGACCGCCCGCAGCCTTGTGCTGAACGGCGCAGAGCTGCTGTTCTTCCCGACCGCCATCGGCTCCGAGCCGATTCTCGGCACGGACAGCGCACAGCACTGGCAGACCTGCATGCTCGGGCACGCGGCACAGAATATCACGCCGGTCATCGCTGCAAACCGCATCGGCGAGGAGTGCGTCACGCCCTGCATGGAAAACGGCGGGCAGTCCTCTGCGCTGCGGTTTTACGGCACATCGTTCCTCACAACCGAGACCGGCGCCGTTGCAGCACAGGCGAGCCGCGACAAAGAGGAGATCCTGCTCTGCACCTATGATCTTGACGAGATCGCCGCGGCGAAGTTCGAATGGGGGCTCTTCCGCGACCGCCGTCCCGATATGTACAGCGACATTACCCGAAGATAATTTCTATGAGCAGGGGAGAGAGCACCCCTGCTCTTTTTGATGCAGGAATATTTTTCTGCTTTAGCTTGACAAACCCCGTGCGTTTATGGTATTCTATATGTATATGCATATTACATTACAGGAGGTTTTTACCATGATGACAGATATTGAAATTGCACAGTCCATCCCGATGCGCCCGATCACGGAGATCGCTGCGACCGCCGGCATCCCCGACGATGCCCTTGAACAGTACGGAAAGTATAAGGCAAAGATCGACCTCGGGAAGCTCCCGCAGACAGGAAAGCAGGGTAAGCTGATTCTCGTGACGGCGATCAACCCGACCCCGGCAGGCGAGGGCAAGACCACCACGACCATCGGTCTTGCGGACGGCATGCGCCGCATCGGCAAGAATGTGATGGTCGCGCTCCGTGAGCCGTCGCTCGGACCGGTCTTCGGCATCAAGGGCGGCGCAGCAGGCGGCGGCTATGCACAGGTTGTCCCGATGGAGGACATCAATCTGCATTTCACCGGCGATTTCCACGCGATCGGCGCTGCAAACAATCTCCTTGCGGCAATGCTCGACAACCACATCTATCAGGGCAATGCGCTGAATATTGATCCGAGACGCATCACATGGAAGCGCTGTGTCGATATGAATGACCGCCAGCTCCGCTATGTGGCAGACGGTCTCGGCGGCAGAATCAACGGTGTGCCGCGTGAGGACGGCTACGACATCACCGTTGCATCCGAGATCATGGCAGTCTTCTGCCTCGCAACCTCGATCACCGATCTGAAGGAGCGCCTCTCCCGTATTGTTGTGGCTTACACCTATGATGAGAAGCCGGTCACGGCAGGCGACCTGAACGCAGTCGGCGCGATGGCTGCCCTGCTGAAAGATGCGCTGAAGCCGAATCTCGTGCAGACCCTTGAGGGCACCCCGGCACTTGTTCACGGCGGACCCTTTGCAAATATCGCACACGGCTGCAACTCCGTGCTCGCGACCAAGACCGCGATGCAGCTCGGCGACTATGCCGTGACGGAGGCAGGCTTCGGTGCCGATCTCGGCGCGGAGAAGTTCCTCGATATCAAGTGCCGCATGGCAGGGCTCACACCCTCCGCGGTTGTTATCGTTGCAACGATCCGTGCGCTCAAAATGCACGGCGGTCTCCCGAAGACTGCGCTTGCAGAGGAGAATCTCACCGCGCTCGAAGCGGGTCTCCCGAATCTCCTGCGCCATGTCGATAATATCAAGAACGTCTATCATCTGCCGTCTGTGGTCGCAATCAACCGCTTCCCGACCGACACCGATGCAGAGGTCGCGCTCATCATCGAGAAGTGCAAGGCACTCGGCGTGAATGTCGTGCTCTCGGATGTGTGGGCAAAGGGCGGCGAAGGCGGCGAGGCGCTTGCACGCGAGGTTGTCCGTCTCTGCGAGGAGGAAAAGGGCGATTTCACCTTCTCCTATGAGCTTGACGGCACGATTGAGGAGAAGATCGAAGCGATTGTGAAGCGCGTGTACCGCGGCGATGCCGTGAATATTCTCCCGGCGGCACAGAAGCAGATCGCACAGCTCACGGCGCTCGGCTTCGACAAGCTCCCTGTCTGCATGGCAAAAACGCAGTACAGCTTCACGGATGACAAGGATCAGCTCGGCGCCCCCGAGGGCTTCACGGTCACGATCCGCAATGTCAAGGTCTCCGCAGGCGCAGGCTTCCTGGTCGCGCTGACCGGCGACATCATGACGATGCCGGGTCTTCCGAAGAAGCCTGCCGCAGAGGGCATTGATGTCACGGCGGACGGCAGGATCACAGGGCTGTTCTAATGAGGGGAAATCATGATGCTGACACATTGCTCTACGCAGACCGTCGAGACGGAACGGCTGATTCTCCGGCGGTTTGTATATACAGATGATGATGCAATGCTCAGAAACTGGATCGCTGACGAGAAAATCCAGTCGCTCTATTCCGAGCCGGTCTATGCGACCAAAGCGGAGGTCAGGGTACTGCTCGACAAATACATCGGCTCCTATGAGCACGAGGATTATTACCGCTGGGCGGTGATCGAAAAGCAGTCGGGAGAATGTATCGGACAGATTGCGTATTTTCTCGTTGACAGCAAGAATCATTTTGCCGAGATCGAATATTGTATCGGCAGTGCATTCCAGTGCAGGGGCTATGCAACCGAAGCAGCGAAAGCCGTCATCGCCTACGGCTTTGACCGGATCCATCTGCATAAGGTGCAGATCTGCACGAAAACGATCAATGCGCCCTCGAAGCGTGTGATCGAAAAATGCGGGCTGACTTATGAGGGCACGCTCCGCGACTACTTTTTCATGAACGGGGAATATGTCGGCAGACTGTATTTCTCGATTCTGCGCAGTGAATATGAGAAGCAGAAATAACAGGAGGATGTAAAAATGGAACACAACATCATCGGCATCCTGATCACGATTCTCGTCTATTTGGGCGGCATGATCGCGATCGGTGCCGTCTTCACGAAGAAAAACAAGGATGTCGGCGACTTCTACCTCGGCGGCAGAAAGCTCGGTCCGCTTGTCTCGGCGATGAGCGCGGAGGCATCCGACATGAGCTCCTGGCTGCTGATGGGTCTCCCGGGCGTTGCATATCTCTGCGGCGCGGCGGAGGCAGGCTGGACCGCGATCGGTCTGGCAGTCGGCACCTATCTCAACTGGCTGCTGGTCGCGAAGAGACTGCGTGTCTATTCGCAGAAGACCAACTCCATCACCATCCCGGATTTCTTCTCCGACCGCTACCGTGACAACAGCCATGTGCTGATGGGCGTTGCGGCTGCGATCATCCTCATCTTCTTCGTGCCCTACACCGCATCGGGCTTCTCTGCCTGCGGCAAGCTCTTCGGCACGCTCTTTGGGTGGGATTATCATGTTGCAATGATCGTCGCCGCCGTCATCATCATCGCATATACGAGCATGGGCGGCTTCCTTGCAGCGAGCTTCACCGACCTCATCCAGAGCATCATCATGACGACCGCGCTGGTCATCATCGTCTGCTTCGGCGTTTCGCATGCAGGCGGCGTGGACGCTGTCATCGACAACGCAAAGAGCATTCCCGATTATCTGCACATGACTGTGACCCGCGCGTTTGACAGCGAGTCCGGCAGCTTCTCGCAGAGCGGCTACGGCTTCCTCCCGATCGTCTCAACGCTCGCATGGGGACTTGGCTACTTCGGCATGCCGCACATCCTGCTCCGCTTCATGGCGATCAAGGATGAGAAGAAGGTCAAGACCTCCCGCCGCATTGCGAGCATCTGGGTCGTCATCGCAATGTCTGTTGCGATCTTCATCGGCTTCATCGGCAATCAGCTCTCGCAGAACGGCACCATTGAGACGCTCTACGGTGCCGGCGTGAACGACAGTGAGTCTGTCATCATGAAGATCGCGCTCGTGCTCTCGAAGCACAGTGCGGCAGCGGCGGTCGTTGCAGGTCTGATCTTCGCAGGTATCCTTGCCTGCACGATGTCCACCTCCGATTCGCAGCTTCTTGCGGCATCCTCCTCGATGTCCGAGAATCTGCTGAAGGGCGTCTTCGGCATCAAGCTGAATGAGAAGCAGTCGATGCTGGTCGCGCGTGTTGTGCTGATCGTGATCGCCGTGCTCGGTGTGATCCTCGCGTGGGATCCGGGCAGCTCCGTGTTCCGCGTTGTTTCGTTCGCATGGGCAGGCTTCGGCGCAACCTTCGGCCCGGTCATGCTGACCGCGCTCTTCTGGAAGCGCTCCAACAAGTTCGGCGCGATTGCCGGTCTCGTGACCGGCGGCGTGATGATCTTCGTCTGGAAGTTCCTTGTCCGTCCGCTCGGCGGCGCGTGGGATATCTACGAGCTGCTTCCCGCATTCATCTGCGCGCTCATCGCAATCGTGGTCGTCTCGCTGGCAACGGCAGCACCTGAGAAGGAGATCACCGATGAATACGATGAGGTCTCCGCAATGCTGAAATAATCACAGCTATACACAAACCGCTGCACTGAAATATGTGCAGCGGTCAGCTTGTCGAAAAAGCTCCGTATAGTCAAAGAGCCTATGATTAAAGTTTCGCTCAAGCCTTTTCCAAAGGCTTGCGAGAGTCCAGAGGCGAGCAGCCTCTGGTCGCCGCCCGCAGGCGGCGAAATCCCTTGACTTTAGGAGCTCGGCAGGGGTGAATCGAGCAA
>JAEEGL010409301.1_pt1 | contig 14989 bp, 12 predicted proteins | sample 9134231 | NCBI WGS metagenome assembly JAEEGL01 (sample SAMN16246548, study PRJNA631951) | gut metagenome | biome: gut microbiome; feature: rumen; material: fiber-attached | host: Bos | place: Iran: Karaj | collected 2018-10
AAACGAAACTGCAAGAAAAAAAATTATTGATGCACTTGATGTAAACGAAAATACTTTTGTCTGGGAAGTAGGGCCGGGTCTTGGCTGTATGACCGATGAGATTTTATCACGCGGTGCAAGTCTTACTGCTTTTGAAATCGACAAAGGTTTTGCTTCGTGCGTAAAAGATTTTTTTGAAGATTATTCTGATAAGAAAAAATTTTCTCTTATCGAGGGCGATGTTTTAAAAACATGGAAGAACGCTCTTAAAGATTTTAAAGATGCTACGGGTAAAGATTGTCCTGACAGATTTTTCGGAAATCTTCCGTATAATATTGCGGCAACATTAATTGCAGATACAATCGAAAACAGCATAAGATTTGAAAAATGTGTTTTTACAGTTCAAAAAGAAGTTGCAAAAAGAATGTGTGCAAAACCCGGAACAGAAGATTATTCTTCGTTCAGTGTGCTGTGTTCATGGGCATATGATATTACAAACATCATAGATTTAGCAGGCGCAAATTTCTGGCCTAAACCGAATGTAGATTCCCGCAGTGTTCTTTTTACAAGAAAGGAAAATTTTCCACGCTGCGAAAATCCTGTTCTTTTTTGTAAAATGCAAAGGGCTTTGTTTTCTTCAAGAAGAAAGACTGTAAAAAATAATCTTACAGCTTTTCTTTCATCTTCAGAAAAAGCAGATGCCGCTCTTTCTAAAGCCGGAATAAATCCTCTTTTAAGGGCAGAAGTAATGTCGCTTGACGAACTTCTCTTATTGTCTGATGTAATCAATAAGGATATAATTAAATCCTGACGGAATAAAAAAAATGGAAATAAAAAATAATCTTGAAACAGTTAAAAATAAAATAAATGACGCGTGCAGAAAATGCTCAAGAAATCCGGACGAAGTAAAGCTTGTTGCAGTAAGTAAATTTCACCCGGACACAAGTGTAATCGAAGCAATTGAATGCGGTCAGCTTCTTTTTGGAGAAAACCGCGTGCAGGAAGCAAAAGAAAAGTTTACAGCCGTAAGAGAAAAATATCCTCAAGCCAGACTTCATATAATAGGTTCGCTGCAGAGAAATAAAGTAAAGGATGCGGTAAAAATCTGTGAGTGCATCGAATCTGCAGACAGGATTGAACTTTTAGACGAAATAGAAAAACAGTGTGCAAAAATTGAAAAAAAAATCGACATACTTTTTGAGCTTCATACAGGAGAAGAATCAAAATCTGGATTTGCTGATGTTGACTCAATTAAAGAAGCGCTCGAACTTTTTAAACAGGGAAAATATCCTCATATAAATCCTGCAGGCTTTATGACGATGGCGCCTTTTACAGAAGATAAAGATTTAATTAGAAAGTCTTTTGTAACGCTTCGTGAGTGCAGGGATAAATTAAAAAAGGAATACACGCAGTTTGATTTAAATGAACTTTCCATGGGTATGTCACACGACTTTGAAATTGCGATAGAAGAGGGTGCAACTCTTGTTCGTATCGGAACAAGTATTTTTGGACAGAGGAATTATAATTGAAAAAGTTCTTGCCATTTATTTTTATTTTAGTTTCTTTCTCTCAATTCTGTTTTGCTCAAAGTTCTAATGAATCAGAAGAACCTGTTCCGTATGATGAAAAAGAAATTCCATATTGGGTTGAACAGGCTCGAAGAACAGAAATCATTACGTTAGGTTCTCTTCCTTTTGTAACAATAGGTGTATCTCTCGGCTACTCAATTTACAACTGCGCACAGCATAACTGGGACGGCTCTTATTTTGCAAATCCGTTTACAAAGGGAGCAAATGCCACACAGCAGGATCAGATAAACATTCTTGTAGCATCATCTCTAGTTGCTGTCGGAATCGGAGTAACAAACCTTACGATTAATCTCATAAAGCATCACAAAGAAAAAAAAGACAGTCAGCAGATTTTACAGGAAAATGTAAAAATTACAACCATCGAAAATGAACTTAACATTGTTCCTGTTCCAGAAAAATATAAACGTGAAAAAGAATATTTATACGGAAGTGTAGAAAGTGCCGTTTTTTAGCAGTGAAGTTCCACAGGATTTTAAAGAATCAGTGCGCCTTGACAAATATATTGCTTCGCTCAAAGACGGAATGAACAGGTCAAAATTAAAATCTTCTGCAACAGAAATTTATTTAAACGACAGACTTGCAAAACTATCAAGTAAAGTTAAGGCCGGCGATTTAATTGAAATCCAATGGGATGACAATATTCCGACTGATATAAAACCAGAAAACATTCCCCTTAATATTATTTATGAAGATGACAACGTAACTGTTGTAAATAAAGAGCAGAGGATGGTAACTCATCCTGCATCCGGTAACTGGAATGGAACTTTAGTAAACGCCCTTTTATATCACTGGAATAGAAGTGCAATTGCAGAAATTAAGGATGATGATATTTCTAAGGTTCTTGCAAACAGAAGGCCAGGAATTGTACACAGGCTTGATAAAGATACTTCTGGCATCATAATTACCGCAAAAAATTCTGATGCTCAAACCTGGCTTTGCGAGCAGTTTTTAAAACGAAAGCTTCATAAAGAATATATTTTAATAACAAAAGGTCGTCCACCTGCTTCTGCAGGCGATGTTAAAACGCAGATTTTTCGTGATCCGAAAGACAGAAAAAAATTTAAAGCTGCAGTTGATTCAACACAGGGAAAATTTGCACGAACTTTATACAAGGTAATTGCATATTACGGAAACTATTCTTTAATTCGTGTACGACTAAAAACAGGACGAACACATCAGATAAGGGTACACATGAAATATCTTGGCTGCCCGATTCTGGGAGATCCGATTTACGGCAAAAAAGATGAAAGATTTCCTGACGCAACACTCATGCTGCACTCACGCCAGATAGACATAAGACTCCCAGAAAAAGATGTTTTTACACGGTTTAGGGCTGCTGTTCCTGAACGATTTAAAAAAATCATAACGGAGCTTTCTCAAAATTTTGAAAAAGAAATTCCTGTTATGCCCAAAAGGTATGTAAAAAAATGACAGATAAAATACAAATCCTTCACGAACCGGATAAAAACGAACCGTTTATAATCCTCTACAAACAGCGCCACATTGCAAGTGCACCTTTAAATAATTTAGATAAAGACAATGCACTTTCATTCTGTCTTGATTTATATCCTGAAATCAAAAACGTTAAAGGCAAAAAAGAAATTGAATACGGTCTTGTTCACAGAATTGACAATGTTACTGACGGTCTTTTACTTATTGCATGCACGCAAAAAGCATATGACTCATTCATAGAACAGCAGAAAGAAGGGCTTTTTATAAAAAAATACCGTGCCATCTGCTCTTATACTGAACAGAATAAAGAAGGTTTCCCTTTCTGCAAAAATACAGAAGCAGTTAAAAAAATGCGTGATGGAGAAAAAATTTCATTTGTTCAGACAAGCCTTTTTCGAATGTATGGACCAGGAAGAAAAGAAGTACGTCCTGCATTAAAAGAAGGCTCAAGGGCAGAAGCAAAAAAAGCAGGTTCTAAAGAATATTCAACTTATATCAATGTAACAAAAAAAGGCAGTGAGTACAGTGCAGTCTGTACGATTAAAGAAGGATTCAGACATCAGGTAAGGGCACATCTTGCATGGTGTTCACTTCCTGTAAAAGGCGATGAAATTTATAATCCAGATTATAAAAGTGGAGAAGAGTTTTTATTTACTGCTTTTTATTTAAGTTTTAAGAATCCTGTAAACGAAAAGGTATGCGTTTTTGAAATATAAAGTTGCCCGAAAGGAGACTTGAACTCCTACGAGATTGCTCTCACTAGCACCTGAAGCTAGCGTGTCTACCAATTTCACCATTCGGGCTAACAATAAAAAGTATAATAGCAGATTTTATGGTTTTAATCAATCACACGCATTTATCGTGAACATTTCATAAAAAGAATAATCATTACGACAAGCAGACTTGTAGTAATTGCATAAATCCATACAGGAAGGGAAGATGCAGAATATTTTTTCTTTGCATAATCCTTAGTTGATGCTGAATTACGATGAGGCATATGAAAATAAAAATGATTCTTTTTAGGTCCAAAATCTTTTTCATCTTTTGAACTCTTAGAAGACATCTGTCCTTTTTCTGCATAACCGCATCTTGGACATCCGTTTGTAAAAGAATGTGCAGATCCAACTTTACCGCATTTAGGGCAGCGGACTGCAGAGAAAAAACGACCGCACTTTTTACAGAATCTTGCATTCTGAGGAACTTCTTCGCCGCAATTTTCACAAAAGAATTTAGCCTGTTTTTTCATAAATGTTAGATTACCTGCAATTTGATTTTCTGACTGTTATTGATTTTTGAAACGATTTTTGCGCTTATATATTTAATTGAATTTTTATTTTTAAGCGTTGCCTGTGTTATTTTCTGATCTTCTGGAAGGGCAGAAACAGAAGCTGGTAAATCAGGTTCAAATGAAATAACATCATTCTCGTAAGAAAGAATCTTTCCTGTAACGAAAGCTCCTGTTTTTGGATTTGTAAAAATGAGTGAATAATCTTTAGATTTCTTATCAGAAATAAGATCAAGCATTTCATTTAATCCGTTTTCATCAATCGAGTTGAATATACCGCATATATTAAGGGCTTCTGTCTTTTTTATTTCTTCATCATCAAGAGAACGCTGAATGTAAAGAATTACTTTAGGAATGATTTTCGAAAGACCTGTCTGCACAAACGATACAAGTGTTTTCCAGTGACGTGGATAACTTGCTGCACTGACGATAATTACTTCCGGAGCAATTTCTTCTACGTTATCCATAGCTTTTAAAAGCCAGCGGTAAGTAATTACGTCAAATCCGTTGTCGTTGAGTTTAGCAGTAGCTTTTTCGATAAAATCTTCTTCGTCAGCAATCAGTAAAACTTTCATTCTGTCCCCAAATTATCAACTGTATAATCATAGATGTGCCATATTCCGTCACGCTGTCTTACAGAATATGTATACTGCTTTTTCTCATAGAAAGTAGGGTTTTTAAACCATTCAAGAACAATTACTTTTCCTTCTGTTGCAGAATAAGTAGTTCTTACAATCTCAAAACGTTCAGGAATTGCAACGATGTCTGTATCTATTCTTTCTGCCATGAGGTTTGATTTAAACTCTTCGAGCATCTTTGCACATTCTTTTGAAGAAGAATTCTGATACTGTCTTTTTCTCAATGGATCTTTTTTAAGCATTGTTTCAAGGTCAATGTAAAGGAAGAACTGATCCCACAAAGATTTCTGGCGTGCTACAATAGTCTGTTCAACAACCTTATCAGGAGAAATAGGTTGTGGTTTTAAAATCTGTGCTGTTTCTGACTGAACAGGAATTACATTCGAAGATGCTGCAGTAGGAGAAGGGCGGATTTCTAATGTAAGTCTGTTTGATTTTAATTCAATATATCGTGATTTATAAAGTTCAGGATAGAAAGAAAGTTCGAGGTAATAAATTGAAGGTTCAGAAAAAACAAGGTAGTCCTTTACATTTTCGATAAACGAATATTCTTCACCGGTTTCGAGCGCAATTTCCCTAAAATAAACATACTGGTTTGTAGTACGCTTTCTTACGATTTCGTCTGTCTGGTCAAGTCCGATGTTTTTTACATTGTAGGCATTAAAATCTGCGCTGAACATTCTGTCGTCTGCAAGCTTAAATCTTAATGTTTCTGTTCCGTTATTACAGATTGTAATATGAACGAGAATCGGATTTTCCTTTGTGTTGTCAGGATAATACATGGTTCTGTCATAAAACTTGATTGTTACAGAAGCATCCTTGTAGTTTGACATATCAGTGTTGAATAACCCTTGAGCAGAAACCGTATGTGCAAACAATGTTAAAAATGTTATAATGACTAAAGTAAACTTTTTCAAAACTTTTACCTCACGACTATATTATCGGAAATATTTTATGAATACATTATTATCAAATTCATTAATAGATGCAATTAATAAGTGGAATATTTTTAATAATTCAATAAATAACTTTACTAATGACAAGTATAATTTTCCGATTGAAGTTGAAGGTGCACAGGGAAGTTTTTACGGAATCCTTACATCTTCTTTTGTTGATTCAGTAAGAAAAAAATACATAAGCGCGATACAATACAAAGACTCAAAGAAAAATGATAAAAGTGACGAAGAGATTTTATGCGACGCACTTATAGTTGTTCCGACAGAAAAAGAAGAGCTTACAGTAATTAATGATTTAAAAACCTTTTCGGACAGCCTTGAAATTATAAGTCTTCCATGGTGGTCAACCGTTCCGTACAGGGCATGCGCACCAGGTTCTGCAATTTTTTCAAAAAGGGCAGGAGCACTTTCAAAACTTGTTACACCCGACAGACGAAAAATAATTTCAAAAAAAACTCGCGTTTTTATAATGAACCAGAGGGCATTTTTAACTCCGGTTCCGCCACCTGAATACATTAAGAAAAATGTTTTTACTCTCGAAAAGGGACAGAACATAGACACGATTGAGATTGCAAAAAAACTTACTGACTTAGGATACATGAGGGTTTCGAAGGTTAGTGTAGGCGGGGAGTTTACGCTTAGAGGTGAAGTTCTTGACATCTATCTTTCGTGCGATGAAGATCCTTACAGAATTGTCTTTGATTTTGATACAATCGAAAATATCAAGACATTCAGCGTAGAAACTCAGACAACGATAGACGCGGTTGACCGCATAACGATTTATCCTTCAAAGGAAATCTTATGGACTGATGATTTTACAGCTGAACTTGACTCAAAGCTTCGTGAAACATTCAAAAAAAATCAGACAATCTCTGATGAATACACAAGTTCTCTTGGTCTAAGTCCAGTAAATTTATGCGAAAAATTTGATGAGCTTCTTGAAAAACTTGAATCTACCGGTGAAGCAGAAGGCGAGGAACTTTTATATCCTGCACTTTTTGATAGACAGTATTCTGTGCTTGATTACATAAACGATGACACGCTTGTTTTTTACTATGATTTTGACAGGCTCCAGAATTCCAGAGAATCGCTTCAGAAAGAGTTTATGGGTTCATTTAAAAAAGCCCGTCCTGTTGAACTTGTATTGAGTCCTGAAAAAATTTTATTTGATTTTGACAGACTCTGTGATTCTCACGATAAAAAAATTATTTATAAATCAATCCATACACAGATAGATGAAGAAGATAAAGAAACTAAATCAATTCAGCATACAAAAATAAAATTTAATCTTGACCCGCCGAGAAGTTTTTTTGGAAACATAAATTACTTAAAAGAACAGATAGAAACACTCCAGAAAGATGACTGGAAAATCTATATATTTACAAACGGCGAAAATCAGAGTCTTCGCATAAATGAAATTCTTAAAGATTATACATCAGAAGAATGTAAAAACCGCGTCATTCTTATTCCAGAAGAAATTTCATCCGGCTTTGGAATCCCTGATGAAAAAATACTTGTAATTCAGGAAAACGAAATTTTCGGAAGAAAACGTCATATTCCAAAATCGATTGCCCATGTAAAAAGCGCTGTAATTGACACGTTTGTAGATTTAAATCCGGGTGATTATGTCGTTCACGTTAATTACGGAATCGGAATTTTTAAAGGAATTGAACGCGTTAAATCGATGGGAACAGAACGCGATTACATAAAGCTTGAATACGCAGGAGAAGAATTTGCATTTGTTCCGATTGAGCAGGTTAACTTAGTACAGAAATATATCGGTAACGAAGGAAATGCTCCGAAAATCGATACGATTGGAAGCAAAACATGGGAAAACCGCAAGAACCGCGTAAAAAAAGCCGTAGAAGATCTTGCACAAAAGCTCATTGATTTATATTCAAGAAGAAAGGCAAGTGCAGGCTACGCTTTCCCTAAAGATACAGAATGGCAGGTTGCATTTGAAGCTGCGTTCCCGTACGAAGATACACAGGATCAGCTTTCTGTTACAAAAGAAATAAAAGAAGATATGGAAAAGCCTGTTCCGATGGACAGACTTCTTTGTGGTGATGTCGGTTACGGTAAAACAGAAATTGCGATGAGGGCAGCTTTTAAAGCCGTTCTTGGCGGAAAACAGGTTGCATTTTTAGCTCCGACGACGATTCTTGCAGAACAGCATTATGAAACATGTGTTGAACGATTTAAGAATTTTCCGGTTTCGATTGCACACCTTTCTCGCTTTGTCGCAAAAAAAGATCAGAAAAAAATCATAGAAAAACTTGCACTCGGTGAAGTCGATATCCTTATCGGAACACACAGAATAATTCAGAATGACATAAAATTTAAAAACCTTGGTCTTCTGATAATAGATGAAGAACAGAGATTTGGCGTAAAAGATAAAGAAAGATTAAAGGTAATGAAAAACAATATAGATTCACTTGCTCTTTCTGCAACACCAATTCCTCGCTCTCTGCACATGAGCCTTTTAAAGATACGCGACATGAGTCTTTTAACGACGCCGCCGCAGAACAGAAAACCTATCGAAACTGTAATAAGCGAATACAACGATGACAAAATCGCAAAGGCAATCCGGAACGAAGTTGAACGCGGCGGCCAGGTTTTCTATCTTCATAACCGTGTAGAAACTCTGGAAGAAACCCGTATAAAGCTTGAGCGTCTTGTTCCAGAAATGCTTATTGATACAGCCCATGGACAGATGACAAGTGATGAACTTGATGATATATTCCACAGATTTAAAATGGGCGGCTTTCATGTTCTTGTTGCAACAACGATCATCGAAAATGGAATCGACATTCCGAACGTAAATACAATCATAATCGACAGGGCCGACATGTACGGCGTAAGCCAGCTTTATCAGTTAAGGGGTCGGGTAGGGCGAAGCGACAAAAAGGCATATGCCTATCTTTTTTATCCGGAAAACAAAGTTCTGTCAGAAGTTGCAATGAAGCGACTCCAGGTTATAAGCGATTTTACGGAACTTGGAAGCGGTTTTAAAATTGCCATGAAAGATATGGAAATTCGCGGGGCTGGAAATCTTCTTGGACGCGATCAGTCCGGGGATGTTTATTCAGTAGGATTTGACATGTATCTTCGTCTTTTAAACGAAGCAATTTCTATACTTACAAAACAGAAAGATTATAAGCCCGAAAGTGAAGTTCTTATGGAACTTGAATACTCAGGATTTATACCTGATTCTTATGTTCACAGTTCACAGACTAAAATGGAAATATACAAGAAAATTGCAGCCGTTCAGACAAAGGATGAACTGGACAGTATTTACATCGAGCTTCTTGACCGTTTTGGTCCGATTCCGGATGAAGTCATAAGCCTCATAACGCTTGCAGAAATCCGCTGTGTTTGCAAGAAACTGAACATAGCATCGATTAAAGAAAAAAATCATGTCGTTTATGTTGAATTTTCCAAAGTGTCGGAAATTAAAGTTGACAACGTCCTTAATCTCATCAAGCAGAATCCGGCTATGATTTCACTTGATGCAACTAAGCCAAATATGCTCATCCTTAAAACAGGAAAAATCGGCCTTAAGGAAAAAAGTGAGTTTATCTGCGAAAAGCTGAATTTACTCGATAAATGATATTTCTTAATATAACCGTGAGGGGTTTATATATATAAGCATATGTCGTGAATATGGTGGAGTTTTATATATATAAATATAATTTCAAAATACGAGTTTTTTTAGTATTTTTCCCGCCATATCTCATAATATTTCACTTCCTATAATGTATATTCTGTCTACCAATATATATAACTTCTTACAACCATCCCGCGTGTGCTACCTGCTGCACACCTCACCCGTTAATACTTTTATTCCGCATAAAAGAAAAATTTAAAAAATGACTATAAAAATTAATCCATGAAATTAAATCGCCTGTATCTTATTGCCATTACAAGACCGATGCAGATCATCGAAGTCCATAGAGACGAACCACCGTATGACAAAAACAGCAGCGGAATTCCTGTAATCGGCATAAGACCCATAACCATTCCGATGTTTTCTACAAAGTGAAAGAAGAACATGCCGAATATTCCGGTTACGATATAACAGCCGTATTTTGAATGAGTTTCTTTTAGAATATAGATTGTTCTAAGCATGATGATCAGGTAAAGAAGAAAGACTATAAAACCGCCTGCAAAGCCCCATTCCTCGCACAAAATGCTGAATATAAAGTCAGTTCCCTGTTCAGGAAGATAGTTCAAATGGCTCTGCATTCCCCTTAAAAATCCGCGTCCAAAAAAGCCTCCGGCACCGATTGCAATCTTTGACTGGATGATATTCCAGCCAGAATCTTTCGGGTCAACGTATGGATTTAAGAAAATGATAAGTCGCTTTAACTGATATCCTTTTAATTTTAATCCTACGAATTTTGAAGCAATGAGCGAAATACATATGATTCCGGCAATATACGCAATCCAGTAATAATATTTTGAATTTTTAAAAAGAATGCATCCAAGGATTCCTACAAGCATTACGGCAAAAAAACCGAGCGTTACAATCATTCTGAGCCGTGACTCATTAAGGACTTTAAGCAAAGGAATGCTGTGGCGTACAATGTAAGTTTCCCATACAGGAAGCATTGTAAATAAAATCGTAAGTGCACCGACAGAAATAAAAATCATAATGTATTTTAATTTAATTCCGGATGCAAAAGCCATAAAAATAAAAATCGGTATAAATACAAGTGCAGTTCCTAAGTCAGGCTGAAGCATAATAAGGCCAAGCATAAGTGCCAGAATAGAAACACTTACGATAAAACGTTTTAAAGGATTTTCGTTTTCGCTGTTATTTAAATACCAGGCAAGAAATACAATGAAAATTACTTTACAGAATTCTGCCGGCTGAATGCTAAAAGCTCCGAAGCCAATCCAGCTTCGGGAACCGTTTACATATCTTCCTCCGAAAGCCGTATATAAAAGTACAAGGCACGCAACGACAAAAATCCAGAATATATAGCGCTCGGTCTTTCTGTAGTCATAACAGGCAATTGCAATCATAAAAACAAGCCCGGAGCAGCCCCAGAGAATCTGTTTAAGATAGTTTGTATTTGTAAGAACTCCATCTCTGTTTATTGCCGCAGAATAAATGAATGCGATTCCGATTAAAGTAAGGCAGATAACACAAGCCAGGAGAATATAATCTATTGCAGCAAAGACCTTTATTTTTTTCATATAACTTCCCTACTCCATCATCCTTGTCGGTTTGATAAGCCATCTGAAATTTAATGCATTTACAGCTTCATCAAATTCCTGATTTGCAAAATAACCCTGAATGATGATATTTGCAGCATATGTTGCCCACCATTCCCATGTGTTTGCAGCTTCTACCATTACGTTTACTACAATCTGATCTTCTACCGGCGCATCATAAGGTGCATAAGCTAAAAGCCAGTTATGCCAGCTGTCTGTATATCCGTTAACTTCTGCAGTACCGGTTTTACATGCAATCTTTACAGTAGGATTCTGCATTGCATATTTTGCCGAACCATCTGTAGCAACAAAACGCAGTGCTTCGCGGATTTTTTTCCAGACAGATTCATCGATTGAGTTTTCAAACATTACTTCCGGCTCTACACTCTGAATGATTTCATCAGTAACAGGATCGCGCACTTCCTTTAAAAGATGAGGCTTGTAAATTTTTCCACCGTTACAAACCATGCACATTACATCTGCTACCTGAAGCGGCGTTGCAGTCGTATAACCCTGACCGATTGATACAGCCATCGTATCACCATCGAGCCATCTTTCGTGATATTTACGTTCCTTCCACAATGCAGTCGGAACAAATCCCTTTGAATGGCTTGGAAGGTCTACCTGTGTGCTCTGCCCGAAGCCAAACATCTTTGAGTATTCTGCAATTTTATCAATTCCAAGATGATCACGACCAACCTGCCAGAAATAAATATCGCAGGAATGTCCGACAGCATGTTTTAAATCGAGCTTTCCATGTCCTGGTCGCAAAATCCAGCAGTGGAACGTTCTTCCACCATATTCAATCTCACCCTTGCACTCTACCCTTTCATATTCAGGGAAAGCTTTTTCTGCAAGAATCGCAGCCGACATGATAATTTTAAAAGTAGAAGCCGGAGCATAAGCTGCATTAACAGCTCTGTTCAAAAACGGTTTGTTTTCTGCTTTTATAAGCTTCTGATATTCTTCTGCATAATTTTCTGAGTTGAACAGATTCGAGTCAAAATAAGGATACGAAACCATCGCAAGGATTTCTCCTGTCGAAGGTTTTAAAACTACTGCTGAACCGATTCGATTGCCCAAAGCTTTTTCGCATAATGTCTGGAGTCTTGAGTCAATCGTGAGGACAAGCTTATTTCCCATTTTTGGAGGAACACTTATCGATGTATCAGAAAGAACTCGTCCCCTAACGTCTACGGTTTTTTCTTCATAACCGTCTTTTCCCTGGAGAAGTGAGTCATATTGTTTTTCGATTCCGATTTTACCGACGATACTGTTTTTTGTATAACCTCCCTGGTTATACATCTGGTTCATTTCGTCTCTTGTAATTTTACCTACATAGCCGAGTATATGAGAAAAACTTCCTGTTTCGATATAGTTTCTCATCGGGCGAGAAATCCATGAAACTCCCGGAAGATCGTTTATATTTTCTGCGATGTTTCCGATTGCAGAAAACGAAACGTTTGTTTTTATCGTAATCGGTGTAAATGTTTTTCTTACTTCAGGCGGAACATGCTCATCAATGTCACTTTTAGGAATTCCAAGTATAGAAGCAAGTTTTGCCGTTACTGTATCAAATTCAACAGAAGGAATATCACCTGGAGTAATTTCTACAGCAAATGAGTCAGAGTTTACGACCATAGCGTTGTCGTTGTTTCTGTCGTAAATTTCACCACGCTGAGCAACAATCGTTGTCTGGCGGCTTGAAATATTCTTTGACTGAATTTTATAAAGACTTCCTTCGATAACCTGCATCGAAAAAAGCTTAAAAAGATAGATACAGATAATTATTGATGAGAGCATAACAAAAACATAGGCAATAACTGCCTTGTCTCTTTTTGTTGACTGATTGTTGTTATTATCTATACTCACTTTCCCACACCCTCAAAAGTACTTTAATAATTTTCCGGCAGAAGAATAAAGTTAGAAAACCTGTCAAGAAATTTAAATACAATCGGAGACAGGAATGAATTTAGAAGAAGTTCAAACAGGAACACGTCCGTAAAAATATTATATGTATTTATCATGTTCGGGAAAAAGAACGATGTCATGTAAATTAAGATTGCCTTTAAAATTGTTCCGATAAATCCAATGAGGAATGTAACAAGGAAAGATTTTAAGTTAAGCATTTTTCTAAAATATCCGGTAAGATAACCAATTACAGTTCTTACAAGACAGTTAAGTCCAAATGCACTTCCGCTTAAAAAATCAATCAAAAGGCCAGAAGTAAAGCCCGTAATTTCTCCATGAAGGCTTCCGTTGTTTACTGCAAAATAAAGTGAACATATTAAAAGAAGATCTGGAATTACAGGTAAAATAGCAATCTTAGAAAGAATCGCTGTTTCCACGAGAACCGTAATGATTAAAAAGAAAATGCTTGATAAATAAGATTTAGCCATTACTGTCCTCCCCTTTTGTTTCTGAGTCAGTATTTCCTGCAGGGTTTTCCTTTAATTCAGTAGAAGAAATAACGATTACATATTCAAGACGCGAAAAATTAACAATCGGAGTAATTTCTATATCAAGCGAAGAATCATAATCAAGAACCGTAATTTTAGAAATCGTTCCAAGAGGAATGTCTTTTAAGTAGTTTCCGTTTTCACCCGATGTAACTACAACATCACCATAATGAAGTTCACCGATTACTTTTTTCTTTATGTATTTCATCGAAAGCGAAATATCTTCTGAACCGTTGCCAGAAACAAGACCGATATCACGTGTATTCTGAATGCGCGCAGAAACAGTACAGTTTATGTTATAAAGAGGCATTACTTCGCTTGTTGTATAACCTACAGAAATTACGCGCCCAACGATTCCGATATTTCCACCCTGAACCGAAATAACGCTCATATTTTTCTTAATACCTTCACGACTTCCTTTATCGATTATGATTGTCGTATGAAGGTTATCTGCACCACGGGAAATAATATTTGCTGGTATCGTTTTCTGCTGAACACTTTCTACAAAACCAAGCTGTTCTTTTAATCTTGCATTTTCCTTTCTGATACTTGCATTTGTTCTCTGCATGTATTCATAATCTTTTAACTTTTCAGAAAGGAGTTCGTATTCTTTATTTAACTTTGCAAGTTTCTGAACAGAAGTTACTGTATCACGTACATAATATGTAACAGATGAAATTCCTTTTCCGATTACAGAAAAAATCGTAAATCCAATGTTTTTAAAACTTACGACAAAACCACCGCTGGAAAAAGAAATCATCATACCAGATGCCAGTACGAGTATTATGAGAAACAGTTCCTGAATGCGAAATTTAAAATGTGATTTTTTATCTTTTTGCATTTGAAAAAAATTCTAACTGTTGATTCTATCGTACATAGCTCTGTCAGAAGACATATCTTTAAACAATTCAAATGCTTCGCCTGCTCCAAGTGCAACACATTCGAGAGGACGTTCTGCAAGAATAACAGGAACATTTGTTTCTTTAGAGATAAGTTTTGCAAGACCTTTGAGCATCGAACCACCACCGGTCATAACGATTCCGCGTTCAACGATATCTGCTGCAAGTTCTGGAGGAGTATGTCCGAGTGTAGATTTAATTTCATCGATAATCATGTTAACAGGTTCTTTTAATGCTTCACGAATTTCAACTGAGTCAATTTCCATTCTTCTCGGAAGACCTGTAATTGCATCACGTCCTTTGATTTCCATCTTTTCGATGTTCTTGTCCGGAGCAACGTTTCCGATTTCTATCTTTAATCGTTCTGCAGTCTGCTGACCGATCATAAGGTTATGAACGTTCTGAATATGCTTTACGATTGTTTCATCAAATTTATTTCCACCAACACGAATAGAAGAAGTATTAACCATATCGCCAAGGGAGATTACAGAAATTTCTGCAGTTCCACCACC
>JAEEGL012249622.1_pt1 | contig 14989 bp, 14 predicted proteins | sample 9134231 | NCBI WGS metagenome assembly JAEEGL01 (sample SAMN16246548, study PRJNA631951) | gut metagenome | biome: gut microbiome; feature: rumen; material: fiber-attached | host: Bos | place: Iran: Karaj | collected 2018-10
CCTGATGAACTATCTTTGTGTTTCTCATTTTAATTCCCCTAAGTTTTTCCTATTATCCTTTTATTCGCGGCCCATGAGATCCGTAACCCTGATACGGTCATCTTTAGTGATATTTCCGTCTTCCATGTAGATGATCCTGTCAGCCTGAAGAGCGATGTTCTCATCGTGTGTGATAAGGATCAAAGTCTGTCCGAATTTCCTGTTGGATTCTTTTAAGAGCTCTACGATCTCGGCGCTGTTCTTTCTGTCGAGGTTGCCCGTAGGCTCGTCTGCGAGAAGAAGCTCAGGCTTCGAAAAGAGCGCTCTTCCGATCGATGCTCTTTGCTGCTGACCGCCTGACAGTTCGCTCGGAAGATGGCTTCTTCTATCTTTAAGTCCTAAGTATTCGACAATCTGGTCAAGTCTTTCCTTATCGGGCTTTCTTCCGTCCAGCATGTGCGGCAGCACGATGTTCTCATCTACGTTAAGTTCAGGAAGGAGATTATAGAACTGATATACAAGACCGATATGTCTTCTTCTGAAGATCGCGAGCTTGTCTTCGCTCTGTGAATGGATATCGGTTCCATTGATGAAGACCTTTCCTGATGTCGGCTTATCAACGCCTCCGATTATGTGAAGGAGGGTGGATTTTCCCGATCCTGACGCACCTACGATAGATACGAATTCGCCCTTCTCGACTGAGAAAGAAACGTCCTGCAAAGCCACGGTCTTACCTTCCCCTGTGCCGTATACCTTGCTGATATTTTCACATCTTAATAATTCCATATGTGTCCTCCATATTCTTGATATGCAAATACTAACAAACGGGAAAGCATAAAAAATGAATTCCAAGGTGACAATTTAGTCACTTTGGCTCCCGGTATATGCAAACTGCTGATGTACCGGGTCTTGGGCTTTAGAGTATAATCTTTTTCGGAATTATTAGGAAAGGAAAATCCAACTATGGCAAACATTAAGACAATACCAAATGAAGCCACGCTTAAGATGGCTAACAGGATCAAGAACATTGTCCTGGCATCGGTCATTGCCCTGTTCGTTATTATCTGCGTTTTCAGATGCTTTTATTCAGTTGACGAACAGCACAATGCGATAGTCACCCAGTTCGGTTCTATCGTTAAGGTCGATACTGCAGGCTTCTATTTCAAGGCACCCTGGCAGTCAGTCAAAAAAGTTGACATGACAACTCACGGCACGGGAATCGGCTATACGGTCTCCGCTGACGGCCAGAATATCGTGGATACCGATAACGGCATCATGATCACTTCTGACTTCAACCTTTTGAACATCGACTTCTATCTTGAGTACAGAGTCTCAGATCCTATCGCTTACGTTTACGCTTCGCAGAATCCTGAGATGACTCTTTCCAACATCACAATGGCCAACATCAGAACTGTCGTCTCCAACTATACTGTTGACGAAGCAATGACCACAGCCAAGGGACAGATACAGGCAGATGTAAAGGCAGCGATCTTAAGTGAGCTTGAGACGACCGGCATCGGCCTTACTGTTGTAAACATCACCATCCAGGATTCAGAACCGCCTACGCCGGAAATCATTGCGGCATTCAAGTCCGTCGAGAACGCTAAGCAGGGCGCCGATACAGCCATGAATAAGGCTCTCGAGTACAAGAACAACGAGCTGCCTAATTCCCAGGCAAAGGCTGACTCTATCATCCAGGCTGCTGAAGCAGACAAGGCTGCAAGGATCGCTGAGGCTAACGGCCAGGTCGAAAGATTCAACAAGATCTACGAAGAATATAAGCAGTTCCCCTTCGTTACCAAGAGAAGACTGTTCTACGAGAGACTCGAATCCGTATTGCCTAACTGCAAGGTCATCATCACGGACGGCAGCACTTCGACAGTTTACCCTCTCGACTCTTTTACCAACTCAAACACCAATACTGCAGACACTGCGGCTGCAACAACTGATAACAACGGAGGTAACTGATCATGAGAAAGAAGATAATCGTATCAATCCTTATCCTTGCCGCTTTTTTCATCGGTTTCATCGTAATCGGTTCTGCAGTATTTACCGTACATACAAATGAAGCAGTAATCGTAGTAAGACTCGGTAAGGCAAAAGCAACTGTAACAGAGACCGGTCTTCATGCCCATGCTCCTTTCATTGAGGACACGGTATCCATCTACACCGGCAAGATGCTCTACGATATTCCGGCATCTGACGTCATCACTTCCGATAAGAAGTCCATGATCGCCGACAACTACGTTATCTGGAGAGTTACGGATCCGGTCAAGTACTATCAGTCATTGGGCGGCGTACAGAACAGAGCTGAGGAAAGGATCGAGGCAGCAGTATATAACGCTACCAAGAACACCATCTCTTCAATGACACAGGATGAGATCATCGCAGCAAGAGGCAACACTCTCACAAATGCGATCACCACCACATCCAATACCGATATCGACCAGTACGGCATCAAGATCGAGATCGCCGAGATCAAGGCTCTTGACCTTCCTGACGACAACAAGGCAGCCGTCTACAGCAGAATGATCTCCGAGAGAGAGAACATCGCTGCAGGCTATACGGCACAGGGAAATGCCGAAGCGCAGAAGGTAAAGAACGATACCGATAAGCAGGTTGCTATAAACGTCGCTGATGCTAAGGCTAAAGCTGCCATCATCAGAGCACAGGGCGAAGCAGAATACATGAGGATCCTCTCTGCCGCATATAACGATCCTGACAAGGCTGCATTCTACAACTACTTAAGAGGACTGGACTCCATGGAGGCTCTTGCCAAATCCAAGGCTGTCATCATCCTCGATAAGGATTCAGAATACGCTAAGATCCTTTACGGACAGTAAATCTTTTTGGAATCATAAAAACAAGGCCTCTGCAGTATTCCTGCAGAGGTCTTTTTATTGTTATGTTTAAGTTCTTATACATTTCTGGCGTTTCTTAAGAGGTCTAATAAACCCTTCTCCTTGATTATCGCCAGGCCCTGTCCCTCATCACCTAAGACAAGCATTCTGTCACCGGGATTTATGTCGAAGATCTTCCTGGCCTTTGCAGGCAGAACGATCTGGCCCTTGTCACCTACCTTTACGATACCGAAAATATGCTTGCCCTTGGGCGGAACCGCAAGGCCCATATTTTCCTGCGGTTCGTAGTTAAGAAGGTCGTCTATAGATACACCGAAAGCATCTGCGATCAACTTACATTTCTCGATGTCAGGAAGTGATTCGCCGGTCTCGTATTTCGAGAGGGTCTGCCTTGAGACACCGATGATATCGGCCAGTTCTTCCTGAGACATATCGTGGATCTTACGCAGTTCGACAAGATTATCCTTGAACATTTTTGCTCTCCTTTTTCTTCTTGGATATACCCATAACCAGCCATCTGTATACGGGTATCTTCGGGATGATGAAGTTCAGTATATATGCCAGGGCAAAGCCCATGACTGCACTTAAGAGGTAGCACGCCCAGGCTGGGAGATAACCCGGCTTTGCGATAAAGAGCGCTACTGCGGATATTCCGAGATAGTGGAACAGATAAAGTCCCCAGCTTCTCTTGCTCATCCACTTTGTAAAGCCTGTCTCGAAATCGAAGAACTTTGCAAATCCTCCGATCATGGCGAGGCTTCCGAAGTATGAAGTAAGCAGGAACAGCGGCGTGCGGTATACCGGATTGTCCGCATAGTTCTGTGCTTCTCTTATGAAGTAAACATAAGTAAATGCTATGCAGAGTCCGCCTCCGATGACTGCCAGGATCCAGAAATACTTCTTCAGCTTTCCGATGACTTCAGCGTGCGAGAAGACGAAATAGCCGAGCAGGAATGCCAGGAAATAGAGTCCGAATCTGTAGACAACAATTACCGGTGTGTTGAGGATCTGACCTGCAAGATATACCGGAACGCAGAGAAGCAGAATTACCCAGAAAGGTGTCTTGCCGCATACCTTCCAGAAGCGGTCCTTATCGATCGTCTTAATGAGCGCGAGAACAAGCGAGAAGATCCAGAGCATCTGGATATACCAGAGGATGCCTATGCCTGAGAGACAATAGATTATGTATTTTACAAAACCGGGAACTTCAAGCGCGCCTGCGTTGCTGAACGATGCATTGATATATCCCTGAATGAATCCGAAAACCAGGAGTCCCAACGTCGAAGGAACCAGGAGCTTGGATGTCCTGCTCTTAATGAATTCCCTGCACGTATGCTTCTCGAGATAGTATCTCGAGCTGATTCCCGATACGATAAAAAGCAGCACCATGAACCACGGATATACCAGATACTGGTATGCGTCGTAATACTGGACACTGAGCCCCGTGATGTTGCCTAATGTGCCTGCGATCCCCTCAGCGTTATACATGTACAAGACATGGTAAATAACGACAAGCACGACCGTTACCCATCTTAAGTTGTCTAAGTATGACTTTCTCATAAATCTACCACCTTTGCCCTTATTTTTAACATTATTTTACGGAGCCCGCAAATGGAAAGCCACCAACTGCTGTTAACAGCCGGTGGCATTTTCTGTTAAAAAACGTGGCAAAAGGGATATTAGTTAAACCACAGCGCCGAATCGTCTATATCAGAGACTTTTGCAAAGCCAGTGTTGCTCATGATGTATCTTAATTCGTTCTGCACCTTGGTAAGGTAAGCTTCAACTCCGGCGGCTCCGTCCTTTTCAAGATAAGGCAGCATCGATCTTCCGACAGCGGCTGCATCTGCACCAAGCGCAATTGCCTTGTAGACGTCTGCACCGCTCTCGATACCGCAGTCAACGATTATCTTAACGTCCTTTCCTTCCAAAGCTTCCCTGAGCTCAGGCAGGACCATCATGGGCGGAACGGCATAAGGCATCCTGCCGTGATGGTGGCTTACGATGATGGCTTTTGCGCCGATATCGGCACAGACAAGCGCATCCCTAACGCTTAAAACACCCTTAACAACGAACGGCAGTTTGGTCGATTCGACATAAGAACGAAGCATATCCGTTGTCTGCACAGCCATCTTTTCGCCTACGCAGATATCAACACCAGTCTCACCGAAAATGTGGTCTATGTCCATTCCGATTCCGAAAGCACCGACGGATTCAGCATACTGCATCTGATCCCTGACCTTGCCGTTGTCGTCGTAAGGCTTAACAATGCGGATGGTTTTCGCGCCCGTCTTAACGATCTTCGAAAACATGTCATTTTCCATCATGCCGCAGAAGTTTAAGACATTCGCATTCTTTGCGGCTATCGAATATTCCTCAAGGCCGGTTAATTCCCTTCCGTTGTAATTCTTAAGGTGCGAAAAAGCCGGCATCATTATGGGGCTGCTGAAGGTCTCGCCTAAGAATTCTGTCTCTGTCGAAGCCACTACGGAATCAATGATCTTCTCTTCTATCAGGATCGAATCCATATATTTTTGAGTAATGATGTTTGCATCAGATTCTCTACTGTATTCCATTTAAGACCTCCTTCAGATAACCCATATATTTGATGTATTCCTCGTCAGTATTAAGGTGCTCTAAGATCACCGGCATGTCAGGATCTATCGAGCTCATCTTCTGCGCATAGTAGCGCAGCGGGAACTCACCTAAGCCGGGTGCGCACTCTTCCAACTGGAAAGTATATTCTTCTTTAAGATGAACGTCCTTTATATGGCAGCTCCTGATCTTATTTCCAAGCTTCCAAGCGACTTCATCGATAAATTCTTCAGGATTGAAATATCTGCCAGCGGAATTAGTCATGTTAATGATGTCCATATGAACCGCAAAACGGTCCCTGTCCACCATCTCGATCAGCTTAAGATATTCGTCAGGTCCGGTCGGGATCATCCACGGCATGGGTTCCAATGTAAAATAAGTATTCTTAACATCCGCCGTATCAATGATCTCCTGCACCATGCGCACGGTCTCTTTCCACGCATTCTCAGTGAAATTCTCTTTATAATGGCCGTCCCATCTTGGACCGAAAGCTCCTGCAACATTTACGGCGCAGCGTGCACCAAGGAAATCGGCAAGCCTTAGCTGGCCTATGCAATAATCCATGTTCTTCCTGCGTTCAGCGCTGTCTGAAGCCAATGCATTTCTCCAGATGCCGACTTCCGCGATCATGAGATCGTGAGCTTTAGCAGCATCGCGGTATGCGATTATCTTATCTTCGGGATCATTGCAGTTAAGAGGAAAGTTTATGCATCTCATTCCTAACTTAACCTGGTTCTCAGCCCATTCTTCGGGCGAACTGTGCTTGAGCGGTGATGATGTGCCAAGTCTCATAAGGTATTCTCCTTTAAGCTTATAAAGCTAATCAAGGGTTTGCCAATCAGTCGATAATTCAGTGTAACATCTAATCGGACATACCTAAATCAGAACAATGGCTTAATTGTTCTGTTTCCGATTACCTTCTTTCATCCAGGACCTTCTGCGCCCTGTCCTGCACGATCACGATTACCGAATCAAGATCCTTCTGGCCTTTGAAATAAGCCGGCATCTCTTCTGCAAGGATATTATCTATTGCAGGATCTACGGAACTTACTCTCGAACAGCTTTGGATTATCTTCTCAAGTTTTGCAATATCGTTTTCTGAGAACCTCATTCTGTTATCAGGATTGCCGTTGGAACTATTGCTAAACATCCAATCACCTGAAGGTCCGTTAAAGCACTCTACAGCTAACATTCCATAATCGCGAAAAGCAGATCTGTTCAACACAAAATGCTCACTAAGGGCAAGTTCCTCCTGGATCTCATCCGACAAAAGCATTCTGATAAACTCAACGCAGGCATTTATATCAACGGCATCAGCTGATACAGCTGCCGAAGTATAAGCCTTAGCCATTGGTCCGCGCCCGTCAGAAGACGGCCTGCCTAAGATCGTCGCGCTTCCGTTCTGCGCGGCTATTCCTCCGAAATAGTCCATCATCCCATAGAATGTGCTATAAACAGCAGTACTATAGTCAGCAGTATCTGATGTATCTTCGGAAACTGCCTTGTCGGAAACGTTGTCATTGACATAACTTGCAAGCTCTCTGAATTCAGAACAAGAAAAGTCAGCTTTACCGTCCTTTATGAATTTGTCGTTCATGCCGTTAAAAAGATTCGTAAAATAAGCTGCTTGTCCTACCCATATAACATCTTTTCCGTTCAAAGGCCCACTGACAAATTCTTTGTATTCGTCAAAAGTAAAGCCTATGCCTGAACTTCCGGCATATTTCTCATTAGTTAATATGCCCTCTATGCTGAAACAAACAGGCATCTGATAAAGCTTGCCGTCAGTTCTTGCTGCATCGACTACATTCATAAAATACTTATCTTCTGAAAGGTCGCTGAAGTACTGTGAAAGATCAACTAAATACCGCTCATTATTGAGCTGCCCGATCTCGCTGGTGTTCAGGAATATATCCGGGCCCTCGCCATTGATAATATCCATGGCAAGTTTGTTGCTCATACCACTGCCCGCACTAAGTACAGAAGCATTAACTGACGTATCGCCGCCATAGTTGTCGGCATCGTCATACTCATCCGTTGCAACAATATAATAGCCCTTGCTGTTCTTGTTGTACTTTAATATCGCATCATAAGTAGTCTCATTTATATAAGCTCCGGCATAAAGAGTTAAGACCGTTTTGCCGGCATGAGGATTTTTCGAGGCCTTCGTAAGCTGAACAATATGAAACTCTGAAGCTTGTTTGGAGTTGTTGGACTCTAACATATAGTTGGCATTCTTCTGCCCGCAAAGAAGGAACGAATCATCGTCTGCTTCTTCCAGCGTAAGAAATTCCAAAGTCTTTTTATTTAACCCGCACCAATCGTAATCAACTGCATTCTCGATTTTCTTATTAGCCATATCGATCACTGATATGCCTTCAGGTGTGGTGAAATATGTCTTGCCTTCAGATCCAAAACGGCAGTCTCTTATCTCTCCGATCAGACCAAGATCTATCCACTCATAATCCTTAGTATCAAGGCTTTTAACTTCATAAGATTTCAGATCCAGCTCATAAAATCTGTCTCCGGCATCTGTAATTGCGGGCAACAGAACCTTAGAATCGCTGAGCGGAAGCACTATCGGAATATTATAAAAATCCAGTCCCTCATCTTTGATCTCGATCTCTTCGGGATCTCCTTTAGAAGGATCAACAACTATCCTTCCATATCCGCGCTTAAGCTCATCTGTATTGATATCTACACCTATTACATAATCTCCGAGTTCAAATGACACTTTTGCAGATAACGGATTATTTTTATCGATTTCTCTGGTCTCAAGGACATTGCCAGATTCGATATCAACATCTTCTTCGATACGGGTTACTTTATATGTCCGGGGATCAGAATAATTGCCTTTCAACGTAAGCTTGCCATCTCTGAAAGCAACGTCTTCCACATAAGACCACCCGTTAAGAGCGGGCATCATATCAACTGTTTTGACCTCATTTATTTCCCTGTTCAGGATCTTTATATAAGCAAAAGAATCTTCTTCGTTTCCGCCTTTTCTGTCTTCCGCACTATTCAAATATTCCCCGTCAACATAAATGATCAGGAGCTTTTCGTCACAACCGGCGAGCTTGACTGAATAATTGGATATAGGTTTGCCTGTATTGATCCCAAGATCGATCGTTACGGCTTTACTGTCATACCATGGATCATTATCTGAGATCTTCTTGATATTATGACGGTTTGTTCTTCCCCTGATGCCGCATGCAACAGAAGTTATTGTCATAGCAACAACTATCAGAAGCAGACCAATATTCGGCAGTAGTTTTTTCATAAATTCCCCATTTTTGTACCAATAACAATATAAGACTACATCGCAAAGAGCTTAATCGCTACTGTACTTATGGCAAAAATAGGGAAAATAGAAAGGAATGAATTAATCCGTGCTCCATTACACCGGTTTCGATGCGTTAGAAGCTTTGGATAAGATCACTATTGTCTCTACCTTATCTGTCCAGGGGAACATGTCGACAGGCTTTGCGATCTGAGCTTTGTAACCTTGAGTCTCAAACACTTTAAGGTCTCTTGCCAATGTCTCGGCGCAGCAGGAAATATAAACGATCTTGGAAGGCTTAAGCTTGCCGCATGCCTTAATGAACTTGATGGTCGTTCCGGCTCTTGTCGGATCCAAGATAACGCAGTCGATCTTTGCGTCAGTTTTAGCGAGCTTTTCCATGTACAATGTCGCATCGCCCAATACGAATCTCGCCTTCTCTATATTGTTTATCTTTGCATTCTTGATCGCGTCTTTATATGCAGCTTCCTTTATCTCAATGCCCGTGATCTCACCGACGAAATCTGCAAAAGATAAAGTTGTCGAACCGGTTCCGCAGTAAGCGTCGATGCATACCTCATCGCCGTTAAACTCAGCGAGCCTTATCGCCTCCGAATAAAGGATCTGCGCCTGCTCGTGATTAGACTGCATGAAAGAATCTGCAGATACTCTGAATCTCTTTCCGAGGATCTCATCGGTGATATAACCGCTGCCCTTTACCTTCTTTACTTCGTCGCTGCCCAGGATCATTGAATCGTGGCGCTTGTTGACATTGATAAGGAGCGTCGTGATCTCAGGATGAAGCTTCAACAATTCATCTGTGAATAACTTCTTTTTATTAAAATATGCGCTGCCGATGACCAGTACGACCATAACTTCGCCGGTTGAATCAGCAGTCCTGACGAGGATCCTTCTAAGGTCGCCCGTACCGTTAACTTCATTGTAGATGCTGATCTTAAGGCGCTCTGCAATAGCAGCGCAGTCTCTTATGATGGCAGATGCGGTCTGGTTTTCGATCAGGCATGAATCCGTCTCAACTATCCTATGTGAATTCGCTTCATAAGGACCGCAGATAATGCGTCCGTTCCTGAGCTTTTTAAAAGCGGAATGAACCTTGTTTCTGTAATATAACGGATTCTCGCAGTGATGGATCGGCAGGACTTCGCAGAAAGGCGATATCAGGCTTTTGACCAGCTTCTCTTTCGCTGCAGTCTGCTCGAAATAAGTCTTGCCCGCATAAGAGCATCCCCCGCACTTTTTCGCTACAGGGCAATTATTTGTGATGCCCAATGCTTTGAGCATCCTGCTCTTATCAGTCTCAACAGAAGGCTTCATCAGACCTGCCTTTCAGCGTTATCGACAACGTGCTTCAAAAGGATCGCTGTCGTGATAGATCCTACTCCTCCCGGTACAGGTGTAACAGCTTCTGCTATCTCTGATACCTTTTCGTAATCGGCATCACCGCAAAGCTTGCCTTCCTCATCGACATTCATACCTACGTCGATGACGGTCTGGCCGGGCTTTACGAACTTCTCGGTGATCATTTTCGCAACACCGCAGCAAGCGACAATGATATCTGCATTTCTGCACTCTTCTTCGATATTAACAGTCTTTGTATGGCAGACGGTAACAGTAGCATTTGCCGTGGTAAGAAGGAGAGCAACGGGCTTTCCGATAACAAGGCTCCTGCCTACAACAGTAACCTTCTTGCCCTTTGTCTCAATCTGGTAGTGCTTGATCAATGCCATAACGGCTTCTGCTGTGCAGGGAGCTGCAGCATCAGGTACGCCTGCGAGGACATTTTCCATGTTTCTGATATCCATGAAATCCGAATCCTTGCCGGGATCGATCGTCCTTCTCATGTGCTCGTCTGATAAGCCCTTAGGTAAAGGTCTGAAAACGAGGATACCGTGGACCTTCGGATCGTTATTGATGCCGTCGAAAGTCTTATCCAGTTCTTCCTGAGTGATAGCAACATCTACTGCAGTTACTTCAACTTCAACACCTGCTGATTCAAAGCGCTTCAGAACGCCTCTCTCATATGCCAGGTCATCTTCTCTAGCACCGACACGCAGGATAGCAAGCTTGGGGCTTATTCCCTTGCCCTTGAGCTCTTCTACTTTAACCTTGATCTCTTCTACGATCTTATCTGCAACTTCCTTGCCGCCCAATCTCTGCATTCTAATTTACCCGCCGATCAAAACCTTTTTTACTTCTGCATAGACTCTTGTGCAGATATCGGATGTCTCATCAACTAAAGCATCCGTCTTCTTGTTCAGGTCTTCTGCATATGTTCTGTCCTTCATGGACTTTGTGTTGATATATACGTTCATCGCAGCGCCCTTTGCAGCTGTGTCACAAGCTGCTGCTGCAACTCCGACGTCGCTTATAGCAAGTCTGGAACCGATAACTGCAAGGCGCTCCAAGATCTTTGCTGTCTCATTTGCCTTAACAACAACTTCGTAAGGAGCCGTGCTCGCATCCTTCAGAACAGCTTCCAGTATCTCGTCTCTTCCTTCCTGTTCCTTGGGAATGGAATATGCTTTTGCGAGGGGTGCGAAAACTTCCTCGTCCTTCTTGCCCAATGCCTCAAACTCTTTTACGAGAGCGCCGCACTTGGCGATAGCTGCTTCGATTTCTTCCTGATATTCAGCGTACTTCTTCTTGCCGCTCGTAAGGTTTCCGACCATTGAGCCCAAAGCTGCAGCGATACCGCCGCAGACTGCTGATGCTCCACCGCCTCCGGGTGTGGGCGCGCCTGAAGCAAGTTCTGTCAAAAATACATCTACTGTTCTGTTTTCCATAATCCTGGAACTCCTGAATCCTTATTACTCTCTTATTCTACTCGATATCATCTGATTAAGTCAGTCTACAATATGGTAAATATCCTGACTGATAAATGACTGCATTTATTCGTATTGCGGAGTAATGGCAGATGTTATAATGGATTTGCAGATATGGGTTTTGAAAAGCATCTTGTTTTCCGGGAAATCACTTAACATGGATCGCATAATTGATAAGAAAGAACCATTGATCGCCATTGTAATCGTAATGGCTTTGTTTGTAATTTCAGCAGGATGGGTAAACGGAAGAATGGCCGGCACTTTTTATGTAAGTCAGCTTCGGACGGATGTCACACTTGCAGAAACGATTACTGTCTATGAGTATGAATTGATCAATCCTGTTTTTGAAATTGATAAAGTATTAGGCGGAGAAGAGTATGAACCGGTAGAACGTGACTTGGAGGAAGAATACCGTAAAGTTCCGAAAGTGGATATTCCGGCAGGATCAACATCAAGAGTGTTCGAGCCTTTCGAATTCTATTCTCTGCGCAATCCGGATAAGTTTACTGTTACAAAACCTTTTACCCATAGCATCCGCGCCGATTTTAGAATTAGTGACGATAAGCTTGTTCATGTGACCTTCACTGATGATAAGGAAAAACTACAGTCACCGGGCAACTATGTTGATATCAGCAAACTGGAATCATCTTCAGAATTAATTGCAGCTTATGATGAAGCCCTGGATGACTGTTTTATTAATTGGAACAGATGCCAGAAAACAGGAGTAATTATCGGTGTGATTGTTGCGGCTTTGATTTCCCTCGGCTTTTACCTCGCCAAGCGTGGATTTGAGAGCGTTCGGAATTCTACGCTGTTCGGATTTTCGATCACCATCATAATCCTGTGCTTTCTGAATCTTCTGTTTGTTCTGGCGTATTTTTTTCCAAAAATGCGGTAACGTATGGGAAACAGGAATAGCAATATGAACATAAGCAAAAAAGTTCCGATAATCGTAAGTATAGTTTTGGTATTGCTCTGGATTTTCCTCGGCTTCAGATCAGCTATGCATTTTCACGGAACGGCAGCTGATCCTGATATTACCCGAAAAGTCACAATTGCAGAAGATATAAGTGTTATTAACTGGAATGAAGTATATGACGCTGATCCTGTAGAAAAAGATTACGATCACACTACTATTCCGGCCGGCTCCACCGGAAATGCCCGGATTGATTATGGTTACCGGAATCAGATTATTAATGATCCCGAAACCGATATTCATATATTTATCGTAAATTTTTATCTTGGCGAAAACTCAATAAGAACCTACTTTTCAACTGGTCCGGAAGAACAGTTAGGCCAAGGAAAAATCTCTATCAAAAAAATAGAAAACTATCAAGAAATCATCTCTGAATACAATCAGAAAGTCAGAGAGGCTAAAAATGAATGGACTGCTAATCTCTTTTTTAAATTATTGATCAGTATAGTCGTTGCCGCTGTTTTTTCGATTGTATTCTGGCTTGAATGTTTCATTGCTAACAAGATCAAAATGAATCTCGTTGGTTTCGCTTTAATATGCTTTGCTTATGTCATAATGCTTCTGTTCGCTCTGATGTTCGCCAGCATTTTCTAATGTGCTCTCTGAAATAAAAAAGGCGGTCACTGACCGCCTTCGTTATTTACTGGATAATTCTCTTGATCGCTTTGATCTTCATCATGTCAAGCTTTCCGTAGATTACTTTACCCTTTGACGCTGATGCGTGGATTACCTGACCGTTACCGACATAGATCGCGACGTGGCCGCAGTAGCTTCCGTAGTCGTAGCAGACAATGTCACCTGCCTTGATTTCGCTTCTCGGTACGCTGACGCCGGATTTCTTCCAGATCTGCGTAGCGCCGTGAGGCAGTGAGACACCGACCTGGGCATAGCAGTAAACACAAAGACCTGAACAGTCGATACCTTTGGAGGAAGCGCCTCCGAACTTATACTTAACGCCGAGCATGGACTCTGCGATACTTACGATACTGTCGCCGTTCTTTCCGCTGATCTTCGGGAGCTTTTTGGTGTTGCCGTACTTGGTTCCGCCGGAACTTTTTGAAGAAGGCTTGGAAGTCGGCTTAGGCGTAGGACTGGGTGTGGGCGTCGGCGGCGGATTTGTTGTCGTATAAGACTTATAAACATATCCTGTCTTGCCGCTTGTAGTCTTTACCTTATACCATTTATCACCAACGATAGCGCTGCAGTAGAGCTTGGAATCCTGGTTTACAACTGCTACCTGCTGGGAATCTGTGGAAGGCTCTGCTCTTACGACCAAGCTTCCCGTATCAACCCAGACTGTTCTGTCTACTTTGACAGAAACCATTGTATCCTGGATGGAATTTGTAAGGACGAATCCTTCCTTGCCGGCTTCAGTCTTGATCCTTGACCATGTATCACCGACACCTGTCCTCGTTACCTGCTGTCCTAAGTGCAGCGAGACAACGGTCTTTGAATCCATATTCGGAGTTTCTTTGAGAATGGACTGATTTGCTCTTACATAGTAAGTAGATTCATCAGGAGTAAAGAAATCGGGATCCAAAAGCTCTATCGGAAGATTTGAAGAATCGTACTTCTGGTAAACGATAAACTTCGGAATATCATCGTAGCTTGAAGAGCTTGCGGTCTCTGTCTGCTTTGTCGGATCTGTGCCATCAGGCTCGCCGGGTTCACCGGGTTCTGCGGGTTCACCGGGCTCAGCAGGCTCTCCAGGTTCGACATTTCCAACGTCTTCGCCAACATCGGCACTGACGAGCTGGTCTGCACTGTCTACGAGAGCCCAATCTTCGATAACGATTTCGCCGCTATCGTTATTAACTGTTCCGTAAACCGAATTATAAGCGTGAGATACAGCCATGCCGGGTGTCATGCCCTCGCGAAGGCCGATAGGAAGACATATGACAGGAAGGGCTACAAAAAAGCCCGTAGCAATAGCAACTATATTCTGCTTTCTATTATGTTTAAAAACTATCTTCTTCATATATCTCCAAACCCGAAAATACAGGCTGATTAAATTATACTATCCAACACTTTGACCTTTTGTGGCAATTCTCAGGCTTGGAGCCTCAGGTTTGCCCAAAAATGCCGTGGCATTAAAAAACGCCGGAAGAGAATATACTCCTCCGGCGTCATTATAAACTTTGCAGACCCGCAATTGGTTTACAATTGCGGGACAAAGTAATTACTTCTTGTCTTTAAGACCGTCAGCTTCGAGCTGTGACTCTAAGCGGTCCTGCTCGTCCAGGAGCTCGTTACGAGCCTGGATCTGATCGAGATAGTCGTTTGCGAAGAGCTCTGTATCGCTCTCAGCTTCGCCATACTCGTGACCTGTGATGAGCTTGCTGTTTGCCTTGATGACAGGAACAGCAGTGATATCACTGTGAGCCTTGATACCGGTACCTGCAGGGATGAGCGCACCGATGATGACGTTCTCCTTGATACCGATGAGCGGATCGAC
>JAEEGL012783891.1_pt1 | contig 14989 bp, 16 predicted proteins | sample 9134231 | NCBI WGS metagenome assembly JAEEGL01 (sample SAMN16246548, study PRJNA631951) | gut metagenome | biome: gut microbiome; feature: rumen; material: fiber-attached | host: Bos | place: Iran: Karaj | collected 2018-10
CGATTGACTGAAGAAAACGACATCCTTAGAAAGCGAATTGCTTCGATGGACGAGAATGCCATCACCCGGCTTCGGGATAAGAAGGATGCAGAAATCATGGAACTACAGGAGCGACTTGGCAAAGCCGAGTCCGAGGCTGTACGTTCAGGTAACAAGGCGTATAGTGAGCATCAGCGGGCCGAAAGTGTAGAAAATCAAGTCCGGGAAATGCTGGGCATCCCTGAAATCAAGGAAATCTGGGAGAACATACAGCTGAACAAAAAAACATTCTTGAAGCAGATTGACAAATGGATTGAAGATGGTGTTGCTGCCATCAGGGATTATGCAGATGGCAAAGATAACGACTTCCAGCCAAAGCAAGGTAACTCTGTTGCATGGGGTATTATTGCTGAAGCATTCAAGTATGGCCTTGACCAGACTGACGAAAAGCAACGCAGGATGGCTACTGCCTACCTGTTAGAGAAGGTGTCATGGACTGGCATTACTGACTCAAAGGCTAATCTTACAGCACTTCGTACTCGTCAACTCTGTGATGCCATGACGGTCACCAAAGACTTGATGGCGAATTTACTCCTTGCCGCTGGCGGCAGAGGCAGTGTCGGTGTTGGTGGAGGGGGCTCCAATGGAGAACTTACCAACTGGGATGGTACAAAGAAAAAGACAGGTTGGGGTATCGGATAACCCCATAGAAAATGTTAAAAGAATAAATATGATGACATCAATAAAGGTAAAGTTCAGGCCATCCACAGTGGAGGGCAAAGAGGGGAGCATCTACTTCCAGTTTATCCATAACCGGATAGTTCGTCAGCTGAATACTGACGACAGGTCTTCTGTTTGTTAATAAAGTAAAAAGTCTTTGTGCGTCTTTATTAATTTCGTACCTTTGCAGTATGAAGCAGAGTCGTCATCTATTCCTGTTGAGTGTCGTCCTCGCGCTGGCATTGCTTTCCTTCGCCTGCACCTCTCCTTGGGGGAGGCAGGGAGGGGTTCCCCTTTTGGACCGTGCCGACTCGTTGTTGGAAGCCTATCCCGACTCCGCCCTCCATCTCTTGGAAGCTATTGACTACAAAAAGCTTAGTGATGAAGGGCAGGCGCATTACGGTTTGCTCCTCACCGCCGCCCGCTATAAGCTCTACCAGCCTGTAGACACCGCGTTCATCAACCGCAGCATTGCATACTACTCTGCTTCCCACAATGGTATCCAATCTTCCCCCTTTTTGGGGGATAAGAGAGGGGCCTTGGGTGCTTCCCTCTACTACAAGGCCGTCGTTATCTACGACCTCGGCAAGAAGCAGGAGGCCACTCTCCTGCTCAAGCAGGCCGAACAGCAGGCCGAACACTCCGACGACGAGCTGCTCAGGAACAAAATCTATGATTTCCTGTCTTACATCAACTACCAGTCGGGTAACAACGATTTGGATGCGGCCTACGGACATCTCTTCCTGAAAAGCTCCCTGAAGCTCCGCGACACACTGCAGATGGCTCGTGCCTACGATTATCTGGCAGCAACCTTTTCACGGACAGGGGAAAAAGACAGCATGAGGAACATGCAAGATTCCTGTCTTGCTCTTATAAGCAAAACAGATAAGGAAACAAAGGCCTACATTCTTGCCAACCTGGCAGACACGCATATATCCGACGGAGACTTTCAACGTGCTGAGCAGCTTCTCCTGGAGGCTATTTCTATCAAGCCGATGGCCAACGAGTATGTCATGCTTGGAAAAGTGAAGAAAGCCTGCAGCGACACAACACGGGCACGGCTTTGCTGGGAGCGGGCCACTACGTTCGGCGACAAGAGGTTCTCCGCTGAGGCGTATGGCCTGCTGGCTCAATTATACAGCGAGCGAGGCGACTACAGGCATGCGCACTTGTACGATTCACTGTCCACCGTCAACGGCAGAAAGAGCTCGGAGGAAATGCAAACCGCCGAGATCAGCAACCTGCAACACCGCTTCGACCATCTCTCAGCCCGGAAGAGAAGTTCGCAGGCAGTAAGGTGCCTTACCCTCACGGCATTTGTCATGGCTGGTTTGTTGCTGCTCTGCCTTGCCTATGCTATCCTCAAACGGAAGACTTTCTCGGAGATGGTAAAGAAAGGGCGCCTTGCATTGGCTGCATACCGATGTGAGAACGAGGCTGTGACGGAAGACAACCGGCGGCTTCTCTCCGAAAGCCGGCAACTACACCAGAGAAACGACCTCCTGAAGAGCAGGCTGGAAGAAAGGAACAAAGCGTTGGAAGAAGCCAAAAGGGAGAGTACTGCCCAGTTGTCAACCCTTCGAAAGAAGTTGTCAACACAGATGGAACGTAACGACTCGCTTACGGAAGAGCTGAGGAAACAGCATCTGCTGACAGATGCCATCAGTATGCTTCCCAATATCATCGGCCATGGCGAAGAAGTATGGAAAACGCTCGAAACGCAAAGACAATATCCTAAATTCTCGGCTGACGACATGAAGGCTGTCCTGTCGTATTATGCTTACACTTTTTCGGAGAAATACAATGTGATGATGAACAGCTACCGGAAGCTTGAACCCAAATACCAGCTGTTCCTCATCCTCCAGGAATTCAACTTCAGCTACAATGAATTTGCTTCGTTGTTGAACATCACACCTTCTGCCGTCAGGAACTATCCTTCTAGAATACGACAGCGGGAAAAGATAGAAAAATAAAGGTTTGAGCTATGTCCCAGCGTTGGGACGTGTCCCATTTTTATCAACAATACACAAGATTGCCGCATAACCTAACACGCTGGCAAACAGTGCTTTACCATGCCATCATACAAGTGTCACACATTGGGACACTCCGAAAAAAAGCCTCCGAAAAATTTGTCGGGTCATTATTTTTATCTACTTTTGCACCGCGAAAATCTAATCAACAGAATCATGCAAAAGAAGAAAATTGTCATGGTGGCTGCACTCGCCATAATGAGTGCTATCAGCGGAAAAGCACAACAGCAAGCGTGGCTTTTCAATATTGAAGTAACCAACCAAGTGGATGATGACAAGACAAAAAGTCGTCCCCACCGCGCACCTGCCCTTGAGGACGTGTCGGGCACCTACGAAGCCTCTTCAGGCACGCTGAGTCTTTGTGCCTCGTTCGACGTTGCGTGTGTACGTATTTATAAAGATGATGCCCTCATCATGGAGGACAACCATCCCGTGGCGGACGACGGCACGCTGTACTACAACCTCTCGTTCTATGGCAGCGGGGCCTACAGGATTTGTCTCTATGACGAGGATGGTAACAGCTATATGGCTTGGTTAAACATTTAGTGTCATATAATTTTTAGAGATGAAGAGACGTTTGTTAATCCAAGCCATCGCCCTGGGTTGCATCACCTTTGCAGCCCAAGGGCAGACTGTGCAGGAACGTCATCATCCTGTTTCGGTGGAAGCAAGTCCGTATGCCCTGTTTGGCGACAGCACACGGACGCTGGACTGCCAGCCGCTGGAGATGAGCAGCTATGACATCCCTGTCGTCCTTGACGATGGGAGTTCTGCCATGCTGACCTTGGATATTCCCAACCATCTGGCAGAACTGAAGGATGAAGAAGGCCGTGTACTGGCAACGGATACGTTGCCGAAACATCTCCAGGCGATATTCCTTTCCGTTGATCCCAAGGCATCAGATTATCCCCATGTCAGCCCGTATGCCTACTGTATGGGAAATCCTGTACGATTGATAGACCCATTTGGATTGGCACCAGGTGATTTCTTCAAAACGGTGAATGCAGCCGCTATAGACTTCGGCCTTTTCTTTAACGACAATTCCATTCGTGAAGGAAGGGAATACAGTTCAAGTATCTATGTAGTTTATAATCAAAAAGGTGAGAAAGGCTATTCTTACTCAATACCGAACGTTGGAAAAAAACACAATGTTGATGTTAGTAGCCCACCAATGGGACATCTTCCTGCCGCTGAAATTCATACACATGGTAAATATGATAAATCTTTCTACAACAATGAATTCTCAGGATTAAGAGACCATCATGGCAGATTTTACAGTAAACAGCATTTACCCAATGTAAATGTTAAAGACGTGGGTGTTTCCAATACCTCAAAAATTATAAGTTATGTTGTCACTCCTAATGGCTCCTTGCAGAAATATAATCCATATACCAATAAAATTACAGTTATCAGTAACGACATGCCAAGTGATGTAAATGACCCAAACAGACTTAACAAAAATAATAGTCTAATAGAAAAAAATCCGATGGACATATCCGATTATTTGAAAATATGGAGAAAGATAATAACTGACAATTATGAATGATTAATCATAGAGGTATGAAAAAAGGTATATTGATGATTGCCCTATTTACAACTTTAGGTTGTTCTAAAAAGGAAGTCACTCCATTGTGGATCGACTACCATTCAGGAACAGAACAGGGCTGGGCTCAAGAGTTTATCAATGAAAGGAAGGAACAGGAGGAGCATCCGAATTTAAATGATTATTGTCATTTCGTATATAGCAGAGAAGAAGGAGTAGTGCCTGATGCTCAAACAGCTGCACTTATTGGAAAGGCTATATTGGAAGCTGCGACGGGTGAAAAGTGCATTTTGCCTTTGAAGGTAGAGTTGGTTGACAGTCTGATATGGGTTGTTGAAAACGGCACCCCGAAGAAAATGCAATTTGTGGGCGGCAAAACTGTTTTGATAAAGAAATCTGATGCACAAGTACTTGCTATACATTTATATAAATAAAATGAGAATAAAACTAAGGATGTTCTTGGTGTTCGTGCTTGTATTGGTTTATAGTCCGACTTCTGCAAGTGCTTTTATTGGAGGCAGCATCACTCCCGACACGGTGTTCTATGAACCTGGCGAGGCCGTTCAGTTCGACACCATTCCTTATATGGTTCGTGCACCTTATTTCTTTACGGCAGCCGAAGAGCTTTCGCGGATGGTTGAAGGAAAAGAGCCGTGCAGCCTGAAACGGGAGGAATATCTTGTGGAGTGGGCTTATTTTGATGGAAAACCCGATTATGACGCATTCTGCCACGACATAGACAGCGTGGCTCAGACGCTTAGGCATTTTATCAGAGCCAACAACATACAGCAATACCGCACGGCTCCAAACTATGCCCTTCTGGAATACTTCACCAAGCCTTCATCCCTGAACGGCAACCAAGCCATTACGTATGACTTTGAGGACTTCACAGGCAGCCGGGATTTCTCAAAGACGTTCGTCTCGAAAGTGATGCGTACGCATACAGGACAATGCACATCCCTACCTCTATATTATAAGATTCTGTGCGACGAGCTGGGTGGACAGTCGGCCCTTGCCCTTGCTCCCAACCATCTTTACGTCAAGCACATAGGAGAGGATGGCCGATGGGTGAACATCGAACTGACCAATGGTCATTTCGCGCGTGATGTATGGTACATGGAGAACATGCAGATTTCCACGGAGGCCGTCCGCAACGGAGTGTTCCTCTGCGCCCTTTCTGACAAAGAGACAACTGCCCTGATGCTTGTCGAGCTGATGAATGCATACGAGCAGAAGTTCGGGCGGTTCGACCACTTCGCCCTCATGTACGCTGACCGTATCCTGAAAGAAATGCCGGACTTCACGCCTGCCTTGGTCATCAAGTTCAATGTCCATCAGGCTTTTGGCTTCGCCTGCAACGACCTGCACATCAACTCCAAGTCGGACTTCTACAGGTGGAATACAAGGTCGTTCCAAAATACAATGCACCATCTCGACTCCCTGGGCTATACCAATGTACCGCAGGAGGTGTACATGCAAACGATTAATGAAGGCCGGCGCATAGCCGAGGAAAGCATACAGTAACATGACTATGAGAAGATTATTTGCTTTAATAACGTATCTGGCTGTTGTGTCAACATCTATGCTGGCACAGGTAAGTAATAGTCCGTATGCAATGTTTGGCGACACGACTCGCACACTGGACATCAGACATTCCGTCACCAGTTTTGACGTTCCCGTCATCCTTGATGATGGAACATCCGCCACACTCGCTTTCGATATACCCAATCGTAGGGCAGAATTGAAAGACGAGGCCGGTCGAGTCTTGACGACAGATACGCTGCTGGAACACCTGCAGGCCATCTTCCTCTCCGTGGACCCCAAGGCGACGGACTACCCCCATGTCAGTGCGTATGCCTACTGCATGGGGAATCCTATAAACGCCATTGACCCTGATGGACGAAAAATAATCTTTGTCAACGGAAAGATTGGGGCAGGTTCTCCTGAGGCTGGCTTTCCGTATTGGGGAGCCACGCCTAACAATGAAGGTTTTTTTATAAGAGGTGCTAAACGTTTCTTTGGTGACAACAACATCAAGGTCTTAGTTGCAGACTATGGTTGGCTTTCATCGGCAAACACGAGGTTTAATGCAGGCTACAACTATGCAAAGAACAACTTTGAACTACTGATAAACGATATGGGGGAAGGCGAAACATTTAAATTTGTTACCCATAGCATGGGAGCAGCATTCGCAGAAGGGATGGCTCAATATTTTGTGGAACAAAATAGAGATGTTTCAGCTATCGTACACATCAACGCTCACCAAGCGAAAGACATACAAACTGCTGACTTGTCTCGTGTCAACGGATTTAGGGTTGACTTTCAAAACACGAATGATCCGGTTATTAACTTTGCTAATCTTCATAAGTCTGGTAACATATCATCTTCATTGAAAATTAGAGAAAAATCCCACGAGTCTCTATTATATATTCATAGATCTCCAATTAATAATAAAGAATTTTGGAAAGAATTGCGCATTAATATCAATGGTTTGGAGTAGATGTAATAATTATAAAACAAGAATGAAATACATCCGTTTTGTCTTTTGCATGATATGCATAACCATTTTGGGTTATTGTACTGTAAACATATTCATCACGTCTATGTTTAGCTTTTTTTCCCAGTCCCCTGGCTACCCCTTAAGCTTTTGGGAGTATCTATTTCCACAGTTGATTGCGTGCATATCCATGTTATGGTGCATCATCAGATTTCTGAGAGTTATCTTTAGATTAATCAAAAATATTTAGAATAATCAACAAATGAAGAAAAAGATTACTACACTACTCATTGCTTTGGGCTGCATCCCATTGGCTGCCCAAGGGTAATCGGTACACGGCGTGAAAGGAGCTGCACTGTGGTTTCAAGCAGCGCCTGTCACAGAGATCCCATTATCAGGGGTAGAGAGTTTTGGAATAGGCTAAATGTAAAAATTATGGAGGAATAAAGAGGTGAAAATATCTAAGACTTTTATAAGAATCGTGTTAGTAGGAGTGTTGTCATACTCAACATATTGCGTTTTTTTTACAACAATGTTTTCATACATGGCTCAAAGTCCATATGATCCATTGGAATTTTGGACGTTTCTTTTTCCATTCTTAACGGCTTGTATATCTATGGTTTTTATAATGGTGAACATTACTGTCCAAAGAAATTTTACCAAAAGGTCAGCAGACCATAATTGGAGTCTTTCACAGGACGTTTTGATTTAAAAGACGGCCTGTTTAAGGACTTATTATTGAAACTTACACCATCTTGTAATACGATTTGCAAAAGTATAAAATCAAATCCCGAAATAATAATATTCGCGTAACTCATTGAAAATATCTAATTTAAATCATGTTCAAGAAATTTTCTTTGGACAGTAGTGAATGGTGAATTAAAAAAACATTCGATCTATAAAAGACGAAGAATGAATAAATACAATATTGGAGAGCCGTCATCGGCAAAACCATTTACATCAATGTTGGAGCCAAGCCCACTCACAGTATCAAAGAATTCTTAAAACCTAACATTAACCTTCCAGAGCCATGAAGATAACATTGAAGGAAATAATCATCAGTGCTGGCATTGCCTTCTTGATACTCATTTCGCCATTATTCATCTATCATAAGATTACACACATGAACAAAGATGATCTGGTGTGGATGAACGTGTATGAAGCAGGGGACACCGTGCTTTTCTGTTGCAACAATGGTTCTGCGGATACGTTGCTCGTATTGGAAAAGAAAATCCATAACTCCTTAAACCCGTTCAATTTCAAAGACTATGAAGTGAGTTGGGAGTATTTGGCATGTGCTAACTTCGATATGATTCTCAAGCATCAAGGACAATCATACGATGTCTATTTCGCAATTGAAAAGTTTAAGAGAGGTGTTCCCGTAGACCATACATTCGTTATGGACAACCGATTCGCGTTTAATCTCATCGAATGGATTCGTGGATTTAAGTTCAGGCAGGATTTTTATGACGATTGTATCATTATTGATGACAGAAATTCAAAATATGGTAACCTAACGGAAGAAAAAGACAAGAGAATCAAAATGCTTGTTTGGAGCAAATCGGAAGGTTTGGTATACTACAACTGGAATGATTCTATGTATGTAATAATTGAACATTTGAAAAAACAATAGAATGAAGAAAAAGATTACTACACTACTCATTGCTTTGGGCTGCATCCCATTGGCTGCCCAGGCACAGACCGTACACGGCGTGAAAGGAGGAAAATGGATGATGGATTGGTTACATTTTAAGGTTATGAAGCTACCGTTTTTATGCCTGCAAGCCTTATCAGCAAAGGGATTCAAGATCATTTAACAATGTAACCACCCCTGAAAATAATTGAAGAAAAGTTTGGAGCATATCGTTATTCTTTCTACCTTTGCAATCAGAATTGCTAACCATGTATAAGATTTTGACATAAGCAGAAATATCATAAAAGTTAATAGAGGAGAGTCAAATGTTCAATGTAAGAAAGGAAATCCGAATACTGGCAATCTTGAGTAGCCTGATGTTCTCTGTGCAATCGTGCATGAGCGATTTTCAGCGAAGACTAATTCAAGAAAAAGGCCTTTGGCTGATATGCGACACAGAAGAGGCAGAATACAAAAAATTTAGGTTAGATTTCTACAAATTCGATTATTTCGGGAAATGTTGGCCTTATGTTTATGTACAGGAATATAATGAGTTTTGGCCTGACGCGCTACCTTGTGAAGAACTGGCGAACACATGGAGCTATAATGCCAATATGAAAGAATTAAGATTGAAGTCATTTGATGACGGTGTTTACAAAATAATAGAAGAAAGGGGGGACACAATAGAAGTCATTGAAAAGTCGAGTAATATGAGACAATATATAATTTATGTTGACACTGCAAGGTTTAAACATGAAAGAAATAAAAGGGAAATCAATTATACAAACTGAAATATGAGAAATAGAATTGGAAAATTATGCGTAATTCTGGGCTGCATCACCCTTGCAGCCCAAGGGCAGACCGTACACGGCGTGAAAGGAGCTGCGCTGTGGTTTCAGGCGGCACCTGTCACGGAGATGCCATTATCAGGGGTAGAGAGTTTTGGAATAGGCTAAATAAAGTAAATAGTATAATAGAAACAAATCCTATTGGACCATCTGATTACTTAAGAATGTGGAGAAATATACTAACGGATAATTATGAATAGTATTATAGGTATGAAAAAAAGTTTATTAGTGCTTGCTCTATTTGCGAGTTTTGGGTGTTCGGAAAAGAAAGTCACACCATTATGGGTTGAGTATGATTCTGGAACAGAGCAGGGTTGGGCTCAAGAGTTTATCGACGAAAGAAAGGAACAGGAAGAGCATCCAAATTCCAATGATTATATGCATTTCGTTTACAGCAGAGAAAATGGCGTGGTACCTGATGCCCAAACTGCTGCACTAATCGGAAAGACTGTGCTGGAAGCCGCGACGGGTGATAAGTGTATTTTACCATTAAAGGTAGAATTAGTTGATAGTCTAATTTGGGTTGTAGAAAATGGTTCTCGTAAAGAAATGCAGTATCAAGGTGGAAAAATTGTTTTGATAAAGAAATCAGATGGTCAGGTGTTAGCAATTCACTTGTTCAAATAAATTTCATTCTATGACAACTTCCCGTAACAATAGAATCAATACACCAATAGCACTGACGGATATGCGCTATGTGTGGGACACGCAGAACCGCCTCTTGGCTGCATCGAGCAACGGCTATGTCTCGACATACCTCTACGACGGTGATGGCCAGCGTGCCTTGAAGCAGCATGGCGGCAACGAGGCAGTTTACACGAACGGTACACAGGCCGCCCTTCGTTCCGAGCCATCACAATACACGCTCTATGCGAACCCCTATTTCGTGATGAGCGACGGTGAACGCTATACCAAGCATGTCTACATCGGCAGCGAGCGTGTGGCCGTTCATGTGGCGAAGTTGGGAGCGAACTCTTCCTATATCGGTAATTTTGAGAATGAATCTCATGCCGGCAATGGCATTTCGCCCTCAGGCTTCAGCTACTCCCAGCTTCGTCAGGCACAGGAGGCGGCCATTGCAGCCTGCTACGATTCATTAGGGTATTCCTACAGCCCAATGAACCATCGGGATGCCAAGGACATTGTGATGGTTCCCACGGGCTTTGATGAGAACAATCAGCAGCGATACGTGTATCCTGACATCGAGGAGGAGCGTGACTATTACTACAGCACCGACCACCTCGGCAGCACGCGACTGGTGTTGGACAGTAATGGCCAGATTGCCGAGCGGCTGATGTTCCTGCCTACAGGCGAGGTGTTCAAGGACGAACAGAATAGCTCGTACTACCATTCCGACTTCCTGTTCAGTGGCAAGGAACTTGATGCAGAGACGGGTAACTATTACTATGGCGCAAGGTACTATGCCCCGCGCATCGGTATCTGGCTCAGCCCCGATCCCATGCAGCTGAAGTATCCTGGTGTCAGTAGCTACGCGTATTGCATGGGGAATCCGGTGGTGTTTTTCGACCCTAATGGAAAAATAAAGCGACATTATTATAAATTACGTTCTGGCGGTAAGAATAAGGTACTGATAAATGATAAATCACAGTTTGATGATGGCGGAGATAATGTTTTTAATTTATGGGCGCACGGGGATCCCGGTGGCTTTGAAGTGGACAAAGGATATCATACTATATATGTAAACAATGTTGACATGTTTTATGATCTTATTCAAGAAGATATAGAGCTTAAGACTAATTACGAGAAATATAAGGATGATGACCTTACTATAGTGTTACACATGTGTACCACTGCAGAATTTGCAAAAGAAATTTCAGAGGATGCCAGATTCAAAGATGTAACCATCATTGCTCCTAATGGTGATTATAGAGTTACAGAAACGCAAATCAGCTCTGGTACAAAATACGGAACAGGAAAAAAATACAAATACACCCATGATATAACAAGTCCCCATAATCCAAGAATGAAGGGCGTTTGGAAAGCTTATAAGAATGGGCGTAGCGTTACGAATTATAGGTCATCCTCAAGTCCAGGCTCAAAGGGGTTTAACTATAATGGGAATGTACCAAATAAGATGATTGATGGTAGTAAAAGCAGAAGAAATGAGGAATGAATCACTAGTTTTTATAAGTTTATTGGTTTTATTGGTTTCATGCAACATGGAGCTGACAGAACGGACGAGGGAAGTTGTAGATCGGATTAATGAAGAGGATGCTTTGGTTTTTGACGACATTGGATTCCTCCACGACAAACCGAAAAGAGACTTCAGTCTGATGCTTGATTCTGTAGCGTCTGATCGTGAACTGGTTTTTCTTGCAGATAGGGGTGGGGCTTCGCTCATTCGCTACTTTTCTTTCGTTTCTCTCCTTAAAAGAAACAGCAGACTATGCAAAGGGGTGTTAGTACACCATCTTAGGGACAAGGATAACATTACCGTCAGAATCTGTGTACACGAAGAATATAGCGAACCTCTGTTAGACCGCATGATTAAGATATATCAGAACCGCCTTGACAAAAGCGAGGAGGAGAAAAAGGATTCTATGTATATAGACAGTCTATTGTTATGCACTCCTTCCGTTCCTTGTATTTCATATTACGAGAAGCTTTTCAAAACGATGCCGCTGAAAGACAATTGGTATAAGACTGTTAAAGCAAAATACCAACAAGATCAGAATGCTTTCGCCTTGTTGGCATTGGCAAGATATAAACGTAATGAAGATAAGGTGCTAATTGTTAGGGCTTTGCGTAATTACCATAAGGTATCGCCGGCAACAAGATGGATAGCAATTGATGCGGTGCAGCTTTGGCCCGACAAGACGTATTTCAAGCTACTCGCAGATATTGTCAAGATTGCGAAAGAAGACTTTGTGACAGAAGACATGATAGAAGCATTGGTGGCTTATAACGACAAACCCTCTTACGATGTTCTTCAAAGCGTGTTGGAGTACAGTGCTTCTAAATATGGCGATGATGAGTTTCCAGATTATTCTTTTATCATCATGTCTGCCTGTGTAAAAACAGGTACAAGAATATATGATACTCTTTTAGAAAAATACCCTCCGAGGGAAGATATGTTTACTAAAATGTTGAAAATGAGTGTAAATGAAAAAAACTAAGAATTCGTTCGCTTGCAAGGTTGAGAATTCTGATGACAGACTGGTGCCAGCCGACGAGCACATCGGTGATATGCCCGCCGACCAGCAGGGTACGGTAAATCCCGACACGGAATGGAAGCGGGTGTACTACTACAGCACCGACCACCTCGGCAGTTCGCGACTGGTGTTGAACAGCAATGGCATAATTGCCGAGCGGCTGATGTTCCTGCCTACTGGTGAGGTGTTTAAGGACGAGCGGAATATCTCTTACTACCATTCTGACTTCCTGTTCAGTGGCAAGGAACTTGATGCCGAGACTGGTAACTATTACTATGGTGCAAGGTACTATGCTCCGCGCATCGGTATCTGGCTCAGCCCCGACCCCTTGCAGCTGAAGTACCCGCACATTAGCAGCTATGCGTATTGTGCGGGAAACCCTGTGAAGTTCATTGATGATTTTGGAGAGAAGATTGTCCTGGCTGGAAATCATCAACAAAGAATGACTGTGCTCACTTATATGCAGAAACTAACCAATGATAAATTGGGAGTTGGCAAAGACGGCACCGTTTATATATTAGAAAAGGGTGTTCGAAATACCAACAGGTCTTTGGCCATAGGCACAAATCTGATTGCCGACATCATCAACAATAAAAGAACGATGACGATTACAAATAATAGAAAAGAAGTAAATTTCGAGAAAGATAAAGTCGACGTTTTTTCATATAATGGAATTGGAACTGACGTGAAAGTAAATTTCAATGACTTGCTTGATCCTCTGATTCCTACAAGAGACACAAAGACATTGATGGTTTCTGACAAAAAAAGGCCCAAGGAGATCGGGCTTGGACATGAACTCATTCATGGTATCAGATCTATGGAGGGAAAGGCTGTTGATAATAGCATTGAAGGAAAATACTCCTATAAAACCACGACAGGCTCAAAAACACAGATTAAGAGACTTGAAGAACTTGAAACCGTTGGTTTAAAAGGCAGATTTCGATATACAGAGAATATGTTGAGAAAAGAACAAGGTATAGAACAAAGAGGTGCATACTAAAAATGAAAAATATAATTAGATTATTAGGACTTCTCATGTTCTTTGGATCCTGTTCCAATTCCAATAATAAGTGTTTGGTTGATTTGGAAATTCGATCAACAGGGGGATTTGAGGCTTATGAGATCATGGTATATGCAGATTCTACCATTTATGCCATCTACGGAGAAGGAAAAATAGGAAGAGATTATTATGATACAATATACACAGCCAAAAGTGTTCATGTTGAATCATGGCAAATGAATGAAATCACAAATGCTTTAGGTGGGGTAAAGACGCATTACAAGAAAAGAAGGTCAGAAAAATCAATAATAAAAGATTCGTGGGAGTACTTCTTTTTCATTGATGGAAGGCTATATCATCTAAATGTTGAAGAGATGAACTCTGACAAGTCTTTTAGTCGCTTGTTTGAGTTGTTGAAAGATTTAGCTCCATTACAAATAGAACTAAGAGGGTTTGCAAAAGACATTAATAATTACAGAAAGGAAAGGAAAATGACATGATAGTGTTATGGACACGCCCTAAGGCACACATAATCAATGATGCCAACGGCAACGTGACACGTATGCTCTCCACGCTGACGGACATGCGCTATCTGTGGGACACGCAGAACCATCTCTTGGCGGCCGCGAGCAACGGCTATGTATCGACGTACATCTACGACGGGGAGGGTAAGCGCACGGTGAAACAGCACAGCGGCAGCGAGGCGGTGTACACGAACGGAACACAGGCCGCCATGCGGGCGGAAGCCCCGCACTACTCGCTCTATGCCAATCCCTATTTCGTGATGAACGACGGCGACAAATACACTGAGCATATCTACATTGGCAGCGAGCGCATCGCCGTGCGCGTGGCGAAACTCAGCGACGAGTCGTCCGTCCTCGGCAACTTCGACGAGGAGGAGATGGCGGGACAGGACATCGTCCTCGGAGGCATTGACTATGGCGCGAAGCGTGTGGCTCAGGAGCAGGTCATCGCCGCCTGCTACGACTCACTGCAATTCGCCTACCTGCTAGTGGACAGGCGCGACCTTGTGAACATCGGCATGGTTCCCTCTGGTGCTGACACTTCCGACGTGGATGACTCCGGCGAAGAGAGGGGTACGGCAACCCCCGACACGGAATGGAAAAAGGTGTATTACTACTGCACCGACCATTTGGGTCGCACTCAGTACAAGGCAGAACACTATCGCCTCAATTGTGGCCTGTGACGGACGACCATAGAGAAATGTGGGGTAGTCGCACACGAACTCACCCTCAAACGAGAACCACATGATATGTGCTTTGTCGTCGCTCATTCCATATTTTACATATTTGAAACATCCTTCAATGACAAAGCCAAACCACCGTGCAGGGTCACCCTCGCGCTCCAGCTGGTCCCCCTTCGCGGTAAGCGATATCCTCACCCTCCCGCTCGCAGAACTCCCGCAGTATCTGCAAATCCAAGCGATTATTGTTGAATTTCTGTTCCCTCGTCGTCGAATTTGTTGGCAAAGGTACAAAAAGTTTCCGAGACAAAAGCAGGGGATTGAGAAAAACCGTCTTCCTCATCCTCTACGAGATGGTCCAG
>JAEEGL013237723.1_pt1 | contig 14989 bp, 7 predicted proteins | sample 9134231 | NCBI WGS metagenome assembly JAEEGL01 (sample SAMN16246548, study PRJNA631951) | gut metagenome | biome: gut microbiome; feature: rumen; material: fiber-attached | host: Bos | place: Iran: Karaj | collected 2018-10
AATAGCATTTCGCAAAATGCCTGGCCAGATCCTGCATATCCACTTCCCCGACCGTACCGTCATTCATGGCGTCTCTCACCTTCTGTGCAAAGGAAGTCATCTCGGCATCTGCCTCATAGTCCTCATCCTCCAGCACCCTGTACACGAACATACAGGTATCAAAATAAGTGGGATACAGCTCACCGATAAAGGTTCCGTCCATATCAAAGCAGGCGATCCTGTCCTCCTCGGGAACAAAGGATGACTTGCTTTCATCACTTACCTCAGCCACAAAATCCCTGATGGACTGCGCCACCTTTGAACCCTCAGTCCAATACTCCAGGTCATAAGCCTGTGCATCGGAAGCAGGCTCCTCCTTTACTTCTTCAGTCTCTTTTGCTTCTTCGGTCTTTTCCTTTTCAGCCTCAGCTTCCGTAGTCTCGGGAGCGGGAGCCGGTTCTTCCTTTGCCGAAGGCTGTTCTGTCTCCTGCGGTGCGGTAGCGGGAGCCTCTGCCGGAGCCTGGGCTTTTGAGCCCGCCGACTTGCCCATACAATAAGCAATGATCGCAATGCAGATAACTGTTATGACAGCACAGGTCACATAGATCTTCTTTTTCATAGCATAATATCCTCTCTTTTTCACTTCAGATATTGTTTCCTCTTTCAGGTGGTCAATTATACCTTACAGCTTCTGTAATTGTCAATCAACCGAGCCTTTGCCTTACCAGCTCATGGTATTCGTCTATCAGCCTTGACTCCTCATCTGTCAGTAGTTCCCTGTCAAGAGCCGTCAGGTCTATGGGTACCAGCGTCAGAGGCTCAAATTTCAAAAAGCCCTCCTTTTCGGCCTTCACCACCAAAAGCGTATTTTCGATCCTGATACCAAAGCCTCTCTCATCGTCCTCGGACATGGGGCCGTCCTTGTAATAACCGGGTTCGCAGGTCACCAGCATGCCCGGCTTTAACTCCACCGCCTCACCACGGCTCCTGTAGCTGATGGACTGGGGGCCTTCGTGGACACACAGGCCCGCTCCCACTCCGTGGCCCGTTCCGTGACCGTAATCAAGTCCTGCCTGCCACAGTCTTTCTCTGGCCAGGATATCCAGATTCTGTCCGGTACATCCCTCACGCCACACCGCGTTCATAAGCCTCACCCAGCCTGCCACCACCAGTGTATAAGCCCGCCTCTCTTCATCACTAAGCTCTCCGCAGGCTATGGTCCTGGTGACATCCGTAGTGACACCCGGATACAGACCGCCGCTGTCGCACAGATAAAAGCTCCTTTTTTTGATCTTCACATCCTCTTCAGATGAGCCTGACGAATAATGTGGCAGAGCCGCATTGGCCCCATAGGCCGATATGGTCTCAAAGGATTCCCCCATAAAGCCGTCTATCTGTTTTCTTCTTTCATGAAGATACAGGGCCGCGCTTTTTTCCGTCAGCTCGCCATTCTTTTCCAGTTCATTTTTCACAAAAGCCAGAAAGTCTGTGACGGCCTTTGAATCCTCTTCAAAATACTTCCTTATATTCCTTATCTGGGCGTCTGTTTTACAAGCTTTAAGCGAGCTGATAAGGTCCGCCGGATCTTCCTTTGGCCGTTTAAACTCATCATATCTTCTGACTTCCACGCCCTTTGAAAAAAGATGTTTTCGAAGCGCATCGCTTACCGCCCCATCATACAGGTATACGACAGCCTCACTATCCGTGATCCGTCCGTGGGCAAAAGCCAGGGTGTTGTAGGGTATATCCCTCCCCCTAAGGTTAAAGAGCCACATCAGGTTATCAAGCCTTGACTCAAAGTATTCACCGATCTTTTTTTCGGACATTTTCTCCCTGAGTGCGGCCAGCTTTTCCTCTATGCTCCCGCCATAGATATCATCATCCGCTATTTCCACCGGATAGGCAAGGACCGGCGGCCTGTCCGGCCATATCCGGTCGGCGATACCCTCATCATCCAAAAGCTCAAAGCTCTTTTCCCCACAGGTTTCCCTTAGTTTCTTTCTCATCTGTCCGTCAACGCAGGACAAATCAACGAGCAGCTTATCACCTTTGGCAAGCGTCGAAGACAACTGCTCATATACAGTCGGCACTCCCTCTTCCCCGCTTTTCATAAGAGTTACGGGATTCCCGGATAATTCCCTTTCACCCTGGATAAAAAATCTGCTGTCTGTCCACAGCAGGGCTTCATCCATATTTACAAAAAGCGTGGCGTTTTCGCCGGTAAAACCGGACAGATATTCCGCCACCTTGTAATGATCGCTTATGTATTCCGATCCATGGGGATCACAGGCGGTGCAAAGAAAGGCAGCCGCCCCTGCTTTTTTCAGTTCACTCCTTAAACAGGCCAGTCTGTTTTCCATATCGTTTTTGGGGGTACTCATAATCTTTCCTCATAAGAACCTGACACTACACAATAATCTTAAAGATACTAAAAATAGTAAAGCCACACATCCCTGAGATGTATGGCTTCAAAAAATGCCGGCCATGGGACTTGAACCCATACGATGTTGCCATCAACAGATTTTGAGTCTGCCTCGTCTGCCAATTCCGACAGGCCGGCTTACGTGCGGTCATCCCGCACGATTAAATATTATATTCTATATCCGGTATAATTTCAACTAAAACTTATACTACCAGGAAGAATTTGATCAGGAAAAGCAGGGAGATCGCATAAGTGAGCAGTGAAACTCTTTTTGCCTGACCTGAGAAAACCTTGATGAACGTATATACTATCATGGCAAGGCCTATACCATGTCCTATGGAGCCTGATATGGGCATGGCCAGCAGCATGATGAATACGGGGATCGCCTCATCCACATTTCTGAAATCGATCCTGCCCAGACCTATGAGCATCAGTATGCCCACATATATAAGAGCGGCGCTGGTAGCTGCGGCAGGGATGATGGCTGCTATGGGGGCTATGAAAATGCAGGCCAGGAACATGAGACCGGATACCAGTGCGGTAAGTCCGGTACGTCCTCCTGCCTCCACTCCGGAAGCGGATTCCACAAAGGTGGTAACGGTGGAAGTACCTGTACATGCACCCGTCACCGTACCTATAGCGTCGGAAAGCAGAGCCTCCTTCAGCTGAGGCATATTGCCATTTTCATCAGTCATACCTGCCCTGGATGCCGTACCCACCAGAGTGCCGATGGTATCAAACATATCTATGATACAGAAGGTAATGATAAGGGTGATGGCGGTAAAGAAACCTATGTTAAAGAAGCCGGCAAAATCAAACTTAAACAGGGTGGTAGCTGCCATATCCTTAAAAGGAGGAATAAAGGAAGCCGTAGCCAGTGAGGCAAAAGGATTCTGGCCAAGGACAAGGGCATCACATATCCAATAAATGACCGATGCTACCAACATGCCCAGGAGCACTGCAGCCTTTACGCCCTTCTTTGAAAGAATGATGATCACCATAAGTCCGACAAACATGGTTATTACGGTAATGACCATCTGTGTATACTCGGCGCCCATGGTGGTGGAAAGGTATTTGGGGCTCATGGCTCCGAAGAAATCCCTCATCACATAAAAGGGTGATGAATATCCGTTGCCCTCAGCGTATACACCCACGTTCGAACCAAAGCCTATATTCATAAGCATAATACCGATGGCAGGTCCGATGCCGAGCCTTATTCCAAGAGGGATCGCTCCCACTATCCTCTCACGCACATTGAGAACGGAAAGGATGAGAAAAACGACACCCTCCACCAGTATGATACAAAGACCCGCCTGAAAAGCGTTTGTGTATTCAACGCCGTTAATGACGGCTATGTTTGCGACAACAACCGCAAAGAACGAATTCAGTCCCATACCGGGAGCCATTACAAAGGGCTTGTTGGCAATGAAGGCCATACATACGGTACCTATGGCGGAAGCCAGACAGGTGGCTAGGAACACTCCGTTCCAAAGGGGTGAGCCCACATCGAAATTCGTCAGAAGATTCGGGTTCAGGGCAATGATATATGCCATGGTCATGAAGGTGGTCAGACCGGCCAGAACCTCTGTACGTACAGTAGTGCCGTTTTCTTTGAGTTTAAATAGCTTTTCCATATAAACCTCCGTTTATTTCTTTATTTTCAAGGATCATTTCGCTTTTATCCTCATATTGAACTTTTTACCGTAGACATATACCGGTATGCTCACGCTGCCGCTTTTCACAGGCTTTCCGGTCACATGCCATTTACCGGTCTTATCCTTGGCATAAACAAGATCGGGAACTGTCTTCTTGTATTTTTCATTCTTCGGCCTGAATTCGGAATTCATCAATATCTCCGGAACCAGGTCAAAAGCTTCGTTGGGAGAAACGGTAGTCTTAAGGTTCTTGCTTCCGGCGAACTTCATCTCCCTGACTCTCACCGTCACCTCCACAGTCCTGCCGGTCCTTTCGTCGATATAGGAGATGACCACTCCGTCTGTCGGCTTCTTAGCCTTGACCACGCCTTTTTTGCTGACCCCCACAAGCTTTTTATCCGTGGTCACCTTATAGGAGAAAGTTCCTTTTTTAGCATTTTCTATGGTAAACTTGTTTCCCTTTGCCACAGTCACCACTGCTGATGTCCTGTTTTCGGAAAGCGTAAGGGCGAAGCCTTTTACCTTTCCCCGGGAATCCTTTACAGGTATCAGGGCATCCGTATCCCCTTCGGCGGCCAGATCTCCGTAGTTCACGGTAACGGATGCCGCGGATCTGGCTCCGCTTCCGTCATTGGCTGTGGCGATCACCTCAGCGGTACCTGCACCGATGGCAGTAACCCTTCCGTTACTGTCCACCTTAGCCACGCTCTCATCGGTGGAGCACCAGTATACACCGGTTTCTGAAAGCGCTGCCGGTACTATGGTGGCAGTCAGTGTCTCACTGCCTCCCTTTGGAAGGATCAGTTCCTTCTTTGACAGCACTACTTCATCGGCCTTGCCTCCGGTCACCTTGAAAAAGTCCCCGCTGTCACCCAGCGCTCTCTCATATTTATTTCCGTCCACATCCTCCACTTCGGCGTAGATCACATCTCCCACACCGGCCATTTCATCCAGCTCATGTTCATCGAACTCAGCCGTGACAGTCTTCTTTGAAGGGAAGTCCACATCCTTTTCCTCAAACAGGATCTTCTTATTATCATTTTGATCCTTCGTATAAAGTCTGAAAGTACCTGTGGTGTCGATCACACTGGAGTTTTCCACGGAATATCTCACTGATATACCGTTGCCGTCTCCCGACACCTCCTGGTCAAGCGTAAGGTTGACATTCCCCACATTAAAATCGATCTCCCTGTCTTCATCGGAATCCATCTGTTCATCGGAATCGATCCTGACGGTAAGATGGTCACCCTTCTTGATATCATCAGGGACATCCACTTCCACGGTGACCATGGTCTCGTCCCCGGCCTCGATCGGATCGGCAGTATTGATCTTTCCTTTCCTGATCACCTTATCACCGAGCTTAACAGTCACCCACAGATCTTCCACATCCAGGAAGCTGTTGTTCTTTACGGCAAAATCAAGGGATACGCTTTCGCCCGGTTTGATATCCTCGGGATCGACAAACAGCTCGTCCTCCTCCTCATCTATCTCCAACTCAGCATCATTCAGGAAGGAAGTCATAAACATGGTGGTATTCATGCTGAAGGTCTCTGTGTCTTTTGCCTTGAAATCAGTCCGGGTCTCAGGATAGATCAACAGCAGATCCGTCACATCTCCTTCATCATCCAGCTTCCACAGCCCCGTCATGGTTCCCACATCTCCATACACTCCGGTATTCTCGATATAGATGGGCCAGCCGGCATTCACTTCACCAGCCTCATCATCCTCCAGGCAGTAAGCGTATATTCCGCGATAAGGCGACACCTCACTGTTTTCATCCTCGGGATCATATTCCGGATCCTTTGAAGCACACAGGATGATCGTCCCTCCTTCTTCAGCCTGGGAATAATCATCAAGAACAGTAAACCCGGGTGAAAGAGCGGAAGTATCTTCAAAAGCGATATCCTTCTTCGTATTCAGATCCGTGGTGTATCTGAGGATCCCGTCCTCATACCAGATCAGCGCATCTTTTTTATCTATCACGCCAAAGTCGGGACTGTGGGCCTCATGCTCCGAAAGCTGTATCTCTTTACCGCCTGACAGTGGTCTTGCATAAAGCAGCTCATCCTCCGAATCCGTGAGAGCCCTGTCCTTATCCTTGACATCGACCACTACAGGTTTATCTCCGACCATTCCCCCATTCATATCGGTATAGGTCGCCTGTCCCCATTCCACCGTAACCGGATCGCTCCACTTTGTACCGTCAAAGACGGCAGTCATGATACTCTCCGTCCCCTGATCCTTTGACTGTTCTGACACGCCTCCGAAATCCACGTCATTATCTGTCAGCCATGCCGCATATACCTTTCCGTCCTCGGCTGCGACAGCGGGTCTGGAACACATCTTATTCTCATTTGTCAGAGTTTCAAAATCCGTGAATTTATTTTGTGTACCATCAAATCTGGCAGCCTTTATCTCAAATTTCCCGGCACACCTGTCAAGCACGGCGATCTGTTCCTTCGTCAGCGTATCACCTTTTATACTCTCCAGAACGGCAGCATCCTCTTCACTGATACCTGACTCCGAGTCCATCCAGATCGCCCAGATATCATCACCGTCGGTGGTAAGTACAGGATAGAATTCAGCCGTACCGGAAGCTTCATCAATAAACGCGGGCTCACTCCACTTATTGTTTACATTATCCCATACCGAATAGTATGCCCTGACATCATCTCCCGTCAGCACATCCTTGCCGTTATTCTCTGCCATGAACGCAAGGACAGCCGTATTATCATCAGTCTGGGCTACAGAGGGCTCGGGCATGTCATACATATCCCTGAGGATAGGAGCTCTTCCGTCCCCCAGTGAACCGTTGCCGGAATTATACTCATATCCGAGGACTTCTTCACCCTCACCTTTTTGCTCACATACTTCGGGAGACCCTCCCAGCCAGTCTGCTACCGGGTCCTCATGGGTGCGTTTCACCTCATATTCTTCCACCATCTCATAATCGTAAATGTCATCATATGATCCCAGAGGATTGGTGGTATGTCTACCCCAATCATATATCTGTATGGTACCATCTATAAATTTCTTTTTGTGATCGATAAACAGCACATGGACATAACCTCCGGCTTCTCCCTTCAGGTACCACCACCCAGCCGTCTTGCCGGATCTGCCGTCCCTTCCAAATTCAATATCGATACGGTTCTGGGCGACACCGTATACTCCGATAGAGCAGACTCTTGCCAGACCCACTCCCACTCTCAGCTCTATGCCGGGAAGTACGATCTCCGCATCACCTACCAGGGTTTTGGCAAAAGCGTCGGTTTCCTCGATACCAAGGGTAAGACTGCCCTCAGCTCCGAATTTAAGCCTTATGGCAATGGGTATCCAACAGATCGCAGTCTGCCATTCATTATCTGTGTATATCTCAAACCCGATAAAAAGCCTGCCGGCCTCTGGAGCACTCAGGCCGTCATCGCCCAAAGTTCCCTCCGCATAACCCATCACCGTAAGTGACGGTTCCCAATTGCCTTCGGTGACTTTTATGGGCTTTGAAATGTTCCCAAGATCTCTGGCGTCGCTTAAAGCCTTGCACACACTCTCACAGGTTTCGGACAGATCCTTACCCTCCGCCTTGAGAAAGTTCTTTAAACTGCCCTCTTCCTGGAGATCCTTGGCTCGCGCCATATCAAAGCCGATACCCACCTCATAGGTCCCGGCCACCCTGTCATAGACAAGGCTGGTGGATATTCCGGCAAAGTCAAAGTCAAAGCCGTTTGACAAAAACGGTATACTGCCATTTTTCGGGCTGTCAGCCATCTTCAATGTAACTCTTTCATTGAACTTGTAAGTATTCGAATATTTGCTGGCATAATGTGCATACAAGGTCTCCACGTCATCGGGGATGACGGAATCCGACGTGTATTTTGCTCCGCCGTTATCGTCGGCATACCAGCCCAGAAAATCGTGCTGACGTTTTTCGGCGTCAGGGAACTCCCTGACAGGCTTTCCTTTAACCACCTTTATCTTTTCGGAATCCTTGTCGTTTACGGTATTGTCTTCACCGGGATCCAGCTCGATCTCAGTAACAAAACCGGAATCCACTTCCTTTGCCCCGCCCTTAAGGCTGAAGGTTCCCGCATAACTCCATTCCTCGTCCTTATCCAGATTTATCCTGATGACCGGTCTGAAGCCTCTGAACTTATTACCCGCACTGGCAAACCTGCTGATCTTTATGATCTTTTCCTCAGCCTTCTGACCCTTATCATCAACAAACACATATTTGTCATCTATCGGAGCATCAAGCCAGTATCCCATATTTGAAGAAGCCCTGGCATTATCATCCGCGAATCCGTATTCCTTACGACAGAGCATATCCCAGGTAGGTATGGTGATCTTTGCCTCACCATCCTTGGGAGCTATAGCCAGCTGTTCCATGGTATTGAAGGCATCGTTAAAAAAGCCGTTCTCTGCATATGTTCTCAGGGTGGAATCCTTATACCCCTTAAGAGGGGCAGTAGTCGTTACCGCCTTGGAATGAAAAGGACGGGTGGCAAAAGGCTTATCCGCCATCAAAAGGGCAGTCTCACCGTCGGTTTCCAGCACCCTCCACTTGAGGGCTTCCACTTTATCCTTATCATCACTTTCATTATGTGCACCAAACCAGACACAATCCCAGGTCACATCGTCTTTATCGATAACGGGTGCCTTCAGAGTAACCTCATCTTTTTCATCCTCAGCCTCACCCCGTTTTACATCGGCACTGTTTGAATCGGCATCTAAGGATTCCTGTGTTTCATTGCTGCCATTCGTTTCCTTGGTATCTTTGTCACTTCCGTCCAAATCACCTGAGGCTGTTTCAACCGCAGTCTCTTCACTCAGATCCTCGTCTTCTTCCTCTCCGGATATTGCTTCTTCCTTCTGTCCCTTAAGGACCTCGATGAGGGCGTCCGTACAGTCATAACCGCTCATATCTATGGTCTTGCCCGAAAACTGATCGACTATAGCGCTGTAGGTATCCATGGCTTTCCTGCACTTTTCATCCGACACATCCAGCTCATTGCCGTTTTCATCCAGCACTTTGATCCCTGCATTTTCCGCATCTGGGATTATCTCATAATCCTCCGCTCCCACACAGTCCAAAGTGTCCGGCTGGGTTGCCGGCCCCGGCTCCGCCGCATATGTTCCGATAACCAGACTCTCTGCGATCATGACCATGACCAGGATCCTGCAAATTATTCTGCTGATACTCTTTCTCATTCTCATAATCCCTCATCACTCAAAGATTCTTCGCTCCGCTCAGAATGACAGCATCGAAGGATCTTATTATACTTTACTTCTTACTACAAAAAACAAGAACGTCAGGCCGGATAATGACCCTATCCGTTCTGACGCTCTTTTAAGCGAGATACGGGAATCGAACCCGCCTCCTCGGCTTGGGAAGCCGATGTACTACCGATGTACTAATCCCGCCGGTCGCCATGATTGGCGTACAACCGATAGAATTATACTATCATTTACACTTTTTTGCAAGTATCGTCATAAAAACATTTTATGAGGCTTGAGCAGATCTGCGGTCTTATCATATCTGTAAACCGCCTTAAAAATACCCTTCGGATCATATACTCTCACCTGTTTACCATCTGAGACATCCGCGGCCTCAAGAACACCTGAGGGCAACGGGTTTCCGTTCAGCAAAGCCTTTTCATCGCCCTCGCTGACCATCACCCGGGGATAGTCTTCAAACAACACATCCACAGCCCTGACATGTTCCATCACAGCCGACTGCTCAGGGTTTTCCCCCGCCAGCTCCTCTATGGCCTCAAGTGTCAGGGCATCCTCCAGGCAAAAACAGCCCACACGGGTCCTTTTCAGTTCCTCCATGCAGGCACCGCAGCCAAGGCGCGCCCCCACATCATGACAAAGAGTACGGATATATGTTCCCTTAGAACAGGTCACTGAAAACCTGACTCCCGTATCATCCGTCATCCGGATATCATCAATGGAAAAGATCCTGACACTGCAGGCTTTTCTCTCCACGCTGATGCCCTCCCGGGCCAGCTCATACAGTTTCTTTCCATCCTTTTTCTTTGCGGAATACATGGGCGGGATCTGCTCATAATCACCCACAAAGGACAAAAGTGCATCACGTATTTCATCCGCCCCGGCATCCACTTTTTTTTCAGACAGCACGCTTCCCCATATATCCTGGGTATCCGTCACCTTTCCGAGGCGCATCAGCGCTTCATAGGTCTTGGTCTCATCTGTCAGAAGACCGCAAACCCTTGTGGCGTTCCCCAGACATACAGGAAGCACACCGGTAGCCTGGGGATCCAGAGTACCGGTGTGCCCTATCTTCTTTTGTCCGAAAATGCGGCGCAGCCTTGCCACCACATCAAAGGATGTAAAGCCTGCGCCCTTATTTACATTTATTATTCCGTTTACCATACAGCCTATTTCAGTACACAGGTGCCTTCGAAATCATTCTTTCCGGTGATGGAAACTATACCCTTCTGGGAATCCAGGACAGAGGCGTAAAATGATTTCTTTCCCAGCTTGAAGGTCCTTATCTCACCGTTGCAGTTGGCCTTTACGATCACATTTTTCACGGTCTTAAGCTTCCCGTTAACAAATACCGCTTCACCGGTCACGGATGCGGAAGGTGAGGATATATCCACAGGCAGGATATCAAAAGACACCTCCCTGTCCTTGAGAACCTTCTTCATGGCTCTCACCCTTTTCTTCATGGCTTTTATCTCCGCATCGCTTATCCCCGCATTTTTCATGGCCTTGGAACTAAACTTCATGGTCATGGTGAAGTACGGATAAGACACATAATCCGAAACCCTGCCCTCACTCACAGATGCATGAAGGCTGTCCTTCGTCTTGACCTTAAGTGTAAAAAAGTCTGCGCTCTTGTAATTCCTGGGGTTCGAAACAACTCCGTCAAGCATCCCGTCGAAATTAGCCGTGATGCCGAGAGTCTGATATTTTATGGTCTTGCCGGTATACGTAGGTCTTGAATTATATGTGATGTTTATGCTTCCCGTCGAAACCACATTCTTCTTCGAAAACTTCACCATACCCCCGCCAAGAGTCAGGGATTTTATGGGAGAATCCTCAGCGGGCAGATCGGTGCCGCCACCGCCTTCACCGCCTTCGCCCGAACCGCCTTCACCGGAGCCGCCTTCACCGCCGCCTTCGTCGGTCTTGCCATCACCGGAATCGGGAACCGCGTTCACGCTTATCCTTACTTTAAATTCCGCTCTCTCATATTTATCCGTATCATTGGGAATGAAATATACGGAATATCCCGAAATACCGCTATCCTCCACCTTTGGTTTTATGGCAGGAGTCCTCCACTTGAAGGTTCCGGCTACCACAGAAGCATCACTCACACTTACGTGAGCCACGCCCCCTGTAAGCACACTGTCCCCCAATGTCTGTCCCTCGGTTATGGGCGAAGGAACAGGCTTTTGAACAATATAAGGTACGATCTTATCAGCGGCATAGACCTGCACAGGCACAAGGGATCCCACACCGGATCCTCCGAGGATCATACACGCCGACAAAAACAGCGCCAGTCTCCTTTTTAAAACACGAAGTATATTCATCCCCTTTTCTCCTTTCAAAACCATATATATAATCTACGTATCAGACCATATCACTTTATGTTAAATACTTATAAAGCTACACCCTTACAGGTACGCCCTTTTCTTTAAGGTAGCCCTTCAGATCCATGATCTCAAGCTCCTTGTAATGGAAAAGCGATGCTGCCAGGGCAGCCTCGGCACAGCCCTCGGTAAGCGCATCGTAAAAATGCTTTTTTTCACCTGCTCCCCCCGATGCGATCACCGGTATCGACACGCTCTCTGCGATCCTGCGGGTGAGTTCTATATCATACCCTTCTTTTGTCCCGTCGCAGTCCATACTGGTCACCAGCAGTTCACCGGCACCACGCCGCTCGGCTTCCATGGCCCACTCTATGGCGTCCAGTCCCATATCCACTCTTCCGCCGTTTTTATAAATATGCCATGAATCTCCATGCCTTTTCGCATCGATGGCCACCACCACACACTGGCTTCCAAACTTTTCAGCCGCTTCGCTTATGAGCTCCGGATTCATGATCGCAGCCGAATTGACGGATACCTTGTCCGCTCCGGCCCTTAATATATCCCTGAAATCATCCACACTGCGGATACCTCCGCCTACGGTAAAAGGTATGAACACCTTCTCGGCCACAGCCCTCACCATATCCACCACGGTGTTTCTGTGGTCGGAAGAAGCCGTTATATCCAGAAATACCAGCTCGTCAGCCCCCGCCTTGTCATAAGCGGCCGCCACTTCCACCGGATCTCCGGCGTCTCTCAGATTTACAAAATTGATTCCCTTTACCACCCTGTTGTCATTCACATCCAGACAGGGGATTATTCTTTTAGTATGCATATGGCCCTTCTATTTCACCTTTAAAAAATTCCTGATTATGCTAAGTCCCGTATCCGAGCTTTTTTCCGGATGGAACTGGCAGCCGAAGATCTTGTCCTTTTCAACAGCCGCATGTACCTTTGTCCCATAGTCAATGGTGGCGCAGACCACATCTTCATCGGAAGCCGAAAGATAATAGGAATGCACAAAATAAACGAAACTGCCATCCTTAATTCCTTCAAACAGTCTGCTCTCACGGGGAAGATCCAGAGAATTCCAGCCTATATTGGGGATCTTCAATCCATCCGTCTGGGGAAGTCTTTTCACATGACCTTTCATAAGTGAGAGGCCGCCGACCCCCGGTGCCTCCTCGCTGTCTTCAAACATCAGCTGAAGTCCAAGGCAGATCCCCATAAACGGGATCCCGTTTCCCACAGCTTCCCTGATCACTTCAGGCAGGCCGCGGCTGTTCAGTTTGTCCATACAATCCCCAAAAGCCCCCACCCCGGGAAGCACCAGCCTGTCAGCTTTCAGTATCTCGGACCTGTCAGCTGTAAGCGAAACCTTTTCGCCAAGATATTCAAATGCTTTTATGACGCTCATGATATTTCCGGCATCATAATCTATAACTGTGATCATCCTCACTCTCCCGCGTGATAATTTCCCTGTGAATCCTGTTGCACGTCAAAGGTAAACAGATCTACCGGTTCGCCTGATCCGTCATCCTGCTCTTCAGTCTCATATTCCTCTTCAGACTCCTCGTCATACTCTTCATCAGACTCTTCTTCGTATTCCTCTTCGCCTTCCTCATCATACTCTTCTTCGGAATCTCCCTCGGACTCTTCGCCATCGCCCTCAGGCTCTTCACCCTCTTCGGCGTCCTCTTCATATTGACGGAGCACCTCATCGGGGATGTTGGGGATTATCTCCCTTTCCCCGTACAGATAATCCTCTATGGCTATGGAATACTGGGTCTTATCGGTTATCAGCGCAAAAGCCCTGGCCTGATCTTCATCAAGGGGTACGGAGTCCATCTTCTCCCTGATCTGATCATAATATCCCTGATATATCTCATAGACACCGTATTCTTCTGCGGTCTGTGCATACTTGTCATGGGCTCCGACAGCCTGTACCATCACATCCACAGCCCTGACCATATCGCCCTCTGCCATCCAGTGGTCGCACATCTGACCATATCTTTTCATCTTCATCAGGAGGAAAGACTTCTGATACAGTTCTTCATCACTGCCCTTAAGCTTTACTCCCGCCAGCTTCTTGTAAACCGTTTCATAATCTTCATTCGCAAAAGCCTCCCTTGCCTCACGAGCATAGGTAAAGCCCGGGAGCTTGGTTATCGCCAGGATGAACAGAGCAAGGAATGAAACGGACATAAATGCGATAGCCGCAATAAACTTCTTTGAAATAGGCTTGCCCGGCTCATACTCAATGACCCTTTCCTTTTTGGGCTTCTTTTCTTTCTTAGGCTTCGGTTTCTTCTCTTTTTTCTTCTTTTCCTTCTTAGGCTTTTCTTTTTTCTCTTTCTTCTTCTTTTCTTTCTTTTTCGGAGCTTCCTCTTCATCCAGCGCATCCAGCTGTTTCAGGATCTCCATATTCTCATCGCCGGCAGGATTTGCAGCCTCCAGTCCCTGGTCTTTTCCTTCCTCGTCCTCGCCTTCTTCTTCGCCTTTTTTGCCTTTTTTGCCAAAGATCGCTTCTATTATCCTCGCAAGCAGGCCCTTCTTTTCTTTAGGCTCCTCCTGCCCCGGTGCATCGGAAAGACCATCTATGTCACCAAAGAGTACACTCTGGGCATTCTCCTCCTCATCCATGGCAAAGACATCTATAGGCTCGTCACTTCCCTCAGAGGCCTCTCCGTCATCGGTCCCCTCAAGAATAGCCAACACATCTTCATCTATCAGTGAGCCCTCCGCATCTGCTGAAAGCAGGGCATTTATCGCTGCGCCGTCCGCATCTGATTCAGACAGTTCACTGGCCAGCGATTCATCGATCTCACCATCCAGGGAAATATCAAACAGGTCACTGTCACTCAGATCCGTCTCAAGCGAAGGTCCATCCGGCAGATCGATACTGTCCAGTCCGCCTATAGCATCCAGATCTATCTCTATTTCACGCTCTTCCTCTCCGTTTTCCGAAGACATGCTGATATCAATATCATTCAGACCGTCAGGCATCTCATAAGCCGGGGCCGCTCCCGGCTCATCGGACAACTCGGGGATCGCCTCCAGAAGATCCGCCAGCGATTCATCACTGAGGGTCATATTTTCAGCCGGTTCAGGTATTTCTTCCGTTTCAGGTATCGCATCCACGGCAGGCAGTTCTTCCTCCACAGGAAGTTCCTCTGCAGGCGCGCTTTCCTCCGTAGCCTCGTTCGCTGCCAGAAGGGCTGCTATCTCCTCAGGAGTCATGACATGATTCGGATCGTCATTCACAGGAGGCGCAGGCAGTTCCTCTTCCACGGGGAGTTCCTCAGCCACAGGTAATTCTTCCTCTGCGGGCGCGCTTTCCTCCGACGCCTCGTTTGCTGCCAGAAGGGCTGCTATCT
>JAEEGL016104524.1_pt1 | contig 14989 bp, 13 predicted proteins | sample 9134231 | NCBI WGS metagenome assembly JAEEGL01 (sample SAMN16246548, study PRJNA631951) | gut metagenome | biome: gut microbiome; feature: rumen; material: fiber-attached | host: Bos | place: Iran: Karaj | collected 2018-10
ATCAAGGGAAGCGGCATTGGCACAAGCGCCACCCGCGCCGAGATTTTGAAAAAGTTGGTGAATATCGACTATCTGAACCTGAACAAAAAGACGCAGATTGTAACCCCCGCCAAGTTGGGCGAGATTGTGTATGAGGTTGTAGATGCGTCAATCCGCCCGCTGCTAAACGCCGAACTGACAGCAAGTTGGGAAAAGGGCCTGACAATGGTTGCCAACGGCGAAATCGGCGAGCAAGAATATCTGGCCAAGCTCGAGGCTTTTGTCCGCAAACTCACCAACAGCGTTAAAATGGTGCGGAATCAGGCGTCGCTAACGCCGGTTTTTGGGACATTTGAGCAGTATTACAAATGAGTAAAGTGTAGAGAGTAAAGAGTAATGTTACAAATCACTTTACCCTTTACTCATTAATCATTACTCAAATCAAAATCACGCTCCTATTCTTTTACGCATCGCCGAGAGTATCAGCAATATAGCTCCAACCACCACGAATATCGTCCACAAAAGCATTCTGCCTTCATCATAGACAAGCAGATAGGTATTGCCCGGAACGACATCGAAAATAATGCAGCCGTCATCTAACTTAGAATCAATAACTTTTCCGTTGTGAGTAACAATAGCGCCCTTGCCATTTGGTAGGCGACGCTTGATTGTAACCGGATAATCTAATTTGGTGACTTTGCTTTCGGCCGTAACCTCAACCGAAATCTCAGTCTCCTCACCTTGCTGTTTCTCGCTAATTTTCAGCGAATTGCGCTCAATGATATATTTCGACACCTCGGCAAAAGTGCCAACCCAGAATGTCGGTTCGTTCTCCTGCACAAACTTAAGATGCGAATCGAGGTCAATCGATTTGATTGGCGAATAACCGCCGTCGTTGTCAATTCCGTGTATCAAGAACACGCACCAGCCGTTTTCCTTAACAGCCAGTTTTGCCCACATATTGAAGTCGTAAGTATTCTTAAGATACTGGCTTTCAGTTCCTACCAAGCGCGAAGCAATGGCAAACATATTCTGCGGCGAAGGAGAGCTGAACGACTCACAACAGATGCGTGCCGAGATGTAATAATCGGCGACAATAGAGTCGTTGCCGCGCACACAGTAGGGATAAACCATTGTTACACACTCTTTCCCGACATTCTGCTCGATTATTTCTTTCGATTTTGCAAGTTCGACGGTTTGTTGCTCAGCTGTCAATTTGTCCAGATAAGGATGCGAAACGGTGTGCGAGGCTATCTCGTGTCCATTGTCAGAAATCCTCTTCCAGCCGTCCCATTCTTTCACCCAATCAGTTACTAAGTTGAAAGTTCCGCGATAACCGTACTTTTCGAGCGTTGGAACAGCCGCCGGAATCTGGTTCGGGGTACCGTCGTCGAACGAGTAGGTTATTGCCGCCTGACGGAAGTCTTTCCATTGTGCAACTTCGTATCCTTCAGGTATTTGTGCGTTTATAAGATTTGATATAGCCATTGCCGTAATCAATAAAATATTCTTCTTCATATCAGTTGTGTTTTTCATTTCACATAAAAATCAATTCAAACACTAAATTATTGTATATGCGCAAATATTCAAGTTTACATTTGCAAAAATTACGATAAAATGAAAACTATCAATTGCAGAGGCCGGTTGCTCGATTTAAGCACCCCGAAAATAATGGCTATTGTCAACCTGACACCTGACAGTTTTTATAGTGAAAGCCGCAACACAAGCGCCGAGTCGGCCTTAAACCGGATTGAAAATGCGCTGACACAGGGAGCTGATATAATCGATTTGGGTGCCTGCTCGACACGTCCGGGCGCCGAGGTGCCAAGCGCCGATGAGGAATGGCAGCGTATGAAGGATGTTCTGAAAACGGCGCGGCGGAATTTTCCCGACGCCATAATCTCAATCGACACGTTCCGCAGCCAAGTTGCCGAGCAAGCCGTTGAAGCCGGAGCCGACATCATAAACGACATTTCAGGCGGACAAATCGACGAACAGATGTTCGGCACCGTGGCCAGACTGCAAGTGCCATACGTACTAATGCACATGCGCGGAACGCCCGCCACAATGCAACAATTTACTAATTATCAGAATGTAACATCAGATGTCATAATTGAGCTGTCGCAAAAACTGCGTCAACTGACCGACCTTGGCGTCCATGACGTCATCATCGACCCCGGATTCGGCTTTGCCAAAACGCAGGAGCAAAACTACGAGCTTTTCGCCCACCTATCTGACTTCAAAATCTTTGAGCTACCGTTACTTGTCGGCATATCCCGCAAATCGATGATTTACAAATTGTTTGACACTACACCTGAGAAATCGCTGAACGGCACAACCATATTGAACACTCTGGCTCTGCAAAGCGGCGCCTCAATTCTGCGTGTGCACGATGTGCCCGAAGCGGTTGAGGCGAGAAAAATTGTCGGGATTTTAAAAGGTTGCCTATAGTATCTGTTTCAGTTCCAACAAACTGCGTATCTCGTAAGTTACCGGGCAGCCTGCCTGTTGGTTACGCGTGTTGAAATAAACTTGGTCAATCCCGGCTTGCCGCGCTCCTAAAATGTCAATAGGCCACTCATCGCCTATCATCAGGCTCTCACGTTTCCTCGCGTTGACGTATTTCACTGCATAGTCGAAGGCCGATTTGTGCGGCTTTTTGTAACCTGACTCATCGGAGGTGAACACCTTCTCAAAATAAGGCGCCAAGCCCGACTGCGTTGTCTTGATATGCTGTATCTCAGTAAAACCATTGGTCAGCAAATACAAATGATAGCCTTTCTGTTTCAGATAATCGAGTACCTCGAACGTGTGCTCCACAACACGCGTCTGATAAGGCGACATAGAGATGTATTTCTCGCCAAACTCTACAGCCAACCGCTTATTGTCCAATCCAAACTGACGGAAAACCTCGTAGAAGCGCTTCCACCGAAGTTCCTCCTTCGATATACGGCCTTCGCCGTATTCAATCCAAAGAAAATCGTTGTAATGGCGGTATGCGGCAAGGAACTCCGCCTCATGGTCAACCAAAGCCGGCGTTAGCTGACGGATAAGCAACTGCAAAGTGTATTCTGAATTGCTGTTGAAATCCCACAATGTGCCGTCCAAATCGAAGAACAGCCACTTGTAACTCTTATCTGCCAATGCCCTATTTTTTAGGTTTGACTACCGCGTTGATGTTTTCGATTTTTTTGCCCGGAGCGTTCACCACATTCAGTTTGGTAGAATAAGGCTCGATGTTCGCTCCTTCGATTTGCAGGACATAGTTGCCCGGAAGCAGCGCCACATTCACCACGCTTGTTGTCTGGTTATAAACGTATGTTCCGTAAACCGTCGAGCCTTTAGTCTGGACAGTGATTTTCAAATCTTGTCCGGCACTACCGAGCGGAACCTTTTGGTCACCCTCCTGAGTAACAAGTTTCACCTGATAGAGTTTCACCAACGGGTCACGGTCGTTGAAAATGACACGGTAGATATCGGCGCCGCCAAACGATTCTGACTTAATGGCCGAAACGTAAGCGTAGTTGCCGTCGGGAGTGTATGCTATTGTCTTGTTGTCGTAAACGTCGTTGAGCGGATAGCCTATGTTGCGCGGCTCCGACAAAGTGCGTGTCTTAGGGTCGATGTTGCAGACAAAAATATCGTAGCCGCCCATTGATTTTGTGCCGTTGCTGCAGAAATAGAACTTACGGCCGTCGGCTGAAACCATTGGGTACGACTCATCGTATTCGGTGTTGATTTTGTTACCAAGGCTCTCTGCATCGCTCCACTCGCCGGTTGGCAACTGTACGGCATAGTAGAGGTCGAGTCCGCCCAAACCGCCGTCACAACTACTTGAGAAGAAGAGCGTGTCACCCACGCGCCATGCTGCCTGTTCCTCTTTTTTTGTGTTAATCTTCTCCGACAGTTTGGTTTTACCTTTCACAGTGTTCTTTTGAATCTCGGTATACATCAAATCCTGAAAGGCATCGAGCCCGTCTAACCGGAAATAAAGTGTCGAGCCGTCGTCCGACAAGCCGCCCATATACTCATCGTCGAGTGTGCATATTGGCGACAAAACACGGCCTTTCTTGAAATCGCCTTCTTCAGAATAAGACGAGAAGATGTCGGTGGTGTAAAGTTTCAATTGCGTATCAAATTTCTGATTTGAAGTATAATACAGGTTGTCGTTGGCCAGAGTAATCATTGGCGTGGTCTCGTCGAGGGCGCTGTTAATGTCTTTGCCCAAATTCACAAAAGTGACATCGGCCGGCTTCTGCATCATCTTCTCGGCATTGCCTATATATGCCGACAACAGCTTCAACTCCCTGTCGTTTTTCAGCTTGGCTTCGGCTTTTTTGAGAGCCTCTCGCGCCTTGGCAAATTCGCCACGGTAAAAATACGCATACACCATAGCCACCAGGAAATCGCCGTCCTGCCCATATTTTTTCTCGGCTTTCAACAGATAATCCAAAGCCTCATCGGGCTTTGCGTATGTTTTGGTTTTGCAGACGCCTATTGAGTAGGCATAATCGACATTCGAGGTATCTTTCTTATATGCACCGAGATACAGCTTTAGCGCATATTGGTAGTTCTCTTGCTTGAATTGAAAATTAGCCTCGCGGGCATCTTGAGCGGTAACACTTGCCGGCAACAGAGCCGCAACAATCGACAATCGGAACAGAAAACCCTTGTTCATATCTGTTGGTTTATTTGTTAGTCAATTATCTAACAGGTTTCAAAAGGATTGTCTTCTCAATCCAATCGCCCTCTTTTATATTGATAGATTCCTTATAACCTGTTGTCTGTCCTTCAAACTTAACCTCTAAATCGTATTTTCCGGGGAAAAGTGACGCGAAGAATTGTCCCTCCTCAACCACCCATTGTGCGTAGATGTTTCCGTGCTGGTCGTATACTGTTGCGTATGCTTTTTGAAACTGGTCGGAATGAGGTACTGCGGTTCCTTCGCTTTCGCCAATTTTCACCGTACCGATATAAATTGACGGCTGCATCTCGGGGTCGCCAAAATCAATCCGGTAGATGTCGAGGTTGCCCATTCCCTCTTTGCGCTTTGCTGCAACGTAGGCCGTTTTGCCGTCGGCGGTGAACGAAATTTTTGTGTTGTCGAGCGGCGTGTTTATCGGGAAACCAAGATTTTGCGGTCTTGTCCAACTATTGCTGGCCTCATCGAAATAAGAACGGAAAATGTCATAACCACCAATGCAGTCGTGACCTTTTGAAGCGAAATAGAGAGTCTTGCCGTCGGCACTCAGACTTGGATAATTCTCATCGTACTCGGTGTTGATTACGGAGCTCATCAATTCCGACGGTCCCCATTTGCCGTCGACACCCTTGCGCGACATATACAAATCCAAGCCGCCACGTCCACCGGGCTTGTCGCTCGCATAGTAAAGAGTGCTGCCGTCGGGCGAGAAACACGCTCCCATTTCAATTTCCTCGGTGTTCATATCGGACGGCAAATCGGTTGCCTGCGCCTTTGTGAACTTGACGCCCTTGCGATGATACATTTTGATATCGTGCGTGGCATAATCGCCGTTGGCGTAAACCAGGACTTTAGTGCCGTCGTTGCTGACACCAACCACGTTCTCGTTGTCATAGCTGCTTATCGGTATTCTGACAGCGCTCTGCCATGAGCCTTTCTTCATCTCGCTGTAGAAACCGCTGTAGATGTAATCTTCGTATTCCTTAATGTAGTTGCTGTTGCTTGAGAAGTAAAGCATTGTGTTGTCGTAGCTTACCACAGGCACCATTTCGTCATACTTTGTATTAATGGTGGTGTCGAGGCGAGCGAACGTAACGTTTTGCGGCACGTTTATCAACTCCAACACATAGTAACACATGTCAATCATACGGTCGGTTTCCAGAAGGTCTTTCTCATCGACACCAATGGTCTTGTATTCGTAAAAGGCCTCTATCGCCTCGGTAAACCGATAGTTGTACATATAGGCGCGGCCAAGGAAGTAGGCGGTGCGGATTGGCTTGTTGTTGAAGCTGGCCACATATTCCAGAAACGGCACTGCTTTTTCCTTGTCGATATTGGTCTCGGTGTAGCATATTCCGATTTTATAATTGACATCGATATTCTCTTTGTCGTATTTGTAAAGCTGGAGATAGTTTTCGAGCGCGAACTCGTAATCCTTCCCGTTAAAAGCATTTTCGGCGTATTTGCGAATCATGCTTATATCTTGCTGGTCTTGCGCTGACGCCGAAATCACTAACGACAGCACAGAAAATATAATGGACAGAAACCTTTTATCTAAAAACATATGAATGTGTGAATAAAAATTTCAGCAAATATAAAAATTTAGGGCAATTGTCAATCGCCAATCGTCCATTATTGCAGAGCCTTATATTTGTTTGTGTTCCACTCCACAATCGTGTCGGCAAGGCGTAACGCTGATGTGCTTTCAAGCAGGCTGCGCATCTGCCCCGTTTCAGCCGATGACACAAACAAATCGCTACCGCCGCCATTGCCTTCAGACAAACCTCCGGCTTCAAGCAATTCATGAGCACGTTTGGCTACCGCCGGCGCCGGGTCGATTACTGTAACTTTAGCACCCGCAATTGCCTCAATCTGTGTTTTGTAGAACGGATAATGTGTGCAACCCAACACTATTTGGTCGGCACCGCCATCCACCATTGGACGCACATATTTTTTCAAAAGCGAATCGGCTTCGGGCGAGTTTATTTTATTCGACTCTACAAGCTCCACCAGCCCATCGCCAACCTGCACAAGCACCTCTATGCCTTGGGCGTATTTCTCTCTTGTGGCCTTATACAACCGGCCGTCGAAAGTGCCTTTGGTGGCCAGCACACCAACCACTCCTGTTTTAGTGTGCAAGGCAGCTTGTTTAATTGCAGGCTCCATTCCCACAAACGGCACCTTATACTCGCTGCGCAAAGTGTCGATAGCGGCGGCGGTGGCGGTGTTGCAAGCCACAATTATCAGTTTGCAGCCGAATTTGCCAAGCAGGAAGTCAGTAATTCCGCGTGTCAGGTCAATGATTTTGTCCACAGGCTTGTGTCCGTAGGGGCAATGGAGGCTGTCGGCGAAATAGACGATATCCTCGTCGGGCATCAGCCGCCGCACCTCGCGCCAGACGGTGAGCCCGCCCAGACCCGAATCAAAAATGCCGATAGGATTGCCGTTCATTACCAAGTTGTCGGAAAAAACAATATCCAATGGAAACCCATTGGATACTGCTTAAATCATCAATTGTTATCTTTTTAAAGGCCAAGCTTTTTCATAACAAGCGGCATCAAATCGACACTTTGGTCAGACTGATACAGAACAGCACCCGCCGAAAGGTCGAACACATAGGTGAATTTGTTTTCGTAAGCCACATCGTTGATAGCCTGGCGAGCCTTGTCGATAATCGGTTGGATAAGTTTGGCTTCCTGCTCGCTCAACTCTTTCTGTGCGCTCTGCTGGAACATTTGGAAACGTTGCTGAATATCAGTAAGTTCGCGTTCTTTCGCCTCACGCAGCACCTGTGGCAGCGAGTCGGCCTGCTCAAGATATTGCTGATACTTTGTTTCGAACTCACTCTGCATGGCAGCCATTTGGTCCTCAAGCTGTTTTGCATACTTCTCCAATTGGGTACGTGCTTGCTCGCGTTCGGGCATTTGCTGAAGCAATTTGCTTGAATCTATATGCCCAAATTTGAGATTCTGAGCGTTAGCTACTGTTGCAAACGCCGATAATGCAACGACTGCAACGATTGTTAAAATCCTTTTCATTATAAATCTGTTTAATTTTTGTGTGTACAAATATAGAAAAATACGTTACAAATAATCGCTAACTAATTCTTATAGCCCAATTTTTGAAGCACATCATCGCTTTTGTCGTACTTCGGGTCGGAATAGAGGAACGAAGCACCGCCGGCAGCATCAAAAATGAATGCGTAGTTGCCCGACGAGGCTATCTCTTTTATGGCGTTGAAGATGTCGTCTTGAATAGGTTTAATCAGTTCCTGGCGTTTTTTGTACAAACTGCCCTCGGCACCGAAATACTTCTTCTGAAGTTCCTTGGTTTGACGCTCTTTTTGCACAATCTCCTCCTCACGTTTCTGTTTCATTTCCTCGGTAAGAAGGACTTTTTCAGCCTGATACTCTTTATACATTTTCTCGATTTCGGCGTATGCCGTCTCAATCTCGCCCTGCCACTCTTTCGACATTATCTCAAGCTGTTCCTGAGCCGACTCATACGAGGGAATGCTCTTCAAAATGTAATCGGTATCGACATAAGCGAATTTCTGTGCAAAAGCCTGCGTTCCAAGCGCAAGGGCGAAAGCTGCAATTAATAAACGTTTCATGACTAAAAATTTTAAAAAGTTAAGAGTTAAACGTTAAAATGCCTGTCCTATTGTGAATGCAAACTGACTTCCGTTCGAACCCGGGTTGCGTGGATTGGCATCGAAGCCGTAGCCCCAATCGAGACCGAGCAGACCAAGCATCGGCAGATAGAAGCGAACACCCACACCCGCCGAGCGGTACAAACTATATGGGTTGTAGTCTTTCATCTCATACCACGAATTACCCGCATCGAAGAAAGCGGCGGCCCAAATGGTTGCCGACTCCTTCATAACCAACGGATAGCGCAACTCAACCGACAGCTTCTGATAGACATTACCCTGCGGATAAGCCGTCAGCGAGCCGTTGCCATTGCGTCCGTTGTCGTAGCCACGCATCGGGATAACATCGTAGCCGTAGTAGTAGTTGCCACCTTGCATGCCATCGCCGCCTAGCTGGAACGACTCGAACGGCGAGTAGCCCCAAAGACTGTTGTAGTAGCCAAGCAAACCGAACTCAAAATTGGTGCGCAACACTAAATTGCCGTAAATAGCATTAAACCAGTCGGCTTTGAATTTCCATTTATGAAATTCTATCAGCTTGTATTTGCGGCGCATCTCCTCCTCGCGGATACTTGCGTTGTTGTTCTCAAGACCTTTGCGCTCCTCGCCCGACAGCTCCCAGAACTTGCGCGGACGCATCAGAGAGTAGGGCGGTGTCAGCTGTATCGACAACGATATGTTTGCGCCGTGGCGCGGATAGAGCTGCTGGTCAAGCGAGTTACGGCCTATTATAGTTGTGATACTCAGATTGTTAGATACACCTGTGCTAAACTCGTTCAATATTGAATAATTCTTAATGTTGTAACGTTGGTAACTCAACTCGTTGTAGAGCGTGAAATACCTGTCGGGCCAGCTAAGACGGCGTCCTAGACCAACGGCGGCTCCGGTTATCTTCATAAACTGCTCTATGTTCGATTTATAGACATTTGAGCTTGAACGCACAGTATGGTAGAACGACAGAGATAACGAATTAGGCTTACGACCGCCCAGCCAAGGCTCGGTGAACGAGAAACTCATTGAGCGGTAGTGCTTGCCGCTTGTCTGCGCCCTGATAGACAGTTTCTGACCGTCGCCGGTCGGCAGCGGGCTGTACGATTCAAGATTGAAAATATTTTGTATTGAGAAGTTGGTGAACGACAAGCCAAGTGTGCCTATCACCATTCCGCCACCCCAGCCGCCGGAAAGCTCCACCTGGTCGGAGCCGCGCTCAACAACTATAAATTCCAAATCAACCGTTCCGTCGGCTTGGTTCGGAATCGGCTTGACATCCATTTTTTCCGGGTCGAAATAGCTCAAATTGCGGAGCTCGCGAACAGAGGCCATAAGGTCCGATTTGCTGAACAGCTCGCCCGGATGTGTCCATAACTCACGGCGTATCACATACTCATTGGTGCGGTCGTTGCCGTGAATAATGATATTGTTTATGCGAGCCTGCTTGCCCTCATACAATCTGATTTGCAAATCGATAGAATCGTTCTCCACCTGCACCTCAACCGGAACGGCCTGGAAGAACAGATAGCCGCGGTCGAGATAGAGATTCGAGACGGCATCCTCATCGGAATAGAGTCGCTTATCGAGGCGCGACTGGTCGAACACATCGCCGTTCTTGATTTCGAGTTGCGAGGTAAGCACCTCGGCCGGATATTTGGTATTGCCAACCCACTCAATATTACGGAAATAGTAGCGGTTGCCTTCTTCCACTCTGATGTTGATGTTCATCGTTTTGTCCTCGTTACGGTAAACGGTATCAAAAACGATTTCGGCGTCGCGGTAACCAAGCTCGTTGTACTTGGCTATCACTTTTTCCTTATCCTCGACATATTTCGCCTCAATATACTTCGACGATTTGAAGATGTTGTACCACGTTTTCTGCTTTGTGCCCTTCATGGCGCGGCGCAGCTTGCGCGAGGCAAGCACTTCGTTGCCCTCGAAGGTTATTGATTTGATTTTTACCTTACTGTTCTTCTTGATATTGAAATGCAGAATCACTGTGTTCGGCATCACTGTATCGTCAATCTGCTTAACACTCACTTTGGCGTCGTAGAAGCCCTTTTTTGTGTAGAACTCCTTGATTTTCTCCTTCGACGTTTCAATCATATCGTCGGTAATCTGGCTGCCGCGCGTCAGTTTTATCTCATCGCGCAGGTCGTCGCCCTGCGATTTCGATATGCCAGAGAATTCAACCTTCGACAGGCGCGGACGTTCTTTCAGGTAGATGTCCAAATAAATCTTGTCGTCTTGGATTTTGGTGACCGACAGCTGCACATCGCCAAACAAGCCGTGCTTCCATAGTTTGTTCAGCGCGTTGGTTATGTCATCGCCCGGCACAGTTATCTTTTGCCCCACCTGCAACCCTGACAGATTGACCAACACTGTCTGATTCAGATATTTAACGCCGGAAACCGATATTCCGCCAATCTCATATTCCTTTGGTTTCGAATAATCGATTTTTATATCGGATGCAGACTGCGCGAATACTTGTATAGTATTCAGTATTAGTATAATAGCAACTATTATCCTGCTTCTCATTTGTCTCTTTTTTCAGATGCACTAACTCAGTTGTTCACTTGTCATTCCAAACCTGCGTTCGCGCTGCTGATAGTCGGCAATAGCCTTATAGAGCTCCTCTTTGTCGAAATCGGGCCAGAAAGTCGGGGTGAAATAGAGCTCAGCGTAAGCAAGCTGCCACAGCATGAAATTGCTGATTCTCAACTCTCCGCTTGTTCTGATTAGCAAATCGGGGTCGGGCATATCGCAAGTATACAAAAAACTGTCAATCAGGCTGTTGTCGATATTCTCCGGTTTCAGTTTTCCGGCCTCGACATCGGCTGCTATCCGCCTTACGGCTTCGGTTATCTCTACCTTCGAGCTGTAGCTCAAAGCCAGCGTCAGCGTCATTCCTGTATTGTTTTTTGTCTTCTTGATAGCCTCGCGCAGATTAGCACCCACTTTTTCTGGCAAATCGGCAAGCCTTCCTATCGCATTTAAACGGATATTATTCTTTATTAGTGTTTCAGTTTCGGTATTAATTGTCGATACAAGCAAGTCCATCAGCGCCATAACCTCCATTTTGGGACGGTTCCAATTCTCGGTTGAGAAGGCGTAAAGTGTCAAGTAGCCCACGCCCAGTTCGGCACAGCCCTCGCAGACATCGCGCACGGCTTTTATTGCGTTTTTGTGTCCGAAAATGCGCGCGTTGCCCTGTTTTTTTGCCCATCGGCCATTGCCGTCCATAATCATGGCAATGTGCTTCGGCAGCTGATGTTTGTCGATATTATCCTTGAATGACATACTTTTTCTTTATCGCGCAAATTTAGTCAAATGAAGGACATTTTTGAGGATATTCGAATTTATACGATAAATAAATAGCAAAATAGGAAAACCAGTCTTTTCCACTCTTCACAGACAACTGTTTAATCTGGTTCGACTCCGACGGACTGTCGGCCACATAATCGACTTTGTCACTGAAAGTTTTCACCATCAGAAAGTCGGCGCCGTAGGCCCATTTCTTTTTGGTGTTGTACTTTACGCCCAAGCCGAACGGCAGTGTCACATTCAGTTTATTCGAATTGTCGACTGGCAGCATCATCATGCCAAGACCGCCTTGCAGATATAGTGTGTAAGGTGTCAGCACCTTGCCTTTCGACTGGAACGGCACGAAATTGAACTCGCCAAGCGCCATAAATCCGAAAGTGTTTTTGGTGAATGAGTAGCCGCGCTCAAGCTGATAATCGCTGTGCTTGAATGTTGAGTCGTCGGCATGGAGCATGGCGTATGAGAAGATGCCTTTGGCCGAATAGCGCTGGTTGAAATTGTGGCGGTAGAAAATGCCGCCTGCCGGCCGTGTGCCACGGAACGGCATCTTGTTTATATCGCCTAGATAGAACGAGCCGCCAAGTTGCACGCCCAAATCGCCTTCGGGAAATTCTGCCGAAAAAAGCGGTGCTGATATAAAACAAAACAGCAACAGAAGGCTGATTTGTCTAAACATTTTCAACATTATCTCTTGATTGAGCGGAAGTTAGGCATGTGGTTGCGTTTCTCGCGCAATGTCACCACCAGGCTGACATTCACAAACTGATATTGGTCAATCCATTTGCCAAACTTATTATCAAAAGACCGACCTTCTTCAACGCCGCTTACATCAGGTTTGCCCTTACGGTTGCAGTTGTCAAGACCGTCGCTAAGAGCGACACGCCAACCGGCCTCAAAACCGATGTATGTTATAGGGTCGATACGGAATTTTCCACCCAAACCGCCCATTATTACCGGTGCAACATTGATATAATTGATATCGTAGCGTTCCTTTTGGTTTTCACTGGTCCAATAGAATTTCCCGACATTCATGATTCCGCCTGCGCCGACAAACAAATACGAAGGAACGGTGGCGTTTTTCATACGTGTCTCGCCCAAACTGCGGTAGATTGTACGGCGTCGGCGCTCACGGATAATCTGAAACTCATACCTTGCCGATAATTCGGTAAAGAACGATTTGAATGCTATTCCTCGGCCATAATATGTTGGTGTTTGCTGGCTTGGCTCACGGGCTGCCATATAACCCGTAAAGAGTGATGTGCCGACATAGTGGCGGCCTTTCAGGTTGTATTTCAACAACGCATCGGCCGTATAGCCTGTGGTTTTGAACGGACGCACCCAAACGGGTATATCTGTTTTGGGTGAATTTATATCGCCCATAAAGTTTGTCAGACCAAGACCGAGTTGAGCTTCATATCTGCGTGAATTCCACTTGTGCCCGGCTTTCTTTTGGGCAAATGCAGACGGCATGCCGCACAAAAGCGCAAGTGCAATTATTGATAACCGAAAGAATGTTAGTTTTTTCATATTGGGCGGCTAATGTAGCATAAAAATTAGAATTTCGGCAAACCATTTCTGCCTGTTTTCAATTTATATGTTACTGAAACCATTGTAAACATATAAAAATCGTTGAATTTGGACTCACCGCGTTGGTCGGCTTGATAGGCATTTCCTCCATACCTCACATTCGGCAGCGGGTCGCTGTCGTCGTTGGTTTGGATGCTGCGGTCGGCCATACGAGCCGCTTGAGGATTTTTCTCCGCAAGCCAAGCATTATCTACGTATGTGGTGCTGACATCATCGATATAGTCGGTGGTAGTGTAACGCGGACCAAACTCAAGTCCGGCGCACAACGAGCGCGAAATCGGATATTTGACGCCCAAACCGAACGGGAACGCCAAGGCTATACGCGAATATTTTTTACGGCCCTCCATAAGCCCTTGTCCTTCAGTACCAAGCGGCTGCAAGGCAACCCACTTTCCGGTTCCCTCTTCGCCGGTGTCTTTAGCCTTCGGGTTATAGTAGAAAAGACCCAGACCGGCAAAAACGTAAATGTTGGTTTTCTGAATAGTGCTACGGAGCGAGAATTTGCGTCTACGCGACGCACGGTAGTTCACAGGCTCCGGAATAATGGAATATTCAACTTGCGCCTCCAATTCCCAAAGGTTTGTGCGGAAACTGAGGTTACGGTCCTCACGGTATATGTTTGCAGTGCGTTTGTCGCTGCCGGCCAACATTCCGTATGTCAGCGAAGCCTTGACAGCCAACGGGTTAAGTATCTTATACCGCATTCCAGCCGACAGGGCGAAACGCTGCGACATGAAATCGAAATCGTTCAAAAAGTGTCCCTGTTTTTCACTGTCTTTACCTCCAAGCTCACCCACAAAAGCCGAAATGCCTATTCCACCGACAAGTTCATAGCGGGTACGTTTCCAACGGTCGGCTTGAGCATCGGCAATTTTGGGGAATGCCAAAAGTGTGATTATGAATAGAATTACAACTTTCTTCATACAAAAATTCGAGTATTCACTTCGTATTCAAATGAGTGCCAAAGGTATAAATAATTTTTTTATACGGCTTACCAACAGCTTTTTTTACGGCAACAGGCACAATGCGTTGACAAATGGAGGTTATAAGGTTTAAGTTTTTAAAGTTTTATGTTAAAGGTTTAGTGTTACATTCTAATTCCTCTTATCCATTCCCCACATCAGTTTGTTGCGCAATGTCGGGAAAAAGCCGTGCCCATCGAGTTTGATGACGGAAATACTATGTGCCGACTTGCGGATTGATATCTCAGTTGGGGTATGCAGCACAACCGATGTCGAATCGAGCGACAGCATGTAATTCAGTTCGCGGCTTTCGATACTTATTCTGATTGCGCCGTTGTCGGGAATGACAAGCGGACGCACGGTCAAATTGTGCGAGGCTATTGGCGTAATGATGATGTTTTGCGCGGCGGGCGACAGAATGGGACCTCCCGCGCTCATCGAGTAGGCCGTTGAGCCTGTCGGCGTGGCAATTATCAGTCCGTCGGCCCAATATGTTGCCAGATATTTGTCATCGATGTAAGTGTGGATTACAATCATGCTCGAGCTGTCGCACTTGTGGACAGTTATCTCGTTGAGTGCAAACGGGTGCTTAATCTCGTCAATGTGCGGCTGCAACTCAAGTAGCGGTCGTTGCTCAAGCAAGAACTTGCCAGTTGCCAAAGCGTCGATTGCGGTGTCAATATCGTCGGGTGAGATGTCGGCCAAAAAGCCCAATCGCCCTGTATTGATGCCCACAAACGGCACATGCAGATACTCAAATTCGCTTATCGCCTTCAAAAAACTGCCGTCACC
>JAEEGL016904745.1_pt1 | contig 14989 bp, 12 predicted proteins | sample 9134231 | NCBI WGS metagenome assembly JAEEGL01 (sample SAMN16246548, study PRJNA631951) | gut metagenome | biome: gut microbiome; feature: rumen; material: fiber-attached | host: Bos | place: Iran: Karaj | collected 2018-10
GCGGCATGACCTTCTCCTTCCACCACCGGCGCCGCGACGGCGACTAGGTGGTCAACATGGTCATGAAGGCCGCCATTGAGGAGCTGGGTCTCGAGGATCTGACCATTGCGGCCTCCTCCCTCGGCAGCGCCCATGACCCCATCGCCGATTACATCGAGCAGGGCAAGGTCATCGGCATCCAGACCAGCGGTATCCGCGGCCGGATGGGAGAAGTCGTCTCCGCCGGCAAGCTGAAGACTCCCGCCATCATCCGCAGCCACGGCGGCCGGCCCCGCGCCATCGAGGGCGGCGAGGTCCACATTGACATCGCCTTTGTGGCGGCTCCCACCAGCGACTGCGTGGGCAACTGCCGCGGCATCGGCGGCAAGAGCAACTGCGGTTCCATGGGCTATGCCATGACCGACGCCAAGTACGCCGACCATGTGGTTGTGGTCACCGACTGCCTGGTGGACTTCCCCAACATGCCCGCCAGCGTCGAGGCGATCGACGTGGACGCCGTGGTGGTGGTGGATTCCATCGGCAACCCCAAGAAAATCGCCTCCGCCGCAGCCCGCATCTCCCAGAATCCCCGTGACCTGATGATGGCCGAGAACGTGGCCCACGTCATCGCATCCACTCCGTACTTCAAGGAAGGCTTTTCCTTCCAGACCGGCGTCGGCGGCCCCTCTCTGGCAGCCAACCTGTTCCTGGAGAAGTACATGGACGAGCGCGGCATCAAGATGGGCTGGGCGATCGGCGGTATCTGCGGTCCTATGGTGGAACTGCTGAAGAAGGGCAAGGTCGGCAAGGTCATCGATGTTCAGGACTTCGATCTGGACGCGGTGAACAGCATCAACCAGACCCCCAACCACTTCGAGATGTCGGCGTCCCAGTACGCCAACCCCGCCAACAAGGGCGCTTTCGTCAACAAGCTGGACTTCGTCGTTCTGGCTGCCCTGGAAGTGGATACCGACTTCAACGTCAACGTGCTCACCGGTTCTGACGGCGTGCTCCGCGGCGCCCCCGGCGGTCACCCCGACACGGCTGCCGGCAGCAAGTGCTGCATCATCGTTACTCCGCTGATCCGCGGCCGCATGGCCACTGTCTGCGAGCACGTGGTCACCGTTACCACCCCCGGCGACTGCGTGGATGTGGTGGTCACCGACTATGGCATCGCCGTCAATCCCCTGCGTCCCGACCTGATCGAGTGCCTGGACAAGGCCGGCATCAAGCATGTGCCCATCGAGGAACTGAAGGAGAAGGCCTATTCTCTGGTAGGCCGTCCCGATGATCTGGAGTGGGAGGACAAGGTGGTCGCCGTCCTGGAAGCCCGTGACGGCACGATCCTGGACGTGGTCCGCAAGATCAAACCCTACACCGTGTAAGAATACCGAAGATAAAATCAACAACAGGGAAGAGACGGCAGAGCCCTGCCGCATAAGCCACCTTCCCCCGTGCGGGAGGGCGTCGTCCTGCCCTGAAATAATTAAGGAGAGGGAACGAAAATGTCTGATACCATTATCGGCATCCTCGGTCTGCTGACCATCGTCGCCATCGTGGTGACGCTGTTCAAGAGCAAGACCCAGCCTGCCATCGCGTTCATCGTCTGGCCCACCATTCTGGGCCTCATCATGGTCATCGGAGGGCGGTACGATTTCGACCAGATCGCCGCCATGATCAAATCCGGCTTCACCAGCACCGGCCCCACCGCTGCTCTGTTCGTGTTCAGCGTGCTGTACTTCGGCATCATGACCGACGCCGGCATGTTTGACGTGATCATCGGCAAGCTGATGACCCTGGTGGGCGACAGCGTCATCGGCGTTGCCGTCGTGTCCGCCGTCATCGCACTGGTAGGACACCTGGACGGCGGCGGCGCCTCCACCTTCTGCATCGTGATCCCCGCCATGCTTCCGGTTTACAAGCGGATGCATATGCGGCCCACCACACTGCTGCGCATAGCGGTGCTCTCCATGGGCGTCCTGAACCTGATGCCCTGGGCCGGGCCCACCATGCGTGCCGCCTCCGTGCTTGGCATTGAAGCAGGCCAGCTGTGGAAGACCATCCTGCCCATCCAGATCTTTGGCATCGTGCTGGCACTGATCCACGCCGTATTCTCCGGCATCCAGGAGAAAGCCAGAGGCGCCGGCCTCCACGGCAAGCTGGCTATGGAGCGCGGCGAAGTGGTGATCGAGGAGCAGGCAAATGCTACCGAGGTCAATGAACTGGCCCGCCCCAAGCTGTTTATCTTCAATATCCTGCTGACCCTGGCTGTCATCGCCATGCTGATCTGGGACGTGTTCCCCAGCTACTTCCCCTTCATGCTGGGCTGCGCCATCGCCCTGTTCGTCAACTATGGCTTTACCGCCAAGATGCATAAGAAGATCATCAACCTCCATGCCGGCCCCGCCCTGATGATGTGCTCCACCCTGATGGGCGCCGCTGTTCTGATGGGTATCCTGACCTCCAGCATGGGCGCTGACGGCAAGGTCATCGCCGCCAAGACCATGGAACTGCCCCCCGATGCGATCCCCTCTGTGGTCCGGTGCCTGGCAAATCTGGTCTCCTCCGCGCTGCCCCACGCCCTCGGCCAGCACCTGCCTCTGATCATCGGCCTCCTGTCCGTGCCTCTGGCACTGGCTTTCGATACCGACAGTTACTTCTACGGCATGCTGCCCGTGATCATCGGCATCGGCCAGGCTTTCGGCGTGAACGCCCTGCCTATCGCTGTAGCCATGGTGGTCTGCCGCAACTGCGCCACCTTCATCAGCCCCATGGTGCCCGCCACTCTGCTGGGTATCGGCCTTGCGGATGTGGATATCAAGGACCACATCAAAGCCAGCTTCTTCTACGTCTGGATCTTCTCGATCCTCTGCATGCTGGTGGCCGTTGTCCTGGGTATCATGCCTCTGTAACAGAATCAGCGTATCTGAAGATCCCGCCCGGCTGCAGCCGGGCGGGATTTTTGTTCCGGACAGGCTTTTCTTTGCGGCGGAACATGTTATAATGATCATATAATAGAAATACGGGGTGACTGAAGCATGCTGACCACGATTTCTTCTGCAGACAAGAGGGCGATCAGGCAGGTGGACGAACTCCTGGAACGGGGCGGTATCCGCCGGGACGGGAATCTGGATTATACCTGCGGCATCTTTGACGAGGACGGACAGCTTGCGGCTACAGGCAGCTGTTTCGGCAATACGATCCGCTGTCTGGCAGTGTCCGCAGATCATCAGGGGGAGGGGCTCCTCAACCAGGTAGTCACGCACCTGATGGAAGTCCAGGCCCAGCGGGGCAATACCCGCGTGTTCCTCTATACCAAGTGCGCCAGCGCCCGGTTCTTCGGCGATCTGGGCTTTTATGAGATCGCCCGGGTGGACGGCGAGCTGGTGTTCATGGAGAACCGCCGGACCGGTTTTGCCGATTACTGCCGGTCTCTGGCCAGGACCAGGACGGACGGGCAGTCCTCCGCCGTGGTGATGAACGCGAATCCCTTCACCAGAGGTCATCTGTATCTGGTGGAGACAGCTGCAGCGGAGAGCGGCACGGTGCACCTGTTCGTTCTCAGCGAAGAGGCCGGGCCTATCCCCTTCGCCGTACGGCGGAAGCTGGTACGGGAGGGAGTGGCTCATCTTCCCAATGTGATCTGCCACGACTCCGGACCGTATATCATCAGCGCCGCAACATTCCCCAGCTATTTTCTGAAGGATGAGGAGAGTGTGTCCGCGGCGCATGCAAAACTGGACCTGACGGTATTCGGACGCATCGCAGAGGCGCTGGGGATCACCCGCCGCTATGTGGCGGACGAGCCCGACAGCGTCGTTACCGCCCTCTACAACCGGATCATGGCGGAACACCTCCCGGAAGTGGGAGTGGAATGCCGTCAGATCCCCCGGCTCAAGGTGAACGGACGTGTGATCAGCGCCAGCACGGTCCGGCAGGCCATCCATGACGGCGTGCCGGAGACGGTGGCGGATATGCTGCCGCCTTCTACGGCGGCCTTCTTCGCTTCCGCCGAGGCGGAACCGGTCATCCGGGCGATCCGGGCGGAGAAAAACGTCAGGCACCACTGAGAAGGAGAATCCATGGAACGGGAAGTCACACTGACGGAAATACTGGAGGCCAGAGATCGCCGGGTGTTCCGGCAGCGGGAACTGCTGGCCCGCTTCGGCGTTCCCCTGATCTCCTTTACCATGAATATTGCCGGCCCCGTGAAGGACACTCCCCTGATCCGGAGAGCCTTCGGCACCGGGTGCGGAGAGCTGCGCACCGGGCTGGACCGCTCCGGCCTGCCTGTCCTGTACTGGCAGGAGGAGCGGGCGGCCACGGGCTGTCAGCTCTACTGCGCCGTGTCGGGAGAACCCCGGGCTGTGAAGCGGATCTGCACGGCCATCGAGGACGCGTCGGAACTGGGACGCCTTTTCGACATGGACGTTCTGGATGCCGGCGGAACCAAACTGGACCGGGAAGCTGTGGGAGGCGGCGACCGGAACTGCATCGTCTGCGGCGCACCGGGCCGGGGCTGCGCCTCCCGGCGGATCCACTCGGTACCGGATCTGCAGAACGCCACCCGGCGGATCATGGAGCGGCACTTTGCCGCTGCGGACCGTGCAGATATCGCTGCGCTGGCGACGAAAGCCCTGACGGACGAGGTGAATACCACCCCGAAGCCGGGGCTGGTGGACCGGGCCAACAGCGGCAGCCACCGGGATATGAATCTGCGCACATTTGAAGCCAGCATCGAAGCCCTTGGGCCATACTGGGAGGAATGTGTGAAGATCGGGCAGGAGACCGCAGGTCTGGCTCCGGAAGATACCTTTGCAAGGCTCCGCATCGCCGGAAAACAGGCGGAGCAGGACATGCTCCGCGCCACCGGCGGGGTGAATACCCACAAGGGAGCCATATTCACGCTTGGCGCGGTCTGCGGAGCGCTGGGGCGTCTGTGGAAGCCGGAAGGACTCTGCCGGGATGCGGACAGGATCCTGGAGGAGTGTTCCGCTCTGACGAAAGCCGCCGCGGAGACAGACTGGGCGGCGATGGAAGATCTGCCGGAGGAGAGCCTGACGGCGGGCCAGCGGCTCTACCGGCTGTACGGGCTGCCCGGCATCCGGGGCGAGACGGCTGCCGGCCTGCCCGGCGTGCGGGAGACTGCACTGCCGGCTTTCGAAAGAGCCCTGGCGGCAGACAGGAACCGGAATGACGCCGGTGCCGTTGCCCTTCTGTACCTGATCGCCAGGGGTACGGACACCAATATGATCGCCAGGGGAGGGTATGAGACCGCGGCGAAGGCGGCGGCCGAAGTCCGGAGCCTGCTGGAAAAGGAGCCTCTGCCATCTCCGGAGAAGATCCGGGAACTGGACCGGGATTTCATCTCGCGAAACCTGTCTCCGGGCGGATGCGCAGATCTGCTGGCGGCGACCTATTTTCTCCACGACCTGGCAAAAGACGACTGAATGAAACAGACGCCTGAAAGGGAGCAGATCCCCTTCAGGCGTCTGTTTTCGCGTACCGGTCAAAGACGATAGAGAGCGGAGTATTTTTTCTCCAGGTAGTCCGTATAGAAGGCGGGATCGAAGGGTTTTCCGGCAGCCATGCGGAACAGGTCCGACGGCCGGTGCAGGCGGCCGTACTGCCAGATATGCTCACGATTCCAGTCGTTGACGGGGGCCAGATCTCCGCGGAGCAGACACTGATCCACATCCACGGTTTCTCTCATCCTGCTGAGGAACTGGGCGGCGTAGGCGTTGCCGAGAGCGTAGGAGGGGAAATAGCCCAGATAGCCGTCCGCCCAGTGACAGTCCTGAAGGACGCCCCGGCGGTCGTCGGGGACATCCACGCCAAGGGTTTCCCGATACAGGCGGTTCCACTCACCCGGCAGATCGTGGGCGTCCAGGTCACCGGCCATCATCGCCGTTTCCAGTTCATAACGGACCATGATGTGAAGACAGTAGGTCAGTTCATCCGCCTGAGTGCGGATGAGGGAAGGCTCCACCCGGTTGACGGCCCGGAAGAAATCCTCTGCCGAGAAAGCCCGGAGATGTTCGGGAAATATCTCCCGGAGAACGGGGAAGAGATACTCGCAGAAAGCCCGGCTGCGGCCGAGACAGTTCTCGTAGAACCGGCTCTGGCTCTCATGGATTCCGGCGGAAGCGCCTCCGTCCAGAACCGTATAGAGAAGGGAGTCGTCACTTCCGCTGTTGTACAGCGCGTGTCCGCCCTCGTGGATCACGCTGAACATGGAGAAGGAGTAATCCTCCTCATAGTAGTGGGTGGTGATGCGGCCGTCCAGATGGGATCCCAGACTGGTGGTGAAGGGATGCTCCGTTGTGCTGAATCCCACATGCAGAGGATCCAGACGCAGGATCGCCATCAGGCGGCGGGCGAGGACCGCCTGCCGGGCAGCGGGGAAGACGCCTTTGATGACGGCATTGTCCGGACGGGGACAGGACATCACCGCCTGCAGGAGAGGAACGACCCTGCTCCGGACAGCGAGGAAGAAAGTGTCACAGGCAGCTCTGCTGAGCCCTTCCTCGTTGCTGTCCAGCCAGTAGTCACAGGGGTCCGCATCAGGCGCGCAGTATGACGCGATCCGCCGGGACATGTCAAACCTCTTCCGAAGAAACGGCTCGAAGAGAGAATAATCGCTGCGGTCCTTGGCTTCGCGCCAGACCGCGCCGGCTTCCGTGCCAAGCCTTCGGAAGGCGGCGTACTCCTCCGGCGGGATCCGTTCCAGTCTCACGGATTCTTTTCTGAGCAGTTCCACTGCCCTGCGCTGCCGGACGTCCAGACGATCACGGTTTTCATCCAGAAAGGACAGCAGATCTGCTGTTTCCGGACTGGTGTTCAGCCGGTACAGGGCCTGGCTGAGAACAGAAGTGGTCCGGCTCCGGTTGGCGGCTGTGCCGCGCGGCGCTGAGGTGGCGCCGTCATAAAACAGCAGGCCAAGGGCGTGGCGATAGGCAGAGGCTTTTTTCTGCAGGTCAGTCAGATTCTGAACAGCCTGTTCAAGGGTCATGGCGGATCCCCCCGTCAGTCAGTATATATTCCATATTATACCCGAAATGCGCAGAAAAACAAGGCGGCCGGCGCAGAGGTGCCGGCCGCCTCGTCAGAGAGCGGGGATCAGTTGCTGTTGTTGGTGGGGATAAAACGGGCGATGAGTTCGGCAAAAGAGGACAGAGGCATGGTCTGAAGGGTGATGCGTCCGGGACCGGAGATCACCGTGTTGAACAGGCCTTCACCGCCGAAAAGGACGTTCTTGATACCGGCGATGGCCTGAACGTCCATGGAACAGGTCTCATCCATCATGGCAAGGTTGCCGCTGGCTACCACGATCTGCTGGCCGGGCTCCAGTTCGTAGTCGACAGCAGAACCGTCGATCTCCAGAAAGACCAGGCCGCGGCCGGAGATCTTCTGCATGATAAAGCCTTCGCCGCCGAAGAAACCGCTGCGCATCTTCTTCTGGAAGAAGACGGATACGTCTACGCCCTGAGTGCCGGCCAGAAAGGCGGATTTCTGCACGACGATGGGCTTGTCGGGAGTGATCTCCACCGCTTTGATGGCGCCGGGAAATTTGGAGGCAAAGGCGATGACGCCGGGACCGCCCTGTGCGGTGTAGGTGTTCTGGAACATGGATTCTCCGGAGAAGAGACGGCCCAGTGCCTTTCCAAAACCGCCGCTGGCGGTGTCCATCTTCATGTTGGGGCTCATCCACGCCATGGAACCGCCTTCGGTGACCATAGTCTCGCCCTGTTCCAGCTGGCAGATGACGACGGGCAGGTTTTCACCCTGGATCTCATATTTCATATAAATGGCTCCTCTCGCATGATTTGACTGGGTACATTGTAACAGAGAGGAATCTGTGCGTCAATGACCCTTCCTGCCGAGGGGCACATTTCTGTTGCAAGCGGCGGTCAGATATAGTAAGATAGGATGCAGAAAATGATGGAGGAATCGTCATGAACAAGCTGAATGTCTGCCTTATCAACGACTCGTTCCCGCCGGTCATAGACGGCGTGGCAAACGCCGTCACCAATTACGCCGACATCATCAGCCGGCAGCTCGGAGAAGCCACCGTGGTAACGCCCTACTACCCAGGAGCGGATGACGGGGCGTACCGCTTCCCGGTGGTGCGTTATCCCAGTCTGGATATGACCAAAGTGCTGGGCTATCGGGCAGGCATGCCGTTTTCCACCGAGGTGTTTCGGAAACTGGAGGACTCCGGATTCGAGATCATCCACAGTCACTGCCCTGTCACTTCCACGGTGCTGGCCAGAGCGCTCCGGGAACGGATCCACGTGCCGGTGGTCTTCACCTATCACACAAAGTTTGATATCGACATTGCCAACGCTGTACGGGGAAAACTGCTTCGGGACAGCGCCGCCAGGATCCTGGTGGAAAACATTTCCGCCTGTGACGAAGTGTGGGTGGTGAGCCGCGGCGCCGGGGAGAATCTCCGTAAGCTGGGTTATACGGGGGAATATACCGTGATGCCGAACGGCGTGGATTTCCCCAGAGGCAGGGTGGATGACAGCCTGGTGGATCAGGTCACAGAAGGATACGATCTTCCGCGGGATCTGCCGGTGTTCCTTTTCGTGGGACGCATGATGTGGTACAAGGGCATCCGGATCATTCTGGACGCCCTGAAACTGCTGGCAGACAGCGGGACGGGTTTTCGCATGGTGTTCGTCGGTGACGGCGGGGACAAGGATGAGATCATAGCCTATACCGGTTCTCTGGGCCTTGGAGACAGAGTGATTTTTTCTCCGGCGATCCGGGACCGGAACCTGATCCGCGCATGGTACTGCCGGGCCAATCTGTTTCTGTTCCCGTCCACCTTTGACACCAACGGGCTGGTGGTCAGGGAGGCGGCAGCCTGCGGCCTGGGCAGCGTTCTGGTGGAAGGCAGCTGCGCGGCGGAAGACGTCACCGACGGAGTCAGTGGATTCCTCATTCAGGAAGACGCGGAATCCATGGCCGCCAAACTCCGCCAGATCATGGAAAACCCGGAGGTCATGCGCCGGGTGGGAGAAGGAGCCCAGAGCGAGATCTACATGTCCTGGGAGGATGCGGTCACCAGGGCATATCGGCGCTATTTCACCGTGATCAACAATTACCGCCGGGGACTCTACCCGGAACGGGACAAGTTTACGGACGAGTTCTTCCGGGGAATGGCCAATCTTCTCAATACCGCCAACAGGGGCAGAAAGCTGCAGCAGCAGATGGCGCAGCAGTTCCAGGAGCAGATGAATGCCGACGCCATGAACAGCTACAACGCATTCATGGAGCGGATGGACCGTTTCCTGTAAGAGTTCCCCGCACCGGGTTTCCCTTGACAGAAAACGCCGCAGGAGACTATAATCGAACCGACAAACAGATGGGAAAGAAGGGTGAAATTCCCTCGCAAGTGCGTTACCGTGACAGCCGGGTTTCCATGTTTCATATTCCTTTGCGGACACCGAAGGATATGACGGCGGGTCACAACACCCTTTGCCCGATCATTCCCCCGGCAGTTCGCTGCCGGGGGGTTTTGCTTTGGAAATCACGAAAAACGTCAACGGGAAGCTGCTGCGGTGCGGTTACACCACCGGCTCCTGCGCCGCAGGAGCCGCCAGGGCCGCGGCAGTCATGCTGCTGAGCGGCAGGACGATCGACAGTGTGGAGCTGGACACACCGAAGGGCGTCCGTCTGACGCTGGACATCCTGGAACAGGAAACAGGCGACGGATGGGCTTCCTGTGCGGTCAGGAAGGATGCCGGGGACGATCCGGACGTGACGGCAGGCATCCTGGTCTTCGCAAGAGCGGAGCGGATCGCGGACGGCATCACGGTGGACGGGGGCGAGGGCGTCGGCCGGGTTACGAAGCCGGGCCTGGACCAGCCGGTGGGAGCGGCAGCCATCAATTCCACGCCCCGGCGGATGATCGCAGACAACGTGGCGCAGGTCTGCCGCGATTCGGACTATGAGGGCGGCATCGCCATTACGGTGTCCATTCCCGGAGGGCGGGAACTGGCGGAGCGGACCTTCAACCCCCGGATGGGAATTGAGGGCGGCATTTCCGTGCTGGGCACCTCCGGCATTGTGGAACCCATGAGCAATCAGGCTTTGGCGGATACCATCGCCCTGGAACTGCGGCAGCTTGCCGCCGGCGGCGCCAGACGGGTGCTTCTGACACCGGGAAATTACGGGCGGGACTATGCCGCCGGAAAACTCGGCCTGAACACGGACGAATGCGTCAGTTGCTCCAACTTTATCGGGGACGCGCTGGATTCCGCGGTGGAATGCGGCTTTACCGAGATCCTTCTGGTCGGACATATCGGAAAACTGGTGAAGCTGGGGATCGGGCAGACCAACACCCACTCCTCAGCCGGCGACGGCCGGATGGAGACGCTGGTGACCTGCGCACTGCTGTGCGGAGCGGATCTTGAGACGCTGCGGCAGGTGGCCGGCTGCGTTACCACCGATGCGGCACTGGAGATCCTGCAAGGAGCGGGACTGAAAGACGCGGTCTGTGCCGTGCTGGGAGAGCGGATCGGGGCGACCCTGAAACGGCGTGTGCCGCCCGGCGTGGAGACCGGATACGTGCTGTTTACCAACCGGGAGGACCTGGGAGGGACACTGCACAAGAGCGAAAACGCAGATCGACTGATGCAGAACTGGAGGAACAGAGAATGATCCATTTTGTTGGCGCCGGCAGCGGCGCGGCGGACCTCATCACAGTCCGCGGCAGGAATCTCCTGGAGGAGGCAGACGTGATCATCTACGCCGGCTCCCTGGTCAACCCCGCCCTGCTTGATTACGCAAAAGCGGGCTGCGAGATCTTCAACAGCGCAAAAATGACCCTGGATGAGGTCATCGCCGTCATGGAGCGGGCGGAGAAGGAAAAGAAGATGACGGTGCGTCTCCATACCGGGGATCCCTGCCTGTACGGAGCCATCCGGGAGCAGATGGACCGGCTGGCCCCGCTGGGCATCCGCTATGACGTGTGCCCGGGCGTTTCCAGTTTCTGCGGCGCGGCAGCTGCCCTGCAGGCGGAGTATACCCTGCCAGGCGTATCCCAGTCAGTCGTCATCACCCGCATGGCCGGCCGCACCCCGGTTCCGGAGCGGGAGAGCATACGATCCTTCGCCGCCCACGGAGCCACTATGGTGATCTTCCTGAGCACAGGCCTTCTGAAAGAACTGTCCTGTGAACTCATGGCCGGAGGCTATGAGGCGGATACCCCGGCGGCCATCGTCTACAAAGCCACCTGGCCGGACGAGAAAGTGATGCGCTGCACCGTGGCGACCCTCTTTGAGACAGCCCGGACAAACAATGTCCGCAAGACGGCTCTCATCGTGGTGGGGCGCTGCCTGGAGGGGGAATACGATCTGTCCCGGCTCTATGCGGCTGACTTTTCCACGGAGTTCCGGGAGGCGACAAGATGAGGATCGCCGCCATTGCGTTCACCGACTGCGGAATGGAACTGGGAAGGAAACTGCTGGAGCGGGAGCCGGACATGACGCTGGAGCGGTGTGAAAAAGGCGGCCTGGCGAAATGGACGGAGCACAGATTCCGGGAAAATGATGCGCTGGTGTTTATCGGAGCAGCCGGAATCGCGGTCCGGGCAATCGCGCCATACGTCCGGACAAAGACACAGGATCCGGCGGTGGTGGTGCTGGACGAGCTGGGAACCTTTGCCATCCCTGTTCTGTCCGGGCATCTGGGAGGAGCCAATGAACTGGCTGTCCGGCTGGCCCGCCACGCAGGCGCGCTGCCGGTGATCACAACCGCTACCGACGTTCACGGTCTGTTTGCCGTGGATGCCTGGGCCAGGAGCCAGGGTCTGACCGTAGCCAATCCGGACCGGATCAAATGGATCTCCGCCCGGTTGCTGGCGGGGGAGACCGTGAAGCTGAAAAGCCTCTACCCTGTCGGAGGAGAATACCCGCGGCAGGTGGAGCCGGATGAAGAGGGATACGACATTCTCGTTACCCATCGGACACGGGGCAGAGCCGAAGCCCTGCGGCTGGTGCCGAAAATCGTTACCGCAGGGATCGGCTGCAGGCGCGGTGTGCCGGAGGAGGCCGTCGCGGAAGCCCTGGAATCTGCTCTGGGCAAGTGCGGCTGCCATGAACTGGCGGTCCGGGCGGTGGCTACCATCGACCTGAAGGCAGATGAACCGGGGCTGAAAGCCTTTTGCCGGAAGCGCGGCCTGCCCCTGTGCACGTTCAGCGCCGCCGAACTGTCTGCGGTACCGGGGACCTTTACGGCCTCTGACTTCGTAAAGAAGACCACCGGCGTGGACAACGTGTGCGAGCGGGCGGCGGTGCTGTGTTCCGGAGGGCGGCTGATGAGCCGGAAAGAGGCAGGAAACGGCGTTACCGTAGCACTGGCCATAGAAGAACCGAAACTGTCATTTGGAGGAACGCCATGAACAGACTGAACGTGATCGGCATCGGCCCTGGAAAAAGGACCGGCATGACACTGGAGGCCGACGAGGCTCTGCGGCAGGCGGAGATCATCGTCGGGTACAGCAAGTACGTGGACCTGGTGAAGCCGTACTATCCCGACAAGGAGTATCTGGACACCGGCATGACCCGGGAGACGGAGCGCTGCCGCGCCGCGCTGGCGCTGGCAGCCGGCGGGAAAAATGTCGCACTGGTCTGCAGCGGCGACAGCGTAGTCTACGGCATGGCAGGACTGATCTTCGAACTGGCAGGAGAGTATGAAGGCGTGGAGATCTCCGTGATCCCCGGGGTGACGGCCGCCCTCAGCGGAGGCGCCATTCTGGGGGCGCCGCTGGGCCACGACTTTGCGGTTATCAGTCTCAGCGATCTTCTGACACCCTGGGAAACCATCGAGAAACGGCTGCGCTGCGCGGCTGAGGGGGACCTGTGCATGAGCCTTTACAACCCCGGCAGTCATAAACGCGCTGATTATCTGCGCAAAGCCTGCGACATCCTTCTGGAGACCCTGCCGGCGTCCACCGTCTGCGGCATCGCCGCGCAGATCGGCCGGGAGGGGGAGTCGGTCCGGGTCCTGTCCCTGGGCGAACTGCGGGACACGCCGGTGGACATGTTTACCACCGTCTTTATCGGAAACGCCATGACGCGGGATATCGGCGGAAAAATGGTGACGCCGAGGGGGTACCGCCTTGATTGACGTCCTGCTGTTCGGCGGCACGACCGAGGGACGCGTGCTGGCTGCGGCTCTGAAAGAACAGAACGTCCCCGCCATGGTCTGTGTGGCCACGGAGTACGGGGAGTCCCTGCTGGAGGCTGGCGGATCCCTGCAGGTCCATGCGGAGCGTCTGGACGAAGCCGCCATGACCGAACTGATGGAGCGGGAGCGGCCCCGGCTGGTTCTGGATGCCACACATCCCTATGCCGACGACGTGAGCCGCAGCATCCGCAGCGCCTGCGCCGCTGCGGGCAGGGAGTACCGCCGGGTCCGGCGGGAGTCCCGGATGGAAGAAGGCTGCCTGTCCTTTCCGGACATGGAGAGCATGATCGCCTGGCTTTCGGTGCAGAAAGGTGTGATATTCTCCTCCCTGGGCTCCAAGGAAGCCAGGGCTCTGGCGGAGATCCCGGGGAGCGCTGAGCGGGTCTGGCTGCGGATCCTTCCGTCCCTGAAGGGGCTGGAGGACTGCCTGGCCGCCGGGTTCCCCGCCCGTCACGTCATCTGCATGCAGGGACCGTTTTCAGAGGAACTGAACGAGGCGATGTTCCGCTCCGCCGGGGCGGACATCCTGGTGACCAAGGAATCGGGCCGGGCAGGCGGATTCCCGGAGAAGCTGGCGGCAGCCCGGAACTGCGGCATGACGGTCGCCGTGCTGGAACGCCCGCAGGACGCGGACGGCCTGACGGCGGCGGAGTGGCTGCAGCGCATCAAGGAGGGAATACTATGAGGATCGTGTCCATCGTGGGGACCGGCATGGGACCGGACACCGTGACGGCGGAAGGTCTCCGGGCGATCGAAAGCGCGGACGTCCTGTTCGGCGCGCCGCGGATGCTGGCGGAGTATGCCCGCTTGGGAAAGCGTTCGGTACCGGTCTATACCGCCGAGAAGATCGCGCCGGTCCTGGCGGAGAATCCTGAAGGCCGGTTCGCCGTTCTGGTATCCGGTGACACCGGGTTCTACAGCGCTGCCGCGAAACTCTGCCGGGAACTGCGGGACTGTCAGGTGGAGTGCCTGCCGGGGATCTCCTCGGTGAACTGTCTGGCAGCCCGGCTGGGCAGAACGTGGCAGGACGCCGCGTTCGTCAGCTGCCACGGGAGAACCGGACATCTTGTGGACACCGTGCGCCGGAACCGTGATACCTTCGTCCTCACCGGAGGCAATGCGAAGGAACTGGGAGAAGCCCTGTGCCGTGCCGGCTTCGGCACCCTGACGGTCTGGCTGGGGGAGGACCTGGGCGCGGAGACCGAGTCCGTCCGCCCCCTGACGGCAGAAAAACTGGCAGAGACGGAAACGGCATCCCTGGCAGTACTGTGGATCGAAAACCCGGACGCCGACGGACGGGTGCGCTTCGGCATCCCCGACGGACAATTTATCCGGGGCGAAGTACCCATGACCAAATCGGAAGTTCGGGCCGTCACCCTGAGCAAGCTGGCGCCCCGGCCGGCGGATGTCTGCTGGGACGTGGGCTGCGGCACAGGTTCCGTAACGGTGGAACTGGCCCTGGCCGCCTGGAGCGGCGAGGTGTACGCGGTGGATAAAAGCGGGGAAGCGGCGGACCTGACGGAAAAGAACTGCGCAGCGTTCCATCTGGGCAATGTGACCGTGATCCGGGGCGGAGCGCCGGAAGCCCTGGCAGAACTCCCGGCACCTGACGCCGTTTTCATCGGAGGCGGCGGAAGCAACATGGACGCTGTTTTTGAAACGATCCTGAAGAAAAACCCGCGTTGCCGCATCACAGTGAACGCCATTGCCCTGGAGAGCGTTCAGACGGCTCTGAACGCCTTTGAAGCCCGCGGAATGAGGCCGGACGTAGTGCAGGTGGGAGTGTCGGCGGCAAAGACCGTTGCAGGCC
>JAEEGL017265022.1_pt1 | contig 14989 bp, 13 predicted proteins | sample 9134231 | NCBI WGS metagenome assembly JAEEGL01 (sample SAMN16246548, study PRJNA631951) | gut metagenome | biome: gut microbiome; feature: rumen; material: fiber-attached | host: Bos | place: Iran: Karaj | collected 2018-10
CCTTCTTGGATCTAAGCTTCGCGATGGCGACAGAGTTCTTATCATCGAGGATGTTACAACCTCAGGCAAATCTATAGAAGAAACAGTACCGATCATTCAGGAGCAGGCTGATTGTGATATAGTTGGTCTTATGGTTTCTCTTAACAGACAGGAAAAGGGTCAGGACTCAGATATGAGCGCCCTTGATGAGATCAAGGAAAGATATGGATTCTCAGCTCATGCAATTGTTACCATGGAGGATGTTGTAAGCTATCTTTACAACAGACCAATTGACGGTGAGGTCCTTCTTGGCAAGGATATCAAGAAAGCAATTGATGAGTACTATGCTGAGTATGGCGCTAAGTAATTAGACAGGAGGGTACATTATGGACGAGCATACCTATAAGGTTCTTGGCAGTACAGGAGGACTTAACATTGCCTTTGGAGTTATTTCAATCGTAGTTGGAATAGCAGCCGGCGTCCTTCTTATAATCAGTGGAGGAAAGCTTCTCTCCAGCAGGAAGAAAGTTATTATCTAATGTCCAAAAAAAAGAAATTCAGATTTAGAATTAAAAAATTGGAGCCGGTCAGAGACCATTTTATGTTCACTGACAACAGACACCCTGAAAAGGGAATTATGTCTACTATTCTCGGAGTAATTTCGGTTGCAGCTCTTGGAACTGCAATTGCCTTTACTTACAGAGATGGTGGGCAGGCACAGGTCAAATACGCCGCAGCGGCATTTGTTGCGGCTATATTTTCTGTCGCAGGACTTGTTTTAGGGATTATGTCCAGATTTGAAAAAGACATATTCAAGCTTTTTCCAAATACCGGGATTATTCTCAATGGCCTGTCTGTTGCCTTTGTGATATTTATTCTGGTTTTGGGACTGGCTTTTTAATTGTTTAAGATAAGAAATGAAAGAATAGGGTAAGCGCATGAGTAACAACGAAGAATTGATTTATGAATTTGAAAGTGGCAACGAAGTATTGAAGGAAAGATACGAGCTGGCTGCAGAGAGATTAAAGAACATGTCAGATGAGCATCTTTCTAATGAAAAGTTTAATGATTATTTCCACAAGGTACAGAAATTCCTTTTAATGGTGGATGATGCATATAACTTCATTAAGGATGGCAAATTTGAGAAGGCTTCTATGGAAGAGCTTGCCAAGATGAACAAGGCTTTCTATGAGGATATCCTTCCTGAGAATTACGACAAGAGCTATGGCAATCCAACATTTGCCTGTGCTGAGCTCGGTGAAGATTTTGGTCACCTTCTTTCAGCACTTTACTTTGAGGTTAGAGGTCTTATTATAGCTGCCTTTAAGGAAAATATTTTTTCACTTACAACCAGACTGGAACTGTTTTTAGAGGTTTATGGCGTATTTGAATCAGCTGATAAGAATAAAACACTTCCTGCTTATGAAGAAGTAAGAAAGATCCTGTACTGGTTTGGAAGTGACTACGCCGAGGAAATGAGACAGCACGGCTTAGCTGAGATGGTATCTTCTGAGAAGAATTTTGTAAGAGATATTGTTTTATCTGCTGACCTTTCTGATCCTAAATATCTTTACAGATTTGGTGAGTATGTAACAGATAATGAGATAAAGATGGTAGAGCACCTTAACAGTCTTTCTCAGGATGAGATTGACAAGCTGGCTACAACCTTTACAGAAGGCTATAGAATTGGTTTTGCTGCTACAGGTAAGGATATTTCAATTAAGAAGACTGCTTCTCTTCATTACAATCTTGGATTTGAGAGAATCATCAAAAAGGCTATAGCAAATCTGGAGGAAATTGGACTTAAATCGACAATCCAGCTTGCAGCAAATGGTATCTTTGGTATTTCAGGTAGTGCTGCAAGAGGCGGATTCTACGGCGCTATTCCTAACAAACAGTTTGATTATGACCATAAAGAGGATGTAGCTCTTTTCCTTGATAATAACTATGTTACAAGAAAGCTTGAGGCAACAAGGTCAGCAGGCGAGATGTACAAGAGCCAGGCTAAACTCTTTGGCGGTCCTGCAGTTATTGAGGTGTTTGGAGAGATTCCTTTTTCACCAAAGACAAATGAAAAGGCTCTTAAGCTCTCTGCTGCTCAGCAGAAAATGCTCAGCGACTTTAGAGTTCAGAACAGTCTTATTATGAATGAGTACATTATTAACAAGGAGAGAAGCTTTACTATTATTTCTTTCCCTGTTCCTGATATCGGCGAGAACTTCAGAACAATCTTTGATGAGACAGTAAGAATCAATACCCTTGATTACAAGCTCTATCAGGGCATTCAGCAGAAGATCATCGACGCACTTGATGAGGCTGAATTTGTAAGAGTTAAGGGAATGGGCGACAACCGCACAGATATGAAGGTTGTGCTTCATGAGCTCAAGGACAAGTCAAAGGAAACAAACTTCGAGAACTGCGTTGCTGATGTTAATATCCCTGTTGGTGAGGTATTCACATCACCTGTTCTTGCAGGAACTGAAGGAACACTTCATGTTACAGGTGTTTACCTTGAAGGACTGTTCTTTAAGAACCTTGAGATTAAGTTCAAGGATGGCTGCATCACAGAGTACAGCTGCAGCAACTTTGATACAGAGGAAGAAGGCAAGAAGTACATCAACGACAACATTCTTTTCAACCACAAGACTCTTCCAATCGGTGAGTTTGCTATTGGTACTAACACAACAGCTTATGTGGTTGCAAGAAAGTATGGTATTGCTGACAAGCTTCCAATCCTTATTGCAGAAAAGACCGGTCCTCACTTTGCAGTAGGTGATACCTGCTACAGCTATGAGGAAGATACAATTACATACAATCCTGATGGCAAGGCAATCATTGCAAGAGAAAATGAGATCTCTGCAAAGAGAAAGACAGAGCCAGACAAGGCTTACTTTAGCTGCCATACAGATATAACAATTCCATATGATGAGCTTGGCCTTATTGAGGCAGTAAGAGCTGATGGAAGCACTGTAAAGATCATCGAAAATGGCCGTTTTGTTCTTGAGGGAACAGAGGAACTTAACAAGGCTATGGATGAAGAATAATTGCAAAAAATAAGTAGAACTATATTTTGTGGTATGTTATGATACTTAGGATTCAAAGTCACAATATCTATTGTGACTTTGATCCTGAATAGAATAATGATGTGCGATTCGCAGGAGGAAGAGTATGGCAAAGGTTGGAATTGTTATGGGTAGCGATTCAGACATGCCTGTTATGGCCAAGGCCGCAGACATTCTTGATCAGCTTGGTATTTCATATGAGATGAGAATTATCTCAGCACACAGAGAGCCTGATGAGTTTTTTGAATATGCAAAGACTGCAGAAGAAAAAGGCTTTAAAGTTATAATCGCAGGAGCTGGAATGGCGGCTCATCTTCCTGGAATGTGCGCGGCAATTTTCCCTATGCCCGTTATCGGCATTCCTATGCATACAACCTCTCTTGGAGGTCGTGATTCCCTTTACAGTATAGTTCAGATGCCTACCGGTATTCCGGTGGCTACAGTTGCAATAAATGGTGGCGCAAATGCTGGTATCCTGGCAGCCAAGATTCTTGCTACCAGTGATGAAGAGTTATTAAATAAATTAAAAGAGTATACGAATTCATTAAAAGAAAGTGTAGTAAAGAAGGACGAAAGACTTCAAGAGGTCGGCTACGCAAACTATTAAAGAGATTACGAATTTGATTTATTTTGTTTGAAGTTGCTAGTTATATATTTTTATGACGGGCGTAAAATAAAGCACAAGAGGAGAATGTTATGGCATTGGATTACAAGAAGGCAGGCGTTGATATTGAAGCAGGTTATAAGTCTGTGGAGCTTATGAAGGAGTACGTTAAGGGAACTATGAGACCAGAGGTTCTTGGAGGTCTTGGCGGTTTCTCCGGAGCGTTTTCTCTTAGTAAGATAAAGGAAATGGAAGATCCGGTTCTTTTATCTGGTACTGATGGAGTAGGAACCAAGATCAAGCTGGCGTTCCTTCTTGACAAGCATGACACCATCGGAATCGATGCAGTTGCAATGTGTGTAAATGACGTTGCCTGCGCAGGTGGTGAGCCACTATTTTTCCTTGATTATATTGCCTGTGGCAAGAATATCCCTGAGAAAATTGCAGCAATCGTCAAGGGAGTAGCTGAGGGCTGTAAGCAGTCAGATGCAGCACTTATCGGTGGTGAGACTGCGGAGCATCCAGGACTTATGCCTGAGGATGAGTATGACGTAGCAGGCTTTGCTGTTGGAGTTGTAGACCGCAAGGATATGATTGACGGCAGTACAATTAAGGATGGAGACGTTCTTATTGGAGTAGCTTCTACAGGTGTTCATTCTAACGGCTTTTCACTTGTTCGTAAGGTTTTTGACATGACAAAGGAAAGCCTTGATACCTACTATGACGAGCTTGGTGCTACACTTGGCGAGACTCTTTTAACACCTACAAGAATTTATGTAAAGATGATGAAGTCCATCAAGAATGCCGGAGTAAAGGTAAAGGGCTGCAGCCACATTACTGGCGGCGGCTTCTATGAGAATATTCCAAGAATGCTTCCTAATGGAATTACAGCTGTTGTTGAGAAAAACAGCTATGATATTCCTCCAATCTTTACCCTTATGCAGAAGAAGGGCCAGATTGAGGAGCAGATGATGTACAACACCTACAATATGGGACTTGGTATGGTACTTGCTGTTGATCCTGCTGATGTGGACAAGACTTTGGAGGCAATCAAGGCTTCTGGAGACAAGGCATGGGTAGTTGGTAAGTGCAAGGCTGGTGAAAAGGGAGTAGAGCTGGTATGAAGATAGCGGTTCTTGTTTCCGGCGGTGGTACAAATTTACAGGCTATTATCGATAGCATAGCAGATGGACGTATTACCAATACTGAGATTTGCCTTGTTTATAGTAATAATCCCAAGGCCTATGCAATAGAAAGAGCAAAGGCCGCAGGAATTCCTTACGTGGTTAAAAGCCCCAAGGAGTTTGAAAACAGAGAGGATTTTAATAAGGCACTACTTCAGATTCTTTTGGATGCTTCGCCTGACCTGGTTGTGCTCGCAGGATGCCTGGTTGTAATTCCTGACAGCGTGGTTAAGGCATTTCCAAATAAGATTATCAATATTCATCCATCGCTTATTCCTTCATTTTGCGGCACAGGCTTTTACGGGCTTAAGGTCCATGAAAAGGCTTTGGAGAGAGGTGTTCGCGTATCCGGGGCGACTGTTCATTTTGTTGATGAGGGAACTGATACAGGACCTATCATTTTGCAGAAGCCTGTCATGATAAAGCAGGATGACACCGCTGAAGTTTTGCAAAAAAGGATAATGGAGCAGGCGGAGTGGAAGATTCTTCCGATGGCTATTGACCTTATTGCAAACGGAAGGGTCAGAGTTGAAAACAAGAGAGTAGTTATTGACGGATATGATAAACTAGAATTATAAAAGGGGAAAGCTTCATGAAAGTTTTGATTGTTGGTGGAGGCGGACGTGAGCATGCTATTGCAGAGGCTGTTTCCAGAAGTAAACAGGTAGATAAGATTTACTGTGCACCGGGAAATGGTGGAATAGCGCAGCTCGCTGAGTGCGTTCCTATTACTCCCATGGAATTTGACAAATTAGTTTCTTTTGCTAAGGAAAAGGCAATCGACCTTACTATCATTGGTATGGATGATCCATTGGTAGGGGGCATTGTTGATGCATTTGAGGCTGAGGGACTTAGAGTATTTGGCCCTAGAAAGAACGCTGCTATTCTTGAAGGCAGCAAGGCTTTTTCAAAGGACCTTATGAAAAAGTATGGTATCCCTACAGCAGCTTATGAGACCTTTGACAATGCGGATGCTGCACTTAATTACCTTGAGAGTGCCAAATTCCCTATCGTGCTTAAGGCTGATGGACTTGCTCTTGGCAAGGGCGTACTTATTTGCCATAACCTTGATGAGGCTAAGGCTGGTGTCAAGGAAATCATGGAGGATAAGAAATTCGGTGATGCCGGCAATCACATGGTTATAGAGGAATTCATGACTGGTCGTGAGGTTTCAGTGCTTTCTTTTGTTGACGGCAAGACCTACAAGCTTATGTCTTCAGCTCAGGATCACAAGAGAGCAGGAGATGGAGATACAGGTCTTAACACAGGAGGAATGGGCAACTTTTCTCCAAGCCCTTTTTATACCAAGGAAGTTGATGAGTTTTGCCGTGAGCATATCTATGGCAAGACTGTTGAGGCTATGGCCAAGGAGGGAAGAGAGTTTAAGGGAGTTATTTTCTTTGGACTTATGCTCACACCTGATGGACCAAAGGTTCTTGAATATAATGCCAGATTTGGCGATCCAGAAGCACAGGTAGTGCTTCCTAGATTAAAAACTGATATAATAGATGTCTGTAATGCGTGCATTGACGGCAAGCTTTCCGAGCTTAATCTTGAGTTCGAGGACAAAGCTGCTGTTTGCGTAGTTCTTGCCAGCGATGGTTACCCTGTAAGCTACGAAAAGGGGAAGCTTATTTCGGGACTTGAGAATTTTGAAGGCAAGGACGGATATTACTGTTTCCATGCGGGAACAAAGAAAACGCCAGAGGGTATAGTGACAAACGGAGGCAGAGTCTTAGGAATTACTGCCAAGGGTGACACCTTATCCGAGGCCAGGGCTAAGGCCTACGAGGCTACCGAATGGGTTAGCTTCGAGAATAAGTACATGCGTCATGATATAGGAAAGGCAATCGATGACGCAAAGGAGGTATAACAATGAATAAGTTGGGAAAGAGACTGACCGGTCTTGCACTTGCTGCATGCTTATCGGTTACAGTATTTATGGGGACGGGAGTTACAGCATTTGCTTATACTCAGACTACAGGAACTGTTACATCGGACAATGTTAAGGTAAGAGAGTCTGCAAGCACAACAGCCAAGCAGGTATCAAGCCTTAAGAATGGCGACAAGGTTGATATTGTAGATGAGTCTAAGGATGCTTCAGGATATGTATGGTACAAGATCTATGTAAATAAGAGCGAGTTTGGATATGTAAGAAGTGACCTTGTTAACAAAAAGGGTGGCAACTCAAGCTCTAGCTCATCATCTACTTCAACACAGTCTGCCGCATCTCTTCCTGAGACAAGCGTTACATCAACAGAACAGAAGAGTGCAACAATTACAACAGACAGCGCCAATGTAAGAAAGGGCGCAGGCACAGCTTACGATTCAGTAGGAAAGGTAACAAGAGGCGACACTGTAACTATTACAGGTGAGGCTTCAGGTACAGATGGCAAGACCTGGTATCAGGTAACCTTTGGAGCAAATGCAAAGACTGGCTTTATCAGAAGCGATCTTTTACAGATTTCTGAAGGAGCAGCAGAGGCTCCTGCTGAAGGCGGAGAAAATGTTGAAAATCCTGAGGCAGCAGAGGGCGAGAACGCAGAAAACGCTGAGGGAAGCCAGGAGCAGTCACAGGCTTCTACAACAGTTACTTCTGAGCAGGGAGATGGAACATATTCTCTTGTTTATTCTACAGATGATGAAGGAACCGGAATCTGGTACCTTTATGATAATGTTGGCGGCTACAGAGTAAAGGTTAAAGACCTTATCGAAGCAGCTCAGAGCGCAGAGGCAGTTAACAAGCTTCGCAAGACTAACAAGAACTATAAGATGATCATGATCATTCTTTTGATCCTTGTTGCAGCACTTATTGGTGGTGTGATTCTCCTTGTATTCAAGCTTAGAGATTCTCTCTATTATGAGGATGAGGAAGAAGAGGAATATGACCGTTATTCTTCAAACAAGAGACCAGCTGAGCGTGATACCAGAAGAAATAGAGAAGAGGAGCCTGTTAGACCTATTAGAAGGGCTTCAGAGGAAGAAAGAACAGTAAGACCAAGCAGAAGACCTGCTGAGGATGAGTATGAGCGTCCTACAAGAAGACCTGAGAGAGCTCAGGAAAATGTTCGCCCATCAAGACCTGTTCAGGACGAAGACGATATGGATGCTCCAAGACCAACAAGAAGGCCTATGAGAGATGCTGACGACAGACCATCCAGAAGACCTGTTGAGCCTATCCGTGAGGAAGCTCCAAAGAGAGAGCCTGCACCAAAGCGCAAGGCCCGCAACTTCCTTGGCGAGGATGACGACTTCGAATTCGAGTTCCTTGACCTTGACGACGAGAAATGAAGCAAATAAAAATATTTGGAGAGCAAGCATTAATGTTTGCTCTCTTTTTTGTATGGTTTGAAAAAATTGTAATATTTGTTATACTAAAGTTATCACAGAAAAGGAGGCGCGCATGATCATCGAAATAGATTTCAACAGTGATGAAGCGATTTATATCCAGCTATGCAATCAGATCATACTGGGCATAGCTACGTCTCAGTTTCGTGAGGGTGAACAGCTGCCCAGCGTAAGACAGCTTGCTGAGACTATAGGTATCAATATGCACACTGTTAACAAGGCATATTCAATCCTTCAGCAGGACGGTTTTGTTAAGATCGACAGAAGAAGAGGTGCCATTATCGCAATAGACATCAACAAATTGCAGGCACTTCAGGAAGCTCAGTCAGAGCTTGCAGTAGTTCTTGCAAGGGCAATTTGCAAGGGAATAGGCAGAGACGAGATACATGGGCTGGTTGACAAGCTCTACGATAATTATGAAAGGACGTAAAATATGGATTCTAAGTTTACTTTAATGGCTTTTGATGCACTTAAGCTTGCCAAGCGTACAGCTAAGAGCCTTAAGCTGAATTATGTGGGAACTGAACACATTCTCATGGGACTTATCCTGGAGGACGGCAGCGTAGCATCCAGAATCCTGATAGATAACGGTATAGATGAGAATCGAATGATGGATATGATCAGAGATCTCATCGTACCTGATAGTAGTGTACGAACACTAGATAAGGATGGCTTTTCTCCAAGAGCCGAGAAGGTTTTGGAAGAGGCTCACAGAATGGCAGAGCGTTTCCGCGCTGACAAGACCGGAACTGAGCACATTCTTCTTGCTCTCATCAAGGAGGGAGAGAATGTTGCTGTCAGACTTATCAGTACTTTAAATGTGCCGGTTCAGAAGATTTATGCTGAGACTTTGGCAGCAATGGGCGAGGATCCCAATCTTGTAAAAGAAGACCTGGGCAAAAAGGCAGCGCCAAAGACTGGAAAGAAAGCATCAATCCTTTCTCAGTACAGCCGTGATATGACTGCGCTTGCACTTGAGAATAAGCTTGATCCTGTCATTGGCAGAGAAAGAGAGATCAAGAGGGTAATCCAGATTCTCAGTAGAAGAACCAAGAACAACCCTTGTCTTATAGGTGAGCCTGGTGTAGGTAAGACCGCGGTAGTAGAGGGCCTTGCTCAGCGTATAGCAAGAGGCGACGTGCCGCTTACAGTTCAGAACAAGAGACTTGTAACACTGGATCTTTCCGGCATGATTGCAGGCTCCAAGTACAGAGGTGAATTTGAGGAAAGAATTAAGAAGGTCATCAAGGAAGTTTCTGAGGATGGCAATATTATTCTTTTTGTAGATGAGATGCATACCCTTATCGGCGCAGGTGGCGCTGAGGGTGCTATTGATGCATCCAATATTTTAAAGCCTTCTCTTGCAAGAGGCGAGATTCAGATGATTGGTGCTACAACCATTACTGAGTACCGCAAGTATGTTGAGAAGGATGCGGCCTTGGAGCGTAGATTCCAGCCTGTAAATGTGGATGAGCCTACCAAGGAAGAGGCTACAGAGATTCTTAAGGGAATCGTAAGTAAGTACGAGGAGCACCACAAGGTTACTATCACTCCGGAGGCAATAAAGGCTGCTGTTGACCTTTCTGAGAGATATATAAACGACAGAAATCTTCCTGACAAGGCAATTGACCTTATTGATGAGGCTGCCAGCGCTGTAAGACTTCGTACCATGGGCGTTTCTCCCAAGGTAAAAGAGATAGAAGAAAGCATTAAGAGACTTGATGCAGAAATTGAAAGCGCACTTAAGAACAGCGATTTCAAGAAGGCAGGAGAGTTTAATAAAGAGCAGAGTCAGCTTCTTAGTAAGCTTAATCGCGTAAAGAATGCAGAAAAGAAGAAAGAGCTGTCCTCAGGCTACGTCGTAAATGAGAACGACATAGCAGAGGTAGTGGCTGAGTGGACCAGAATTCCTGTTAAAAAGATTGCGGAGAAGGAATCAGAAAAGCTTCTTAAGCTTGAGAGTGTTCTTCACAAGAGAGTTATTGGACAGGAGGATGCTGTAAAAGCAGTATCTAAGGCAATAAGAAGAGGTCGTGTAGGCCTCCAGGATCCTAACAGACCTATCGGTTCCTTCCTTTTCCTTGGACCAACCGGTGTAGGTAAGACTGAGCTTTCAAAGGCTCTCGCAGAGGCCATGTTTGGGGATGAGAATGCCCTTATCAGAGTTGATATGTCTGAGTACATGGAAGGCCATTCGGTTTCCAAGATGATCGGTTCACCTCCAGGCTATGTAGGCTTTGACGATGGTGGTCAGCTTAGTGAAAAGGTAAGAAGACATCCTTATTCAGTCATTCTTTTTGACGAAATAGAGAAGGCACATCCTGATATCTTTAACGTCCTTTTGCAGGTTCTGGATGATGGACATATTACGGATTCCAAGGGCAGAAAGGTAAGCTTTAAGAATACAATCCTTATTATGACTTCCAACGTTGGAGCTCAAAGAATTGTTGATCCCAAGAAGCTTGGATTTGGTGCAGGTGCTGATGCCAAGAAGGATTACGAGGATATGAAGTCCGGTGTTATGGAAGAGGTTAAAAAGCTCTTTAAACCGGAGTTTATCAACCGTATAGATGAGATCATGGTATTCCATACTCTCAATGAGAAAGAAATGATGGATATCGTAACACTTCTTTCCCAGAATCTTGCCAAGAGATGCAAGACGCAGATGGATATCAACCTTACCATTTCTCCTGCGGTTAAGAAGTACCTTGTTACAAAGCATTCTGATGCCAAAATGGGTGCAAGACCACTTAAGAGGGCAATACAGTCCACAATTGAGGATGCCATGGCAGAAGAGCTTTTAAAGGGCAATATCAAGGCTGATACGGATGTAACAGTAACACTTAAGGATGACAAGATAGTTTTTGTAACTGCAGAGGGCAAAACCTCAGTTAAAAAGGCCAATATAAAGACTACAAAAACTACCAGAAAGACCAAGACTAAGGCTGCTGTTACCACCAAGAAACCAGCCAAAAAAACAGCAAAAAAATCAGTCAAAAAAGTTTAAAAAGTTTTAATTTCATGTCTGGTTCACTTGAATTATAATATAGGTGATACAGTTTATTCTTTGCAGAATTAGGAGGAATACTATGGCTGTCGTTGAACAGTTGATTCGCGCCGAGAGCGACGGAAGCATAAGCTTTGGCAACTACCAGCTTCCGGAAAAGAAAAAACTCGAGAACTTCGAGCATAATGGGGACCTTCTTAAGGTCAAGACATTCAAGGATATTACAAAACTTGAGAACAATGAAAACTTTGTATATGAGTCAGTTCCGGGCACCGCAGTATTTGATTTCAAAGAAACTGACAATGGAGTAGAGTTTAGCGTTGAAGGAGAGAGCGACGCACAGATTACTCTGGGACTTTTGGAGAATACCGAGTACAGCGTGTTTGTAAATGGCGCAAGCATAGGAAAAATGAGTACCAACCTTGGAGGAAAGCTAAATCTGAGTGTTGAGCTTTCCGGCGGAGGAAAGGCTCAGGTTAAAGTAGAGAAATAATTTAAAAGATTATTATTTTGGAGCTTTCTGATAGAAGTCAGAAGGCTCCAATTTTGTTTTGTTGGAGGGAAAATGGCAACAAAAATTAAGACAGTATTCTTTTGCCAAAGCTGTGGATACGAGTCATCCAAGTGGATGGGCCAGTGTCCGGGCTGCAGAGAGTGGAATACATTTGTTGAGGAGACAGTTAAGCCTGCTGCAAAAGCTTCAAAGGGGATCACTTCTTCTGGAGCTTCCTTAGAAGAGTCTAGGCCCAGATCACTTTCTGAAATAGTGATGACAGATGAAGAAAGGGCTGATACCCATATTAACGAACTTAACAGAGTACTTGGCGGAGGCCTTGTTCGGGGCTCACTTATTCTTGTGGGCGGAGATCCCGGTATAGGCAAGTCTACGCTTCTTTTGCAGGTGGCTGGTAATCTTTCGGGAGATAATAAATCTGTTTTGTATATCTCAGGCGAGGAGTCACTTAGACAGATTAAGCTAAGAGCTAACAGGATTGGAAACTTTTCTGAGAGCCTTAAATTCCTTAGCGAAACCAATCTGGCTAACATAGAAGATGCCATAAATCGTGCCAAACCTGAGGTTGTGATAATCGACTCAATCCAGACCATGTACAATGAGGCAGTTTCATCTGCTCCTGGAAGTGTATCGCAGGTTAGAGAAGCCACAGCACTTCTTTTAAAGATAGCTAAGAGTATGAATATCTCTATTTTCATAGTGGGACATGTAACCAAAGAGGGACAGGTGGCAGGACCAAGAGTTCTGGAGCATATGGTTGATACTGTGCTTTACTTTGAAGGGGACAGGCACGCATCTTACCGTATTTTAAGGGCTGTAAAGAACAGATTTGGTTCCACCAATGAAATTGGCGTTTTTGAAATGCAGGAGCGTGGGCTTATTGAGGTTACCAATCCGTCTGAGTTCATGCTGGATGGAAGACCTGAAAATGCCAGCGGCTCTATTGTGACCTGCTCTGTAGAGGGTACAAGACCGATTCTTATTGAGGTTCAGGCTCTTGTCTGCCACACCAATTTTGGCTTCCCCCGCAGGCAGGCTAATGGAACCGATTACAACAGGGTTAACCTTTTGATGGCTGTCCTGGAAAAAAGAATTGGCCTTCAGCTTGGGGATTTTGACGCCTATGTTAACCTTGCCGGCGGTATGAAGATAGCTGAGCCGTCACTTGATCTTGGAATATGCCTTGCTATCATCTCAAGCTTTAAGAATAAGCCTATAAGTGACGATGTTATCGCCTTTGGCGAAGTGGGACTTTCCGGCGAAGTAAGGGCAGTAAATATGGCAGAGAGCAGAGCTATGGAGGCAGCAAAGCTTGGCTTTAAGACCTGCATCGTTCCCAAGGCTTTGGAGAGCAAACTCAAAAAGGGCTGCAAGGGTATCGAGATTATAGGTGTTTCATCGGTTGTAGACGCAATGAATCTTATATGAAAATGACCAACAGTACAAAATTCAGTTTAAATATGATAAAGTATCTGATTTTGCCTCTGATATGATATATGAGTATGTTGAATATAGATGTACTATAAGGGAGTTGCAAAAAACAAAGAGGTGGAGGGTGAACAGAGAATTGGCATAGAATTTATGCTAATTATATTGTAAGCTGCAAGGGGAGCAGCTGTGCCACTTCACGTTTGTCTGGTGGAAATTTTAGTCAATCCCGTGTATGAAAAATGTATTTTGGGGTATTAAATATTGTATTTAAAGTGTCGATAAGATTAATGTATGAAATCTTGTTGGCACTTTTTTGTGTGCAATAAAAATTTATTTTCAGTTGATGGAGGCGTTTGTTTCCTATGAAAGCTATGTTGAGAAGAGGATTAAGAATAGGTATTGCAATAATAACTGCTTTGTATATGGTTCTTTTGCCAGTAAATACGCAGGTTACACTTGCAGGATATTCTGAAACGGTTGAATGGTCTGAAGATACATTAGATATACTACGCAGAGGAACTACTAAGTACAATGGTGTAGACTATTCAAAGGCCCCATACTACTATAATCCTCTTTATTATTTCCTTAATTATGAAGATCTAAGAACTGCCTACGGCGCTAACCCGGCTCTACTTGTTGAACATTATGCACTTTACGGAATAAAAGAGCATAGAGTGGCTAATCAGCAGATTACAAGAGGCGCCCACGCATACGGCAGCAGTAATGAATATATTGTTCCTTCTTATCAGCTTACACAGAATCAGCAAAACGGACTGGTAGTTATACCTGATGAAATACACAATAATGGAGGAATGAACAGGCGTCAGGAAACTGAGGCGAGAAACGTGGCAAAGCAGCTGGCTACAAGTATTTATACAATAGTTATGTCCACGAATAATACATCAAACAACAGTGGCAGTGGTACTGGAAATAATACAACAACTACTCCTGTTATTTCTGAGATTCAGATGGTTGCATATGCGACAGGTATTGTAAATGCATATTGCAAGGCGGGAAAAGAACTTACCAGACTTGAAGTTGAGCAGACCAATAGTAAGGTTTATAGAACGGCATATGGAGTCTTTTGTCAGCATGAGTTTACAAGCGCAGGAGCTACCAGGGCTTTGGGACTCATTATCGACTACCTTGATCAGATAATTCATCAGAATAATCCCGATGCTGCGCCTTTAAAGTGGGTACATGTAAATGCCAATACATGGAGCCTGCAGTATTGCCAGCTTGCCTGTGATAATCACGAAGCTTATGCCGACGCCATTAATGGGATAGCCGGCTATGGTAAGCATCCTACTAAAGGAGGCGTTGAGCAGGATATTCAGCAGTATGTTAATTACGCTACTTTAACCAAGATTATAAATACATGTCCTCCATATGGGGATAATGGACAAAGAAGTACTCAGGATTTACCTTTGAACGATAACACGATGACGGGTGGAACATATACTAAGCCTATTTCCTGGTGATTATTATGAAAAAAATGATCAGAAAAGCTTTTACACTATTTCTGATACTCATGTTATTGGGCGTCAGCACAATTTCATCAAAGGCCTATGGCGGGAATAACGGTGATACTATTGATTCCACCACATTTAAAGGCAATTACAGTATTACATCAATTCATATCGGAAGTGATGTGTTTGAGATTACGTCCACTGCTTTTAGGAATCTTAATAACTTACGAAGTATTACCGTTAGCAGTAACAATCCGGTGTATGCTTCCTACAGCGGATGCCTGTATGACAAAGCGCTGACCGAGCTTTTATGCTTTCCACCAGCTCTTTCTGGAGCATATATTCCTGATTCTGTTGTATCAATAGGAGAGTATGCTCTTCATGGAGTTCC
>JAEEGL010775468.1_pt1 | contig 14988 bp, 19 predicted proteins | sample 9134231 | NCBI WGS metagenome assembly JAEEGL01 (sample SAMN16246548, study PRJNA631951) | gut metagenome | biome: gut microbiome; feature: rumen; material: fiber-attached | host: Bos | place: Iran: Karaj | collected 2018-10
GCTGCTGGCAAATAAACCACCTTGGCATTATTCAGCAAGTCCAGTAGTTGCCTGTGATTCCGCGAATTCCGTGGATGAGGCCGAGCCTATGCGGTCTGGCCTATCTTCGCGGGCAGCGGCAGGGCCGTGACCACCGGAGGAGTGGCAAGGCCAAGTACACGGCGGCCATGATGTTCCTCCTGGACGGATATTCCGCAGAAGAGGTGGTCAAGGCCGTCCCGGAGGTGCTAACCGCAAACAACCTCTACCAGATATGCCGTCGTGTCCGCCGGGCAATTGCCGAGGCCGCCCGCAGGCCCGGAAGCGTGCTCGCGGAACTGTGCAACGACTAGCTTGGCGCGGCATGGCCATAAACGCCCGGCGCTCCAGCCCTTCGCCAGAGACGAAGGGCTGGAGCAGGAGCATATGCGGCATGGCCACGCAGAATGATATCAGAAGTCACCCGACTTGGCCACTCAAGAAATCAGGTTCCCGATCAGAACTGTCATGCGGCGGCATCTGCGAGGGGGGGGCTTAACACCTCCTCTATATGTGGTGGGAACTTTTTCGATCTTTGAAAACTGACCGTCGACACGCCATCCGGAACGTCCTTCCGGGCGGCCGAACCACATCACATCAACCTCAAAAAGAAAGGATTCCAAATGAACTAAACTCGTACCGTCAGAGTCTTTCCATTCGACCGTCCCTCGGTCTCATCAGCCCAATCCTCAAACACTTAAAACCCTATAACCTCAAAAGGAAATTCAATGACGCTCGATTCCACTACCGTTGTTCCCTTCCCCGACTCTGCAGCCTGGGCCGCAATCTACGCGAAGATGCGCAGGCCGCTCGTGAACAGCCTGAACCGCGACTACTGCCTCGCCGACCGCGAGGACGCCGTGGAGGAGGCATTTCACAAACTCATGCACAAGAAGGACGCCGAGGCATACGGCGAGAACATGCCCCAGACCGAGGCCGACTGGTTCGGCGCCCTCCGCTGGCAGGCGAAGTCCTTCCTCAGCCACATGAAGGAGCGCTCCGCACGCCACGCGAAGTACGTGGAGCGCGCGGCGAAGGACGTGTTCGCCGCGTTCGCCCCCGTCCAGGGCTTCAGTCTGGACGCCGAGGCGCGCCGCCGCGCCCTTGTGAGAGCGCTCGAGATTCTCCGCGCGGAGCAGGACATCTCCCGCCGCAACCTTGAAGTGTACGTGAACCTCGAGACCGGCAGCGAATCCGTGAAGTCCCTGTGCGCGCGCCACAAGATAACGGAGAACAATGCCTACGCGATTCGCTTCCGCATGAAGAACCTCCTCCGCAAGCACGGTCCCGCCTGCTACCGCCGGGCGCTCCAGATCGAGGCCCGCGAGCCGCACTTCGACGACGCCGCATAGCCTCTAGCCCCATTGGGGCCGCTGGATGCACAGGACAGCGCAGAATTCGGGCTTTCCGTGCATTCAGCGGTTCGCGGCATCCCCATGTGGCACTGCCTCACCGGCATCTTCTGGCCGCGATGTACTTCCGCAGCCGCTTCTCCGTCTTTCTCACGACCTGCCATACCCTCACGTGCGAGATCGCGGGGTCGGCAATGTCGGCAAGCTCGCGGAGCGACCAGTGCCTTCCGTCGGCAACGCCGCTGTGGAGCGCGAACAGCATCCAGTTCCGCTCCGACACGCCCATCTCCTCCAAGATGCGCGCGGCCTTCTGCGTATGCCATTCGTGAAGTACCTCCAGTATGTCTGCTTCAAGCATGCTCATGCAAGGCATTATACATCATCCTGCGGCTGAATGCAACAATCGCTTCGCACGAACGCGCCGATCGCAGTTTGAAACCCACATCGGCGAACCAGTCAACGTCGAGCTCGTGCGATCCGAGCACGTCCAGCTCCTCCGCGATTCACTCCGCCTGCGCGGTGGCCAGACAAGGGCAAAGCCAATCCTCCAGCAGAGCTCTTGTCTGCGCCAGCCGTTGCTAGACGGAAACACTCTGCGGGGGCTATCCCATCTGGGCGAACTTCGGCGCCTTGCCGGCGTGCCAGGCCTCAAACCACTTCAGAAGTTCCGCGTAGTCGGAGGAGGCGCGCTTCGCGCACGCGCGCATGTCGTCCATAATTTCCTGGCCGATGCTGGCGCGGTCGATGGTCTTGCGCTCAACGAGGGCGTTGTACACCTTGACAAGGAGCGCCCGCTCGCGCTCGAACACCTTGAAGAGGAATGCGTCGATCTTGGACTGCACCAGCCTGAGGTCGCCGTCCGCCAGGGGCGGCAGCACCATTGCGGGCAGCACCATCGTGTTCACGCAGTTCACGTCTATCGTGTTCCGCGCGGAGCTTTCGCGCCCGAGCATCCTGTCGCATGCGCCGCCGCCGAAGAAGAAGCAGACGTGGGGCAGACACACGGCGGGAGTTGTCAGGATGAAGTCGCCGAATGCCTTCACTGCCGCCTGCTGATCCGCGCCGATGGCACCGGCTATGCGCTGGCTGTGCCCGGTGAGTTCGCCGCTCAGCTTGAATAGCGAGGCGCCGCTGCGGATCGTCAGCCCGTAGACGCCGTTCTGCGGCACTATCGTCGCGCGCGTGAACTCGTCCGCAAGGCCGGCCGCCGCGAGCGCCACAACGTGGCCGGCCTCGTGTGCCGCTATGACGTCGGGGAACGCTTTCCCTTCTATGCCAGTTCCCTCTTTGATTTGTTTGGTGTTCTTTGTTTCGGTATTTGTGGTAGTAGTGGTGTTCATTATGGTATCTCCTTTTGTTTTACCCTACATCTTCTTACAATGTTCGCCGACACCACCACCTTACGTTCCCTTGCAAAATTTCTGCACCGCGCCAAGACGCCTTATATCACATATGCAGGCTCGAGGAGCAGCCACACTCGACATCTGACTCGGGACGATGCAGAAGATTGTTCCGTGCGTCAATGAAGAACTCGATATTGCATGCGCGAACACCGCCTTCGATGTAAGACCCCGCGACAAGCGCCCTTGTCCCCTCTGAGAATGTCCCGCCGAATGCGCCTATCTGGTCGCCCCCGTTTCCTTCCACAATGGTCTTTGAAATTGAAAGCACAGCGTGATTCGCCAATCCAATTCCCCCTTGACGCCCAAAGAACATCATAGCGTCGTTGTTCTGAATCGTGCATCCGACAATGACAAGACTTGCTCCGTCGCCATCCGCCAGAAGTCCTCCGCCACATGCCCAGGCGTAATTGTCCGCTATTAGGCAGTTCCGCAGCGTAGCCGTGGCCTTGGACACATAAACGCCGCCCCCAAATGTGCAGGCGTCTCTTTTGGGAACGCCTTTTCCGTTCCCGCAGATGATGCAATCCTCCACCAACAACGAGACCTCGGTGTTGATGCCGCCTCCATAGTAGTCGAAACCGTACGAAGAAGGAACGCCGTGTCCAGTGCCGCCCGTCAAGGTGAATCCCTTCACCAGGCATCCATCCCCGCCCGTCTTTATCTGGATCACGCTTCTGCCCTTGCTGCCTCTGATGACCGTCTGCGCCGCACCGGCCAAGGACATCAACTGCACCTTTTTCCCCTCTACAATAATTGACTCATTGTAGATGCCGGGTCCAACCGCTATCACAGAACCATTCTCCGCCGCATTGACCGCCTCCTGAATCGTACGGAAAGTGCGGCCATGCCGGTTGTCGGAATCGCCGTCCTTGAACACGCTTATAACTGATTCGTCCTGATACCACGTTGCTCCTTTTTTCGATATGGACGCTGACAGCCCGTTCGTATAGAACTCTACGGCCCTTTGTCCCATGCCCAACACATCCGTCTTAACCTCTGCCACGGATCCATATCTGTATCCGTAGTTTCTGCTTGTGCAGCGCAGAATGATCGACGCCCAAAGCGGAGGTACTTCACCTTCAAAGAGATCGCGCAGAACCTGCCCTATCGAATAGATGTCGGCATGGACTGTATGCAGATCGTCCAGCGGATCCGCATAATATGGCGTGTGCGGAGAACAACGCACCCCGCCCGTCAGCTGACTGCACGACTCTGGATTGACGCTGCGCTGAACATCCTCAGGCGCATGCTCCTCTACCTCGTGCACCGACCCGAAATCGGCGAGTACATATCGATAGCGGGCTTCGGCGGGGATGTCGGCACGGTACAGGACATTCCCAGGCTTGATGTCATAATGCACATATCCCGCCTGATGGAGAATTTCAACGGCATCACACAGTTCGCATGCGAATCTGATGCGCTCGTCGTCGTTTTTGAGCGACCGAAGATCAAAAGGTTCCAGCCATTCCATCACATAGAAGGGAAATCCATTCCAAACGCCGTGGCCACGATAGGCCGGAAACGGAGGCCGGGTCGTTCTATCCAAACTCCGTTGCGCCACATCGTTCATTTCCTTCAGACGCGCAATCTCGTTCTCGAAGCGCTTTCTGTTCTTTTGCCCAAGCTCTGCCATCTGTCTTTTATTCAACTGCACTGCGCCCAGCTGCTGCCCGCCCGTTTCCTGCATGAATTTGATGGCCACAGGAATTCTCGAACAATCGAAGTGGGCCTTGTAGACAACTCCGAAGCCCCCCTTCATGCACTCGCCGCCATCGAGGAAAAGCACTTGTCCGTCATTGGTCTCGATATAGTCCATCATTTTGTCTCTTCATAGTACCTTGCGTTCTTTTGGGCGGCGCGCTCATCGGCCTTCTGCACCAGCAGCAACATTGCCCTGGTGAAATTTCTGCGTACAGCTTCAACTCGCTGAGAACCGTACTTGCGCTCGTTCTCCTTCTCAAGCACATCAACATGCCGTAAAGCCTCGTCTTCCGTTACATTTAGCCGGCGAACAAACGCGTCTTCTTTCTGAACGGTCGCCTTGGAAATTATCGGGCAGCACAGCTTGTCCCAGCATTTTCTCCATCTGTCAAGGAAATAGCTCTTGGCGGTGTCAAACGCCTCTCGTCCTGTGATGGTACCGTCTTTCATAAGCCGGTCTATCACGCTGGCGCTGCTTTCCTGGTTCTCGAAGACGGCGCGCAGAGCGTCAACCTGCCAAGTGGCGCGTCCCTTGTCGCGCTTGTCTTCAATGGCGCGAAGATAGGCGACCTGCGCCAGACGGGAAAGCAGAGTGAAGAGCAGAGTGCTCTCCTTGCGCGTGTCGAACAGATGCCGCAGGCCCTTCACGCGCGCCATCGCCGCCTGGTCCTTCTCAAAGACAAAACGGGATATCATCTTCTGCCGTCTGATCGGATTGCCGTTCTCGTCTTTCTTGATCTGCCCTTTCCTGTCCTTCACGAACTCATTTGTGTATATGGGCTTTCCGTCTTCGTCGAATGCGGGAATCAGATCCGGGCGGACGGCGTTGTAGAACACCGTCTGCACCATCTCTCGCAGATAGCGCCGGAACGCCCCCTGCCCCACGCGTTCGCTGTCAAAATCAAAGCGCCACAGCGCCCCGCCCAGCAGAGCCACGACGACATCGTCGTATATCTCCTCCGCATCCACCCCATTGTTGCGCAACGACGGCCTAGGACCAGTATGTACCTTTTTGAATATCAGCGACCCATCTATCACGAAGTCTTCGTCTGCCCTTCTAATGTCTTCGTCTCTCCTCCCGAAGTCCCCTTCATTGCCACGTTTGGAGTCATCTGTATCGTTGCTACTGAAGTCGTCTTCGTCTCCCCTCTTGAAGTAATAGTATTTCTCCAGAAGATAGTAAACATACGGTTTGTAAATGCGGTCGAACTCGTTGAAGGTCTTGTCGAAGTCGGCTGCTCTGCTCGCAATCAACCCCTCCAGTGTTTTATTGTCGCGCACCACTGGGACGATCTGTGCATCTTTCTGGAGCTTCTTGAAGAAGGTTGGCGACGTCTGCGGCGCCCTGCTTTTCCGAGGCGCCTTCGACTTCTTTTCTGCCTTTTCGGCTCCGCCCGCATTCCCTTTCTTGAGATCTTCAAACATCTTTCTGTTTCTGCGCGCAACCACTTCCATAAGACGTGCCCGCTCAACTTCTGCATCCGTCATCTTTTGTGCTCCTTTCATTTATCCAAGGTTGGTTAGGCTTTCTCCGGTTATTAGAAAACACAGCCCATCGACGAATCTTACAGCAAAACATTAGAAATTTGTGTGAGTTCCCACGTTCAATTTCGGCAATTGGCAATGACAGAAGTTTTTGCCGCTTCAATCATCTGGCGCTGCTTTTCATCCACAACTTCATGATTGATTGCAGCCACCTTGCAGAAATGCTCGGCCGGCTTAAACATATCGCCCGTCTCGTTGAAGTTCCGGCACATGCATGTTGAACAATAGTCGCGATCATTGCAATCGGCGCACTTACCGAAATCATTTCCCGTCACGGCACGGATCCGTTTCGTCGCCTCTGATTCAAGCCACACATGATGCAAGGTGTCTTTGTTGCAATTCCCAAGCGGAACCCCAGCAAATCCTGGACACGGATAGTAGTCACCATTGGCACTCAGGCAGAGCGAATTTACGCAGGCGCCGCACACCTTGCGCCTGCGCCGCTCTTCTGGCGAAAGCATCTGTTCCTTCTTGCCAGGACTGAAATACTTACTATTCATAGGAACGGCCTTTAGGATTACATCCTGCAGTAACATACGCGTCTCGTCCAAGTTCAAACGATTGCATAGGTTCGACGTGTCACAATCCTACTTGCCCATGATGGCGAAATCGGTCTGCGCCTCCATCTTCAACGAATCGGCGAACTTCATAACGTCTGGGTAACCCTTGTAGTTAATCCGCAGGCATGGACACGATATTCTCAATGGAATCTGTGCCGCCCGGTTACGGACATTCTTTTCACTTGTATCCTTCAATAACTTTTCGGTTGATTCTTGCCACACTACAATCAAACTCTGTCGGCGTTAACATATTACCTGTCTCATTAAAATTTCTGCAAAGACATATTGAACAATACTTACGACTTTGACATGTGGCACATTTTATAAAATCTCTCCCTTTTAATCGACGCATCTTCAGCATATTTGGAGATTCGTTCCAAACCCAATCAAGACTATCCTCATAACAATTCCCCAATACATACCCTCCAAAACCAGGGCAGGGGAAATAACTACCATCTGCACCAAGACATATCCTTGCAATGCCAGCACTACAAAGACATCTGTCCAGCCATTCATCATGCTTTGAATCTTTAGATTTAAGAAAAGCCGAGTAATACTCTCTATTTTCGCGAATTGAAAGACCCGATAAATATCTCACCAGATCTTCAATCTTATCATCTGTAATTCGACATGAAAGATTGTGCGTATCCCCATTCATTTTTGCGATAATCATAAAATCTGCTTGGGCATGATATCCCAAATCTGTAGCATATCCATATACATTAGGAAAATCATCTTGATTGGCCTTCATTATTGGACATGAAATAATGCAAGGTACATCTGATGCATGAAGCTTCTCAATGGCCTGTTTAGTCAATGACCAAGATCCCTGTTTCTGAGTGATTGTATCGTGAATTTTAGAATCCATACTATACAGTGATGTCTGAACTTCAGCCCCTATGTTCTTTAATGCTAAGATGGTTTCGTCATTACACAATGTGAGATTGGAGAGTACCTTGATCATTAAATCATTATCATGCGCATACGATAAAACCTCCAAGAAGTGCGGGTGCATCATGCATTCGCCTCCAGAAAACGAAAGCACTAATCCTCCCATTCTCCTGAATTCGTCTATAACCGTCCTTATTTTGTCAAATGGCAAGTAAGTACTCCTATATTCTGGCACATAGCAATGGATACATCGTTCTGTGCAAGATTGAACAACATCCATTTGTAGAGAAAACGGCGTTGGGTTCTGCTCAAAATAGGTGTCTAATAAATCATGAGTGGAAATTGTCCCGTCCACGCCTTTATTACAATGTTCTTGCGTATTGGATTCTGCCAAGATTTCACCTGCCATATCGTCAATACACACCATCTTCTCACGTACCAATGGTCGCAGGAACTCAAGGAAATCATGTTCTAAAGTTTCTTCGTCTACCCCTTCAAATTTAGACCTAAGCACTCTTATTGCATCTGATAATTCAACATCTACCCTAACTAAACTATCAAAGAAACATTGAGCATCAGAAAAGACAAAGTCTTTGTGAGTACGCGAATTCACAATATAGGAATAAGGCCCATATTGCCTAACAAAAGCATTAGGAGACAATTTTACTTTCATGGCGCTGTGATATAGGCTAACAGCCGATGTAATCGTCACCGGCTGTTAGCAATGTATGATTCAAAACACTTACCTGCGGCAAGTAATAGGCAACCGTACGATTTCCTTCGAATAATCCTGGCATCTTTCAGCAACAAACACCTGTTTCTTGCTGGACTCTGCCACTATCTGTGGTTTCTTGTAAGCCATTTTTGGTTCCTTTCCAAGACTTTCGCCTCTTTGTTTTTTGTTTTCACTTCAGCCAACATCGGTACCCACCGAGTGGTTTCGGTAAAATGGTTGTTACTACATCATCGTCTCAAGATTCTACAAACTTGGTTAATAACAGACGACTTTCCTTTTAAGTTATCTATTGTCAAAGCCACATTCCGCCAACTCGAGTAATCTAATCGTACATTCGGGGAAATTGTTAAGTCCCATTTTTTAAGAAACTCATCTATCTGCTTACTCCGTACAATAAATTTCTTCTTGGCTTTAATAGCCCAAGCTATCAAATTTCTCCAAAAATCAACGTACCCACCACCGAACTCAAATGATTTTGCATCAAAATTAAGTGAATGATATGGGCTATACTCAAGCACAAAGAGTTTTTTCCCTACCGATTTGGCATCTGCTTCAACATTACATTCCGGCAACAAGAATTCCTTCTTCCCATTGGATCCGAACAAAACATTCCGCCACCACCTATATCCTCCGACATCCTGCCATTCTTGCATATGCTGTAAAGTATTAAATGCATTATTAAGAATCGAAAACTGATAATTATTTCTCAACCGTAGTTGCTGAAGCAATAAGGCTTGTCTTTTTTGTAAAGCCTTACTTTTATCTTTACCGCAATCAAATACGTCGTGCTTTAGATTGACATTCATAGTGACCAGGTTTTTATCACAACTTGGACACATTCCAAGATGATCATAACGGTCTAGACAACTGTAACTTGGATTTAACATCAATAACCATATAGGTGCTCGTGGATTACCTTGAAACGGCTGTGGCAACAACTCTAGATGTAACCGCTTCGATCCATTCGCTCCATTTTTCTTTTGATACTCATTTATGATATCTTTGTCCGAATCAAGTACAAATAACAAATCCGACCTTCTGCATCTTCCAGCAAGAAAGGATTGAAGTTCGTCTTTCCACTTTTTAATTAGTTCTAGCTTGAAAGGATTCTTCTCCAAAATCTCATCCAGTTCACCGTCATTTCCGATGTTCATATTTCCTCATTTCAGTTTTGTTTCGTCGAGCGGCTTCTGTAAAACCACTTTTCAGATTCTGCCACATTGGCGTTGTGAATGAACGCAGCAAGATTCTCGCTATCCTTTTCTTGTTCTTCAGCAAGATCAGATCTGATTTTCCTTTCCGCAGGAGAAATAGCACAACGTCCCTTCATTTGATCTACTTTCTGAAAGATCTTTTGCATTCTAGTTTTTGTCTTTCTTGTTTTCATGATTTACTCCACCCATTTGTAACAATTCCCATTCCGTGTGATTCTTTTTTTGACACAAGCTTCGCTAAAGCAATCACTATGTCGTCACAAAAAATATCGTGCTTAAATTTTGATTTAATATGTTGAGCGATTATCCCAAAATCAACTGTTTGCATATTCTTTGATAAGAACGACGTTATCTCTTCAGTAATTACATCAACAACTCGTTTATCATCCTCTGTTGAAACATTTTCCCATTGTGATAGTGCTGAACATAAATTTAACGGTTTCTTTCTTTGGATAAATGTAGGACTATTAATTCGCTTCTTCAGTTCTTTCTCAACAGCACAAAGATATACCCGCGCCGTTTCATTATAGCCATCACAAACGAGGGATATCCATGCCTCATTTTGAGACAACACCAAATCACTAGTTGCGGCTTTAACAATGTTACTGATGAATTTCATATGCGATTCTCCTATTAATACTCACAACATCCGGCACTCACCGGACGCTCCTTCACCCAAGGCGTTTCAAGCTCGTGAATCTTCACCCCCTCGAAAAGCCCTCTATCGAGAATCTTGAAGTCGGGATCGGCATCGTAAAACGCTCCCGTGACCCAGTAGAACGGATAAGCGCCAGGACCGAACGCAGCCTGCGTTTCGCAAGCCTCACGTTCGACCTCGGCAAGCGACACTTGATCTTGGCACGAAAAAGACGAGAAAATGAACTCATCCACCCCGCAACGCTTCAACACGTCAGCCACGACCTTCGGCTCGTAGTAGTAGTCACTACGGTCGAAGGCCTCGGCATTCGTCATGCGGTAGAACCGCCCGACATGAATATGCGCGTCGCAGATCATTTTATTGATCTCCAGTTCTACTTTCTGCACATCTCAATCAATTGAATGATTCCTCGAAGAATGCACACGTATAAGAAACCTGTAACACCCAAAAAGATGAGAGGCCTCATAATTATGTCCCCGCCCCCGGTAATCGTTGCCCCTTTGGCGACAGCCCATCCAATCCTTATGGGTAGAAATGGCAACAAAAGAATGTTCTTTACAAGCCAACTCATAGTCTTTCTCCTTGGTGAATGTCATCTGTGAAGAAACTGTCCGCTTGACTTGTACACCTCGGTGCGCCCGTTGTCCATTGCGATTGCCACCATCGCATCTGTATGGCTGTCACCGGAGATCTGCACTCCGACAACAGGATGGCTTGCTCTGATTCGCCTGATCAACTGTCTGGTTACCGCTTCGTAAATCGTAACCGCACATCCAGACCATTCAGCGTATAGCATGATGTAACCTCTCTTCTTTTTGGGTGTTTCTTGCCATTCCGTATCCAGCACCCACTGGACGGCATGTCAAATTCTTGAATCGCAAATTGTGAACGCGCGGGCCGCGCGTTCTACTGGCGAGAGCCATGCGGACGCGGCGGGGATGCATTGAACATCCTCGCACGCAACTTTCTGCGGCTCTATCGTGCCTTGCCATTCATCTTTCCACGTGCCCTCGGCCACAATCACGCAGAAAAGATGGAGGGCGCAGCCTTCTCCGCATGCTTCTGGTGAGGCCCTGGAAAAGCCCTGTGGAAAGCCGCAAGAGAAGACGCGCCCATAATGGACACGTCCCCCGCTCCGCAAGTTCCACAGTAAAATTTCCAGGTTTCACCAGAACTTGACGTCGCGTTGAACGCACTGTCTTTTAAAATGTCGCCGAATATTATACCAGATTTTGTGCGCTCTGTGCGCCCGCAATCCGAAAAATCCGGCTCCGCCCAAAAGTTCAATGCGCCTTCTCTGCGGCAGAATCTTCCCATGCCTCTACCTAATACTGCCAGGATTTGGCCTGACGTCACGCAACACGAGAGAAAAATTTCAAGGTTTTGAAGGTTCGAGGTCTCGGAGTTCCCTCGCGTTTCTTGTCGTATGTCTCGCATAGATAGCAAAAAAGTGGCGTGCCTTACATTCTCATGTCTCATGCAAGGCATCGCCAAACGCCCTTTTACAAACATGATCAGAAGACACGCCACGTGGGACCTGCCCACGTAGCGCAACTCCGTATCTCGCTTGTAATTTCAACTCTGGCGATGTTTTGCATGAAGCGAAAATACGCTGTTGCGTACGCATCCTCCTTTGCGCATTGCTGCGCTGTGGAGGACATGCCGAGATCCTCTCGGGATTTCCCGGCGCCTCGGCTCTGGCTGTTGAACAGGCAAGATGCCCATTCTCCCAATGTTCCGAGGTTCTGGCCTAGACCTTGGGATGCGGCGGTCACGGGGTGACTACCCACCCTCCTAACTACCCAACCACCTAACAACCCAACTACCTAACCATCACGACGCGGAAGCCGAAGGTTTCGTTCCACATTGTCGCAGGCGCCGGGTCGCGGCAGAAGGAGCGGCAGAACCCCGGGGTGTTGTTCCAGCTGCCGCCACGCCGCACCCGGTTCTCGCCATCTTCAGCCGCATTCCAGATGTCTGTATGGCGCGATACGTTCTTCCATCTATCCAGACACCACTCGGAGACGTTTCCGTGCATGTCGTAGAGGCCCCAGGCGTTCGGACGGTACGACCCCACAATGGTGTGCTTCTCCATATACCCGCCTCTGCCGTCCGGCTCGTGGCGCGCGAGGTCGTCGTCCGTCTCGGCCCAGCCTGGCAGTTTCTGGTTGAAGGCGAAACGACCCAACCGGCGCAGGTTGTCCACACTGCTACCGCCGTCGTTGTAGATGCTCGCCGTGCCGGCACGGCAAGCGTACTCCCACTGCGTCTCGGCGGGAAGGTCGAAGCAAAGTCCCGTTCTGGCGCGAAGCCGACCCAGGAACGTATCGGGATGTACGCCCTTCTTCTCCGGCCAGTCGTACGATTCCCACCAGCCACGAATATGCATCCAGGCTAGGTTCTCCACTGGACGCATCGCACCCTTGGCCAGCGACGGATTTCTGCCGGTCACGAGTTCGTACTGCCTCTGCGTGATCTCGAAGATGCCGATGTAGAACGGCTTGTCGAACTCGACGTACCGCCTACGCGACTTCTCCTCGTCATCGGCAACGCCCATCACGAACGATCCCCGCTCGATGAGGCGCAGCACAAGCTTTGACGTCTTGTATTCGTCGGGCCAGCCGCGACTCTTCGTCCAGCCCGGCGGCTCCGTCTTCAGATAGACGACGGGATACGACTTGGCGTCGGGCCCGCCGGAAAGATCGACCACGCAGAACCTGTCCGGACGCATCGCAAAGCCTGCCCACGTGCATACTGCGGCCATGCACCCCACCGCCACCGCCGCACAAACCCAGCGCCGCAGATTACGTAGTCGTATCGCGCGGGCTAGCGCCCGCACACTCGAATAGCGGTGCGAAGGAATCGACGACGTCGCCACCTGGATGATCCTTCCCCAGCGGCTCGGCGGTTTGCCGCCGAAACAGCGGTCGGCCAAGACGCCAAGGGCATGGACGTCCACCGCCGTCGATACTTCCCCCCGCTCCATCTGTTCCGGCGCCCCGTAGCCCGGCGTACCCGCGCCGCCGAGAGTGCGAAGTTCGGAGTACGAAGTACGAAGTTCAGAATGCGGAGTGCGAAGTTCAGAGTCTGGTGCGGGGATCGGCTTTGCGAGACCAAGGTCGGAAAGGACAAGTTCTTCAGCGCATTTGCAGTCACGCGGGACGCGTGACCCTCCTATCGGGCGGAGAAGGATGTTGCTCGGTTTTATGTCGCGATGGACGTAGCCCTTGACGTGCAGTTCCTCCACAAGACTGCAAACCTTGAGCATGAAGGTGGCGATCGAGCGGTCGTCCTTCGGCAGTTCGGAAGGTTCAAGCAACTCTAGCACAAGATACGCACGCCCGTTCGCCTCACCATATTCGAAGAAGCGCGGAAACGCCCTGGAGCGCATGCCGGCGAGCAGCCGCGCCTCGTGCGCGAATCTGGCCTTTGCGCGTTCGTCGTCCCTTATCAGCACCTTCACTGCAACTGGCGTGTCAAGATGCACGTGCCTTGCGCAATACACTTCGCCGCTGCCGCCGCACCCAATAAACGCCGTAAGGCGCCATTCGCCGAAGACGTCGCCGACCGCAAAGTGCGCGCCGTCCTTCACCGGCGCATGGGCTCTGCACATAGCCTCGATCGTGTCGGCGACGAGGGGACTCGCCGCCCTGGTGGACTGCTCATCCATTTGCGACGTCCTCCAGTTTCTTCACGAGCTCGCGAAGACGGGCCATAGCCCTGCTCTTCGCCTGATCAACCGCGTGGCGTGTCATGTTGAAGCACTCCGCCACGTCTTCTGAGGATTCGCCGTTCAGCGCAGTGCGCTCGAAGATGCGCTTCGTACGGTCTGCCACAGATTCGCAGGAAAGGAACTCCTGCAGGGCGATTTCGAAAAGTGACTCGCGGTATGATTGATCGTCGACAACTGCATCTACCTGGCATTGCGGACGGTTCGGCGAGCCGTCCCTACCGTTGGCCGCACCGTCGGCGGCATAATCCGCCAACATTTCATCGTCGCGCTTTTGGCGGCGCAGAATCCGCATGGCCTTGTTGCGCAGAATACCAGTGAGATAGCTGCGGAAACGCCCCTTCTCGTCCGGTGCGTAGCGATATCCGGGCAGCACGCGACAGAGGGCTAGAAGAACCTCTTGGATGGCGTCGTCGGAATCGACGGACGGGAAACGCTCGCGCATGAAGGCCTCCATCATCGGACGATACCGCACGACAAACTCGCTCCATCGCACGTTCTGCGAATCCCGCGCGAGCGTCTTCAGAAGAGTGGTGGATGTTTCCGGCACGTCTGCCATGTGAAGGTTTGAAGGTTTTAGGGTTTGAAAGTCATCTTGCTGCACAACTCGGCAAAGCATTGAACGCCCCGTCGCGAAATGTCGGTTGATATTGTACCATATTTCGCGCGCTTTGCGTACACGTCGTACGACGTTTCGGGTTTCGAGTTGGCGCCACGGAATGCACGGAGCGTCACTGGAGACATTTTTCCATGTGATTCCGTGCATTCCATGGTCGAGGCTGCGCCTATGCGGCCTGGGATATCTTCGCGGGCAGCGGCAGGGCCGCGGCCACCGGAGGACGGGCCTCGAGCAGTTCGCCGGTCTCGGCATCGCACACGAAGCGGCCGCCGTTGACGGTCTCGACCGTGAGGTCTGGGCCAGAAACGCAGGCCGAGTAGATCTCGTCGCCAAACCGGCGCGTGAACACCGTGCGGCCGCGGTGGGTGATGACGGAGACGGCGTCGGTGCCCACCTTGAACTGCGCGTAGCGGTCTGCCGGCCGATACTTGCACTTCTTAGAACGCGGGCGGTTGCAGAGAGCCGCGGCGATACGATCGGAATTCCAGGATGATCTTAGCGTCTTCATTGTGCTCCTTCCTTAGGGTTTTGCGTTTGCTTGATTTGGGCTGACATCTACTA
>JAEEGL015448219.1_pt1 | contig 14988 bp, 7 predicted proteins | sample 9134231 | NCBI WGS metagenome assembly JAEEGL01 (sample SAMN16246548, study PRJNA631951) | gut metagenome | biome: gut microbiome; feature: rumen; material: fiber-attached | host: Bos | place: Iran: Karaj | collected 2018-10
AAACGCCACCAGACCGACGGCGTGGACGCCGTCAGTACAAACGTCACCTGACCGACGGCAAGGACGCCGTCAGTACAAACGTCACCTGACCGACGGCGTGGACGCCGTCGCCACAAACGCGCTCCAGACAATCCGTCCCGTCACTCCAGAGGGAAGCGGTGTCTGCCATAAGTTCGCGGGCGTGTTCAAAAGGCGCAGCGTGAGGCGCCTGATGTCGGAGGGGATTTCAAACTGGTACGGCGGCTTGACGGCGACGCCGACCTTCCTCCCGTCCGCAAAGACCTCCGCAATCTCCCTTACGTCCTCCAGAAGCAGGCGGACACGGCGGCCGCGCCTCTCTTGTGGAATCTCGACGTCCGCGCTGAAATTGACCGCGCCAGAATAGCGTTCAAGCGGCGTGCCGTCCCATCGCGGGAACGGCAGGGTATCGGGGGCGCGGACGATTCGTCCGTCCCTCGTGCCGAAATGGCCGAATATGACAGGAGGCTCCATCGGCCTGCTTGTATCAAGCACGATAGTCGGGAAATGCACGAATGTGACGGTGTTCTCGCCGACGCGCACCAGACGGCTGATGTCCGCCTCGGGCATCCACCTGTCAAAGTGCTTTCCCGTAGTGATGTTCTCCACGATATTGCCGTTGACATAAACCTTCACATGCCCGTCCTCATTCTCCCCGTTCTCCTGCTTTCCTTCCGCGAAAGGCGTGACGTAGTTCAGAAGTTCCTCCATGGTCGGCTCCATGTCCATGGCCATGAAGAGCCTGTCGGGCATTTCGTCGATTGCGAATGTGCATTTCCATGTGCGAGAGACCATGTCCGCAGTGAAGCCAATGGAATTCGGAATCAGCGTATTTGGGGACTCAAGCTCCACTTTCCACTCCTTAACGGGCATCTGGAACTCATGCCATTCCGCTGGCGGAGCATCCTGCGCGACGGCATCGTCGTCGGAGGCATCCGTTAGCAGGAGCGTGTCGCCGTATGCAAAGTCGTGAGTGAATGATTTTGGCATTCGAGTGCATCCGCCATGCTCAAGGTCGATGGCAGACGGCTCGAAACGGCAGTCGATTTCAACGCCATCGAGCTGTTCTCGCGAGAAGTTCTGGAGCATCGCAAAGTACTGTCCGTCCTTGCGCCATTCGCGAAGAAGCAGTTTCTCCTGCGTGTTGGATAGCGAGAGGCGCGAGTGGCGCATGTTCTGACGTATCTTTGCAATGTCAAAAGGCTCGCCTTTCAGCGTGGCAGGTGTTATAGCCGTGCCGTCGAACACGGCGGAGACGCCGTCGCCAATCGTGACGACAAGGCCCCCTGCCCTCTGGAACTCCGAAAGAACTGCAAGCGTCTTCTCCTCCACAATCCACGCCGACGGCATAATCATTGTGCGGATTCGATGCCCACCCCCGTCAGGTAACCGTACAACTAATTCATCATCAACAACTTGTGCAGATTGAATGACATCCTCGCTGATGAACTCGAACGGTATCGCGCCCTTGATGAGCGTGTCTGCGGCACTGCGGCTCGCGTTGTCTATCGCCTCGCAGACATCTCCATGATGCAGTCCAGGTCCGAGAAGTTCAATGCTAGCCTGCTGGGAGGTAAGCGGATAGAAGAGCGCGGTCTCCGCGATGTGGAGGGAATGCGACGAAAGCATGGAAAACTGCGCCAGGCGCTTCGTCAGGATCGGCAGGAACTCAAACATCGTGTTGTGCAGGAAGTCTGGGACGCACTCGCGCTTTCTGTTGGCGGCTATTGAATAGTAAAAGCCGTGCGGGACGAAAAGGTCTATTCCAAGGGCGGCAAGAGTGCTGCACATCCGCAGCGCCTCCGCGAGGGTCATGGCCCATCCGTCCGTCAGTCCGAGACACTCGCACATGACGCGCGAGCCGTGGTAGAAGTATGCAGGGGATGTTGTCATGCCAATCATCGCGGACATCGTGCCGAGCGGGAAGGAAGCGTTGGCTTCACAGGAGGACGAGCCAAGCATGTCAACGCCTGGGATATGCTGATGCATTTTCTGCTCAAAGCGGTCTCCGAGCTGGCGGACATGCTCCGACGTGCCGTCCTCTATGCAGTAATGCCCCGTCGCGGCGATGCCGTTCCGCGCGCATTCGTCCTCTATGGGAAGAATGAACGTATCAAGGAAGAGCTTGTTGAAGAAGCGCCAGAAAATGAGCCTGTGGAGAGGGGCGTCTTGAGTGGCGGTGAAGAGCGACGGAAGCACGGTGTCCAAATCCATTCCAGTCCTCTCCTTGAAGAGGGTCGGCAGGGCTGGCGTCCATGGGATGGAGCGGCGGAACACGCCGAAGTTGCCGCATGGATTGTCTGTGAACTCGCCTTTGATGACGCTGCCGAAATCCTCCGCGAACCTCTCCGCATACCAGTGGTAGGAGATGGCGACGAAATCGGCCATGACAGCCTTGTCGAGATAGTCTGGATAGTGCCGCTGCGTCCGTACGCGGAACGCCATGTAGCCTTTGGGCGATTTGACGACGCGCTCAAAACCGCCTTCGGGGACGGTCTCGCCATCGTATGCAAGTTCAAGATACTGTATTGGGCTGTCTGGATGCTTGTCCAGAATCCTGCCGCCTGCGGGACCGCTCGGATAGTTCAGCTCGTCGTACAGCCAAAGGTGCATTCCCTGCCCCTTGACCTCCGAAAGCACAGTCCGCACGGTCTTCTCCCACCGTTCATTGAGATATTCGCATGGCTGCAGACCATTCCGCGCATGCAGCATGACGCCGCCGAAACCCGCCTTCCGCATCGCGCGAATCTGCTCACGGAGCAGCCGCTCCTCAGGCCTGTGGTTTATGAACCAGAATGTGACCGCCCTGTATTCAACAGGTGGATCCGACAAGGACGACAAGAGTTTATTCATATATAATTTCTTTATTTGCAAGTACTTACAGAGACATCATCAAAGAGAAGCCTGCCGACGTCCGACTTGCTTCCGCCAAGCACCATGACCATCCTGGCGCCCTCTTCGTCTGGCGCCTTGACGTAGATGTCGGTGCGCGTCCATCCCGCATCAGTCTCCGTGACCGCGTGTGACTTCTCGCCGTTCAGGCTGGCGTCCATCCACTTGCCGTCCTTCTGATAGCGGACGCTGACGCCGACGCTTGACGTCGGCGCCATTCCAATCGCGTTGTGCCACACAGTGACTTTGTAAAGGGCGCCAGGCGTGATTTTCGCATATCCGAGATAGCAGAGCGAGAGCCTGCGCGCGCCGTTAAGGTCGATTCCGATGGCACCGCCGCCGTTGCGGCCTTCCGTCTTCGAATGGAAGAAGCTGCCGTTCTCCTTTGACTGCTTCCATGTGCTCCAGCCAGGCGAGCCACTCTCGAAATCGCTCTTGAAGACCGTTTCGCTGAAGTCAATCTTCTCCGCGTCTTCACGCAGCCTCTGGTTTGTCTTGTACAGCAGCAACTTTGGCTTCATCTTCATGTACTCGCCGTGCAGACGCTCCACCCGCGGATTGCCAGGCGCCTTCGCGAGCATCTCGTCCATGAGCCTGGAGAGTTCCTCTATGGTGCTTTCTGGCAGGGCGTCAAGAAGCGTGGCGTTCGTCCAATTCAGATACGTGTGCTCCTTGAACCATGGCGTGCGGCGGACTTCGGGCGCCTCCCAGAACGCCTCCACACGGCGGTAGAACTCCTTCAGGAGAGGCGCCGCATCGTCGCCGACGCATGAACGGCACCAGTCGTCTATGATTGCATCCACGTCCGCATTCACGTCCCAAAGCAGCTTGTAAACGACATATCCTTTGATGCAGTCCAGCCAGTTGCCGTTTGGATAGTACTCGCCCTGGAAGTATTTGACGCCGTTGGCGTGGAGATAGCGAATGTTCTCCGCGAGGAAGTGGGTGTAGATTCTGGGGAAGGCATAACTGTTGCCGTAGATGTAGTCGTACCAGCCTGTTCCGCCAGGCGAGATTTCGCGCCATTGCCGCAGAAGATTCTGGCTCCTTTCCTTTCTGGAAGGCTCCATCCACTGGTAAGTGTCGTATGTCAGGACGGGAATCAGATTCTTCTCAAGCACAATCCCGCCGCCGACGGGCGGCTCCGCCATCTCGCTGTAGGCGTCGAATCCGAAAAGAGTGTCGGGGCAGCGCTTCGCCACGGCGTTGCAGAACAGGAGATAACTTCTGGAGCGGTTTGGAAGTCCGATGTAGTTCTTCGCGTCGCCGTCTGTTTTCAGGCACTCCTCGCACTCGCAGTGGTGGCCGCCGTCGTTGACGCAGAGCGAGACCATCTTCTTGCCTTTGACCTCCTCGACAACAGCGTCCACGATGCCCTTTGCGGTATAGCAGTGGTTCCAGCGGATTTGATTGTCCTCCTCTGGAATGTAGCGTTTCCCGCCATAGACGGGGAAGAACTCTGGATGGCTTTCGGCGTACTTCTTCACGCTGATTATGCGCCATAAGTTGTGAGGCACGTTGAACCGCTCATGGAACGCGCCCTTGCAGTCAACTATCCACTGGCAGTATTCGCCGCTGACGCCCTGCCTGTGCGAACCTCCCGCAAGAAACCGCCTGATGAACGCGGGCCGCTGCTCGATGCGACTATTATCCTTAATTACTATGTCGCGCCGCTTCGGCACCGCTATCCCCAATTCGGTCGGAAACAGCCATCTTACTCCGACGTACCTCTCAAGAAACTCCGTCACGCCGTATTCCAATCCACGCGGACTGCCGCCCGTTATCGCCACAACCCCTTCAGACGGGAAATCGATCGCGAACCCCTCGACGTCCAGTCGGCCAGGCGCCTCCACCGACAGCACAATCCTGCAGCCGTCCGCAATGACGTCGCCTTCCTCCGCAACCTTCAGCCTCACGCCCGTGCTCTTCTCGACGAAAGCGGCGAGCCTCTCCGCGTTCTGCTGCGGCGTCCGAGGCAGGATAGGATCCAGACGCACACTCTTGTCAATGCCGCCGATGACTATGGTCGCCAAGGCCTTGCCATCGCGGACAATAGCCGTCTCGCCTGCCGCCGCAACCATGGCGACAGCTGACATAACCACCGCCAATGCAATCATGCTCTTCCGCATAACACACTCCTTCAGGAAATGAAAAACGCATGAACGCCAGAGGACAGCTCAACGTCGTCCCTGCCAGGGAGGCATAGGGTCGCATGGCAGTTCGCAGGCACCTCGAATGAACATTCGATGCCATTCTGGACACGCTTCCATTCGCTGCGCACCCTGCCCGCGCGGGAATTGAAGGCGGCGGAGACATTGCTCAATCCCTTCACGAAAGTAGGCTTCAGTATGAAATGGTCGAATCCCGCCGAATCATCCGCACGGCGGATGCCGCCGAGATATTTGAAGAACCAGACGCCTGGGCAGCCGAGCATCGGATGGTTGTGCGAGTTCATGCCGACGCCCTCCGCCTTCTCCCAACGCTCCCAGAGGGTTGTGGCGCCGTTGGCGAGCATGTACCCCCAGCCTGGATAGTCCTCAGAGGCGACAAGCTTGTATGCAAGGTCTGCATAGCCATACATGGAGAGCGTTTCAAGAAGGTATTTTGTGCCTATGTTTCCTGTCGTGTGCTTGCAGCCTCTCTGCTGGAAGAGTTCCGCGAGCCTGTCGGCGGCGGCCTGCCGTTCCGCCTCTGGGAACAGTCCACAGTAGAGCGCATACGCGTATGCCGACTGGCTTTCAGGGGCGAGGCGGCCAGGCGCTGAGCGGAACGCGCGGCAGAAGTCTCTGCGGATGCCGTCCGCCAATGCAGCCAAAGCCTCTGCCTCGGAATCATTTCCGATGATTTCGGCGATTTTGCGAAGCAACACTGTCGCGTAGTGCATGAGCGCCGTTGAGACAAGTTCATGCGGCACGCTATGGTTTCTGGCGTCCTGGTCGCCTCTGTCGTAGAGCGGAGGCACCCAGTCGCCGACGAGACCGCCCATGCGGAGGATGCCGTCCTCGTCGCAGCATGATTTCATGCGGTCGATCCATGCCCTCAGATTTGGATAAAGTTCCTTCAGCAGGGAAAGTTTGCCATGGAAGAGATAATTGAGATATGCCGCCTCAACGAAACTTGAGCAGACTGGATCGATGTCGAACCCCCAGTAGCATGGCGCCGTCATGGGTACTTCCCCTGTCTGCGGGTCCTGCGCCTCGGCGATGTCGCGCAGCCACTTTGTGAGCAGGTTCGACTCGTCGAAGATGTACATTGCCGTCTCGCAACGCGCCATCATGTCGTTGAGCCACCCCATGCGTTCGGAGCGTTGCGGGCAGTCGGTCGGAACGGCGTGGATGTTGCTTGCCTCCGTGTTGCAAACCATATTCCATATACGGTTAAGAAGCGGATTGCTGCATGAGAATTCGCCGGCAGGGCGGCAGTCCGTGCGAAGCGGAACGCCGACAAGAGTGTTCTCGTCGGGCTCGCAGGGCAGTCCTTCGACCTCCACATAGCGGAAGCCGTGGTAGGTGAAATGCGGCTGGTATGTCTCGCCGTCAGGGGAGCCTTTTGCCGTATAGACGTCCATCGCGATGACCGCTAGCAGGTTGTCCAGCCTGACGGAACCGTCGTCGTTCACAATCTCCGCGAATTTCATGGAGATTCTCGTGCCCGCCGACGCTTTAACGTGCAGACGGCAGACGCCCGCGAAGTTCTGCCCGAAATCCGCCACGAAGCGACCATCCGACAGCCGTGTCCACTTCACGACTTTCATCGGCTTCTGCTGGCGGACAGGCTCCTCCTCAAGGCCTCTCGGACGCCCCGCAGGCCCTCCGATGTGCATTGGAGGACGGGACTGGCCAAATCCGCCGCCAGGCTGCAGCCATTCAGGGTCATGTTCCAGCCTTGCGTCATACTCCTCGCCACTATAGACGCTGTTGCGGCAGACAGGAGATTCCCTGCAGGTCGAGTTCATTTTATAGTACGAGCGCAGGATTAGTTGTCCGTCGCATTCAATCCTGTATTTGACCGCTGGAGTGCCATACCATCCCGCACCTGCGCGGATCGCGATGCGGTTCTCGCCGTTGACGATGAACGGCGTTATGTCGTATGTAAGGAAATGGACGCTTTGCGAGAAGTCGCACTGCCCAGGCTGCAGTTCGTCGTTGCCGCCGAGGCGCGTGCCGTTGCACCAAGCCTCAATCCAGCCTGGGCTGCATAGATAGAAGCGCCCGACTGCGACAGCGGCATCCACATTGAACGGTATGATGATATCGACGGCGTGTCCCGACCAACCGCCTGGAAAACCTACCCATTGGGCGTCCCAGTCCTTCCAGTTTATCAGGCCCATCTCGAAATTGGCGGCCTCGCTCCAATCGGATTCTTTGCCGTCGCTGTCGCGCACACAGACCTGCCAGAAGACTCTGTCCCTGCTCGAAAGCGCTGCCCCTCCATACAAATGTGCCACGGACGACTGCGACTCAACCCATCCAGAATCCCACAGAAGCGGCCCTTCAGAAAGCGCCTCTTCCTTCGCCGCCGCCCTTATCCGCCATGCCGCCTGACGAACCGCCGTCTTGCATGGCTCATACGACCACGAAAGCTCAGGCACGCCTTCTCCAAGGCCCAAAGGATTCTCCAAGTTATTGGCACGCAGATTATTAGGTATCAAAACGCTTCTCTTTGCAGAATTGTTGTCGTTTTTCATCTTGCCATCGTGTTTTTTACTATTCTATTCCTTATTATATAATACGGCCATGGACCGTCCTGTGTGTGCGGCCCGTGGCCGCACACATTTCATGCCATCAGGCTTCGATGAACGCGAATGAATACGGCTTGAACAGAAGGGATATCGAGCCGTCGTCATTGGCGTCGGGAACGACCTCCGAGAAGAAGTAGGTTTTGTCAGTAACATGGCATCTTGCATTTGCGAGCGAACGTCCCTCGGCCTTGATTGTGACGTTAATCGGGGCGGATATGTTGTCGTCGTCGGTGTAGCGGACGATGAGCGTGCCGAGGCGGCCGTCCTGGCCGACGGCTGCGATCGAGTAGATTCCGTCCGTTTTGTCCACGCTGACGGAAACCTCCGTGCCGAGGCGGCGAAGGCGAGCCCACGCCAGGAACGGATAGTAGCCGCGAAGCGGCTCCATGGATACTATGTCGAAGATGTTGTTCATGGCGCATCCGACGCGGGCGTCGTAGAACATCAGCAAATCGAGCGGGACGTGCTGGCAGCAGATCATCGCCGCGGCGATGAACGCGGCGCCCTTGTAGTTCATCTCGCCGCTCTCGACGTTGAGCGAATATACGAATTCATCAGTCCATCCGCGGACATAGTTCCACTCGTTCAGGATGGATTCAGCCTTTCCGTAGCCGTATTTGTCCATGAGCGCCCTGACGGCGACCGCCTTTTCCGCAAGTTGCTCTGGAGCAGATGCATAGATATGCCATGAGAAGAAGTCCAAATGCACTTTTTTCTCCTGCATGTACGCAAGGAACTTCTCTCCCCACTCAAGGTCGCCGCAAAGCGCGGGGCCGCCGATCTTTACATTCGGATGCTTCGATTTGAGGAAGAGAGCCGCCTTTTCGAAGAATTGGAAGAACTGCTCCTGCGTGCCTGTCCACGTGGGGCTTGGTGTGCCGTCAACCCTCTTGCCAAGATCTGGCTCGTTCCAGATTTCCCAGTACTGGATGTTCCACTTGAATCCGTCGGCCCACCCTTCATTGTAGTGGCGGATGATGTGGTCGCAGATTGACGCCCACTTGTCGTAATCCGCTGGCGGATTGACGCCGTATTTCTTCTTCCAGTGCTCGATGGACTGCCCGAGCCTGAAGAATGGCTCCGTTCCAGCCTGACGTATGGTCGCGAGATAGCCGTCAGTCAACTTGAAGTCGTATGATTCAGGGGCGTCGGCGTCCTTGCTGAAGTCTGGAAATATGCCTGTGATGTCAACGGAATGCCAACCGCCATAAGCATGGCAGTGCGCCGCGTCATGGATTCGAGCGTAGGGGATTTCAAGTGCCTTGTATGCGTTGAAATTGCCGCGCGACTGGTCGCATCCAAATTCTTTCGGACCGTTGTTGACGGCATTCATGATTCTGATTGCACCCTTGCAATCTTTTCCAACGGTGATTAAAACTTGCTCCATTTGAATTGCTCTCCTTATATATTTATAGACAATGGAATAATATCACCGCAAAAAGGGCAATTGCAAATTGAAACTATGCAAAACAATCAAGAGCAGCCAATTGTTTGAAGAAGCCTGGATATGACTTTGCGACACAGGATGCATTCTCGATGGCGACAGGCCCGTCGGCGACCGTGGCGGCTACCGCCGCCGACATCGCTATGCGGTGGTCGTTGTATGTGTCTATGGCGACGCCACCTCTGAAATGTTGGCCGACGCCGTGGACGATGAAAAAGTCTTCGCCCGCCTCGGTCTTCACGCCGAAACGCGAAAGGACGTCCGCCATTGCGGCAAGCCTGTCCGATTCCTTTAGACGAAGGCGTTTGACTCCCGTGAATCTCGTATCGGCCGTCCTTGCAGCGGCTGCGACGGAAAGCACAGGAAAACTGTCTGGACACTGCGAGACATCAATCTCATCTTGCTTGAATTCAAGAAGTTGTGCAATCATCCTGTCAGGCTGGCGCGAATCCATGTCCAGCCCTGGAATCAAAATCTCAGAGCCTATCGCATTCATGACGAGCCAGAAGGCGGCCCCCGACCAATCACGCTCAGGAGCAATAATCCTATCGATATTGTAGTTTTGTTGTCCTTTGATAATGAATAAGTTATCTTTGCATTGGACATCAATTCCAAACTTGCGCATGACGTCGAGCGTCATATCGACATACCCGCGTGATTCCAGCGGCGTAGTAAGGGAAATCACGCTGTCTCCCTCAAGGCACGGCAGTGCGAACAGCAGTCCAGTGATTATCTGCGACGAGATGTCGCCCCGCACAAGATACTCGCCAGAGCGCAGCCGTCCATGAAGACGCAGCGGAAATGCCGCATCCTTTGCGGAAACGCCATGCTTCGCGAGAATCTCCAGAAAGGGCGTCACAGGACGCTGCGGAAGGCGTCCTGACGCCACGAAGGTCGCCGCTTCGACTTTCGTCATCGCGACGGGAAGCATGAAACGCAAAGTCGAGCCGCTTTCGCCGCAGTCAAGCACAGGTTCATTGCCTGATGACATGCCGCATTCCAGAGCCTTCAGGCAGCGGATGGTAGCCTGCACGTCGGCGCCAGACTCATCATAACACCTTCCAAAATCGCGCTTTCCAGAGAGGAACTCCGCTATGAGAAGGCGGTGGAGATGCGATTTTGAGAGGGGCACCTGCACTGTCCCCCTGCGTCTTCCAGGCTGTATTGAAATCGTTTCCATATTCATGACAAATCCACAGGAACGGTCCTGACATCGCCCCACGCGCATGGCAGTGCGAATGTGACGCTGTTGCCGCTGCGCTTCTTGTCGCCGCGCATGAGAGGCTTCAATGAGTCGAAGGAGACCCCAGACGGCATCGCAGTCGCAAGTCCCGATTCAGCAAAGACTTCCGCAAGTTCATCAGGCCAGTTCGGTTTTGCAAGCCCCAGGCGGACGGCAAGCCTTGCCTCCTCGACGCATCCCACCGCGACCGCCTCGCCATGGGACAGAGTGTAGTTCAACGCCGGCTCGACGGCGTGCCCAACAGTGTGGCCGCAGTTAAGAAGCATCCGCCGCCCTTTAGTCTCCAGCGGGTCCTCACGCACTATATCCACCTTCACGGAGAGATTGTCCGCTATCATCGCGGCGGAGGGCATCGCAAGATTGCAATGCTGTTTTCCGCTGATTATCAAGTGCTTAAGCATTTCAGCGCGGCCAGAGAGAAGCTCCTTCTCTGGAAGAGTGCGGAGAAAATCCACGTCGATGACGACGATGCGCGGCGAATGGAATGCGCCAGCGAGATTCTTGCCGTCGGGAAGGTCGCATCCCGTCTTTCCGCCAGTCGAGGCATCCACCATAGAGAGGAGCGTCGTCGGGAAATTGAACCACTGGACGCCGCGCATCCATGTCGCGGCAGCGAATCCCGTCAAATCGCCCGTGACGCCGCCGCCGCACGCCATGACGGTGTCGCGGCGTCCGATTCCCGCCTTCGCGAAACAGTGCCACAAATCCATGACAGTGGCGGGAGTCTTATGAACCTCCCCCGAGGGAATAATCCCTATCGCGCCCCCCGAAAGGTTTGGGTGGAGCGACGCCACCGTCGCGTCGAAAACCGTCCTTGCAGGATTGATGAAGGCCTCCGCAATTCCGCTTCCTGCAAGCACAAGCGAATCAGGCAGGATGAAACTCGCCGCGAGGCGGCTTGCAAAGGAGGCGTAGTGCGGCGCGCGCTCCTTTGAGCGGTCGCCGAGAGGACGGCTGCCAGGCGCAAGCCCCAGCCGCCTCCGCAACTCCTCCTCCGACGGCGTTTCAAGGCAGATTACAGTACCCGCCTTTTCGCACGCTTCACGGTTGGACTGCCTCAACAGAGTCCCTCCGCCAAGCGCAACCACACACGGTTCGCGACGAGATATTTCAATCGCCTCCTGCAGCGCCTCCGACTCCAAATCGCGGAAGCGTGCCTCACCATCCTTCGCGAAGATTTCGGAGATTGCGCAACCCGCCTTTTCGACAATCATATTGTCAGTATCTAACCATTTGCAATGCAATGCATCAGACAACTCATGCGCAAGTGTGCTCTTGCCGCTTGCGGGCGGCCCATAGAGGAATATTGCCTTCGTGCTGGCCATTATATAGACTCCTCTGCGTAAAGACGTCTCTGCACACGCGCCTGCTCGACAAGCATGGACATGCCGCTGCACGTCCTGCATCCAGCGGCAGCCGCACGCGCCATAATTGGCGTCACGGCAGGGACATAGACCAAATCGTATATGGATTCAGTCCCCTTGAAGTCATAGAACAGGATTGGATCCGCGTCAGCCGTCGTGGCGTTCAATCCCACGGAAGTCGCCTGGACGATTATGTCCGCATGCTCCGAAAGCATCCCACGGCTAGACGCCTCCAGCGGCGCGGATTTGAATCCATAGAGTCCCGCGAGTGCGACCGCCTTTTCGTACGTGTGGTTGAAGATGCAGACATCTGCCTCCAGCCTGTGCAAAGCGTATGCGACGGCCCTTGCGGCGCCGCCCGCGCCGAGCAGCGCGACCTTTCGCCCCGCGATTCCGTCAACCTGCAGGAACTCAAGCAGAGCCGCAATGAAACCATCGGCGTCTGTGTTGAAGCCCTTCCATCCAGCGGCAGTCTTCACAACGGTGTTCACCGCGCCAATGCTTCTCGCCGTCTCGTCTATGGCGGCCATGTATTTCATGATTTCGCCCTTGTGCGGAATCGTGACAGCCATTCCCCTCACGCCTAGTGCCTCAGCGCACGCGATGGCCTCTCCCGCCGTCTCGGCGGCGATTGGAACCATGACTGCGGGATTGGCGTCCGCCACGAAAGCGGAGTTGTTGAGTTCGGGGCTGGCGGTGTGCCCAAGCGGCCATCCCGTGACCGCGTAAAGCGGCGTGGCAGTTGTCAGCGAACGGAAGCAATACGTCCTAACGAGCGTCTCTGGCGTGAGATGGCCGATGTCCTTCATCTTCGGCAGGTTCTTCTTCGGCGACGAGAACGTCAGCATCGAATGCGTGCGAACCGCCAGAATCCGCGAGGCTAGCCCGAGGCTTCCCATGGCGCACAGGATGTGCGGGAAGCCAGTGAAATCCGCCGTCTCGTTGAAGAGCCTCGTCAAATCGGAGCAGTGAATCGCCTTGAAGGCGATTTTTGGAATGTCGTCCGTGCTGCCCTTCATCGTCTGGCAGCGGGCGACGACATCCCGCACTGGACCGTCAAAATCATGCAGGCTGCGGATGATGCGAGTGCCACGCGACTTTGCGAGCGCGTCCAACTCTGGATGCCTGAAATCGTCCTCGAAATCGACGAACGCGAACGGCATCTCCGAATCCCTCAGAAGCTTCGCATACAACGCTTTCCGCTTCTCCTCGTCCTGCCCCCAGTGGCCGCCGTCGCGTGTCCTGCGGATGGTGAGGATGACAGGCAGGCCGCAGCGCTTCGGGAAGGAGACGGCGGCCGCATGCTCAGTTTCGGAGAGGCAATCCACGCGCAGTTCGACGATGTCGATGAACGGGCGGCTCGCATTGATGGATTCGATGGCCTGCTCGAGAGTGCTGTCCGTGAGTGTCAGGCAGATTCGCGGCGTCTCGGACTCTGCGGCGAGCATGATGTCCGCCATGACGAATGCCGCCAGCGCCTCCGCGACGGGAATGGCGCGTCGCGCGATGCACGGGTCGTGCCGCCCCTGGATCGTCTTTGTCGTCTCTTCGCCAGTGGCAAGGTCAACGGTCCGCTGCTCTTTGAAGATGGACGGCGTCGGCTTCATGGCGAGCCGCAGGACCAACGGCATTCCAGTCGTCATTCCGCCAAGCAATCCGCCGTGGTTGTTGCCCTTCGTGACGACCTTTCCGTCCTCAATCGCGAACGGGTCGTTGTGTTCCGAGCCGCGCATTGCCGCCGCCCTGAATCCCGCGCCGAACTCGACGCCTTTCACGCCTGGAATCCCGAAAAGCGCAGCGGACAGTTCAGACTCCACGCCGTCGAACATCGCCCCGCCAAGCCCTGCTGGAAGGCCGTCCACACGGATTTCAATGACGCCGCCGACGCTGTCGCCCTCCCCTTTCGCCTTCAATATCTCCTCCTCCATGCCTTCCGTCTTGCCGCCTACGGAGACAAGCCGCCCCTCGACGGTGACATTACGCTTCGCAAGCCATTGCAGGCAAATGCCTCCCGCTATGCACATCGGCGCCGTCATGCGGCCAGAATTGGTGCCGCCGCCGCTCGCGATCCGTCCCGTCTTCACCCATTGCGGATAGTCCGCATGGCCAGGCCGCGGCACGGTGTTTTCTTCGCCATAGTCCTTTTTGCGCACATCCGTATTCTGAATTATGGCCTCAATCCTCTCGCCTGTCGTCCTGCCGTCCGAGACGCCAGAGACGAATTTCGGCAAATCTGGCTCGCGCCGCGCCGTTGACATCTTGTCGCGGCCAGGCGCCCGCCGTTCCATAAATGCTTTGAGCGCAGCCATGTCCACCTCGAAACCACGCGGGAAGTTCTCAAGGCGCATTCCAATCGAGGGTGCGTGCGAGGCGCCGAAAACCGTCAGTTTGAGATGCTGTCCGAAGGCCGCCCTGCCCTGCTCCGTCTTTGCGCTGCGGTTCACGCCGTCGCTTGCCTTGCTTGCGGCACCCGCCTGAATGAAGCGTCGGATGCCGTCAGAGTCGTTGTTCGCAAGGCATTCCCTGAAGGTCTGCAGACGCGATATGAAACCGTCGAGGACCTCTAGCAGGTTGTCCCTGTCCGCCGAAAAAAGCCGTTCCCAAACGACAGGGTCCATTGACGCGATTCGCGTCATGTTGGCGTAACTTCCTGCGGAGTAGCCAGATGCGTCATGAGAAAGCGGCTCCTGAGTGTATGCTGCGGCGATGACATGGCTCAACTGGCTGGTGTAGGCGATCATGCGGTCATGATGCTCTGGAGTCGTCGTCAGAACTCGCCCGAAGCCAAGGCTCCCGAAGAACTGCACAAGCCGCTCGATTACATCTTTCGGTGCGTCTGGATACGGCGTCAGAATCATCGGCGCGCCTTTCAGTATGGACGCATCCGCATACGCATATCCAGAATGCTCCTTTCCAGCCATCGGATGGCCGCCGACGAATGTCCTTCCAGCGGGCAGAATGCCTTTCAGCGCGTTGCAGACGGGAACCTTTACTCCGCATGTGTCAACGGCGATTGCGCCTTCCTTAAGCGTTGGTCCGTAGCATTTCAGCCACTCGATAAGAACGTCCTGGGGCAGCGCGATGAGGACAATGTCCGCATCCTCGACATGGACATCGTCGTCCCTGTCCAATGCCGTTGCCTCGTATCCCGCCTGTATCGCGGCCTTGTAGAGCGAGCCTCCAATAAGGCCCATTCCGACGACTGTCACCTTCATGTCAGTGCTCTCCGTATGCGCCAAGGAATGAGAAGTGCGTTATTTCAGGGTCGTTTGAAAGTTCGTCCAGA
>JAEEGL016729959.1_pt1 | contig 14988 bp, 16 predicted proteins | sample 9134231 | NCBI WGS metagenome assembly JAEEGL01 (sample SAMN16246548, study PRJNA631951) | gut metagenome | biome: gut microbiome; feature: rumen; material: fiber-attached | host: Bos | place: Iran: Karaj | collected 2018-10
AAGGGGATGGTATGGTCCTTCTTGTACCTCTTTATTATCATCAGTCCCAGTGAGAATATACTTGCGGCAAAAAGGGCATATATACAGGAAAATGCCACCTTGGTGCCTCCCTGGCATATACCCGTGATAAGTATGGCAAGACTGTCTCCCATGCCCAGCTGCCCCTTGGAGATATATGATATGGCTATGAAAACAACTCCTATGATCACACCATACAATTCGTCAATAAAGGTATTGGTCCCGTAGATGGGGTAAAGCACCATGCCTGTGATCCCGAATATGAGAAAAAGCAAAACCGGTATCTGCCTGCTTTTCAGGTCGTATACACACGCCGTGATCGAAAACCCCAGTAAAAACAGTTTTATCATTATAAGCCTCCTCCGCACTCACTGCAGGGTCTTAAGGACACATCACTAAGGGGGACCTCCCTGAGAGTCCTTTTGAGGTCCGGACACCCTAAAGTGGTATGATATCTGTTACCGTCATCCGTAATATAAGCCACTGCAGGGTCTCCCCTGTTTCTTGCGCAATGCTCGCAGGCATAGTATTTTGACCCGTCGTTTGCCCTCTCTTTTTTCAGTTCGCCAAATGGTACGCTCCTGATATTGAGATTCAGATGTGAACAGCCTAAGGACCTGTGATATACCGACCCGGTCTCAGTCACGAATACCATCTCCTCCGGATCCCCCGTGGCGCTGTGACCGGCTTTTAGATTGTCATAGCCTGTAAAGGCCCTGATCCGTACCCTGTCTACGGTATAGGGATCATATGTCCCCAGGATGTCGAAAGGAACGTCTATGCGGTACCTGTCCACCAGATCTATGATGTCATCTCCCCCGTTAAGGATGTCCAGTGTATCCTCAAGGCCTGTCCTGTCTACCACGGCATTGCCGAGATAGGCATATTTTGCGGCCTTATAGGCTCTCTCTGACAGCAGGGCCAGTTTTTTTGAGGATTCTCTTATGGCATCCGTAAGAAACATGACGGAAAGCATGGCAAAGAGGAAGATAGGCAGGATGAGGGCTGTTTCCACGGTAATGCTCCCAAAAAGAGACTTCCTCCGGAGTGGGTAGAGAGACATGTTTGTTTTTTGCACCTTTTTTTCACACATATTTTTTGCTTTATTCTTGGGGTTATAGTGAACTCCCCGAAAGAAGCCTCTTTTTCGAAACATTACCTTTGCCTTTCCTTTAGTGATCACTCAGATAACTCATTTTCCGGTCTATGGTCAGCCTGTATTTTCCTCTGCAGGTCATGGCCGCTGCCACGGATACATATTCCACCAGGCCGTCCATCCTGAAACCCTGATTCCCTTCTGTAAGCCGCATGTTCATTTCCACCACGTCCATGGCTCTCATGCACTTCTCGGTCTTATTCTGAAAAAACAGGAAAACCCTGAGATAATCTTCATACGAGAAGCCTGTACCGATCTGACCCGTTGGTCTGGCCGAGGTTTTTATGGACAGCAGTCCCCATAGAGGCATCTTCCAGTCCTCATCTGTTTTTGTCAGGGGAACTCTTTCTCCTGCCATGAGCCTTACCACGTCGGATACGCTCTCTCCGTATGCCCATGCCAGCAGTATCAGATCCGTCAGGGGCTCTGCCGCGTCAGGTACCATAAGGATCGCCGTTATGACCAGAGCTACTGCTTCCACCGCATCCTTCTTTCCCGGATCCGTAAATATATATGCCGCATCTGCTCCGTATCTGAGCAGCAGCAGTCTCTCCACCGTCTCTCTCAGATTTGCCTTGTCCGAGCTCCTTCCGTGCAGGATATACTCCAGCTCGTAGTCAGCACTTAAGTCTCTGGGGCCATCCGTATAGGACGTGCACTTCTCCAAAAGATATTCATCAAACATCAGCTCGGAAAGCGTGCTCTCCGTATCCGTCTGCCCTCCGTGCAGCCCCGTGCCTTTTATGGTCTGCCTGTGAGAGATGTATTCGCCGATGTTTATGGTTTTATCTGACAGATGATCCGTTCTCATGACATGCTCCAGTATCCCCGGACGGTCATCAAAGGCATTTCTCGCCGGATTTTCGTCTATCTTATAGTCAAGGCCGTTTAGCCTCTCCTCGATCTCCATTCTCTTTTCATCCGGGTTTTCCCTCTCAATGCCGCTGCTTTCATATTCCGATACCCGGCTTCCTGCTTTGGATGCAAGGGATCTGGCGGCATTTATCCCATACATGTCTTCCAGCGCCTGTATTGCCTGTCTTTTGAACACTCTTCCTGCAGCATCCGATGCATAGGATATCTCAACTATCTCCAGTTCATCCTGTCTCAGGGCAGTGAAGTCCGCCGGTTGTATAAGGCTTAAAGTTCCCTTCGAGGGGTCGATGTTATAACTGACATAATCCTTAATGTGCTCCTTAAGCTGCTCAACCGACGGCGTTTTGCTTCCGTAGGAGGTATCAATGAAATACAGGTCGTACCTATTAAGAAGCTCTCTGTTGTATTCCGCAAATGCCGATTCTAAGGCCAAGTCTGTCGCAAGTTCACATTTCATCCTTGCTGCTGCATATGCGGCACTTTCCGTCATACCCATAATGACTGACAGTATGATGGTCAGTATCAGGCTTAAATAAACAGTGATAGTTCCCCTGTATTTCATTTATTCCCTCCCGGCGTTACTTATACCTGTCCCGCCTTTTTGTTGATTGTCTTGAAAATACTGTTCACCAGATCGGTGAGTTGAGATTTAAAGATGAGCACAAGCCCGATAAGAACCACGAGGATCAGTATCATCTCCACTGTTCCGATACCGTCCTCTTCTTTGAGAAACCTCATCAGCATAGACATCCCTCCTTTCTTTCAATAATTACGGATACCCCGGTGAAACCCGGATATCACATATATGCATAAGCGCCCGGGCGCTCTATGCCCGATCTACAGGGAGAAAGACATGAAAGCCGGCACGATGACCACGATCATCACCACCGAGAGCATCATCACCATAGGGAGCAGAAGTCTCGTGCTTGCTTCCTCTCCCACTCTTCTGGCATTGGCCTTTCTCTCTTCAAAAGCATCTTGTACCTCTCTTTCCAGTTCCTGAAGCAGTCCTGCGCTTCCCTTTTTTATATTCTGGGAGAACAATGCCCCAAGCTTTGTATATCTCTTTACTGCGCATCTCTTACCGAAGTCCAGATATGCTTCATATTCACTTATTCCGCTTCTCATCCTGTGGACGGTTATCATCATCTCCTCCATGGCATAGGACCTCCGTTTATGGGAACAGACTGCATGATCACAGGCCACTCTCTCAAAGGCCGCCCGCAGCGTAAGTCCCGCGCTTATAAGCAGAGTAAGCTTGCTTACTATCTCCGGATAATCAAGGAGCATTTCTCTCTCCCTTTTTTCCACCTTCTTTTTAAGCTCCCTGTCCCTGCCCATGTATACGATAACGGAGGAGAGGATCCCGCAGGAGAGGATGTACAGCCAGGTCATGGGCAGAGCCTCCTCATAGGATAGACTTCTCCCGTTCACGTTTTTAGGCAGTGGCTGCTCATTGCTGCTTATACTTGCCTTTGCGTATGTATCTATCATCCGGTCGATATCATGGGTCAGCTGCTCCTTTTCTTCTCTGTATCTGGGGAAAACCAATGCATAGAATTCGTATACTTCCTCCCTGGCTCCATAGCTCAATGTTGCACTGATCCTCACCTTCTCCCCCTTTTCGTCCTCAAAATCCTCCTGTATCTTCCCGTTTGTGTCCAGTACATCATAATTATCCGTCATCCATTCTATGTTTACGGGATAATCCACGGCGGCTTCCGGGAAAACCAGATCGTATACCACATGATCCAGGGAAGCGTTTTTTCCGGGCACGGTCCGATCTATCCATTCTCTGGTCTCACGGAACACCTTTTCCGTTTCCTTTTGAGAGAACTGTCTCTCCTCCACCGTGATGACCTTGTCCTTTTCATATATCTCCCCATCGGTGTATACATTGACCCGTACTCTTCTGTCCCCTTCTCCGTATCCGTTTCTGGGAATGGAGCTTCCAAGCATTGCCTGTCTGTTGTTCCAGTCGGCGATCAGGATGCCAAGCGACAGGATCACTCCGACCACAGCGATGAACATGGCGTCTCCAAGCTTTTTTATATAGTATTCCCTTGTTACCTTGGATCCCGATTCACCGGGATGCATCAGCATCTGTTTTTCTCTTACATATTCCGTTTCCTTAGGCGGCAGGAATATAAGTATCTTTTCTGCCAGCAGATAAAACAGCTTCATGACCTACACCTCGATATCCAGTATCTTTTCCGCCATTATGAATCCCGCAGTGTAAACCGTAAGTGCCCCGGTCATGAGGGCTGCTCCCGTCACGTTGTGATACAGGACGGATATGAATTCACCGGAGGTCAGCTGCAGATAAGCAAGTATTCCGAAGGGTACTATCTCCATCACTCTTATCTCATACCTCTTGGCACTGACGGATGTAGCGATCTCCCTTTTCACATCTATCTTCTCACTTATATTGGATGCTGCCCGCTTAATGATCTTAGTCATGTCTCCGCCCACCTTTTTCGCAGCGTCAAATACACTGGCAAAATCGTATATATCCTCTATATCCGATTCCATGGCAAAATCCTTGATTATGTACTCTATTGGTTCATTATCCCGAAGCTTCATCACCATCCGGCGATACCTGGATGTGATCAGTGCATCTTCACCGTACATGTTCTTCATGTCGTAGTAAGCTTCAATAAATGAGTTCTCAACGGAATATCCGGCATTCAGAGCTGTACTGACGGACAGGATGCTTTCACGAAACTGCAGGGCAAGCAGGCTCTTTTTAGCCCTTCTTTCCCGGTCAAGGCGGTATCTTCCGTATACTGCGATACCCGGCAGCAGGATGAGAAAGGGGATCAGGCTTTGATAAAAGATGTATGCTGCGGCACCGCTTATAGCCAGCCATTCAAACAAGATCCTTATCATAAAGACCTTTTCGCCTGAGTTTTTCAACAAATTCAAGTTTTCCCGTTTTTTTGAGATGTCCTTTAATGAGTCCACTTTTTGTTTCTCCTTCCTCTATAAATCTGTATATGGGATTCAGAACGAATTCACCCCTCTCAAGGCCTGACATTTCCGATATCTCCAGCACCTTCCGGCTTTTATCCCTGAGTCTTCCAAGGTGGATTATGATATCTATGGCCGAAGCCATCTGTCTGCGTATGGCGGGGAGGGGCAGGTCCATCCCCATAAGTACCATGGTCTCGATCCTGGATAACATGTCCTTCGCACTGTTGGCATGTCCCGTACATAGAGAGCCGTCATGCCCCGTATTCGCTGCAGACAGAAAATCCAGCGCCGCTCCGTCCCTGATCTCCCCCACGATGATACGGTCCGGGCGCATTCTCAGGGAGGTTTTGATAAGGTCCCTTATGGTTATCTCCTTAAGGCCTTCCACATTGGCATTTCTGGTCTCAAGTCTTACCAGATTGTCTATTCCCTTTATCTGCAGCTCTGCGGAATCCTCTATGGTGATTATGCGTTCGTCAGGGGGAATAAATTCGGATAATGCGTTCAGAAAGGTGGTTTTACCGGAGCCGGTTCCCCCCGAGACAAAAATGTTATAGCCGGATGCTACAAGATTTTTAAGATAATCAGCTGCCTCGGAGGTTATGGACCCGAAATAGATCAGATCCTTCATCCTTATGGGATCATCCGGAAACCTCCTGATGGTGAGGATGGGCCCGTTTATGGCAACGGGAGCCATTACCACATTTACTCTCGCACCGTTTTCAAGTCGGGCATCCACTATGGGAGAAGCTTCGTTTACGACTCTGTTGTTTTTAGCCACTATCTGCTGTATGACTGCTCTTAACTTATCCACGGAGGCAAAGTGCTTATCCCATTTGGATACACTGCCGTTCTTTTCTATGAATATCTCATCTGTGCCGTTCACCATGATCTCCGTCACCGAATTATCGGCTATGAGTTCCTCCAGTATCCCCAGTCTCCTGACCTCGTTGAAAAGGATCCTGAAATACTCTTCTCTCTCATTCAGTCCTATGCAGGTCTTCTTTTTCAGTGCCGAGATCTCTTCCTTTATGATGGACCGTATCTCCTCATCGGATACATCCCTTGACATATCTATCCTGGAGATAACATCCTCTCTCAGCTTTGATAATACTTCCGTGTTTTCTTCCTTCATTGTTCTCTCTCCAGCAGATCTCTTGCATATTTTCCAAGCTCTGTGCTCTTAAGATCTCCTGCCACTGACGGTATATCCTTGAAATAAGGGAGTTCCAAAAGCTCCATTCTCTCCGCCAAGGCTGCATGTCCCGTAAAGTGCAGATATGAATCCATATATGAGAGCTTTGCCTGTGACATGCTGTCGCGTCTTACGGGAGTATATATCCTGTCTGAAGCCTCAAGTATCTTTTCAAAGCCCTCCATATAGGTTCCCAGATCCATCACTATATTTCTGTATCCCATGCTCTTTATGCAAAGCAGAAGCTCTGTCACTTCCTCCGCTCCGATCTGGGCCAGATCTCCCGGCACCGAGACCGGCGGTATGTACCTAACACCTCTGCTTTCTCTCACTATGCTCTGAAGTCTTAAGCCGAACCTGTCCTTACCGTCGTCCCTCAGATAAAACATCAGATCCGAAAGGTCCCCGTCGTAGGTTTCCATGAAAAGGGAAGAAAAACCCGAATCCGCCTCGAAATTTATGTATATGGTGTCTTCTCTCTCGGATAATATCTGGGCGAAGGTCATGGCGAGAGTGGTTTTCAGACATCTGTTTACAGGGGAATAAACCGTATGGACCATCCCGTCGTTTCCCGATGTCACGGAGGAGACCTTTATATCAGACATGGAGGCTATGGAAAGGACTTCTCTTAAGATCTCATCCACAGGCTGCAGGATGTCTACCACATATGCATCCTTGCATGTTTCCATCTCCGCCCTGTCTGCCAGAACTACCGTGATCTCGGACTTGATCTGTTTTGCACCTGTTTCATAGCTCTCCTTATCCGACAGCAGTAAAGATATGCCATGTTCTTTGGCAAATCCCATCAGCTTGTCATTGCTTGTAAAACCGAAGCAGGAAAAGCCTGTTTTGCTGTCATATATGTAATTCATGAATCCCAGCAGATAGTCGCTCTGGGAAAAGATCACTGCCATATTGGCTCTGTCATTTGATCCCATATTCACTCCTTTTCAGATAAAAAACGGAAATGATCCCATGAAGAATGAGAACGCGAAAGGTATTTTCGTCTGTAGAACGGGGGTTTGATTTCTGATACTCAATGCCATGATCGAGATGACGGAGATAAGTACCGTGTAAACGGCTGTCTCTATGAGGGAGGCTGTTCCGATGAAAGCCGTTGCGGCCATTAAGAGTTTTATATCGCCGGCCTTGACCATACCCAGACAGTAAAAGGGGATAAAGAGGATAAATATCAAAAGCATGTCGCGAAGATTTTGTGAAGATGGGTCACAAAGGAGAAGTATGCCTAAAGGAAGGGCCAGAAATACGTTCTTTATCCGATATGTTACAATGTCCGTCATGGCACAGGCAAACAGCATGAAAAGATATAGATATTCCTTCATTGCTACCTGTCCTTTTAATGATTGGATCTGTCACTGAAACGTGAAAAGATGATCTGAAAGTGAAATAAAAAATACACCCTGGGGGATTTCTTGTCAAGAACTTTTTTAAAAGTAGAAATGGCCGATCGCGATCGGCCATTTCAGGAGAAGGTATTTCTTTCTTATGGGGTACCGCCCTGAACGGACGGTATCATGTATTGGGGGGTACGCCTATAATATAGCACTGCAAGGATATGTCAACAATGCACAAAATATACAATCTTTACAAACTTTATGATCGTTTTTTGTGCATGTTTGTCAGACAGGCTCTGCCTCCCACAGGGAATTGAACTCATCCATGCTGATCTTTTCCTTTTCAAGGAGCAGTTTAGCGGTCTTTTCAAGTATGTCCATATGCTCCTTTATAAGTGCTCTGGCTCTTTCGTGACAATCCTCCACGATGGTCTTCACTTCGATATCTATCTCTCGTAAGGTTTCCTCCGACATGCTCCTTCCGTGAGCCAGATCCCGACCGATGAATACCTGGTCATCATCCTCATTGAAGCTCACGACTCCGATCTTGTCACTCATGCCATAGGTGGTCACCATTCTTCTGGCCATTTTTGTAGCCTGTTTGAAATCAGCGGATGCTCCGGTAGTCACATCGTCGGGTCCGAAGATAAGCTCCTCAGCTACCCTGCCTCCCAGATCAACAACGATCTCGTTGAGCATTTTTGATTTTGTCCTGAACATCTCATCCTTTTCGGGAAGGGGCATGGTATATCCTGCTGCTCCCATTCCGGTGGGGATTATGGAGATGCTGTATACAGGTCCGACTCCGGGAAGTACATGAAACAGGATCGCATGTCCCGCCTCGTGGTATGCCGTTATCTTCTTTTCCTCATCCGATATGACCTTGCTTCTCTTCTCGTTTCCTATGCCGACCTTGATAAATGCGGACTTTATATCCTCCTGGGTGATGTAGGATTTGTCGCCCTTGGCCGCCTTTATCGCGGCTTCGTTCAGCAGGTTTTCCAGATCCGCTCCCGTAAAGCCCGCCGTTGTCCGGGCTATCTGGGTCAGATCCACATCATCTCCCAGCGGCTTGTTCTTGGCATGAACCTTCAGGATATCCTCTCTTCCCTTTACATCCGGTGTTCCCACGCCGATCTTTCTGTCAAATCTTCCGGGTCTCATGATGGCGGGGTCCAGGATATCTACCCTGTTCGTTGCAGCCATGACGATTATGCCTTCATTTACTCCGAATCCGTCCATCTCTACCAGCAGCTGATTAAGAGTCTGCTCTCTCTCATCATGTCCGCCGCCAAGGCCTGTACCTCTGCGCCTTGCCACAGCATCTATCTCATCTATGAACACTATACAGGGTGAGTTTTTCTTTGCCTCTTCAAAAAGGTCTCTGACTCTTGACGCACCTACACCTACGAACATCTCCACGAAATCGGAACCGGATATGGAAAAGAAGGGAACCCCTGCTTCTCCGGCAACCGCCTTTGCGAGAAGTGTTTTACCTGTTCCGGGGGAGCCTACCAGTATAACACCCTTGGGGATCCTCGCCCCCACTTCGGTATACTTTCCGGGATCCTTAAGGAAATCCACTATTTCCTCCAGATCCTCCTTCTCCTCCGCCAGTCCGGCCACATCCTTAAAGGTGATGCTTGTCTGCCCCGGAGCTACCATCTTTGCTCTGCTCTTGCCGAAATTCATCATCCGGCCGCCTCCGGCACCTCCCGCATTCTGGGAGTTCATCATGGCCATGATCACCATCACAGCCACCACTGTGAGCAGTATGGGCAATCCGTATACTATGATGGGATTCTCTCTTTTGACGGCTTCCTCCTCGAATCCGGGAAAAAGCTCTTTTAATTCCTTTTCCGTTTCCGTGATATCGGCAACATATATGGTATGCGTCTCGCTGTTGCTCAACGTTACGGTCACCTCGCCCGTTGGAGTTTCCGAGTAGGGAGACACCAATACGCCCTTCACCCTTTTTGCTTCCAGGTCATCTAAAAAGGTCCTGTAATTATACGGATCCCTTACCTTCAGACCTGAGGACATGAAGGAGATCAAAAGCAGCACCGCTGCCACGATCAGGAAATATATACCTAAACCTCTGTTGGAATTTCTCAATGCTATACCCCCGTGTCAACGACGCCTATAAATGGCAGATTCCTGTATTTCTGTGCATAATCGAGGCCGTAGCCTACGATAAACTTATCCGGTATCACGAATCCGGTATAGTCGATATCCACATCGGCTACCCTCCTGTCGGGCTTATCCAGCAGAGCGCAAAGCTTAAGCTGGGCGGGTCCTCGCTGCTTAAGGATCTCCATGAGATATGCCATGCTGCGTCCCGTATCTATGATGTCCTCTACCACAAGTATGTTTTTATTACGTATGGGCTCATCAAGATCCAGCGTTATCTTGACGACTCCGGAGCTTTCCGTTTCATTGCCGTAGCTGGAACAACGCATATATTCCATGGTAACGGGGCATTCTATCCTTTTTGCCAGATCGCAGGCAAAGGTGGCTGCTCCCTTAAGGATGCATATGAGGGTAACCTCCTGTCCCTTAAAATCCTCGCTGATCTGTTTCCCCAGCTCTCTTATCTTACGATCGATCTCTTCTTCCGAAATTATTGTTGTGATCTTCTCAGCCATTTTTTATCTCCATTTTCAAAACCTGTTTTGTTCCCTCGGTGACCTTGAACCTTTCTCCTATCCTGCCGGTATCGATCATCCAGACTACTTCGCTTCCCAACGTGACCAGATACAGAGCATCCCGCATATCGGGGGGGACCTTCTCTTCGATCATAAGATCCTTTATCTTCTTGCTGCCGCCTTTAATGGATATATGATCTCCGCTCTGTCTGTGTCTTATCGCAAGGTCGTAAGTACCGCCTATTGTAGCATAATCTATGAATTTAGTGTAGTTATTGCCCTTTGATATGTCCTCCATATCAGTCTTTGCTATATCCAGAACCGTAAACTCTATATGAGGAGGGACATCCGGCAGGGCTGATCCTCCATCCGGCTCATATTTTCCCGGGCCGAAGATCACAAGTTTGCCAAATTGTCTCGCGGCTTTTATGCCGTATATAAGGTCCACATGCCTTCCGGACTGGCCGCACATCAGATCCAAAACCGCATCTATATGTCGTCTGCCGATATCTCTGGCCCTGCCGGCAGCCGATATCAGGGTATCCTTTATCAGGGCAGATCGTAAGGCCTGATCCAGCCTGTCCAATTTCTCTATGTCCAGTTCATACCTGCCATTGGTATAGGAGAGACAGCTCTCCTTTGCCTTTCCGGTCTCATTATGGATATGTCCCGAGATCATACGGATGTCCGAAGAAGTATCCACGATATGGTCTACTGCCCTGTCATTTATCTCCATCAGTTCGGGCAGGATCTTATGCCTTATCCTGTTCCTTGGTATGTCCGTGTCTTCGTTGGTACTGTCCGTACGATACCGGATATCATTTTCCCTGCAGACCTTTTCCGTATCTTCTCTTGTAAGACACAGCAAAGGTCTGATGTAACGGCCTCTTACGGGATCTATACCCTTCAGCCCGTTTACCCCGCTGCCCCGGATGAGGTTGTATATCACTGTTTCCGCGATATCATCCTTATGGTGAGCCAGTGCTATCCGGTCTGCTTCAGTGTCCGTAAAGATCCTGTATCTTTCGTTTCTGGCCGCTTCCTCCACACTTGTCCCCGTTTCCTTCGAAACGGCAGGAACATCGATCCTGTGTATCTCAAGAGGTATATCCCATGCCAGACAGGTTTCCCTGACATATTCCATATCAAGGACTGATTCCTCCCCTCTGATACCATGCTCTACATGAACCGCCTTTATGTCAAAATCCATCTCTTCTTTCAATTCATGCAGCAAAAAAAGAAGGCACATACTGTCTGCACCTCCCGAAACAGCCACGCCTACGGTCTGCCCTTTGCATATCATGGCATGTTCTTTGATATAGTCTTTTACAAGCTTTTTGATCTCACTTACCGTCATCCGTTCTGAATATTATCTCGTTTTCATGCACCAGACCCAGCTTCTTTTTTGCCATTTCCTCGGCATACTTTTTCGTTTTGGTATATTTTTCGAACTCTTCCAGATCCTTTGTGCGCTGCTCCTCCTGCTTCAGCTGTTCCTCCAGGACACTCTTCTGCTCCAGTAAAGACTTGTTCTTTTCGCTGAGGCTTTTTCCGTCTACACTGATGACCACGAGCAAAAGCAGAACGATTATCAGAATAGCAAAAACAGCAGGCTTATTATGCCTGATGGTCCTGTACATGGCTGCTTTGCTCTTTTTTATTCTGACTCTTTCGTTTCCCATTGCCCTTCAGCCCTTCATTTTTAAGGAAAAGATAGAATCAGATTAACATAATATCCCGTTTATTGCAAGTATTCGTACATTTGTGCAGCCTCTTCTTTGCGCACGGTTTCAGCTACGGAGACCACTCTGACCCTGACAGTCTTGTCTCCGAAGGATATGGCGATGGTATCTCCCTCTTTGATATCCGTACCTGCTTTCGCAACCCTGTCGTTCACCATGACCCTGCCGGCATCACAGGCTTCGTTTGCTATAGTGCGTCTTTTTATCAGCCGCGAAACCTTAAGATATTTATCCAGTCTCATAATCCCTTATTCTCCCTGCTGCTTAATAAAATAAGCGGTGCATAAAGCACCGCTTACCGTATCATGACTTATAAAGATCACTTCTTGTTTACAAGATCCTTAAGAGCCTTTCCTGCCTTGAACTTAGGTGCCTTTGATGCAGCGATCTTCATTGTTGCACCGGTCTGGGGATTTCTTCCCTCGCGAGCTGCTCTCTTTGCAACTTCAAATGTTCCAAAGCCTACAAGCTGGATCTTATCACCCTTTTTAAGCTGAGCGCCTACTGTATCCGTGAATGCCTTAAGAGCCTTCTCAGCATCCTTTTTTGATATACCGGCCTTGTCAGCCATAGCTGCTACTAATTCTGTCTTGTTCATGTTATGAACTCCTCCTCTTACTAGTATCTGTATTGCTTGTTTTGACGCCCCTCGAGCGCCACAAATACATTTATAACTGCTGCATTATCAATTGTCAAGTGAAAAAAGGCCTGAAAACGCCTTTTTACGGGTTATTCTGGTCCTCCTCAAGCAGCAGCATCTGATAGATATCCCTTTTTGAAACTCCTCTGTCAACGGCAGCTTTTTTCATGGCTTCCTTCTTATCCATGCCGCAATCCATGTACCTTTGAACATGGCGGGAAACAGATATGCCCTCGTAAGCCTCTCTCTTCATGCTCTCCAGCTCCTCAATGGGCCTTCCCTCTATCACCAGGACGTATTCACCTCTGGGCTCCCTCTCCCGGTAATAAGCAGACATTTCCCTGATGCTCATTCTCAGGATCTCTTCATGAATCTTGGTAAGCTCTCTGCAGGCAGCTATTCTCCTGTCGCCTCCCAGAGTCCGGTCAAGGATCTCCAGTGTGTCTTTCAGGTGGTGGGGTGCCTCATACAGTATGATGGTCCGGGTCTCATCCTTGATGGCGTTAAGCACTCTCTGTCTTTCCTTCTTGTCCCTTGGGAGAAATCCTTCGAATACAAACCTTCTTGTGGATAAGCCCGATACCGTAAGGGCTGTCACAAATGCAGCGGCTCCCGGCAGGGATACCACATCTATGCCGGCTTCTATGGCCTTTTTAACCAGTATCTCTCCCGGATCCGATATCCCGGGGGTTCCGGCATCCGTTACGCAGGCCACGTTCATGCCTTCTGACAGCTTTCTTACGATCTCATCCGCCTTGTCATACTTATTGTGCTCATGATAACTTGTCATATGGGAACTGATGCCGTAGTGATTCAGAAGATTGATGGTATTTCTTGTGTCCTCTGCCGCTATCAGATCCACGCTTCCCAGCACATCAAGCCCTCTTTGGGTCATGTCAGAGAGATTTCCTATGGGAGTAGGGCAAAGATAGAGTTTTCCTTTTCCTGTTTCGCTAGTAGCCATATATTGTATTCATCTCCAAAGAGTAGGTCCTGTCTTCTTTGTATATAAAAAGCGGCTCTTCTATCTTAAGCTCTGCCCCCGATCCCTTCCTGCCCTCTATAAGAACCATGTTGGGAGGAGATGTCCTGTCGGGATACACTACCTTCAGGGTCTTCGGCTCTATCCCCTCTTCCCGCATCAGGGAAAATATGTCCACCAGTCGCTGCGGCTTGTGTACCATGTAGAAAAGACCGTTTTCCTTCAAAGCCCTTTTTGCTTCCCTCAGTACGTCCTCCAAAGAGCAGGCAACCTCGTGTCTTGCAATGGTCTTTGAGTCATCGGGGTTCACTATTCCGTGTCCGCTCTTAAAATAAGGCGGGTTCACGGTTACGATATCAAAAGAAGCTGCAATTATAAGATCTGCAGCCTGTTTTATATCGCCTTCCACTATCTTTATCCTGTCCTGGAGTTTATTAAGCTTAACGCTTCTGGATGCCATATCCGCTGCCTTGTGCCGCAACTCTATCCCTACGATGCTGTCCGCATCGGTCTTGGCCGAAAGGAGCAACGGTATGATCCCGTTACCTGTGCACAGATCCAGCAGTTTCCCGTTACGGACATTTTGATGCTCGCTCACAAATCCGCAAAGCAGTACGGCATCCATCCCAAAGCAGAAATCAGCAGGATCCTGGATGATGTGCAACCCGTTCCTCTGCAGATCATCCAATCTCTCTCCCTCAAGTACGTAATCTTCCTTATTCATCCAGCTTGGATCCCGATCCCTCTTTTTCTTCCAGGCTTTCCAATGCCTCAAGCTCCTTCTCTTCGGCAGTCTCTTCCTCTGCCGCCTTCTTTGATCCCTTTCCGTGACCGTGGGACTTCCGGCTCTTAAAGGAAAGCTCCTCCACAGGATACTCCTTGATCACCTTCTCATCCCCTTCTTCCACTATCACCTTGACCTTTTGCCTGAGGACATTGATGGATTCAACTACTCCTCTTGTTCCGTCCAGGGCAGTCACATGATCTCCCGCAAAAGGAAGCTTCCGGTTCAGGTACTCGTAGGTATCCTCTTCATTTCTAAGGCAGCACATCAGCCTTCCGCATACTCCGGATATCTTGGCGGGATTCAACGACAGATTCTGCTCCTTGGCCATCCTTATGGATACAGGCGCGAAATCGGAAAGATACGCATGACAGCATAATTCCCTTCCGCAGATCCCTATGCCTCCTTTTATCTTCGTTTCATCTCTCACGCCGATCTGCCTTAACTCGATCCTGGTCTTGAACTGCCCGGCCAGGTCCTTTACCAGTTCCCTGAAATCAACCCTTCCGTCAGCAGTAAAGTAGAATAAGAGCTTGGTGCCGTCAAAGGTATATTCGGCATCGATCAGCTTCATCTCAAGCCCGTGGGCAGCTATGCGCTCCTTGCAGATCCTGAATGCATC
>JAEEGL010330658.1_pt1 | contig 14987 bp, 8 predicted proteins | sample 9134231 | NCBI WGS metagenome assembly JAEEGL01 (sample SAMN16246548, study PRJNA631951) | gut metagenome | biome: gut microbiome; feature: rumen; material: fiber-attached | host: Bos | place: Iran: Karaj | collected 2018-10
AAAATAATTTTTTATATTAATATGAAAATATAATTTATAAATTTACAAATGAATATTAAAACTATATTATTTCTATATAAATTTGAAGAAGTACATTAGAAAATAATCTTCTTTTTTAAATTCCAGATTATTTTTTTGTATTTTATCTCATTATAATTCAATTTCATTCGTATCATTATCTTTGTAATATGTATGTATTATATTTTCAATATCTAGGCCAAGAGTATTATAATATTTAAATAATAAGTAACTTTTTATGTTATTTTTGTTTGTAAAAATAATCTCTAAGTAAATTACTTATAAATTTACCCCTTCCTATAAATAATATTTTTATATCTTTATCTTTTATTATACTATAGAATTTATCTATATAAATAGAAGATAATTTTGTATCACTCACTAAATGATCATCATAATTATCAATTATTATATCTGCTTTTTCCATTTTATTTGCAATAATAAATATTATTTCTTGTATAATTTGAAAAATATTCTGATAACCTTGTAATGCTAATATATTTTTTGTCATAAAATTCTAATATTCATCATAATAAATAAATAAATTCATAAATCTTTGAAATACATATTTTCTTTTATATGAACCTTTATGATTAAAAAGAGTATATAAATCTAGATATAATATAGAATTACATTTCACTATTTGTAAAATTGAAAATGTAATACCTATTTTTTGAGCTCCAGCTAAGATAATTATTTTCTCATTTAGCAAACTTAAATTATTTAAAATATTTTTTAAATCGATTCTTTCTTGACTAAGTTTTTGTGCTTCTGATTTTTGTCTAATAATTTTATACAAAATTGAATATTCTTTAAAAGAAAATTCATCATAATAATCAGAAATATTATTTTTATGTTCTCTAAAATCTTAAAATTCTTTTTTGGAAATAGTTGCATCAAATTTATCATCTATAATTTCATTTATATTAGGATTATCAAATCTTTCAGTAATATTCTCCTTAGTGACTGATTTATCTAGAATATTATCTTTTTCTTTTTTTTTTATAAATTGGATGGTGCAAATTATATTTTTTAATAAAGTAAAGAATTGAAGAGCGTTGATATATTAATTCATCTTTTTCAATTCAATTTTTCTCCGAATAAATTTTGAATTTTATTATTTTTGCATTTATGGATATATTAAATGTGATAGACACGTCTTTTTTTTTAAATATATCATTATATCCTCATCATTTTTTTCAGCTTTGATCTTCAAATCATCATTTATAGGGATAAGGTGCAAATGATTTTTCACTGACCTGATTTTTTTTTGAATTCCAGTATTCATTAATAATTTGACATTCCTCATCAGATAAATTTTCTACCATTTTAATTGAAATTTAATTTTTTGAAAGATTATTTTTAAAATTTAAATATTAAATTTATCCTATTTATTCAAAAAATCACATGAGCATTGGGGATTAATGAAATATTTTTTAAACTAAAATTGGAGATTGGGATTGGACCCCGTTTTATAAAATTATAATATAATTAACATTTAAATTAATGAACACCAATAAAAAATAAATCTTTAAAATTTTATACACTAATTTTCATTATATAATATTTATTTTATAGAAGATGCTCTTTGTACAGTTTTTTAAAGTCATTCAAATTACTATTTACTTTTTCTTTTATATTTTTATTTTTCAAAAATTTTTCGAATCCTTCAAGTTCAACTATTATATAACTTAAATTATCTGAAGTTTCTTTTTCTATTCCATATTTTATAATTAAATCACAAGCATCACCTGTTAATTCATGTATATTATAATTTTTTTGTTTTGATTTTTTTTTAAAAACATTCCTAGCTGTATTAACATTTTCTTCATTTGTTAAATCACCAAAAATAACATCACACCCAATAATAATAAAATCTTCCGTTGAATTATTATAAAAATATTAAAAGAACAAATAAATATTTAATAATAAATATAAATTGATAATTAAAAATTAATTTTTTAAATTAATACGAAAATTTAATTTATAAATTTACAAATGAATACTAAAACTATATTATTTCTATATAAATTCGAAGAAGCACTTTAGAAAATAATCTTCTTTTCCAACTGTAAGATTTTTAAAACAGAAAGAAGTTTACTTTCTTCATCTATAAGTGGTTTCTTATGACATTTTTTTAAATGTTTTTTTTGAACGTTTTTTATAAGGTTTGTTTTGTAATATTTTTATATTATTTTTTAATACTAATAATATTATTGTAAAGATTTTTTATAGATTTTTTTAATCTTCAGTACTACTAGATGATTTATTTAAAAAGGAATTATTTTCATTATCACGAGAACGAATTTTATGATATTTTGTTTTTTTTGAATTATCTTTATTTTTATTTTTATTATTATCATCCTTTATATTTACTTTTTTTTTCCTATAAATATGTTCAATATCTTTTCCCTTATTAATATTATTTACTAATGAAATATCAAATATAAAAGGTAGATTATTAATATAATTTACTAAAGAAAATTTATCCTCTTGAGATAAGTCATAATATTTAACTAAACTATTAATAAATTCATCACCTTCACTTTGCATAAATTTACTATATAAATCTTTTATACCATCTTTATTAAAAAACCATAATAAAAATTGTGAATTAAAAGATTTAAAATAAACTTTTTCATTTTCATTTTCATTAATATAATCAGTAGGAGGAAGAATATTTCTATTAATTAAAGTAATAAAAAATACATAATCTTTTGAAGTATTTGGATTAAAATTTTTTGTATTATATTCATCAATAATAAACTTTCTAAAACTTCTTATTATTTTTTTATCTATTGTTTCTCTTTTTGCATATTTAGGTTTAAAAGAAGATAAAATAGGAAGTTTTTTAAATAAAATTTCCTCATCATTATTTTTTTCTTTTTTTGTTTTTTTACAATTATTTGATGTTGAAATCTCTTCATTTTTTTTTTTATTTGGATTATTTATTGAACTTGTATCAATTTCATCATCAGGAATATTTAATTTATTAAATTTAAAAGATTTTTTATGAAATAAATTAATATTACAATCATTAAGATTCTCATTATTTTCTTCACATAATTTTAATTTAAATTCATCTTCAAAATCAGAAAATTCATCTTTAGTACTTTCATTTTCAATATTTGATTGACTTAAATTATTTTTATTTGTATTAATTTCATCTTCTTCAATTTCTTTTTTAATTGGATTAGTAATATTTTTATTTTTATTAATTAAAAAATTTCTTATTGCATTATCTAATTGAAATTGAAATTTTTCATAATATTTTTCCAATATATTAACTTGATTAAACACACAAGGTTTTTTTAATATTGAAGAAAAAAATTTATGTTTATTAATCCAATTATTAGGTTTTGATTCTCTTAATAATCTAAATAAAATTTCATTATAAAAATTATCAGCTTCTTTTTCTTTTCCATCTTTAATTAAAATAAAAAATTTTAATTTTTGAATAAAATAAAGAAAAGGAATATTAACATTAAAAAAATTAGAAAATTGAGTTTCTAAAATACTAATAATTTCAGGGAAAGCAGAATTAAAATATAATAAATTTAATTTATTTTGAATATAATAAATAAAAGAATCAATATCATCAAGATCATTAATATTATTTAAAGAAAAACCAAATTCAGGATCTGAAAAAATATTTTGAATTGATTCTGTTGTAATTGAAGGATTAGAACCAAATTCTGTTAATTTATCATTTTCATAATCATAATTATCTAAATAATATGAGTTTTGTTTGAATAGATTGTCATATGATACATCATTGAAATTCATTTTATTTTTTTTAAATAATTAAAGATTATATATTCTTAAATTAATTTATATTATTTTATAATATTTAAAAAAACACACATTTTATAAAGAAATACAAAGACCAAAAGTTTTTTATTATTTTTTATTGTTTAGAATATATACATTTATTTTTTCTTTTTACGATGATAAACTAATATTAATCTTTTAATATGTCATTATTTATAAACGATTAATTCTTTTCTGATTTAGTGCTTTCAAAAAAATTTTTAAACAAATCAACATTTAAAGAATTTTTATCTGAATTATCATTATTATCTTCGATTATATTATCAGTTTCATTTGTTTCATTATTTTTATTTTCATTTTCAAAAAAATCTTTGATTTTCATAATCAAATATTTTTTTTTTTCTTCAATTTCTTGTATTTGTTCAAATTGAATATTTTCTTTAAAATGATGAATAATAGAAAGAAAAGTTAAATTATCTTCTAAACTAATAAGATACATATGAATATCTTGAGTTTTAAACAATTGAGAATTACAAGAAAATTGCATACACCATTTTTTTTTTTTGGGATTTTTTTGAATTTTCATTATAGTATTTTCAATTTTAATTCCTTCAGATTCATTAATAAAATAAACTTTAGAACCAACTTTTAAATCTTCTTCTTTAGGAAAAATAATATTTAATCCTTTAAAAGATTCAATCATTTTAAAATTAATAAAACAGTTAAAAATTTTTTCTTTATTTTCTTTTATAATCACAGATTCAGTTTGAAATAAAAGGTCTAATTTTTGTTCAAGATATTTTTCAATTAATCTAATATATTCTTTACATAAATTCTGACATCCTTTAACAATTTTATTTAAATTATGTTCACTTGTAAATTTAGTATTAACTAATTTAATTTCTAAAGTAAGTAAAGTACTGTTGTCTAAAGTATTTGCTTTAAAAATAAAATTAATTTCTATTCCACATGGAATTTTTTCATGGAAAATAATAATAGAAATATTTTTTGATGATTCATATGCTGAAATTTCAGTCATTTGATATTTAAAAGGTGTTTCAATTGGTTCTTTTGTAAAAAGTGTTTTTAAACATGTTTGATTTGTTATTTCTTCAAACACTCCAAAATCTACTAATCCTAATATTCTATCTAAACTATCTTCAAGAACATATGATGCTTCATATTTTTTTGGCATTTTTACGATTTTTGTATTTTTTGGAATTGAATCAACCATTAATTTCTTTGAAAAAAAAAGTATAAGTTAATTAATCTATTTATGTTTTAATATTTTTTAATAAAACATTAAACAATAATAATTAAAATTTAATTTTATTTATTTATTAATTAATTATCACTTTCACTTTCATTTTCTTCTTCATAACTTTCTTCTTCTTCTTCTTCTTCACCTTGAACAGTATTTTCAATGTCAACATTATTATCACCATTTTTAATTTCTTCAATAACTTTAGAAATTTCTTGTTCATCTTTCATTCCATACATATTATCTTTAATAGATTGTTTTAAAGTAGAAACTTGTTGAATTAAAATATCATTTTCTTTATCTTTTTGTCTTTCTTTTACTTTTGAAACTTCTAAATCTTTTGTAATAGAATTTATTTTTTGTTGTAAAGCTTTTTTATTATTTTTAAACTCATTTATTTGTGCTTCTAAATAACGAATTTGAGTTTCTTTATCATTATTTAATAAATCCATATATTTTAATTGTTCATTTAATTCTTTTAATTCATTTTGTTGTTTTTTTATTTTTTGAATAGACTCATTATCAACATTTAATCTATATTTTTCTAATTCATCTATTTTTTCCATTAATGTTATACATTGATTTTCATTTTCTTCTCCATAAAATCTTATTAATTTCTCTTTTTCTTCTTCTGATAATAATTGATAACCTGAATTAGTAATTTTCTTAATTGCTTGTTCTTTTATTTTTTTCATTCTTTCTTCTCTAACATTCTCTTTTATTAAATTTTCATCTTGTTTCTTTTTTGCAATTTCTTTTTTATGTTTTTCATAATCTTTATTATTACTATAATATTTCTCCTCTAATTTCTTATATTCTAATTGTTCTTCTAATACTTTATTTTTACATAATTGTAATTCATTTTCTAAATTTAATAAAGTTTTCTCTAAATTTTCTTTTTCTTTTGGACAATTTTCATGAGGTTTATTTAATAATTTTAAAGTTTTAACTTCATTTTTTAATTGATTATTTTCTCTTTCTTGATTAATTAATTTATCAGATAATTCTCTTTTTGTATTTGAATCAGTATAATTATCTAAAATTTTCCTCATTTCTTTATTTTCATTAGAAAGAGCTTTTGCTAAAGTTTGAGTATTTTTTATTTCTTTATCTTTTACTTTTAATGCTATTTTTAACGGTTCATCGGTTTCTTTTTCTATTGCAATTCCCTTTTTTATCATTGTTTGCTTTACTTGAGATGATAAATCACTCAAATTATTTTTTAAATTATTATTGTTTTCTATTATTAATTTTATGTCTTTTTCCTTTTCTGATATTTCTAAATTTAATTTTTTTATTTCTTCTAAATATTTATTTTTTTCCATTTCTATTTGTTCCTTTAATTCTTTTATTAATTCTAATTTACTATTATCTTCTTTGGATATTGATTTTTTTTTTGTTTCTTTCTTTATTTCTTTCTTTTTTGGTTTTTCTTCTTTTATCTTTTTTGCTCTTTCTATTTCATTTTTATTTTTTATATTATCATCTAAACTTTCTTCTTCTTTATATTCTGTTTCTGAATTTTTTATCCTTGGATCTTGATTTATTGGAGGAAGAATTACATTATCATTACTTCTATTAAATTCTAAATTTACTTCTTGTTGAGATATGTTTAATACATTTTCACTTGCTTTACTAAATGCTAATAAATCTAATAATTCTTGATTTGAACTCATTTATTAATTTTTTTTTATTTAATTTCTTTTTATGAAATTTAGTCCTTTTAATTAAATTATTTTAATGTTTTTATTTTTTGAATTTATATTATAATCATATCTTTTAATAAATAAATATATTTGGTTTTTTTTATTAATAATACATACATCCTTAAATTTTAAAATGAAAAAGAATCTTATAATAATTTATTTAAAAATAAATAAAATAATAAATAAAAACAATGTATTTAAATTTCTCTAAATTATAGAAAGCTAATGTATATATTGAATAAAAACTAATTTAATATATATGACTAATACTATTAAAGATGATGATATAATATCGAACATAAGAAAAGATAAATTAAATAACATTAATAATTTAACTCAAATTTTAAGAAAAGACACAGAATCAACATTAGATTCTCAAATGGAGAATTCACAAAAAAATAGTAATGAAAATTTACCTTTTGTAAATTTAACTCCAACATTATCATTTGAGGATGATGACAATCAAAAAATAATATTAAATATCCCAGAAAAGACAAATCCATTAAGATTAAATTATTATTCTAAATTAATTCAAAATGGAATATGGTATAAAGAAAAAATGAAAAATTCGTTTAATTCATTATTTATTTTAGATTGGGATGATACTTTATTTTGTACTAGTGAAGTGGCAAACTTAAATGATTTAGAAGATAATAATAATTTATCAAAAAGTCAAAAAGTGAAATTTTCAAAATTAGAAAAAGAAGTAAAAAAAATTCTCCAAAAATGTATAGAAAAAGGAGAAACATATATAATAACAAATTCAGAGCCTGGATGGGTACAATATTCATGTCAAAAATATTTTCCTTCAATAATAGGATTATTAGATGAATTAAATATAATTTCTGCAAGAGGCTTATATGAAAATCAATTTCCTTTTGATTCTTATATGTGGAAATTAAATGCTTTTAATGATATTGTTAATTTATATAATCCAAATTTACTTTCTAATATTATGTGTATAGGAGATTCTTTTTCTGAAATTCAAGCTGGTAAAAATCTTTCGAATATATTTAAAAATGCTTTCATTAAAACTATTAAATTTAAAGAAAATCCTTCTATTGATGAATTAATTTTGGAAATTAAATTAGTCAACGATAAATTTTTATATATTTATTCTGCTGTAAAAAATTGGACTATCAATGTTAAAAGAAATTTAAAAAAATAATTTTAATATTTTATTTATAAAATTATTTATTCGAGTTTGTAAAAGGGAATAACTTAAATTTTATTTAAAAATCTCAAATACAGTTTAATAATTTTTTTATAATAATTATTTTTTAATAATTTTTTTTAATGAGAAAAATTATGATAAATACTCAAATATATGGTTTTTTTATTTTTTTTAAATGGTAATATATACTTATTATGTAGATTTTATTTAGAAATTATTAAAAAAAGATGTTATACGTAAATTAGAAAAATTTTCATTTATCGATTAATATAAATTTACTTTATATAATTTTCTTATTTGGGTTTTTTATTAAAAAAACTATTTATTTAAGAAATTGATAATTATTTTTATTATCATAGATGAAATAAATATTAATTTAAATGGATAATATAGATAAAAGTAAAAATTATTCAAAAGATTTAAATGTAGTTGATGAAGTGAGTGTGAAAACAAAAATATTTAATTTTTACTTTTTTGTATTAAGAAAAAAAGACATAAATATGTTTATATGTTCTTTATTATTAATTATAGAAACTTTACAATTAATTTCTTTTTCTTTTTCAGAGCCTCATTTAAATGGATGGAAAATAAAAGAATCAAAAATGAAAAACATAAAATTAATAATTGGAGCATCAAGATTAACTTCAATATTCATTTACATAAAACATGATTTATACATTTTAATTTATTTTATTCTTTTAGCATATATTTTTCTTCATTGTTTATTTTTAACAATGTTAATAAAATTTAATAAAACAACTTCAAAAATATATCAAATTGGAATTATTTTTACAAGATATTTTACAACTCCATTTACATTATTTTTAATTATTCCAATTAGTGAAATAATTTTACTTCCTTTAAAATGTGAAAATAAAAGAATGGCAGTTGTTAAAAATCCAATCAAATGTTGGGATGGATTACATTATTTATATGCTTTTTTAAGTGTAATTTCAACTTTTGCTTTCTATGGTTTAATTATTATTAGTACTATTTTTTATTTTAATCCTTTTAATTCAAAAAAAACTACTACAAAAATTAGCACTTCTAGTGATTCTTTCTTATATATTACTAAAATTTTTCTTGTTTTAAAATATATTTTTATTAAAGATGAATATATTAGTATTGTTATTATGTTAGTTTTATCTTTATTTAATTTAAAAAAAGGATTTGATGAACCTACTTATAATAATTACACTCTTGAATGCTTTCTATCAATTAGAAATGCATCTTTTTTTTGGACTAATTTAATTTTAATAATAAATAAATTAGCTGAAAATTCTAAAATAAATGGAAATATTTATTTATTAATTTTTGGTTATCCTCTTATTGTTTTTTTCAGTATAATATATTATAGAAAAAAAAGTGAATCTTTTGTTTATGCTTCTTCAAATTATAATAATATTAATGAATATTTAACAAGAACAAAATATTTAATTAAATTAATTGAAAATTATATAGATAATAATAATAATAAAGCAGGAAATGGAAAATCAAATAGAAATAATACAGGAAATAAAAATGAAATATTATTAAAAGGAGTAATTTCAATTCATGAAGAAACTTGTTTAAATGAAGAATGTCCTTTAAAAAAATTTTTAGACAATCCAAATAATTATACAATACAAAAAACAAGTTTACTTCATTATATAAATAATCACTTTAATTTGGGAATAAAAAAATTTCCAAATAGTAGATTATTATTAATGATATTTGTTCAATTTAATTATGAGAAAAAATATAATTTAAATGCAGCAAAAACATATTTAGCAAAATTAGAAAAGCAAAAAAATTCATTAACAGAAGATTATATTATTCATTGTATAAAACAAAACATTCAATCATCAAATAAATTAAATGATATGAATGATGGAAATGAAATGATTAAAGTAGAAGAAACAATAGAACAAAAATATCAAAGATTAAAATTCTTAGTAGAAACATCAACAAAATTATATGGTGAATTTTGGGGAATTTTAGCAGCGAATTTAACAAATAATTTAAATTTAAATAAATTATTTATATTAGGAAATAAACTCAATAAATTTTTGAATGAAATAAACAGTCTTTGGGAAAATCATTTAAAGAATAAAAAAATAGATTTAGAAAATCAATCAGTAGCACAATTATATGCATATTTTTTAAGAGAAATTTTACGAAATAAAAAAAGAAGTGAAGAAATAACAAAAAAATTAAATGAGGAACAACATTATGAATCACGTAAAATAGATGATGAAAAATTTGATATAAATAATTTAGATATATTATTAGAAAATCAAGATTATATGATATATTGTAGGACAAATGAAAAAGGAGAATGTAGTATAATTCAATGTTCAAATTCAATAATTCATTTATTAGGATTTGCAAAGCAAAATTTAATAGGAAAAAATATAGAAGTTTTAATGCCTTCAATTTATTTAGAAGAACATTCAAAAATGCTTTCAAATAGATTAAAATTAATGCATGCTCAAATTTCTTCTCATAAAGAAAATTATAGAACTTCTGATAAAAAACAAGTTTTTATTTTACCTAAAACTAAAGTTGGTTATTTAATTCCTATTAATGCTAGATTTACTATTTATAATGATGATGATTTTTCTAATACTTATATTATTAAAACTAAATTCGAAGCTAAAGATACTAAATTAATTTATGCTTTCTATATTTTAACAAAAGATGATTTTACTGTTGATAGTATTTCTTCCAGTGCTATTAATTTAGGATTATCTATGGATTTATTAAAAAAATATGTTATTAATTTAAATATTTTAGTTAGAAATGATAAAAATTTAGAATCTTTAAATTTAAGTGAAAGATATAATGAATATGAAGAAGAACCTAGAAAAGTCACTTGGATTTTTCCTGATATAATTTATCCTAAAAATGATAATCAAAGAAGTAAAGATGAAGATATTAATGATTTAATTAAAGAATCAAATAAAAAAGATTACTTGTTATTAATATCTAAAATGAAATATAATGAAGAAGAAACTTTAGGTTATTGTTTTAGATTTATTAATGTAGATAATAAAAAAAATAATGTAGATCCAAATGAATTTAAACCAAATTCAACTAAACATATTTTATTTGATATTTTAAGATTAAATTATATAAGAACAATATTAGTAACAAAGAAATCAAATAATTGTAATAAATTAATAGAAACAAATATAGTATTAAATAGAACAACAACAGAAATAGCAAGAGATATAGAAGAAAACAAATCAAAAAAAAATGAAAAGAAGAAAAAAGTGAAAAAAGAAGGTGAAAATGAAGAAGAAGAAGAATCAAACGATGAAGGAGAAAAAAAAGTAGAAAATCAATTAACAAAAGAGAAAATATTAGAATTTAACAGTAGAAAATCAGAAGATGTGAAAACTTTTATATTATCATTACCATTTTATGGAAATGACATATCATTGGAAAAGCATCGTCCAAATAAAGAAAGATATCCAGTTGGAAAAGGTCAAGAGCCAATAATAAAAATATCAATAAGTTCATTTGTAAAGAGAATAGAAGATAAGCTAAAAGCTCATCCAGATATAAGAAAAAAATTAGAAAATAAAACATCAGAAAATTCAAATGGTGAAAATACTAATGCAAATACATTAAATTCCCAACCATCAGTTTCAACAAATTTATCATTAACAGCAAGTGATAATACAAGTACATCATCATTTGCAAATGAATTTTCAACAGATTCAAGTGCAGCATTAAGTAACATATTTAATGAAAAGAGTGTAACATATATAACTATATCTAGTATGATTGGATTTATAATAATATGTGGAATAATAATATTTGAATTTGCAATAACATTAACAGCAATAAAAGATTCAGAACATAGAATGGGATATATGGATAAAGCATTTACAATATTAAATACAATAGTTTATACTAAATTTTTTATTACTGAAGCAATATTAAGTCAAAATATAAGTGAATATTCTAGTAAAGATGAAGATGTTTCAATTGAAGATTATGTTAAAGAAATGATGACTGAAATGGCAAATTGTAGAGCAGAATTTTCACAAACTTATTCTTATTATTCTAATGCTACTGTTAAATTTTCAAAAGAATATAATCATTATATTTCTAATACTCAAGTTTATATTATGACACTTTCAAATGGAGAAGAAACTATTGAATATCAACCTTTTAGTATTGCTATGAGTAGAATTCCTACTTCTATTTATTATGTTTCCAGAGTCACTTCTTCTTATCAAAATATTAGTATTGAGGATAGAAACGCTTATGAATTAATGATGAATTTATTAAATGATTATTTATTAGTTTGGAGAAATGTTACTGTTCTTTTAGTTGATGATGTTAAAAATCATGCTAAAATGAGTAAAATTGTTTTGTTTATTTTCATTTTTTTTTTTATTTTTTCTATTATATCTTTACTTGTTTTATGGAAGTTAATCACTAAATTTATTGATGATAGACAAAAACCTATTGATTTATTTTTAACTATTAAAAAAAGAAAATTTGAAGAATTGAAAAATTCATCTGAATCATTTGTCAATAAATTATTAAATAAATTTTTTGGGAATGAAGAAAATGAAGAAGAATCAATGATAGATTATTCATCAAATATAAAACCAGATGATATAAATATAATTAAATTTAAAACAAAAAATGAATATAAGCAATCATTAAAATCATCAAGTCAATATTTAATAAACTATATAAAAATGGTAATATTTTTTGTAATATTACAAGGATATATGACATTTAAATATGTATATAATACAAATAACATGAAAAATATAAATAAATATACAGATGTATTTAACGTAACTCAATATTGTCAAAGTGATAATATTTTAAGTTTAGATATAATAAAATCATTTTTATATGATCCAAATATTCCAATATATAATCAATCAACAACAGAAGACATTTTTAAACATACTTTTGTAACAATTTCAGATACATTTGAAAATTTATTTGTGGTATCATATAACACAAGTTGTTTTCTTCATGGAACATATATAAAAAAATTATATGATTATTTAAATCATGATATAACTTCAATAGCAACAAATATAAATTCATCAAAACAATCATTCGTTGAAACATATGATTCATCAAATTATTTAGGAACACTTGAAAATGGATTTAAATCTGTTATTGCAAGATATTTTGAATTAATAAGATATATTTGTATAACTTATATTAATCCTCAAACTAGATATCCAAAATTATGGAATTCTCCTGAATTTAAAGAAATTAATAGTATTGCTAAAAATGTTATTAGACCTTGGTATAAAAATATTATTTCTCTTATGAATAAAGAATTCGAAGATTATATTAATAAAATTAAATTAGTTAATGTATCTACTTTTATTGCTTTGTTATGCTCTGTTATTTTGTTATATTGTTTAGTTTGGAAAAGCTATGAAGAAAATTTAAAACAATTACTTAAAACTAGTGTTGATTTAATTAATTTAATTCCAGAAGAAATTAAATATCAAATTGTTACTAAGTTAAACGAAGAAGAAAATAAAAATCAATAAATTACTTTCTTTCTGATTTAATTTCTTATATAAGTTTATATTATATTTTTTTCTTCATTCAGAATTATTAAAAAAATAAATATATATATTTGAATTTAATATATTTAGAATAATTATACTAAATAAAATTTAAAAAAACAATTTTTAAAAATAAAAAATTAAAAGTAATCTCCAAAAAAACATAAAGGAAAAAAATTTAAAAAAACTCATTGAAAAAAAATGGAAAAAGACATTGAAATGAAAGACCAAACAAAAAAGACTGAGAAAGAGACATCAAGTCCAAAAGAGGACTTAACGGCATACGTAGAAAGAATGAAATCTGAGGTATCATCTCTTCCCTTAGATCAAATAAAATCGAAAATAAAAGCATTAGAATCACAAAACCAAACATATAAAGGAGACATAAACAAAATGAAAGTAGACATAAAGAAATTTACAGCAAGAATTAAAGAAAATAAAAAAAAATTAACAATGTCATGTGGTCTCCCTCATTTAATATCAAATGTAGCAGAAATATTTGATTTAGAAGAAATAGATACTAAAGAAGAAGGTAGTGGATTAAATCAAGAGAAATTAAAATATAATAATAAAGGAGTGATAATAAAAACAACAATGCGTTCAACAATATTTCTCCCAGTTACAGGATTAGTAGATGCAAAAGACCTTCATCCATTAGATCTCGTAGGAGTAAATAAGGATACTTACTTAATATATGAGAAATTACCTAGTGAATATGATTCACGTGTACGTGTTATGGAACTTGATACCAAACCAACTGAAAAATATTCTGATTTAGGAGGTGTTGATAAACAAATTCAAGAATTAGAAGAAGCTATTGTTTTCCCTATTGAAAAAAAACACTTATTTGATGCTATTGGTATTAAACCTCCTAAAGGTGTTTTAATGTATGGTCCTCCTGGAACAGGGAAGACTATGATGGCAAGAGCTGTTGCTGCAAGAGCAAATGCTACTTTCCTTAAGTTAGCAGGGAGTCAACTTGTTCAAATGTTTATTGGTGATGGTGCTAAGATGGTAAGAGATGCATTTGCATTAGCAAAGGAGAAAGCACCTACTATTATATTTATAGATGAAATCGATGCTGTAGGTTTAAAAAGAAGTGGAGCTGAAGTATCAGGAGGAAGAGAAGTACAAAGAACAATGTTGGAATTACTTAATCAATTAGATGGTTTTTCTTCTAATGAAGCTGTTAAAGTCATTGCTGCTACTAATAGACCTGATGTTCTTGATCCTGCTTTATTGAGAAGTGGAAGATTAGATAGAAAAATTGAATTTCCTATGCCGAATGAAGAGGGAAGAACTAAAATTTTGGAAATTCATTCTAGGAAAATGCATTATAATGAAAAAATGGTTAATTTTAAAGAATTTGCTAGAATGACTGATGATTTTAATGGTGCTATGTTGAAAGCTGTTTGTGTTGAAGCTGGAATGATTGCTTTGAGAAGAGGAGCTAGTGAAGTTTCTCATAATGATTATGTTGAAGGGATTAATCAAGTTAAAGCTAAAAAAAAAGC
>JAEEGL010408813.1_pt1 | contig 14987 bp, 16 predicted proteins | sample 9134231 | NCBI WGS metagenome assembly JAEEGL01 (sample SAMN16246548, study PRJNA631951) | gut metagenome | biome: gut microbiome; feature: rumen; material: fiber-attached | host: Bos | place: Iran: Karaj | collected 2018-10
AAAGGACCTGCTAAAACATATACATTTGAAATATATGCAAATCAATATTTAGTTGGTGGTAATCCTGAACAAACAAAAGCTAAATTACAAGCTAAGTTATCACAATATAAAGGTGTTAACTTCGTATATAAGTTTGAAAAAGGTAATTCTGGTATTGGATACTTAAGTAAGAATAGTCAAATTAAGATAGGTTCAAATACTGTTACTGAAGGTAAAACTTATAACGTTATAATTATTTCAAATTAGATTATTAAAGTAAAAAAAATATGTTCTTTCGAACATATTTTTTTATTTACAAGTTACTTCGCTTGATTCTTGTTTAGCTTTAGCAATGAAATCATCTTTGCTCATGCCAACTACTTTTTCTCCACCGTCTTCTTCAAGCATAGCAGTAGCATCTTCGATAATTATCTTCTTACCACTACATTTTGCATCAGAATAAGCAAGTTTAATTAGAGCGCAGTATTGATCAGCAGTAGTTGAATCACTAAATTCATATTCATATGAAACTTTTGTAATCTTATCAGAACCATCTAATTCACCAATTAGTGAAACATTCATAGATACGCCAGCTTCTTCTAATTTAGCAGAGCAAACTACTTGTTTTTTACCACATCCTGTTAATAGTAATAAAGCTACAACAGCAAATAAAAAATACTTCTTCATCTCTTCTCCTCTCAATTTTAATTATAAAATATTTTTTTTAATAAGACAATAATTTTTGTATATTAATTACATAACTAAATACCATTCTTGATAATAGTTAATATGCGTACCACAATATTCACATTTATTTTTGGTAACATCAATACTTGCACCACAATTATGACATTTAATAGTATTAATACCATTATCAAGTTTAATAGTTTCACCATTTATTCTTTTTAAAGTAATATCCATCTTCTTTTTTTCTATTTTAATCTTATTATTAACTAATTTTACTATTCTCATTAAAACATTTACTTTAACAATGCTATTATCATCTTTATCTTGTGATAATTTGTATGAATTATAATCTATAATGTCATAATCAATAATATCTTTGTTCTTATCATTATTATAGAAATACTCTTGTAATTCATAATTTAAGTTATTAAAGAAAGTCTTACTTGTTGTATTCATACTCTCTAATCTTTTAAAGAAATCCATTTGTTCTCTATTCTTTTTCTCCTTATAGTTTCTTATTGGCATTAAGACTATTAAAGCATCTAAATAGTAAAAGATAATATATAGGATAGCGGATAATAATACACTATATAAACATGTTTTTAAGAAATCAAATAAGACATATGTTCTACCAGTTGCTTTAAAGAATAAGAAACATATGATAAAGGATACAAATAAGGCTATTATGTAAGTAATTACCCTATATGTACTATTTTGTACTATTAAGTCAAAATGTTCTTTAGTACCTAAATCTTTATCTAAATATTCAAGATTATAATAAGTACCACAATAAGGACAACCTTCATTATTATTAATCTTATCTGTCATACCACAGTTAGGACATGTATAATCTTTATCTTTATCAAATTCTTTATATGAATAAGTTATTCTTGTATCAAATAATTCTTCTTTATGTTTTAATTCATTATTAATATAATATTGTTTTTTTATTCTTACACATCTTTTAAAATTATCATTACGCCTATTATCGGTATTACGTTCATAATAATTATTACCATCTGTATAAGTAGTTTTAATATTACATTTATATTCATTTAATCTATTTTCTTGACTACGACTAGATATTAAAGACATAAATCCTCCTAATTATTATTGTTATTGTTGTTATTATTATTGTTATTATTACCAGAAGATCCACTAGATCCACCACTATCACTAGATGGATAATAGATATTAACATGAAGACCTAAATTATCTAGAGTTAATCCTTGATAAATACCATAACCTCCATATTTAACAGTTGTTTTAATGGCATTGACTATATTATTACTTGCATCTTCTAAAAATACAGCGAGTTTATTAGCTCTTATATGATTAGTTGGATTACTAAGTAAGAACTTATATATTTCTTCTAATTGTTCTTGTGTTAAATAATAATAATTAGCTAAGTTATAAACACCATATTTTCTTACTATTTCATTATATGTTTTAGGTTCATCATTTAACATTTTTATCGTCTCCTTCTATATAATAATATTCAATATTTTGAAAAGGTAAATTAATTGCTTGTATATGATAATAAGCATTATTTTTTTGCTTTGTATAATGATAATCACGAAGAGCTATTGTAGTAAAGAATAAATTATTAGGTAACTCTTTAGATATATCATCTTTATATAATTTTAAAATATTTGTTATATCATATGCATAATAACCTGTTTTATCACTTTTATTTCTTTTTAATACATCAAGATATACTTGATGATTCATAATATGTCTTTGTTTAGTTCGACCTTCATCCCCATATTTAATCATATCTCCTGATAGTAACATAATATTTAAAGCATTATTTTGTGGATAATCACATACTTGATTTAACAAATCTTCTTTAACATAAATAATTACTTTACTATCACTAGTTATATATATAATATCTCTAATCTTTCTTAATAATTGTGATTCTAACTTATATTCATTATCATTTACTTTTAAAATAAAACTATTAGGATCATAAATATATTTAAGATTCTTATCAAGTTTAATAATTTCTTCTAATGTTGGCATATCACTATTTTTTCTCTTTGGTACATAATTATTTGCAATAGATGGATGCATAAGAGATAGATAATAAAATACAAATTCATCATTATTAATATCTTTTTGATAACCTTGTCTCTTGTATAATTCATGTTGTAACTTACATGTATATGATTTATTAGAATGATATGTATTCTTAACAAATGGACACCCAGTCTTACATAAATATAAGTATCCACATTTTGCACATTCTTTATTAAAACCTTCCCTTTGATGATTCTTTAAGATTTGTATTTGGGCATTAAATAGAATATCAGATACACTATCTTTATAAATATTACCATAATAGTAATTGGGGTTCTTTTGTCCACGTACACATGAATAGATATCACCATTACGTTCTAGTAGAAAGAATTTCTCGCCACAATTATCACAATTAGTACAATAATTTGGGCCAAATTCATTAAACCAAGGTCCATTAACACCAATATCTAGTTCTGTACCATCAAATTCTTTATGCATTCTTTTAAAGAATTTAACTTGCTCTTCTTCACTTAATGGATGTAATAAGCCATTAGAATTATAATCAAAACCAATCATAAAATTAAAGTCATTCATATCAAGAGTAGTCTCTTTAGATAAAAACTTAATATCTTTAATTATTTCATCAATCTTTTCATAATGTTCTTTAAAAATTGTTGCTGATACTTTTCTTTTATTTGGTAAACCATTAAATAGTTTTATATTCTCTAATATCTTATTTAATGTTTCTTTATTACCTTTTGTTACTCGATATTCATTATGAAGCGATAAAGGAAGATCCAAGCTCCCACTTATAGATACATTATATTTCGTAATAGTATCTATATGTTTATCAATATCATAAAGATTAGTTTTAATGTGTGGATATCCTACTTTAAATCCATTATTAACTAATATTTTTTTATTCTTATTATAATAATCATATATATACTTTATTACATCATGAAAATCATCATGAGATAATGTTGTTACTTCACCACCATGTAATGAAATATTAAAGGGTATTACATTACTTTCTTTAAACTTATTAACTGCATATTCAAGTGTTTCTAGTGGTTTATATTTAGTTTTTAATTCTTTTGTATTGTCTTCTAAATAACAATATTTACAAGCCATATTACAAGCCATAGTTGGCACATAAAGTAAGTGTATAAACTTTTCTCCCATAAATCCCCCTAATAATTGTATTTATTATCTTCTTCAATATTATATTCTGGATAATTATTTAATGATCCCCCATAACGTTTAATTGATGTTGGACTATTTTTAAAGGCTCTTGAATTAATATCACAATCACTGCTTACTGTAACTGTATACAATCTATCACAATCTCTAAAAGCTGATGAACCAATCTCTTTAACTGATTCAGGTATTATAACTTCACTTAGATTTCTACAACCTTCGAAAGCATGTCCACCTATTCTTGTTACACCATCAGGTATAGTTATCTTTTTAATAGATGAATATTGGAAAGTATTACCTCTTATTTCTGTTAATTTAGATGGTAATTTAATCTCTGATACAGTAATTACATTTTTAAATGTTTCACCACGTATTTCATTAACTGATAATCCATTATATGTTTCTGGTATCGTAACAACATCTTCATTTATAATACCAATTGTATAGTATCTAAGTGAATAACCACCAGAATCATTCTTTTCATACATCATTCTTGGTTTAAAGAAGATTATACATGGAATTATAATAGCAACAACAAATAATACTATTCTTAAGAACTTTTTAGGTTGTACTTTATCATCCAAGATACTTGCTATAACCATTTTAATATCTTCATCTGGTCTTGATTTAACTTCTTTAATAATTACATTATTAATATTCATTTTCTTTAATACTAAGAGACAAATAATTATTGTAATTATGATTAAGAAGATATTAAATACTATATTAATAGGATGGAAGAATACTAAAGTCATTAATATTAAAACAATAACTGCGAATATGATAGAAATAATATTCTTTTTCTTCTCCATTTTAGGAATAGTACCCGTAAATTGTCTATTATTAATTTCATTAGTTACCATATCTTTTAGGATGACATCTGGTGAATTATAGTACATTGCTGGAATAATAGCAGGTACAAACTTAGGATCATTCTGTATTTCTTGTTTTTTAGCATAACTTAAGTTATATACTCCATCTTTTGGTAACGGTAAAGAATTAACATCATATACCTTTCCAGTTGTACCTAATAACATGTGATTATTTACTATAGTATAGGTAACATCATTTATAGCAACAGTCATTCCTTCCTCTAATGTATTTAATTGCTTAGTTAATTCTTCTTTATTAGCGGTAATATTAACACCATCTCCACTATTCTCTTCATTACCTATTTCGGATATAGCTGTTTTGAATGTTTTAGTGACTTTAATTATAGACAAAACAAAGACAATAACAAAGAAAAGGCCAAATATAATAGGAATAAAAGACATTGATGGAGCATCTGAGGTTGCATGTGAGAAAATAGTAATAAAAGCCCCAATAAAGCCCATAGAAAAGATAATTAGAAAAACAATAAGTATTATTTTTACCGATTTTTGTGCTTTTTCTTTATCGTTTTGATTATTTTGAGGATTCTGATTATTCATATTACTTCTCCTTATTTATCATTTGATATACATCATCATAAATATTCATTTTCTTAGCATAATCATATAATCTAGTTAAATTACAATTCTTATCTTTTAAATATCTTTTTACCATAATAGTTACATCATGTTCATTAAGTCTTTTAATAGATCTTATTAAATCACATATTGTTCTTTCAAGATTATAACAAGCTACTATATTACCACATTTAGTTTTAATATTCTCTTTACCAAGTAAATAGATATCATTATTAACAAAGTATAAATTATTAGGCTTTAATAATGGATTATGATATTCATTAGTAATTGTTAGATCATATTTACCTCTTATAGTACCTACTATATTATGTAAATATAATGATGTAAAATGTGAATATATAAAATGCTGATTTCTAAGATAATACGTATATAATTTGTCATTTACAATATTAACATCTAAGTAAATACCTTTATCTACTTTACGTATTATTCCTTTCTTTAGAAGCATCTTTAAATACATTCTATGAATACCTGCATCATCAACCATAGAAGAAGTTATATAGCCTTTATTCTTCTTCATTATTTCACACATTCTATCAATACTACTTATCTTAGTTTTCATATTATCACCTATTATAATTCTATCACATAATAAAAAAAATATTCACATAATTGTGAATACTTTTTTAATTATTTTTGTTTATAAATGATGGTTGAACCTAAACCCAAGTTATATTCTCTATTAGTACCTTGAGCTACTCTTTCACTATACTTAACTGATAGATGAAAACTTTGTGATTCATTTGCTTTTATAATACTTCCGTCTTGTTTATCTGTATGTACTTCTATATACTCAAGTGGCAATATTTCATAATCTATGGCTTCCCCATCTAGTGGTGATACACCAGATAGAGTCATAGCATATAATTCAGCATTAAGTTTACCAGTATTAGTTACTTTAATATCAAATGATATTTCATCACCAGGTTTAAATAATGAAACATTAAAATTTAATGTTGTTCCAATAGAATCAACACTATCAAGTAGTATTGCTTCTCCTTTCTTTTCAACATTAGTTATTTCTGTTATATTAACTCCCCAGTTACGACCAGTAACTATATTATTACCTTCATATCCTTGATTCATATATGCAAATGATGGATATAGTTTCCATATTACGACTATTACTACAATAATTACTATAAATAATACAATATATCTTTTATGTATATTTTTCATGCTATCACCACTTTCATTATGACATAATTTATATAATTATTCAACAGTTACTGACTTAGCAAGATTACGTGGTTTGTCAATATCGCAACCACGTGATAAAGCTACATAATATGCTACCATTTGTAAAATCTCTATTACAAGTAAACTATTAGTATATATTGAATAATTAGGTATTCTAATAATATCATCATAAGCATCAGGATTAATGTCTATTTCTTCTCTTGCTATCATCAAGACATATGCTCCTCTTGCTTTCGTTTCTTTAATATTACTAATTGTTTTTTCAGCAATATCAGGATCAGTTACTATTGCAATAACTGGTGTTCCTTTTTCTATTAACGATATTGTTCCATGTTTAAGTTCACCTGCTGCATAAGCTTCTGAGTGAAGATAAGATATTTCTTTTAATTTAAGACTTCCTTCCATACATAATGCATAATCGTTTTGTCTACCAATAAAGAAGATATCTTCATGACGATATATTCTTTTAACAGTATTATGGAAATCTCTATCAAGAATTCTTTCTAATTCTTCTGGAAGTTTATTATATTCTTCTTTAATTTCTTTTTTGTTTGTTTCTTTATAAACAAGTAGACTAAACATTAAAGCTTGTAATGAATATGCTTTAGTAGTTGCTACTGCACATTCAATACCGGCATTGATATATAGTACATCATCACATTCTCTTGCAATACTACTTCCTTGAGTATTAATAATACCTAATGTATGAATACCCATGTCTTTTGCTCTTATAGTAGATGCTAAAGTATCTGCAGTCTCTCCACTTTGACTAATTGCAATAAATAGAGTTTTATCCGTTTTAAAAACCTTACCATAACGATATTCTGATGCAATATAACATTCTGTTTTAATATTAAGTTCTTTTTCAATAATATATTTGCCAACTAATCCTGCATGGTATGCACTACCACAACCAACTATTTGGATTAAATCATAATCACTTAGTTTAATAGTATCTGTATTAAGTATTAAACTAATTAGATTCTCTACTACTTTAGGTTGTTCATGTATTTCCTTTAACATGTAATGTTCATAACCATCTTTTTGGGCTGAACCAATTGAATCATTAAATTCTAATATTTCTTTTTCAACTAATCTATTCTTGTTATATACTTTATAACCACCATTTATTACACAAATATCATAATCATCAAGTAAGAAATATTTCTTTGTATAATCAAGGATTGCAGGTACATCAGATGCAATATAAAGACCGTTATCTGATATACCAACAATTAAAGGACTTTTAAGTCTTGTTGCATATAGCTTATCGTCACCATCAACAAGTATTCCTAAAGCATAACTACCTCTTACCATTAATTTTAAATGATTAAGAGCTTTTACCATGTTATTTTCAATATTATAGTAATAATCTATAAGACCTGCTACTATCTCAGTATCTGTATCACTCTTAAAACTATAACCATTCTCTTCTAACATTTCTTTTAGTTCGCGATAATTCTCTATTATTCCATTATGAACTAATGTTATCTTTCCTTGTTTATGAGGATGCGCATTAGTAGTATTAGCAATACCATGGGTTGCCCATCTAGTATGACCTATTGCTAGATCACTATTATCATTTGGTAGGATTTCTTCTAAGTTAACAATCTTACCTTCTTTTTTATATATATTTATTTTTCCATTATTAAAATATGCAATACCTGCTGAATCATATCCACGGTATTCCAAGTTCTTTAGGCCATGTATAACAATAGGTAAAGCATTTTCTTTACCTTTATAGCCTATTATTCCACACATTAAATCTCCTTACATACACTTATTGTTGTAATTTTGATTTTACTTTTTCTAAGTATATCTATCGAGTTTCCCCGTTAGTACATCCGCCGAATCTTTCGATAGTACTAATCCTCGTCACCAATATAGGCCAGGCGCTAATTATTATGTTTCCTCCAGTACATTAATAACTTTAAATTAATAATAACAAAAAATAATTTAAAAGACAAATTATATTGTAAAAAAAAGATAGGTTTACCTATCTTAATCTTATATTTGATTCACTACCTTCTTTTGGGGCATCTAACTTAATGGGTTTAAATCTCTCAAGTAATTCTGGTGATAATTGTCTAGACTCTTCATTATACACTTCTTCTACTCTTGCATTAGAAGGAAGGTTCTCTAACATTGTAAACACATAGTCTAAGAATTTACCAATTGGTGTATTACCTTGCTCAACCTTCATTGTATGTATCTTATCTGGTTCTCTTTCACATTTTTCTTTGAACTCTTTAAACCAATCTTGATCTGCATCTTTAAAAGGAGATGGTGCATAACCACCATTTAAGGTATCAAGAGCTTCCTTATTTGCTGATATCGCAAACTTTAAATTTTTTGGTACTAATCCTGCTTGCATGATAGAATTAAGAGTCTCCATTCTATCTACAAATTCATTATCTGGCATTACACCTTGATCAATAAATACTGTTTGAATCTTATCTGGTTCTTTTTCACATTTTTCTCTTAGCTTTTGATATATTGGAGTTTCAAAAAATGTTCCTGTATACCAACTATCAGTTTTATTACTTGGGCCATATAGATATGGTTTTGGATCTATTTCTTCAAAAGAGAAATTATCATTGTCACTCATATTTTATTCTCCAATCTATTTATGATGTTTTGGATTATTTCCATAAAGAGAATCTAATAGTCTTTTCATACCTTCTTCTGAAAGACTATCTTCTGGTTTATTCTCTGATGATTCAAGAGAACTTACCATATGAGTAAATTCATGAAAACCAAGCATTTGATCTCTTAAATCTTCTTGTGGTTTATCACTATCTAACACAACTTCTTTTTTACCACTATATCCAATAGTTGCATTAGGAGGTAATATTCCTTCTTTATATAAACCTTCTAGGTAATCTATTCTCTTCTTAAACGTTTCATCATCCATAGAACCTTGATCTAAATAAATAACATGTGTCCTATTTGGTTCTTTTTCACATTTCTCTTTAAGCATTTTATACCATGCTTGTTCATATATATTGCTATTAATATCACGTGGTTTTTCTGGATCTTTTTCTTCTCTAGTAGAATCTACATCAATAGGATGAAATTCAACACTTTCAACTTCTTGTACTTTTGGTCTTGTATCTCCTCTAAGTGTTATAGAATCTAACATTTTACCTAATTCGTCACTATTTCCTTCCATATCATACCTCCAATTATAATTATATCATATTTATATAAAAAAAAGAAAGTCATTAGACTTTCTTTATTGGAACATATTCTATTAATGAATCATAATTCTTATTATCTTCATTATTCTCTAAAGATAAATAATTAAAATTATATTTTTTCTTTAATACTTTAACTTTATAACTAGATTCATATGTAACATTATTAACTTCTACTAACTTTTCTTTATTCTCTTGAATATGGTTAATCAACTTAATGACTAATAAGAATAATAACCATAATACAAAGACAAAGATACTTGCTTCTACTAAAATTAATAATTGCATATTAGTATCTACTGTTAAACTTTTAGTAATATCTATATTATTAACAACAATATTTTTTATTATAAATACTAATAATAGTTGCATAAGAGCAAATAATGATAAGTTAATACCTTTTATAAACTTAGATAAATTATCATTAAATACTGTTACTATAAGTATTATATTAACTATTAATAATACTCCTACATATAAAGCTAGATTAGGGAATAACAATCCATTAACTACTGTATCGAGTAAATGACTAAGTAGCTTTGCTATTGGATTGAAATAGATAATCATTAAAGCTGTTATTATAAAGACATAAACTAATAAGTATACTTTATGATACTTAGCTTTATTAAAAAAGAATGATAGTATTACAACAATTAATACAATTCCTAGAAAAGGAATAATATATTTTAATTCATTACTATTAATAATGGTATTCCAAATAACTTTAATTTTATCAAGTACTGACATAATGCCCCCTAAACAATGGTTTATAATAACATAAACATTTTATAAAAACAAGTAATTACTTTATTGATTGTTTTTCTTGTTTATCTTTAATAATATCATAAACTCTATCATGTATTGGTGTTTCATCTTCACCATAAACTACTTTATAATTATTAAGTGCTAAATCATCTAATATATAATGTGGATCATCAATAAAAGTATTCATAGCTTTTTCATATTTATCTAGTTCATTATTGATATAGAAACGAGCAAAAAGAGTTATAAGAGATCCTCTTAATAACCAAAAATCATTTTCATCAAAGTTATATTCTTTGTCAAGATAGCATACTGCTTTATAAGTTTTTTCACAAAGATCTTTTAAATCCTCTTCTAAGATATCTACATAAAAATCATAATTCTTTACTCTTGGATCAATACTATGTGGTCTAAAAATAGCTTTTTCTAAATACCAAAAAACAACATCTAATAAATTCTTATTATCACCATTATATAATCTTTTCATCTCACAAATTAAATAACCACAATTTTCAGTCATATAATCAATAAAAGAGTCTCTAAGTAAATAATCACGATTATTCTTTACTATTTCTGTTAGTTCAACTTTTATTTCTTTTAAAAGTTTATCAAAAGCCTCTGGGTTAAAGTATTTATAAGACTCTTCATCTACAAAGAATTTCATAAATTTGTTGTAATATTGTTCAACTAATTCTTCCATAATATTCCTTTCTATTTAATAACTGTATTATATTTACTATCTACTATGCTTGCTATTCGTGAAACAATATAACAGTTATCATTTTCTAAATCTAAATCATTAACAAGAATATCATCTAATATAAATGTTGGATCTTTTACTATAAGATCTACTAAATCACTATAATTAAATAGTTTTTGATTTAAAACACAATGGCATAAAACAATAATTATTGCTGATCTAATTAAATATCTCTCATCACTATTAAATGGCATGTTATCTTGTAAATGTTGAATACTATCATATGCTTTAATAGTAGCTTCTCTTATATCATCATTTAATAAATCAACATATTTACCATCAACATATTCATCTCTATTTGTACCATATCTTACATATTTACCATAAATATTCATAAAATAATCAAATAGACACGTTAATGGTAATAATTCATCATCACTAGATAAATCTTTTAAATTCTTTACAAAATAAGTATTATGGGATGACATATAATCCATATATGATTCTGTTAAAAGATAATCTCGATTATGATCTATTATTTGTTTAATGGACTCTTTAATATTGTTATATCCTAAATCATAGTTAAAAGAACGATTATTGTTTTTAAAATAAAATACAAACTTTCTAAAATAGTAATTAACTAAACTATCTTTCATGATATAACCCTTCTATTCTTTTTACACTGTTCTTCTACAAAGTTAATTAATCTTTCATACCAAATATCGCTACCAACTTTTATGTTATTAATGTTTAAATCATCTATTAATTTATATGGATCTTCTAATATTGTTTCACATATATTCTTAATATCATCTAATTTATTTTCTATATAACAATAAGATAGTATAACCGTAAACGTTCTATATATTGTATCCCAATGTATAAAGATTTTTGTTTTAAGTAATTTTAAATAATTATGCATGTAAAAAGTTACTTCTTTTGTTTTATCATCTAACAAGTCTGTAAATTTAAAATTACTAGTATGACCGCTTTCAAGAGAAGCATACTTATCATCAATTAATCTAAAATACCATGATATCATATCTATTCTACTATATTTAGTATAAAGAATTCTTTTTAAGTCAATACTAGGTTCATAACAAGAACCTAAATAATCAAGATATGAATCTGTTAATAGATATTCATAATTATTATCTATTATCTTTTGAATACATTCTTTTAATATATCCCCTTCACCACTTGCTCTATCTTCAACTATTATTCCTACTTCATTACGATATTTATCATAAGGTACTCTAGATTCCATAATTTTTTGATAATAATAATTAACTTTATCGTTTTGCATAGAACCTCTTAACGCGCTATATTATAGCATAGAAGAATAAAAAATAAAAGACTCCTAAGAGTCTTTTTATTGATAGAATATTTTAGCACTTTGTACTTGAACAGTATTCGAGCTTTCAATAGCAGCATCTTGATATGCTCCCCAAGCTTCATCTTTCCAATTACATCCTGTTATAGTTCTTATATGCGCTGTACAATAATAACATGGACTTGAACCATTACAATGACTAGGATCAGCATCCTGTCTTGTACGATACCATGTATTTCCTGCTTTTTCTGCTTCATACTTAGTATATTTGCCACAAGATGTTATATATACTTGTTTTCTCACACGCCAACTTGAGAATGTTCTATTAGTAGTTGCACATGTACGTGAACGATATTGGGTTTTAGCTTTTACTGTGATTGTACAAGTATTGGTATTACCTGCTGTATCTTTAACAAAGTATGAATATGCTCCTTCACTGGTAATCTTTTTAGAATTTTCTTTAGTGCCTGTATAGTCTTTATTAAAGCCATAATATTCCATTAAATTTAGATTATCAGTTACACTAGCAGATAATGTACCATCACTTGCTATTTTTAAAGTACATGTTGGTTTACTACGATCTATTTTAATTGTTACATTCTTTGATGTTTTATTACCAGAAGAATCAACTGCTTGAATAGATACTACCGTTGTACCATCTTTATTAATTGTAATCTTGCCACCTGATACATTTTGATATTTACAATTACTTGAACAATTTAACACATATTGGGTAGTTACTTTACCACTATTGTCTTTAGCTGATACATTAATAGTAACATCATGATTAACATATGTATCTTCTTTAGCGTTAGCAATTGATACATTTAATGTTGGTTTTGTTGTATCCTTTGCTGGAGTTGGTTTTGGTTTTTCAGGTTCTGGCTCTGGAGTTGGTTCAGGTTTCTCTACCCCATTAATCTTAACACTAAATTCTTTTTGATATGATACATCTTTAATATAATAAGACATTATAATTCTAGCTGTACCTGCTTTAACGCCTTTAATAGTTCCTTCATTATTAACTGTTACAATTGTTTCATCGCTACTTACAAAAGATACTTTTGGATCATCACTAAAGTTTTCAAAACTATATTTTAATTTATATTCATTACCTTCATCAACTTCAACATTGGCTTCCGCAATAGTAACAGTAGGTTCTTTATCATCAACTTTCTTTTCTTTTGATGAATAACTCTTAATAAATAAGATGCCTAATACAGCGAATATTAATAATAGCATTACAATTCCTACTAAACTACTTCTTGATTCTTTTTTCTCTTCTGTTTCTAAACTTGGTTCTTCTTCAATATCGGAATCTGAGATGCTACTTTCATATCTAAAGAAGTCATCATAAAATTCCTCTTCTTGTTCTTGTTGAGCAAGATCTACATTATTATTAGAACCTAAGAAAGTATTTATTCTTTTACGTTTTTCTTGTTGCGCCTTTTTTTCTTTCTCTTTTATAAGGTCTTCTTCAGAATACATCGACATCACCCTATTCTATAAAAAATATATCATAGAAATAGTTATAATTCAATCAAAATAAAAAGACTATTACTAGTCTTTTATCATATGAACATCCATTTGTGGATAAGGAATAATTATCTTGTTTTTATCGAATTCTCTTTTAATATTCTCTAACATTCTAACTTTAGTATTCCAAAATTCACTAGGTTTTACCCAAACACGTACTTCATAATTGATAGCACTATCTAAATAGTCTGTAATACCAATAAATATTGGTTCATCGTTAATAATTGTTTCATGTTCACTATCTACTACTTTTTGAAGTACTTTTTTAACATCATCTATTTTATTATTGTAACTAACACCAATCTTAATATCTAACCTTCTTTTTTGTTCTTTAGAGAAGTTAACAGTTGGTGAGTTGGCAAGATTACCATTAGGAATAGATACTGTTTTATTATCTAGTGTTGTAATTGTTGTATAGAACAAGGAAATGCTTTTAACAGTACCTGCATCTGTATGAGTATCAATATAGTCACCAACAGAAAATGGTTTATAAAAAAGTATTATAATTCCTCCTGCAATATTAGATAAGCCTCCTTGTAAGGCCATACCAATAGCTAGTCCAACACTACCTAAAATAGTAATTATTGAAGTTAATGGGAAACCTATTAGCCCAGCAAAACTTATAAATACAACAGTATCAAGAACTATTCTTAAAGCACTTGTAAGAAAAGTTGCTACTGATGGATCTAGTTTTTTGTATAACTTAGTTTTTTTAAATATTTTAACAAGCCATTTAGCTACTTTTAAGCCTATTACTAATACAAGTACAGCTTGAATAAGGGTTAATACTGCATCTACTCCAATACTACTTAATTTATCAATTATTTTATCCATTTTATTCTTTCTCCTTTACTTCATTAACTAGATCATACAATGTTTTCATAGCTTCCATTGGTGTTAAG
>JAEEGL011167841.1_pt1 | contig 14987 bp, 12 predicted proteins | sample 9134231 | NCBI WGS metagenome assembly JAEEGL01 (sample SAMN16246548, study PRJNA631951) | gut metagenome | biome: gut microbiome; feature: rumen; material: fiber-attached | host: Bos | place: Iran: Karaj | collected 2018-10
GCCGCCATTGTGTGCGAGCAGTTGCCGTCGCCGCTGCCCGGGGGCGTGGTGTTCGTCAAGGTAGATGACACCGCCGACGCACTCGGCAAGATAGCATCTGCATATTACGGCTATCCGTCGGAGCAGCTCACGTTGTCGGGCGTCACAGGCACCAACGGCAAGACCACAACGGCGACATTGCTGTACAAACTTTTCCGTGGACTTGGCTACAAGGCAGGTTTGCTTTCTACGGTGGTCAATTGCGTTGACGATGAGCAGATTCCGGCGCAGCAGACCACGCCCGACCCAATCACCATCAACAAACTGATGGCTCAAATGGTTGAGAAGGGCTGCGAGTATTGCTTCATGGAAGTGTCGTCGCACTCGATAGTTCAAAAACGCATCGCGGGTTTGAGGTTCAAGTTGGGCATATTCTCCAACATCACCCTCGACCACCTCGATTACCATAAGACGTTCCAGGAATACATCCGGGCCAAGAAGTTGTTTTTTGACAATCTGCCAGAAGACGCTTTTTCGCTCGTCAATACCGACGACCGCAATGGCAAGGTCATGGTCCAAAACACCAAATCCACCGTCAAGACGTATGGTCTGACAGGTTTCAACGACTTCAACGCCAACATTTTGGAATGTGGATTTGAGGGAATGTCGCTCAATATCTGTGGCAAGGAGATGTGGACTTTGCTGCCGGGAAGGTTCAACGCCTACAATATATTGGCTGTGTATTCGTCGGCGGTGTTGTTGGGACAGAAGCCCGAGGAGATTTTGCGGGTGTTGAGCGGATTGCGCCCTGTGGCTGGACGGTTCGACATTGTGAACCTTGCCGGCAAGACTGCCATCGTCGATTACGCCCACACGCCCGACGCATTGGAGAATGTCATTGACGCCATCAATAAAATCCGTTGCGACATGCAGCCTTCGACGCTCATCACCGTCTGTGGCTGCGGCGGCGACCGCGACAGGAGCAAGCGACCCTTGATGGCGCAGATTGCCGCCAAAAATTCCGACAAGGTGATACTCACGTCCGACAATCCCCGCACCGAGAATCCCGAAGCCATCCTCGACGAGATGATGGCGGGATTGAAACCTGAAAACATGGCCAACGTCCTGCGTATCAGCGACAGGCGCACAGCAATCCAGACCGCCTGTATGATAGCTCAGAAGGGCGACATCATACTCATCGCCGGCAAGGGTCACGAGAATTATCAGGATGTGATGGGCGTCAAGCATCACTTCGACGACAAGGAGATTGCCACTGGCATATTGGAGATGCAGGCGGCGCAACAAGTTAATTAACAATATTATAAGTACACTATAAAGAAAGATGCTTTACTATTTGTTCCATTATTTGGAGGGATACAACTTCCCCGGAGCGAGGCTGTTTGGCTACATTTCGTTCCGTTCGGCGATGGCGGTGATTCTGTCGCTGCTGATTACTATGATTTTCGGCAAGAAACTCATAGAGTATTTGCGTCGCCGTCAGATAGGGGAGAGCGTGAGGACGTTGTACTTGGAGGGTCAAAACCAAAAAGCCGGTACGCCCACTATGGGCGGCATCATCATCATCGCCTCGATACTCGTGCCGGTGCTGTTGCTCTGCAATGTTACCAATGTATATGTCATGTTGTTGATTTTCACGACTATATGGCTTGGTTGCATTGGTTTTGCCGACGATTACATCAAGGTATTCAAGAAAAACAAGGACGGACTCAGCAGCCGCGCCAAATTGTTGGGACAGATCACCCTCGGCATCGTCATCGGCATTGCCATCTATACGAGCGACGACATCGTAATCCGCGAAAATCTCCGCGTCAACAACACCAACAACGTGGAGCAGGTTTTCGTGGAGGACGGTTCGCCAGCCGTGTCGCAGGCAGCGGGCGTCAAGTCGCTCAAAACCACCGTCCCGTTTCTGAAAAACAACGAGTTTGACTATTCTAAAATCGTTTGGTTCCTCGACAATGACAAGTACGGCTGGGTGGCTGGCATTATTTTTATAATAATTGTAACATTCATCATCACAGCCGTTTCCAATGGCGCAAACATCACCGATGGCCTTGACGGTCTTGCGGCGGGTACGTCGGCTGTGTCGGCTACTACGCTTCTGGTGTTTGCATACGTTTCGGGCAATGTGGTTTTCTCGCAATACCTCAACATCATGTATATCCCAGGCATCGGCGAACTCGTGGTCTTCTCGTCGGCGTTCATCGGGGCGACATTGGGTTTCCTGTGGTACAATTCGTATCCCGCACAGATTTTCATGGGCGACACCGGCAGCCTTACCATCGGCGGCATTATCGCTGTGCTTGCTATATTGGTGAGGAAGGAATTACTCGTGCCGATTTTCTGCGGCATATTCCTGATGGAAAACCTCAGCGTGATATTGCAGTTGTGGTATTTCAAGCGCACGTTGAAGAAATATGGCAAGGGCATGCACCTCTTTTATATGGCTCCGCTTCACCACCATTATCAGAAGAAGGGCATGCCGGAGGCTAAGATTGTTACAAGGTTTTTGATTATAGCGTTGTTGCTCGCCGTAGTGTCGGTGTTGACGCTGAAAATCAGGTAGTTTGTTTAACCATTTAATAAGAGTATAAGACATGGGCAAGTTGGTAGTTTTGGGAGCAGGAGAGAGCGGCGTAGGTGCCGCAGTATTGGCTAAGAAGAAAGGCTTTGAGGTTTTCGTGTCGGACTATGGCACTATCAAGCCGCAGTATGTCAAGATGTTGGAAGACAACAATATAAAGTATGAGCAGGGCGGACACACCGAGTCGAAAATCCTCGACGCCAGCGAGGTGGTCAAGTCGCCAGGCATCAAGAACGACGCTCCGATTGTACTGAAACTCGTAGCCGCCAATATCCCCGTCATCTCGGAGATAGAATTTGCGGCAAGATATACCGACGCCAAGTTTATCTGCATCACAGGCAGCAACGGCAAGACCACCACTACCGAATTGACTTACAGCGTCTTGAAGAAGGCTGGGTACGACGTGGCGATGGCTGGCAATGTAGGCAACAGCCTTGCGATGCTTGTGGCCGGTGACCATGATTACAAGTATTATGTGCTGGAGCTTTCGAGTTTCCAGCTCGACAATATGTACGACTTCCATGCGCACGTGGCTGTCGTCACCAACATAACGCCCGACCATCTTGACCGTTATGACTTCAAGATGCAGAATTATGTGGATTCCAAGATGAGGATCATCCGCAACCAGGGCGAGGGCGACATGTTTGCGTTCTTTGTCGACGACCCCATCCTCTACGGCGAGGTCAAGAAGCGCAAAGGCACTTTCAAGCAGAAGGTGATGGCGTTCTCATTGGAACACGAACCCATCAACGGCGCACTCTTCCCGGAGGACGAAGGTTATTTCTTGTACAGCAGAGGCTATCTTGCACGAGCCATTCATTGCATGGGTTTCAAGCTTCGCGGCAGGCACAACCGTTGCAACATCATGGCTGCCGTGCTGGCGTGCTGTCATGTGGGGGTCGATTTTGAGACGGTGCTGGATTACGTCAAGGATTTTGCGCCGCTCGAACACCGCGTGGAGCCGTGCGGCGAAGTGGATGGCGTCAAGTACGTCAACGATTCCAAAGGCACCAACGTGGATGCCGTCTGGTATGCGCTCGATGCAGTTGGCGACAGCGTGGTGCTTATCCTCGGCGGCGTTGACAAGGGCAACGACTATTCGCAGCTCTACGACATTGTGGATAAGAAGGTGAAGGCTATCGTGGCTATGGGAGTTGACAATACGCCGATACACAAGGCTTTCGACGGCAGAAAGAAGATTGTGGATGTGAGCAGCATGGCTGAGTGCATCGAGGCGTGCCGCTCGCTCGCCGCTGAGGGCGACACGGTGCTGCTCTCGCCCGCGTGTGCAAGTTTCGACCTCTTCACGTGCTACGAAGACAGGGGCGAGCAGTTCAAGGAGGCCGTCAGGAAGATGATGTCGGCGTAGTGCATTGATTATAAGCAAAAAAGGAGGAATGAAAAATGGGAAAGTTTAAGGATATGATAAAGGGCGACCGCCTTATCTGGGGCGTGATGGTCTGCCTTGGGGTTATTGGCGTTGTGGAAGTGTATAGCAGCACGGCGGCACTTGCGCTTGCCAAGCAGAACGGCAATACTTTTTATTATGCCATCAAGCATTTTGCATTTTTGCTGGCGAGCTTTTTCACGATGTTTGTATTCAGTCTGATTCCGTACAAGCATTATGTCAAGCATGCCAACTGGCTGCTCGGTTTGGGTGTGTTGTTGTTGATATGCACTTTTTTTTCGTCCAATACCACCAACGACGCCAAACGCTGGCTCACCATTCCCATTATTGGGCTTACGTTTCAGCCGAGCGACTTTGTGAAACTTGTGTTGATGCTGTATCTCTCGAAGATGCTCGCCTTGGCGCAGGTGGAGCCTGAAAAACGACGACAGTGTTTCTTGTATAGCCTTGGGGCGATATTTGGCGTGTGCCTTCTTGTATTGCCGTCCAACTTTTCTACCGCCGCGCTCATAGGTGCGGCAAGTTTCATTGTGCTGATTTTGGGGCAATTCCCCCGCAAGTGGAGATGGGGGGTGGTAGGTGCGGCTATTGTGGCTTTTGCAATGTTTATGCTTTTTGCCAAAGTGGCGGGTATTCATACGAGGATCGATACGTGGGTGTCGCGTATCGAGACTTTTGTGAGTGGCGGCGACGAAAAGGGAAGCGACTTTCAGGCGGAGCAGGCGCGTGTCTGCATCGGTCTTGGCGGTCTTAAAGGCGTGGGCATAGGCCATGGCGTGCAGGGCAATTCGGTGCCGTATCCGTATTCCGACTTTATCTTCGCGTCCATCGCGCATGAGTGCGGCATCGTAGGTGTCGTCGCTGTGCTGGCGTTGTATATGATGCTGTTTTACCGGTGCGTGGCGATAGTGAAGGACGCCAAGACGTTGTTTCCGGCGTTGCTTGTGATGGGGCTGGTATCGAATATAATGTTGCAGGCTTTCGCCAACATTGTTGTAGCCATCGGGTTGTTTCCCGTTACGGGTCAGCCGCTGCCGTTTGTGAGTCTGGGTGGCTCGTCGATGTTGTGCACGAGCATTGCATTGGGCGTCATCCTTAATATATCGCGGTATTCAGGCACCCGTGAGACTGTGGAGGAGATAGAGAAGGATGTGCCCGAGGAAGAGATTGTAGACTATCCTTTCATGGCGGGTTGACAGGGTGGTTTTGAAATAAGTATTTTAAATGTCAAGGTGATATGAAAGTATTGATAGGGGGCGGCGGTACTGGCGGTCATGTTTTTCCCGCCATTGCCATAGCCCAGGCGTTGCGAAAGATAGACCCCGAGATAGGGATATTGTTTGTGGGCGCCAAGGACAAGATAGAGATGGAAAAAGTGCCGGCGGCTGGGTTCGACATCATCGGTCTCCCGGCGGCTGGACTGCAGAGGAAAAAGTTTTTCAAAAACCTCTCGCTGCCGTTCAAGTTGCTGGCTTGCATGGTGAAGTCGCGTCGCATTGTCAAGGATTTTGCGCCCGACATCGCAGTTGGCGTGGGCGGCTATGCGAGCGGACCCATCCTCCGCGCCGCAGCCAACCAGGGCGTGCCGATTGTATTACAGGAGCAAAACTCCCACGCCGGCGTCACCAACCAGATTTTGTCGAAGAGGGCGGCGAAGATTTTTACCGCCTACGACGGCATGGAGAAGTATTTTGACAAGGACAAGATATTCTTTGCGGGCAATCCCGTGCGCGCCGACATCGCCGACATCGCCGCCTCGCGTGATGAGGCACTCGAACATTTTGGACTCAGCCCCGACAAACCTGTGGTGCTTTCGGTGGGCGGCAGCCTCGGCGCCGGCACCATCAATAAGAGCATCATGGCGCACATAGACGAATTTGAGAAAGCCGGAATCCAGTTGATATGGCAGACCGGCAAGTATTATTACGACAATATAATGGCGTCGCTCCAGGGCAAGAATTATTCTTGCATACATCCGATGGCCTTTGTCAAGAGGATGGACCTGGCGTACAAGGCTGCCGACGTGGTGGTTTCGCGGTCGGGGGCGTTGTCGGTGTCGGAATTGTGCCTGGCGGCCAAGCCGGTCATATTCATCCCGTCGCCCAATGTCGCCGAAGACCATCAGACCAAAAACGCCATGGCTCTCGTAAGCAAGGACGCGGCGGCGTTGCTCCCTGACGCACAGGCAGAGGAGAAGTTTTTTGCGGAAGTGTCGGCGCTGGTGTCGGACCGGGAGAGGCGGAATGCCTTCGCCGCCAATATCAGCAGGCTCGCCGTCAAAAACTCCGCAGACTTGATTGCCAAGGAGATTATGGAAATGATTAAGTAAAAAAAAATAAACTTTTTTTTACAAAAAATTATATTGGATAAAAAATATTTAGTAATTTTACGCGGTTAAATTTTATGTGATTATGAAAAGCGTGAAGACATACATTAGGATAGCGACGGTGGCGTTTCTGCTGCTTGTAGTGCAGGGTTGTGGCGGCAAGTTGAGCGAGACTTTGTCGCTCACAAATAGCAATCTGGAGACACGTATTGCCACCACTTCGGAGTTGCTGCTGGATAAGATGGCCGAGTCATACGTCAAGGTGCAGGATCTCGCCTTCGAGACCGAGTTCGACGGAGTAGTTGCGGGCATATTGTCCGCAAATGCCGGCGGGTATGAGCCGTCGCCGCTCATCAGCGATTCGCTGAAGCTCAGGATGCAGCTCATCCAACTTCACAAACAGGCGGTGCATGAGTACGCCCTGCTTGTAGACGAAGGTTTCAGGGGCAAGACAGGCATCTTCGCCAATTGCTGCAATTCGATTCTCGAAACTTACAAACTGCTCGACGACTCTGTCGCCCAGGTGTTCAGCAAGCAGGTGATGCCGCTCGTCAGGGCTTCGCGCTACGACAAAAACTCTGTTTCTGAACAATTGATAGCCGCGCTGTCTTCCGTCTGGGTCAAGGACGTCGATGCTTTGAGCAATATGCTCGGCAAGTCGTTCCAGGACTACCAGTCCGCAGTAGCCGTGATTCCCGACGATGCCTTCGACGAGGATAAACTCTCCAAGCACGTCTCCGCACCTTACAACGGCAAGCACAATCTCGCCGAAATTTACAAAGTGGAGCTCATCAAGGAGCGTCGCAACAAACTCCACGCCCTTGTCCAGGAGCAAATCAATGTTTCTTCCGCGCTGCAATACCTTCAGCACGCGCTCACCGAGTTCGTAAAAAAGAACGGCGACAACGACGTGGTGCTCAACTACCTCAAACGCATCGACATCATTCTTGGCGGCGTCGACCGTGTGGCAGATAGTGGAAATAATTGATTGAGGATTGTGCCTTGGCAAGTATTCAAAAATAAAATGAACAAGTTCGAGCAGATAGACAATATTTATATCCTGGGTATAGGTGGGATAGGCATCAGTGCGCTTGCGCGTTATTTCAACGCCTTGGGCAAGTCGGTGTCGGGCTACGACCTTCACAAGTCGGAGCTTACGGAGCGGCTTGAGGGCGAGGGGATGTCAGTCGCTTATACCGACGACGTCGGCACTGTGCCCGCGCAATGCATAAGCAGCCGCGAGCGCACGTTGGTAATATACACCCCTGCCGTGCCTGTCACCAACAATATTTTCTCTTTCTTCAAAAACAACGGCTACGACATGCGCAAGCGCGCCGAAGTGCTTGGCATGATAGCCGACAATTATACTACAATCGCTATTTCGGGCACCCACGGCAAGACCACCAACTCTTGCGTGATGGCCAATGTCATCAAGTGCGCCGGCAAGGATGGCTTTGCTTTCCTTGGCGGCATTTCGCGTAATATCGACAGCAACTTGATGCTGCCGGTCAGGAGGGCGCAGTATGACAAGCAGGATACGCTCCTCGTCGCCGAGGCCGACGAGTTCGATAGGTCGTTCCTGTGGCTGTCGCCAAAGATTGCGGTGGTGACGTATGTGGACGCCGACCACCTCGACATCTATAAGGACAGGGACGAAATCATCGAGACTTTCAACCAGTTTGTGCAGAAGTGCAGTCCCGACGGCGTTGTGATTGTAAACAAAAAAATAGACTCCCTTATCGACACCCGCGACATCCGCCGGGTTACATATTCCGAATCGGACGCTTCGAGCGACTATTACGCTGCCAACATCAGGCTGTCTGGCGGCGTGTATACGATTGACGCTGTAACGCCCGACGGGGTCATCCGCGACATCAGCATTGGCGCAAAGGGCCGTGTCAACGTGGAAAACACGATGGCATGCGTGGCGGCGGCCCGTGCGGCGGGCATCGGCGACGCGCACATCAGGGAGGGCATAGCGACCTTCAAAGGAGTCAGGAGGCGCATGGAGTTTCATGTAAATACGCCCGAAGTGGTGTATATAGACGACTATGCGCACCATCCGAGGGAACTTGCCGCCACCATCAGCTCGGTGAGGGAGCTGTTTCCCGGCAAGAAGATAACTGGCATATTCCAGCCGCACCTTTACACGAGGACGCGGGATTTGGCGGCCGAGTTTGCCGAGAGCCTTGGAATGTTGGACGAACTGATATTGATGGACATATACCCCGCCCGCGAAAAGCCTATCCCCGGCGTAGATTCGCAGCTGATAGCGTCGCAGGTGAAGGGCTGCCGGGTGTCGCTCATCAACGACGCCGACAATATAATAAAGAGGTTGTCTAACGAAAAGGTGGAAGTCCTGCTCACATTGGGGGCGGGCAGTGTGGATGCGTTGATAGCACCGCTCACCGAAGCCATGCGGCGCAAGTCGGGCGATATATAAATTATGGAGGTGCAAGATGAAGTATTCAAAGGCGAAAATATTCAAAGCCGTGGCGGTGCTTGTGCTTGTGGTGGTGGTGTTCTTGTCGCTCGGCAAGTTTCGCAGCACCACATGCAGGGAGATTGCAATCACGGTGCTTGATTCGTCGGAGGTCAATTTCATCAACCGCGACTCGGTGTACCGCATGATATATTCGGTGTCCAGCAGCATACTCGGGCACAATCTCGACAGCGTAAACACATATCAGCTCGACAGCCAGCTCCGCAAGTGCCCTTATATACGCAAAGTGGCTCTCTACAAGTCGATAACGGGCGTATTGCACATTGACGTGATGCAGCGTCGTCCGCTGCTGATGGTGCTAAATGGCAATCAGAACTACTACATCGACAATGATGGTGTAATATTTGCAGCGAACAAGGGCAACGCCTGCCAGTGCATCGTGGTGAACGGCTACGTCACCGACAAGTACGACTTCTCTGGCGACAAGGTCTACAAAGTGGACATCGCCAACGGCAGCGGACAGACGAGCGACTTGTTTAAGCTCGCCAGGCAGATATACTACGACGACTTTTGGTGCGACCAAGTGGAGCAGATCTACATCAATAAGCTCGGGGAGTACGAAATGGTGCCGATGGTGGGCTCTTATGTGCTCGCCCTCGGCGACATAGAGGATTACGACAAAAAATTGTTCACCTTAAAGCAGTTCTACTTCAAGGCGCTGCCAAAGATAGGGTGGAACAGATACCAGCAGATTTCGGTCAAATACAAGAACCAGATAGTCTGCAAATATAAAACAAAGTAAAGAAAAATTATAATCATAGAGAGATTTCGGTATGTCAAAAATTCAAACAATTGCGGCGATTGACATCGGCACAACGAAGATTGTGGCAATCGTAGGTACAAGGGACGAACAGGACAACGTCAGCGTGCTCGGCTTTGGGGAGGCTCCTTCCAAAGGTGTTTCCCGCGGCTCCGTGCAGAATGTTGGCGAGGTGTCCAATGCCATCAGGCTGGCTGTAAAGAGATGCCAGGAGTCATCGGGGGTTGGTTTCAAAAATGTGTTTGTGGGTATTGCGGGGCATAACATCAAGACCATAGAGACTTCGCACACCAAGGTCATCAACAACAGGATGATAACGCAGGCCGACGTTGATGGACTCACCGACGAGGTTTACAGCCTCAACAAGGAAAATGGCGAGGAAATCATACACGTGATTCCGCAGTCTTATACCGTCGACAACAATTCGGTAAAGCTCACCCCGGTAGGATGCTCGGGCAGGAGCCTTACTGGCATTTTCTATGTGGTTATAGGGCGAGCCGACGCCGTGCGCAAAATTCGTCAGGCGATAGAAATGAGCGGCCTTAATGTTTTGAAGATTGTATTGCAGTCGATAGCGGCGGGCGACGCCATCCTCACCAACGACGACAAGGAGGTGGGCACCCTCGTTGTGGACATGGGCAGCGGCACCACCGACGTGTCGGTCTATTACGAAAATGCTTTGAGGAACGTTACAGTGATACCTTTTGGCGGCAACGCCATCACCAAAGACATCAAGACTGCGTGTCCGATGTTGTGGCGGCAGGCAGAGTCGCTCAAAATTCAGTATGCGGCGGCTCTCCCGGAGGCTGGCTCGTCAAAGACACTCATCACCATCAACAACGGCACACGCGCCGACAAGGAGATTTCGCTTGCCGACCTCGCAGCCGTCACCAATGCGCGTGTGGAGGAGATTATAGCGGGCATCGCTCACGTTATCAGCGAATCACGCTACGGCGACGCAATCTCGCAGGTGGCCATCACCGGCGGCGCGTCAAGGCTCAAGAATATCACCCAGCTTATCAAATACAGGCTCGGCAGGGAGGTGGAGGTGATGAAACCGCGCAATTTCTCCGCCGAAGGCTGTCCAAAGCTTTACAATGTGGAATATTCCACGGTAGTTGGTCTGCTTGTGAAGGGCATCGAATATACGGAGAAATACAACCAGAGGCAGGAGGCGAAGGCAGAGGAAGCCAAGGCTGCTGTCAGCGGCGGCGACACCAATAACTCCGGACAGTTCAAAGCGAACCCCGGCGACGACAAGCCCGACAAGAAGGATGTCCCCGAGAAAAAGTCGGGACTCTTCGGATGGTTCAAGGAAAAGATCAACAACCTCTTCGCCGAAGATGGCACGGGCTCCAGGCTCTAATAATTCACATCATCCACTAACCTATTAAAAAGAGCACGACATGGCTAAAAACTTGTTTGAGATAAAAGACGACGATATTCCGGGATTCGACATACCCAAGAAGGAAAACATCATAAAAGTAATCGGCGTGGGCGGCGGCGGTGGCAATGCTGTCAACCATATGTTTGAAAAAGGCATCAAGGACGTTGATTTTGTTGTAGCCAACACCGACAACCAGGCCCTCAACCGCAGCGAAGTGCCTATCAAGATTCAGCTCGGTCCGTCGCTGACATCAGGCCTCGGCGCGGGCAACAACCCCGAGCACGGAGCCTCGGCGGCTGTGGAGAGCATCGAGGAGATAGACCGCATCCTTGGCGGCATCGACAGTACAAAGATGCTGTTTGTAACTGCGGGAATGGGCGGAGGCACAGGCACTGGCGCGGCTCCCGTGATAGCCAAGCACGCCAAGGAACAAGGCATACTCACTGTCGCCATCGTAACAGTACCGTTCAGGTTTGAGGGGCCGAGGCGCGTCAACCAGGCCATCAAGGGGCTTGAAGAACTCAAGCAAAATGTCGATTCGCTCCTTGTAATCGACAACGACAAGATACTCGAGCAGTACGCCGACGAGTCGGTGACCAACGCCTTCGGATTTGCCGACGACGTGCTTACGCAGGCTGCAAAGGGCATCGCCGAAATCATCACCGTGCCTGGACACGTCAACGTCGATTTCGCCGACGTAAAGACGGTATTGAAGGATTCGGGCATCGCGCTGATGGGCACCGGCATGGCGGACGGCGAAGACAGGGCAATCGAGGCCATCAAGAAGGCCCTCAACTCGCCCCTGCTCAGCAACAACAGCATCATCGGCGCCAAAAACATCCTCATCAACGTTTTTTCGAGCGAGGAGGCCGCCTTCAAGCTCGGCGAACTTGCCGCCATCAACAATTACATACAGAACGCCGCAGGATGCAAGGCCGACTTGATTTGGGGTCAGTCTACCGACGATTCGCTTGGTGGCAGGGTGAATGTCACATTGATAGCGTCGGGATTCAGCGCGTCCGAAATCCTCAATCCGTTTGAGAATGGTGGGGGTCTCAACGTCGGTGACGTCGTTGTAGTCTCCAACAAGAAGCCTGAACAAGTCGTTGAGCCTGCCCCGGAGGTTGCTCCTGCCGGCAATCAGGCTGCCACAGGCGACAGTGCTGCCGACAATGCCGCCGCGCAGTCCTCCGAGAATCCTGCCGACGCCGCCATCGACGCATCAGCCACCGACGGCCATACCGCTGGCGACGATGTGGAGTTTAATATCGAATACGACGAAGACGAGCAGGCACAGGAGACTGACAAAGAGCCGGAAGAAGATGAGGCTGGCATCATCAACAAGAGTTTCAAGCCGATAGATTACAGCAAGATTGATGTCGACGAATACGAAACCACCCCGGCATACGTCAGAAGGTCAGTAAAACTCAATATCGGCAAGTATCCGCAGGACGTCAAATACAAAAAAACTTTACTTTCGGAAGAATAAAGACGTGAGTTGGCATTTTTATTGCAAGTAAGAATGATAGATTTTTGTATCATCTAACCTGTTCTATTATGGCAAAAGAATCCACCAACAGCCTTTTCGGCGCAGCCTACGACCTCTTCAAGAGGTTGGGGGAGAGCGACTTTGAGTACGTCTATCGGGGATATTTCAATCACAATATCACCAAGAAGATTCTTGTCCTCGCCGACAAGAGCATCGCCAAGGTGACCGGCGACACGCAGGCCACCTTGCAGAAGCGTATATATTATATAATGGTGGAGGGCCTGCAAAACATCACGCACCATCAGGACGAGATAGCCAACGACCAGAATTTCGACAAGTATCCCGGACTGTTCGCAATCCAGAAAAGCGGCGACAAATACTTCATCACCACAGGCAACATCGTGGCCAACGACAAGGTGGATGACCTCAAGACGAGGCTCGACACCATCAACTCCCTCGGCAAGGAGGAACTCAAAAAGTACCACCGCGAAGTCCTCACTGGAGGCTCAATCTCCGAAAAGGGCGGCGCGGGTCTCGGGCTTATAGAGATGTCGAGGAAGTCGGGAAGCAAGTTGCACTACAAGTTTGAGTGGCTCGACGACGAATACACCTACTTCTACTTGCAGACGCAGCTGCCGTCCGAAATCACCGACGACACCTCCGACGGCGTAATCCACAGCCATTGTTCCATGGACGGCCTTATGAGCCTGCACCACAAAATGATGGAGGAGAATTTGCAGTTGCTCTTCAACGGATTCTTCAACCAGGAAAATCTCCTGAGCCTCCTCGCAATCATCAAGAGCCGCTCCAACATGCCCCTGACCACCATCAAGATTTCCAATGTGATGGTGGAGATGCTCCAAAACATCATCAAGCACGGCGAAAAGACCGCCGACAACACAGTGGGCGCACGTGGAGTGTTCTTCCTCGGACAGACCGGCAACGAGACCATCCTCACCGCCGGCAATATCATCAACGACGAGGCCGCCGAAGCCATCGCGGAGCGTTTGGAGTTTGTCAATGGTATGGACAAGGACAAACTCTCGGACTATTACGACGACATATTGCTCGATTTTGAGAGTTGCGACGCCAAGAAGACCGGACTCGGATTCACCGACCTGCGCATCAAGAGCGACCGCCCGCTCAAGTACGAATTTCAGCAGTTGGATGGCGGCAACAAGTTTTACCTCTTGCAGACTGCCATCAAGACTAACAAATAAGACATTATCAGAGAAATGGAAAAGTTAATATTGGAAGAGACCGAAGACACACCAGAAATCATACTCGACCCCGAGGAGGGCAAGTTTAAGATTTCCAAAATATCCGTGCCGGAAAACGCGCTCGACTTCTACCGTCCCGTCCTCGACTGGATCAAGCAGTACGCCGAGGAGCCAAACATTCAGACCGTGTTTGACTTCGACTTGGAGTACGTGAACACCGCGTCGAGCAAGCAGATCATACAGATAATACTCCTCCTGCAAAAAGTGTCGGAAAAGGGCAATGTGAAAGTCAATTGGTACTATGAATCCATTGACGAAGATATGCGCGCACTCGGCGCACGTTACAAGAAACTCGTCACCGTGCCGTTTGACTTGGTGGAGATTGAGTAATAATTCAGTATTTATCAAAAAAATATCGGGATTTCGGCTGAAGATTCTATCTTAATCAGCCAAATCTCGGTAATTGTTTATAATTTTTTTTGAATTTTTTTTGCCGTATGTGGAGGCATTTGTGGCTCACTAATATAAATTTTTCTCGGATATAGCAGTGAAAAAAGTACTCAACAAACATTGCGCCTACACAGATTTGTCTTACCTTGAGACTCGGAACTATATTTACGAGCCCGTCAAAAAGTAGTTTCCATATGCAGTACACGGTGATAAAGAGTATGTTATTAAAATATAGTTATATCTTTGTCATCAATTATGGCAAGGTGTGCGTGATTGAAAGAGAGTAATAGAAAACATTTTTGGCAGAATATAACATCATATTCAGCCAAATTTCGTTATTTCCATCAATATTAATGCGAGAATGTGCCGTCGTACCAATAAAACTCTTTATTCTTATAGTCAGGTCCTTGGTAGTAATGAATGTTAATACCGTCGCTATACATGTCCACGAAACCAAGCTTTGAGTATTGTGTAAGTTCTTTTTCCACTTCGGTTTCGGTGATGCCGGAGGGTGTGTACATAAATGCCAAAAACTTGTCGCTCGCATTGGCAGTGAGGCCTATCACGTAGATTTTCCATTTTTTGCCTGTCGCCTCAACGGGATACTTTTTTTTGCCGTTAAGGAACAAAAATCGCGATTCTTGTTCCTTAACTCGTTTTTTTTAGGGGTTAGGGAACGAGAATCGCGATGTTTTTAAAAATCAGCCGTAGCGTCAGCCAATCTTACCTGTAATTGTCAAGGTCGGCGGGGCTGCCGTTGGAGACGTACTCGAAACGCTGTTTGTTGTCGGCGTAGGCGAGTTTGAGGAAGTTGTTGGCTACGGGGAGGAACTTCTCGTCGCGGAGGCTGTCGGTGAGCA
>JAEEGL011730897.1_pt1 | contig 14987 bp, 18 predicted proteins | sample 9134231 | NCBI WGS metagenome assembly JAEEGL01 (sample SAMN16246548, study PRJNA631951) | gut metagenome | biome: gut microbiome; feature: rumen; material: fiber-attached | host: Bos | place: Iran: Karaj | collected 2018-10
AAAATGTTTAGATAATATGAATAAGACATCTGCCTTATATATAAATTTATCAAGTATCTTATCCGCGCCACCAGAGACTAAAGCTAGTATCATAAGTGTATTTATGCAAAACTTAAAACTATATATTACTAGAGAATCATTATTAGATATGATGGATACTACTGATTTTTCATTTGATAATTTAAAAGAAGGTAAAAAGGCTATATTTATTATTGCAGATAATAAGAAAACATCAAGTAGATTAATACCTATAATATTAGAAGAATTCTATAGTGTACTTGTAAATGATAAATCAAAGAAAAACTTTAATATCATGATCGATGAATTTGAAACATTATTTCCAATTAAAGATTTTAATGCTAAATTAAATGAGGCTAGAAGCAAAGCTATAAGATTTACTATAGTTATTAAAAGTATATTAGAATTAAGAAATAAATATGGTACTGAAAATGCTGAATTACTTAGAATGGCAGTTGGCAACATTATATATTTACTTGCTAATGATACTGAAACATTAGAAGAAATATCAAAATTGTGTGGTGAAGAAATGACTGAGAAGGGTTTAGTACCATTAATTACTAAAGAAGATTTAAAACTATTAGAGCAACGTGAAGCAGTAATATTAATGCCTAGAATGAATCCGGTCAAAACTAAATTAAAACCATATTATGAGATGAAATAAAAAAACACATGTTGTAAATCCAAATTAACATTTAGCAACCAAAAATACACTAAAAAAGTGTATTTTTTATGTTATAATATACCTAATAGGAGTGGTAGTGTGGTAGATTTAATAATAAAATTATCGGGTAATAAAAAACAATTTTCAAATCCTAAAAAATTTGCTAAAAAATTAGAAAAAGCCAAAAAACTAGGAGATACCCATAATACATATAAATTCAAATCATCTATAGATGTTATTAAAATAGATAATTATAATGTATATCATATTGGTAAAAATAAAAATAACAAAGCTATTATATATCTACATGGTGGTGCTTATATATCTCCTGGTGAACGTTATCACTCTAAGTTTGTAGAAAAGATATCAAAAACAAGTAATGTAGATTTATATGATTTAGATTATCCACTTATACCTAATCATACATATAAAGAAGCTTATGATATATTAGAAAAATTATATGATAAATTAATTGAAAAAGAAGTAGTTATCATGGGTGATTCTGCTGGTGGTGGATTCACTTTAGGATTTACGATGTATTTAAAAGAAAAGAAAAAGAAATTACCATCTAAATTAGTATTGATATCTCCTTGGGTAGATATAACTATGAGTAATCCAGATCTTCAAGCTTTTGAAAAAACAGATGTAATGACATCGACTTATGGACTAGTTGAATGTGGTAAATTATGGGCTGGTGAATTAGATAGAAAAGATTATAAACTAAGTCCTATATATGGTAATATGAAAGGGTTGCCTGAAATATTAATGTTCGCAGGTACTAATGAACTTTTATATCCAGATTTATTAAAACTTAATGTATTGTTATTAATGAATAAAGCTAATTATAAACTTATTCAAGGATTTAAAAAAGGACATATATATCCTTTATATCCAGATAAAGATGGTAAGAAAGCAATAATGCAAATAAGTGAATTTATAAATAAATAGAAACATATTTAATAAATATGTTTTTATAATACCTTTTTATGATATAATAACAGATAAGGGTGGTGTACTTATGAATTTTTATACAGAATTAGATGATAATCTAAAGTTGGCTGGAATAAGTGGTGGTAGGAAAACTTCAGTACCTGATGAGTTAAAACCAACTCCTAAAGACTTTGCCGAATTCGCTTATGGCGTAGAAAAGGTATTGGATGACACTTATACTATGCGTGAGTTAAGTAAAAGAAACGCATCTGAAAGTATGCCTGCAGGATCACATTTTGATAGAATAACAATGACTGTCGAATCTTTAATAGGTAATTTTATTGTTGCGAAAAATGGTAAATGTATTACTTATAGACAATTTTATGAATTCTATGAAGCAGTTACTTCTAAAGGAAGAATGATGTGCTTAGTAGATAGAACATATCCACTTGAAGATTATTTTGATGATTTCGATAAGCGTTATAGTTTTTTAGTAATAAAAAGCGGAAATGTTATATTCCCAGTTGCTGATCGAAAAATAATAGGAAGACATTTTAGAATTGGATTACCAAAAGGTTTAGTATCTATATTTGATGAACTTGCTGCTAGTATTGAATATACTGAAGAAGATATAGCTGAGTGTAAAAAAGCATGTTCTAGTTGCTCAAAAAAAATTGAATTTAGAAAAAATAAATAAGACATAGAAATATGTCTTTTTTTAACACATATTAATAAATATCATATACTAATTTAGGTGATTATAATGAATTATAAAATAGTTTTAGATGCAGGTCATGGAGGAGATGATCCTGGGGCTTCTGGTAATGGTATTATTGAAAAAGATTTAACATTAGAAATAACTAAATATTTATATGATAGATTTAATGATTTGGGTATACCTGTTAAAGTAACTAGGTTAACTGATGAAACGATAAGCCCTACGGAAAGGGTTAAAAGAGTATTAGATGCATATGGTAATAATAAAAATGTTATTGTTATATCTAATCATATTAATGCAGGTGGTGGTGATGGAGCAGAAGTAATATATCCACTTCGTAATAATAGTGTATTACCTAATTTAATTTTAAGTGAAATATCTAAAGAAGGACAAAATATAAGAGATGCATATCAAAGAAGACTGCCTAGTGATACTTCAAAAGATTATTACTTCATGCAAAGAAATACAGGTGATACTCAAACATTAACGGTTGAATATGGATTCTTAGATAGTACTAAAGATGATCCTAATCAGCTTAAAAATAATTATGAGAATTTAGCAGAAGCAGTTGTAAGAGCTGTTACTGAATATATAGGCGCGACTTATATACCTTTAGAAGGAACTAATACTTATGTTGTACAAAAAGGTGATACTTTATATAGTATAGCTAGAAAATACAATGTATCAGTAAATGATATTAAGAATTTAAATAATTTAACTAGTAATAATTTAAGTATAGGCACAATATTAAAAGTTCCTACTATAAATAATATTGATGATAATATTCCTTCAACTAATACATATATTGTAAAAAAAGGAGATACATTATATTCCATAGCTAAAAAATATAATTTAACTGTGGATAAGTTAAAAAGTTTAAATAATTTATCTAATAATTTAGTAAGTATAGGTCAAGTATTAGTAGTAAATGAGATGAATATTCCTTCTTCAAATTATGATGAATATCAAGTTGGCAAGGGAGATACACTATATTCTATAGCTAGAAAATTTGGTATTAGTGTAAATGAATTAATGCAATATAATAATTTGAATAGTACAGTACTTAGTATAGGTCAAATTCTAAAAATACCTGGTGAAGAAAAAACTACATATGTAGTAAAAGCAGGTGATACTTTATATGGTATAGCCAGAAAGTATAATAAAACTGTAGAGGATATAAAAAGTAAAAACAATTTATCAAATAATATTTTATCTATAGGTCAAATATTAACAATATAAAAAGTTATTCTCAGAATAACTTTTTTAATATAATTCAGGACATATACCTTCATATGGTCTATAAAAACAATGACTTTTATATTTCCCAGATAATTGTTGATCCCACCAAGTAGGTGAACAGTTATTGCCACTACCTGGTGCATAAAACCATAAAGAATGAGTAGCTGGATGAAAATCTTCACCATTAATTACTCTATCTGCAAGTTCTTTTTCTTTTGATGTAGGAGTACTATAAAATAGTGAACTATTAACTCCACTAAATCCTCCTGGATTTTGATAAACAGCGTCATTTATAGTCCTAATATTTTTAAAAGTTAAACAATTTGATATAGCTCTATTAACAACAACATTACCAACCATAAGCATACCTAAATTACCTTCTCCAACTGCTTCAGCCCTCATTAGTCTAGCTAATATATCTCTTTCTTTAGCTGTATATTTTATTATTGACATATTATCACCCATTTTATTATATGAATTATATTTTAAAAATGTTGAATATTTGTTATTAATATGTTATAATTTAAACGTCCGCAATAATAGGGGCGTAGTTAAATGGTATAATAATGGTCTCCAAAACCACTGTTGGGAGTTCGATTCTCTCCGCCCCTGCCATTTAGAAAACAAAAGGATTTAGGAAAAACCTAAATCCTTTTTAATTTTTCAATATCATCCCTGCACCTAAATCCGCATCTTTTCTTTCTATGAAACCAAAATGTTTATAAAAATCTTCTTTTCCTTTTGATGCACCTAAGTATACTCGTATATCCGGATTAATTTTTTGTAATTCATGTACCTTATCCATTAATTTATTCATAATTAGTGTTCCTATTTTTTGGTTTTGGTATTCAGGTAATACCATAATGTCATGTATATACATAAAACAAATGGTATCCCCAATTAATCTCCCATAACCAATTATTTTATCATCGTCATATACGCTAACTGAATAATATGTATTGTCTAAAGCTTGTTTTGTAATGCTGTCATCATATGCTTCCCATCCAACCATATCATATAAATAATTAAATTCATCAATATTCTTATTGTTTTCTTTTATAATAATCATTTTAATCACCAATATTATTATATCATAGATTTACTATTTTTCTTTAATATGATATATTAGCTATGTATCAGGTTTAATCCCTATTTTTTCGTAAACGTTCATAAAGAGCGTGCCATTTAGAATATTAAAACACTAACAATTAGTTAGTGTTTTTTTAATACATCATTAATAAAATCATTTTTAGATTTAGTGTACATCGCACGATTATTTTTATATTTAGTTGCTAAATCTATTTTTAAATCCTCATATTCTTTTACTATATCTGGATTATTGTTTAATATATCTCTAAATCTAATTAAATTATTATATCGTTCACTATTTATAGGTAATACATGTACTAAACTAAATGTCTCAGTTACATTTTCTTTTATTAATAGAATTTCCCCTTTATCTATATTTGATTTAATAGTATATATACCTTCTAAAGAAATAAAATATTTAGTTATGCTATTTAAGTTATCTACTCCAATTGCAATATCGATTATTGGCTTAGATGATAATCCTTTAATAGCGGTAGATTCTACATGTTCTATAGTAAAATTATCTTTTGTAAAAATACTTTCAAGATATTTCTTTTCTTCTAAAAACATCTTTTTCCATAGCTCATAATTATTTTCTAAACTTACAGTCCCGTTTATTAATCCCATAATATCTCCTTTGATTATTTACTATCTTTGTGTTTTTTATAGCTAGTAATTGCCGCGTATATTACTAAAACTGTTGATAATGAAGATAGGTAGCCTAAACCGACTTTTCCATTGTAAAAATTTCCATAAGCTGCAATCGCGAAACATATACCCGCGATTATAAATAAGATAAAACTTAATTTGTAATTATTCTTCATATAATACCTCCTAATATATTATTTCGAATTTAATATTTATATCATTATATCACATGTTTTATGATATAATATAGGTATTCCTGGATGGAATAGTAAATATTCTCAATATTCATTATTTGCTATACCAAGTTTGTAGTATAATTAGATTAGTCAAAGATAAATAGGAGGATATTATGAGTGTAGAAAGTATATTAGAAGAAGTATGTAAAATGAATGACGAAAGTGCTTTTCCTTTATCAAGAAGGCAAGTAGGTAATGTACTTAATAGGTTATTAGAATATCGCATTGATGATGATATTTTAAAGGTAACTTTAGAATATAGTGTTAAGATGCGATCTATAATAGTTTTCTCAACTAGCCATATACAAAATGGTTATAATCCAATGTATAATTATTATATTAATTTAGATTATCCGATACGTAGGGTATTAGGAATTATGGGGGTAAATGATGAAATAACAGAACCGAATTTGTATGAAGATAATGTTATAAAAAATATTAAAAGTAATCTTGACGCAATTGAACTTGAATTAAGAGAAGAAATTAAGACAAACGAAAAGGTAAAAGAAATTAAAATGAGGAGGAATTATGGTAGATAGAAATATTAATTTAAACTTATATAAGGTGTTTTATGATGTATGTAAATATGGTAGTTTTTCTAAGACTGCTGAGTTTACTTATACTACTCAATCAGCAATATCTAAATCTATAAAGAAATTGGAAGAAGAGTTAGAAACACAATTATTTTATAGGAATTCTAATGGTATTGAATTAACTGATAAAGGTAGAGAATTATTCTATTATATTGAACAGGCTTATGCTAATCTATTAACAGCGGAAAGGAATTTGCTTGAAACAGAGAATCTAGAGAGAGGTACTTTAAATGTAGGCTTGCCATCACATATAGCTACATTTTTCTTCTTTGATAAAATAATAGATTTCCACAGTAAATATCCTAATATTGAAATTACTTTAATAAGTGGTTCAACTGGTCAATTACTAGAATTAATAGATAAACATAAGATAGATATAATTATTGATACTGCGCCTATTAATACTAATAATATGGATCTAGAAGTTATTAACTTATTAACAGTTAATTATGGTTTTGTATGCAATAAGAAAAATTATGATAAATATAAAGATATTAAATCAGTTAAAGATTTAGAAAATGTACCTTTAATATTACCGATTAATGGTACTACAAATAGGAAAAAATTAGATGAATTATTTATAAAGAATAGTGTTAAACCTAAAAAGATAATTAACATTCATACAAGTGAAGTAATTTTAAATGCGGTTAATCATGATCTAGGAATTGGATATCTAATATCCGATATAGTTAAAAATGATGATAATTATAAAATTATAAATGTAGAAGAAAAATTACCTACTGCAGATATAGTATTCGCGTACAATAAAAAATACTTAACAACTGCACCTATAAGGTTTATTAAAGAGTATATTAACTTTGAAATTAAATAATTATTCCAAATAGGAATATCTAGTATTTCAAATATTCGCTTTTCAATATAAAAAAAGCAATTTATAATTAAATTATCACGTGATAAAAGGAGATGTATTTATGAAATTATTATTTGCTACTTCAAATGAGTATAAGTTCAATTTGATGAAAGAAAGATTATCTTGTTTTAAAAATATCGAATTAGTAAATCCTAAAATGGAAAATATAAATATCGATGTTAATGAAAATGGTAAGACAGCTGAAGAAAACGCGATAATTAAAGCTAGAGCTTATTATAAAGTATCTAAATTACCTACGATAGCTGAAGATTCAGGATTGCATATTGATAAATTTAGTGATTCTGAACAACCAGGATTATTTGTAAAACGCATTAATGGTAAAGAAGGATTATCTGATTCAGAAGTATTAAAATATTATATTGATAAATTAAAAGAACATGATGGTAGAAGTATGGCTCATTATTATTCAGGAGTATGTATTATAGATGAAGAAGGTAATGAATATTCTGATACTATAGAAGAAGATGAATTTTTAATGACCGCAAAGAAATCTAAAAAAGTCGGCTTAAGAGGTAGTGTTTTAAACTGTATAAGCTATGATTTAGATGCAGGTAAATATTTTGATGAAAGAACTGAAGAAGAAATTAAAAATCATTATCATAATTTAGATGATAGACATCGTGAACTTATAAATAATATTTTCATAAATAAGAATGTGAAAATAAAATTATAAGGAGTAATGAAATGTTTAAGTTAGATGATGAATTTATTAAATCAGGTAGAAGTGAATTTTTAACAAAAGAAGAAGTTTATATGTTACATGCTATGACAGCTGCTTTAAATAGTGAAGATCCATCTACACAAGTTGGAGTATGCTATGTTAGTGAAGATGGCAAAGTATTATCAGTTGGATGTAATAGTATTCCACCATATTGGAACTCACCATTCCCTTGGGGTTCAGATGAAAAAAACGGAATTAAAAACACTAAATATCCATATGTTATTCATGCTGAAATGGAAGGTATGGCAAATTATAAAGGTTCAGTTGATAATTTTAAAGATGGAACTTTATATGTCACTTTATTTCCATGTACCAACTGCGCTAAATTAATCGCATCTTTAAAAATAAAAAAACTAGTATATTTAAATGCTAGAGAAGATGGTGATGACTATGAATGTGCTAATATATTATTTGAAAAATCTGGTATTGAATGTGTAAAATTTATAGATGTAGTTAATTCGGTTAAGAGTGTTGAATTAGACACTGATGGTGATGAAAAGTCATTTGTAAAAATAAGAAAAAGAAGTTTAATATAAATACTAACAATGGTTAGTATTTTTTGTTTGTGTATAAATTAATTATATTAGGGTAATGTAATCATATAGACATTATTGCTCAAAATATACGAAAAAATAGTTAAATATGGTAAAAAATTCCCAAAAAAGTTGAAAAATTTTCAAAAAAAAGGTATAGTTATATTAGCATAGAAAATAAGAAAATAGTCTTTGATCAAAGCTATGCTAGAATTTTTGCAATAAAGGAGGTGAACATATGGAAAAGAATAATGGTGTTAGAATGTTAGCTGCTTTCGCTTTAGTTGTTGCTGTTGCAGGTCTATCTTTAGGTTTCGCAGCATTCTCAACTAGTTTAAAAATTGATACTGCTGCTAATGTTACTGCAGGAACTGGTAACTGGAATGTAGGTTTCTCTACTGACGGAACTGCAGTTGAAGATCCAACAACTGCTAGAACTGTTGCTGCTAATGAAACTGGTAATCCAGGTATTATTGATGTTAAAAAGTATACTATTAGCCAAAATACTAATGCTACACTTTCAACTACAACAGGTTCAAGTGTATCATATGATTTAAGTATCTTAAATAAAGGTAGCGTTAATGCATACTTAGATTCAGTTGATTTTGATGGTGTTACTGTAACTTGTACAAATGCTACAGGATCTACTTCAACTGTAATCGAAGGTACAGCTGATGCTGGTACTTCAGTAATTGGTGGTAACTCAACTACTATTTCTGATACTGACTGCGCTAAGATGTTTGGTGTATCACTTGAATTAGATGGTACTACTTATTCATCAACACCTGCTTCAGTAACTGCATCAACAATTGCTCCAAACGGAAGTGCTCCTGTTACATTAACAGTATCTTATTTAGATACAGCTGATGCAAGAGCAGTTGCTGCTACATTAGATGGTGATATTGTTGTTAATATCGGATCTATTTCTGTTGTTTACACAAGTGCTGCTCCAAGCGGAGGTAGTGGTGCATAACATTAAAATATATTAAGATTTCTATCTTAATATACTTTAACAAGATCATTTAGGAGATGATGGGATGAAAAAGGGGTATGTGAGATTATTAATATTTGAACTTTTATTCATCATATTGTTCATTTTAAGTGGTTTTGTATCAAGTATATTAAGCGGATATATAAAAGTATTTTTAATTATCGGAATGTTAATTTTATTTAAAATCTTTTTTGGGTTTGAAAAAGATCGACATCGATATTGGAAAAGTATATGTATAGAAATAACAATAAATCTATTAACATATTTTCTTTTATATTATTTATTAGGTGTATTGATATCATTTGTTAAAGTAGGAAACTATTGGACGTTTACTAGTATTAAAAACTTAATATTGCCATTAATATTAACTATTATATTAAAAGAAATATTAAGATATATGATGCTATGTAAATCAGAAGAATCAAGACTATTAGTCGTTGTTACTACAGTATTCTTCATAATATTTGATATAGCAGGTCAAATAAATAGTTCAATCTTTTTGACACCATATTCATTATTTAGATTTTTTGCAGTAACAGTTATTCCTATAATAAGTGTTAATATCTTTTCTAGTTATGTATGTTATGTAGCAGGATATAAGCCTGTTATATTATATTTATTAATTAAGAATTTATATGTATATATTGTACCTATAATTCCTAATCCTAATGAATATTTATATTCAATAATAGAACTTGTTGTACCTATGATATTCTTATATAGAATATATAAATTTTTCTTAAAAGATCGTGATGAACATGTTTTAAGAGAATATCATAAAAAAAGAATTATACCTTTGATAATACCAACAATAGGTATATTATTTCTAGTATATATTACATCTGGATATTTCTACTATCACGCAGTTGCGATCGCGAGTGGTAGTATGCATCCAAGTATTAAAAAAGGTGATGTAGTAATCATAGAAAAAAATAGAGACTTTGAAAATCTTGAAATCGGACAAGTAATTGCTTATAAAAAAGGTAATATTATAGTAGTTCATAGATTAATTAAGAAAATAACAGTAGATGGTATGTATTATTTCTATACAAAAGGTGATGCCAATGATTTTGTTGATAACTATGAAATAACTGAAGACATGTTTGTTGGTAGGGTAAATAAAAAAATTCCAGTAATAGGTTATCCAACTGTATGGGTAAATAGCTTATAGAAAGGAGAAATCCTCTGTGAATAACAACGCTAATTTGGCACTATATTTTAATGAGAATAAGTTCAATGTATATAAAAACAGAGTTTATGGAAGCTGTGTCTTTTTGGCGTTATTATTATCTATAATTATATTCCTTGGATTTAATGTTATAAGAAAAATTGAAGTAACACCTATTAGTTATACAGATACAGGAACAGTTGATTATCGTGTTCACTTGAAAGAAAATGAATTCTATTCAGATGAGTTCTTACCTAAAGGTCAAGCTTATGCAACAGGATTAATTGATTATATAGATATTACTTATAATTACTTATTTAATATTGATGTTATATCAAATATTAATTTTGAATATCAAGTTATGGCTGATTTAATAATTGAAGATAATAGTGTTAAAAAAGTATTACTTAAAAAACCATATGAAATAGTAGCTACGCAGAAAAAAGAAATTCGTGGTACTAATGAATTAGTTCTTAATGAAAAATTCCAAATTAATTATTCATATTATAATCAATTAGCTAATAAGTTTAGATCATCTTATGGTGTTGATACTAATAGTTATTTAAAAATATATATGAATATAAAAAAGGAAACAACTAATGAAGAAGATTATTCATTAAAGGATAGCTCTAAGGATATTAATATAAATGAAGTTGTTATACCACTATCTGAAAGAGCAATTGAAATTAATATTGATTCTAAAAATAATAAAACTACTTATCAAGTAACATTTGATAAGAGTGATAAGATTAATTATACTAATATCGCCGTTATTGCATTACTATTCATAATGTCATTATATGTTTCTAGAATACTATATGTTAGTTATAGAAAAATGAATAGAAGAAGAAGCGAATATGATAGATATGTTAATAAATTACTTAAAGAATATGATAGATTAATAGTTGAGACTGGTACATTAATTGATTTTAGAAAATATAATGTTATCCAAGTTTCTGAATTCAATGAATTATTAGATGTAAGAGATAATTTAAAAGTACCAATTAATTATTACTGTTTATCTAAACATATTAATGGTTTATTCTATGTTAAAGCAGATGATGATATATATGCTTTATATATAAGTAGTGAATTATTAGAAAAAGATAAATAAAAATACTAACTAAATGTTAGTATTTTTTTAGAATTTAATTACTTTTGGTGCATCTGTAAATGAATATATAGTAGCAGTAGCTTCTTTGAAGTATAAAACGATAGTGTTGTTATCTTTCTCATTATACATACCTCTTAGATTTGGATTCTTATCAAGCATATCTTTTTTTGCTTCAATTCTATCATCTGGAACTAATTCTCCTGCTATTCTAATCCATTTGCCATTATTAAAGGCACATATTTCAACATTTGGATTGGCTATAATTTGTTTATATACATCTTTTGATTTACCAGTTTGAATATATAATTTATCTTCAAATGTTTCAGCTGTACCAAAAGGTCTTACTTTAGGCTTATTGCCATCTACAGTAGCTAGGTAGTATACTCCTGCTTCTTTTAAAAATGTTTTTACTTCTTCCATATTAATCCTCCTAGAATAATTATATCATAGTATTAATTTTTTTTGCTTTATAAAAAAACTTGTGTTATAATCTTCCCTGGGAAGTGATACTATGGTAGATGTACTATTAGATACATTAATTGATTTATTAAAATTATTACCATTTTTATTTGTCGCATTTTTATTACTAGAGTTCATTGAACATAAACTAAGTAAAAAGAATAAAGATAAAATAGCAAAAGCTGGTAAGTTAGGACCTTTAGTTGGTTCATTATTAGGAGCTTTCCCACAATGTGGATTTGGTAGTATGGCTACTAATTTATATGCTGCTAGAGTTATATCTTTAGGTACATTAATTTCTATTTATTTATCAACATCTGATGAGATGTTACCAATTATGCTATCTGAAAATGTTGAATTACCATTTATACTTAAAATATTAGGTATAAAAATATTAATAGGTATGATATGTGGATTTGTAATTGATTTAGTTTATAGAAAAAGAGAAAAAGAACATATTGTTGATATGTGTGAAAGTGAACATTGTGATTGTGAACATGGTATAATTAAATCAAGTTTAAAGCATACATTTAATATAATTATTTTTATAGCTATTATATCTTTAATAATTAATATTATAATGTATTATTTTGGAGAAGAAGCATTAGGTAAATTATTTATGAAGGATAGTATATTTGGTCCTTTCATATCTAGTTTAGTTGGATTAATACCTAACTGTGGAGCTAGTGTTGCCTTAACAGAATTATATTTAAATGAAGCAATTAACTTAGGTTCATTAATAGGTGGATTATTAACAGGAGCTGGAGTAGGTTTACTAATTCTTTTCAAAACTAACAAAAATATTAAAGAAAATATTAACATTGTATTAACATTATATGTAATCGGTGTAATATTTGGCACTTTAATAAATATTATATTATAACAAAAAAGGTAATGTTTTTCTTAAACATACCTTTTTAATTGCCTAAATATCCATTAAACACATATTTGGCTTCATCAACAATAACGAAAGCATCCTTATCGATACTTTTTATTATATTTCTAACTTCTTCTAATCTCCTTGAATTAATCTCTAAAAGTAACATTTTATTATGACTATGTATACCTTTAACATCTAATATAGTAACGGCATAATTTCTATTTCTTAAATTTTCTATCAATACATCTGCATTATTAGATATAACTTGTAAAGTTAGATTGGTCTTTACAAATTTATTTGATAGGAATCCACCTATATATGTGCCTGCTGCAAATCCTAGGGCATAACTTATAGATATCCATATACTATCTATGGTAGTATTAATGGCTTCCTTAACTACTAAAAACCATATTAATATTTCTATAAATCCAATAGATGAGGCAATGAAGTTTTTACCTCTTATAGTTATAATAGTTCTAATAGTACCTAATGATACATCTAATATTCTAACAAAAAATATTTTTATACATAATAAAATCATAATATCACCATATACTTATTATGGATATTAATTTAATTTTTATTATATTGTAAAAACAAATGTCTAGTGATAAAATTATTATAGGAGGAGTATATGAAAAAGAAATTTTTATTTTTAATTATTATGTTAGCTATGTTTGTTATGCCTGTTATGGCAGAAGATGTAGCTACAAATTGCCTTGGTAGCAATGACATGAATTGTGGTGGAGAAGTTACATATGATGATGATATGTATGTTAAAGCAGATGAATCAGTATCATATAGTAAAAAAGCAAATGGAGCAGTATTGCTTGCTGGTAACGTTGTTGCTTATGATGGAAGTAACAATGGTATTGCTATGTTAGCTGGTAATAATGTTAAATCAAAAGGATATAGTGAATATGCATTATTAGCTGGTAATAGTATTGATCTACAAGCTGCTGTAGTAGAAAAAGATGCGTTTATCGCGGGTAATGTTATCAATGTTGATGCTACTATTTATAGAGATGCTGTTATTGCAGGATCGGATGTAAAAGTATATGGTCATATCGGTCGTAACTTAACTATATATGCATCTACAGTAACTTTAGATAATGTTAGTGTAGATGGTAATGTTAAAATTATGGCTAATACATTAAATATTAAAGATACAGTTAATGTAGAAGGTAAACTAACTTATGGTGCAGTTAATTCTACTATAAGTGATAAGGCATCATTTGGTGAAACTGAACAAGTAGAAGTACATGAATATAGAATTACATTCTTAGATACTTTAAAAGGTAGAGCAATTAGTTATGCAAGTTTATTATTTGTATTTGTTATCTTAGCGTTATTAATTCCTGCTAGTTTAAAAAATGCTGGTGATGAAGAATTAAGTTTCACACAAATTGTAACTTATATTGGATATGCTTTAGTATTCTTAATATTGGTACCAGTTGCTTCATTAATATTAATGATGCTTACTATAGGTCTACCAGTAGCTATTATGATGTTAGCAGTTTATTTTGCAGCTATCTATTTATCATATGCTTATATGGGATATTATATAGGAAAGAAAATATGGTTAGTTAAGAATAAAGATGAAAATGTTTTATTAGAAGGATTAATTGGTATTACAATGTTATATTTAATATCATTAATTCCTACAGTAGGACCAGTTGTTACATTCTTAGCTTATCTATGTGGTCTTGGTATAATTATATTTAAATTTAAGAAGTAGAAATACTTCTTTTTTGTTACATTTTTATTAAATATACATATTATATATCGAGGTGAATAATATGTATAATGTCTATCAAGTTAAATTTAATGATACACTAGATTCCATCGCGAATAATTTTGGTATAACTAAAGAAGAGTTAATATCTATTAATAATATGGGTGATATCAAATATGGTGATTTAATAGTTGTACCTAGTAATGTATCTAATTTTACAAATTATACTGTGGAAAAGGGGGACACTTTATATAGTATAGCTACAAGATTTAATGTATCAGTTGATAGTTTGCTTAGTTTAAATGGATTAAATAAAGATGATTATATATATCCTGGGGAAAATATAATTATTCCAAAAA